>Ga0208645_1000073_pt1 | contig 167216 bp, 155 predicted proteins | sample VirMetDEL_Sep_01_FD_184519 | JGI IMG/M metagenome (GOLD analysis project Ga0208645, IMG submission 184519) | Aqueous microbial communities from the Delaware River and Bay under freshwater to marine salinity gradient to study organic matter... | ecosystem: Environmental > Aquatic > Marine >...
CGCGCGCTGACGTAGGTCTTGAACCCGGCTACCCGATGATCAAGACCTACGTCAGCGCGCGCGAAATCAAATCGCTGTTGGAGGTACTGCTGCTCGCCTATCAACTGCGCGACAGCCAGAGCTACTACCCGCGGGTGTCCGGTGTGCGCTTCACCTACAACCCCTGGCGCGTACCGTTCGACCGTGTCAGCCGCATCGAGATTGGTGATGCGGTCAACGGCTATCGCGACCTGGATCTCGACGACACGCGCCTCTACAGCATCGGCGCCACCAGCTACGTCGGCAGTTTCACCTGGCTGGTGCCGGAACTGACCAAGGGCCTGCTCGAGGTGATCCCCAAGGACGCCGAAGGCCGTCCACTGCCGCGTATCGAAGACGCCATCGTCGATCAGGACCCGGACAAGGAGGGCGTGCAGGAACTCAAGGAGTGGCAGGCGCTGCTCGACCATATCCGCAGCCTGCCGGATCTCGACGGCGATGGCCTGGCCGATATTCCTACCACCGGCGTGGCGGCCGAAGAACGCATGATCCGCGCGCCGAGCCTGCACCCGGTCGAGATGTTCCGCCTGGCTGGGCCGATGCAGTGGGGCGCCAGTGCGGTGATCCTCGCCGGCGTATTGCTGATTCTCTGGCTGCTGAGTCGTCCGCTGCGCCGCCGTCGCAGTCAGCCTTGACGGCGTAGGGGGCGCCGCGCGCACCGGGAATGCGTGCTACTCGCCCCTCACGCTCGCACCATGCGTCCATGTTTTTCTGCTCGTGCCGGCCTGAACGTCATGACGCCGTTGGGTTGGTGCGCCAGCTTGCCAAGCATTGCCTGCCTCCGTATGGTGCAAAGCCGACTGATTCGGAAGCTACGCAATGATCGCTCAGCACTGCCTGCTCGGTGACCGTGCTCAACCGTCCAACCCCCGCCCGGATAAAAGCCGCGCCTGCGCTGCGGTGCTCGCCCTATGAACGCACTCAATCATTCGCGCCCGCTGGCGCTGTTCGGTCTGCTGCTGGCCAACCTCTGCTGGTCCGGCAACGCCCTGGTGGCGCGCGCCTTCGCCGGTGAAATCGCGCCGTTCACCCTGTCGTTCTGGCGCTGGTGCCTGGCTTTGGCACTGTTGTTGCCCTTTGTCGCCATGCCGCTGTGGCGTCATCGCGCAGCCCTCTACCATGCGGGCTGGCGTTTGCTGGTGCTTGGCGGCCTGGGGATCGCCGGCTACAACTCGCTGCTCTACAGCGCTGCGCAGACCACCGCGGCGATCAACATTTCGCTGGTCAACACCTGCCTGCCGCTAGTGACCTTTATCGGCGCCGGGCTATTGCTCAACGAATGGCCGGCGCGCCGCGCCTGGTGGGGCATGCTGGTGGCCGTGGCGGGGCTGGCGGTATTGATCAGTCATGGCCAATGGAGCCGCATCACCAGCCTGTCGTTCAACCAAGGCGACCTGATCATGTTGCTGGCGGTGGTCGACTGGGCGTTGTATTCGCTGCTGCTGCGGCGCTGGGCGGCGTACCTGCAGCCGATTCCGCCGCTGGCGCTGCTGGGCGTATTCATCCTGCTCGGCGTGCCGCTGATCCTGCCCTTCTATTTATATGAGCTGAGCCAAGGCGCGCACCTGGCGGTCAACGTCGCCAACCTCTCGGCCGTCGCCTACACCGCCGTGTTCGCCTCGCTGCTGGCCTACCTGGCCTGGAACCACGGTATCCGCGTGATCGGAGCGGCCAAGGCGGCGCTGACCAACTACGTCATGCCGGTGTTCACCGCGTTGCTGGGCTGGGTGCTATTGAACGAGAGCCTGCAGGTCTATCACTGGCTGGGCGCCGCAATGATCTTCGGCGGTCTGTTGCTGGCCACGCGGCCAGGCAAAAGCGCCTGAAAATACCCCCGATTAGCGTAACGCTGTTCACATAAGGTCCTGCGCGCTTTGCTCCCCTCCCCCATTTATGGGAGAGGGGTTGGGGGAGAGGGGTTGGGGGAGAGGGCTGAAAACGCCGTAAGTCTGCCGGCCACCCCCGTCGAACGTGGCTCGGGGGAGAGGATGCTACTTCTTTCATTCCGGCTTCAACATCATGAAGGCCTCACCGCCTTCGCGGTCGTGCATCAGGATGAACGGCTGTCCGGCGATCATCATCTTCACCGGCACCTTGCGCGGCACCGTGGTGCCTGCATTGATCGCTGCCGCACTGAGCAACTGGCGAGTCAGGGTGTCATCCTCCTGCGTCTCACTGGTCACCACGCATTCATGGCTGACCTTCACCTGAATGCTCAGGCTCTTGTCCGCATTGAAGCCGATGGTGGCAAAGCCCATATCGGTCATCTCGGTGATGCCATGCTGGCGCGCAATGCGTCGCGCTTCGGCAAAGCTCGGCGCCGTCTGCAGGCAGATATCACGAAAGGCTTGCACCACCGGCGAAGTAACCGGCACCGGTGGTTGCGAACCCAGGTTGGCGCAGGCTCCAAGCAGGCCAACGCTGACAAGCAAGGCGAACTTTTTCATCGCATCAATCCTTAATGAAGAGGTGTTCAGGGTTGCTGGCAAAGATCATGCCCCAGCAACTGCGAGGCCAGCCCTTTGGCCAGATAGGTTTCCACCACGCGGCCATCGCCGCACTCGGTCTTGTGGCCGATGGCGAAACCGATGGAAAGCACAACGAATAGCGCCAGGCCGATATTCTGGATGGGCGTCATGACAGGGCTCGTTTGGCGAACAATGGGGCAGGATGAAGAGGCGGGCAGGGGATGGCAAGTGCGCCAGTGCGCAACCCTGGATTTGTCGGCGCGGCGAGCCAATACTGGCAACCACTGAAACAGGCAAGGGACTGTGCAATGAAGAAGCTGATCATCATTCTGCTGCTGGGCGCCGCCTTCTGGCAGTTCTACCTGAGCAAGCCCGGTAGCCCGATCATCAGCAACATCGCCAGCGATGGCTCGGTGATGGATAACCCGGTGGTCACTCAGCCCGGCTCGTCCAGCTTTTCGCTGGACAGCCTGCGCCCTTCACCCACGATCAGCCAACCCACAACCCAGGTGGCCAGCAAGCAGTATCGCTGCGATGGCCGCACCCACTGCTCGCAGATGACCTCCTGCGCCGAAGCCACCTTCTTCCTGCGCAACTGCCCCGGCACCAAGATGGACGGCGACAACGATGGCGTGCCCTGTGAAGGGCAATGGTGCGGGCGTTAAGGCAGGGTGATCGACATACCACTCAGCGCAACCTGGGCGATTAGCATCCAGGCGACCGCACTGATGATGCCCAGCACGCTGTAGCCGACGACGATACCAATCGCGATCTGCTTCCACAGCCCGGCGAAGCGGTTGGGTTCGTTGCGGTAATGCGTCGGCCTATCACGCTCCGCCCGCAGATCGTCGAAATCGTCTCTCGCTCTCAAGGTGCTCTCCTGGTTCATGGGCCAGCGCGCGGCGGCGCTGCAGCCTGCTGGGAGCGGATTTTCCGGCATCGCCCGACAGCCCCGCAAGCACCGTCCGAGCAGTTTGAAGGTGCGACGCAGGCTCAGAAACAAGCGATTCAGCGTGCCGCCACCCGCGAAGCCTAACCGCTTGATAAAACGTAAATTTATCGATGCCCTGGGGTTGACAGCGGTAGGCGAGACGCGGAAAATGCGCGCCGTTGGCTACATAGCTCAGTTGGTTAGAGCGCAGCATTCATAATGCTGATGTCCCAGGTTCAAGTCCCGGTGTAGCCACCATAAAATTCAAGGGGTTAGCGCAAGCTAGCCCCTTTTTATTTGGGTCGGTGTCCCCTGACTGTCCCTTTCTTGTCCCTACCTCAAGAATAGGTAGCCGGCATACCCTGCAGCATTCACAACGAAGAACGATAGCAACAGCATCGGCCATGGGCTGCCTTTACTGGCGTGTGCTCGAGCATCGAGGATCTGTTGTGCCTGCAGGTGAATGTCAGACGGAGGCTTTGCTACCTTGGCAATGCGAGGCACTTCGCCCTCGGTCGGCGCGGGTGATTGCGCCATGCTCGCATTGAAGTTGTCCCAGGAAGGCTTCTTGCCCTTGCTACGCAGCTCGTCCCTGTACCATTCACGATCTCCATTCCCATATAGCCCTCCTGGCTTTGGCCGAATAGTTGCCTTGCAGGGGACAGGCTAGACGGAAGTGTCGTGCACTTCCAGTAGTGCCAGCGGCGAATGGGTCAGTGCAGTGGCGAAGTGATCGGGCGCGAGGTGTGAATAGCGCATGGTCATCTTGATGTCGCCGTGGCCCAGGATGCGCTGCAGGGTGACGATGTTCCCGCCTTGCATCATGTAGTGGCTGGCAAAGGTGTGGCGGAGTATGTGGGTCATTTGCCCTGGCGTATGCAGGCCGGTGCGCTCATAGGCTTTGCGGAAGGCTGACCTGCAGGAGCTGAACAGCTTGCCGTTTCCAGGGTAGCCACGCGACAGAATGAGCTTCTCCAGCTCGGCCGGGATCGGTACCGAACGACTCTTGCCATTCTTGGTACGCACGAAGCGCACTTGGCCATTGGCAACCTGGGGCCGGGTCAGGCTTTCGGCTTCATCCCATCGAGCACCGGTAGCCAGGCAGATTTGGGCGACAGGCAGCGTATGGCTGTTGGTCGAGGCGGCGCATTCCTGCAGGACAAGGCGGCATTCATCCAGGGTGAGAAACGCTCGCTCGGTTTCATCCACCTTGAGTTGACGAAGCATGGCCAGCGGGTTGGCCTCATGCCACACGCCCAGGCGAATCAGCTCATTGAACACGGCTTTCAGGTAGCGGTGCTCGTGGTTCACGGTGGCCGGGGTGCAGTCTTTGAGGCGCTGGGTACGGTAGCGGCCAAAGTCCAGGGCGGTGAAGGTGGCGGCAATAGGGTTGCCCAGGGCATGCGCTATGGCCATCGTCCGGCTGTAGCGGTAAGGGTCTTTGAGCGTGGAGCCGTGCAGCTCTTGCCATGTATCGACCAGATCGGACAGGCGTTCGCCAGGATCACGGCCACGTTGGCTGTACTGGCGGCGGGTGTCGGATACCCAGCGTTCGGCCTCGCTCTTGGTGCGAAAGCCACGTTTGCGCTTGCGGATACCGGCAGATTTATCGAGCCAGAAATCGACGTCCCAGCCCTTTGGTCCTTTGGTGATCAAACGGCACGCCCCCAACGAACACTGCGTTCCTCAAGCAAGGCTTTGAGGTGTTTATAGAGGCGGTCTTCATTGAGACCCTTGGATGCGTAGTGATCGCGGATCACCGGCCAGCAGTCCCATTCCTTGAGGGTGTAAAAAGCTTTTCTAGCGCCCACTCGCTCCCGTGCCAGCAGGCTTACGAAGTTTCCCAGGAAGAGTTCCACGTTCTTGCCGGAGAAGCCCCGCGACGTCTTGTAGTAGCGCCTGTAATCGGTGTCATCGAGCAGGGAATCGACCGGCAGATCGACGCGCACGTCGTCACGGATCAGCGTCCAGATCGGAGCGTAGTAGCCGCGACGGGCAAGGTATTTGAACTGGTTCAGGCCGTAGCGCCACAGGCCGTCCAGATGGCCCGCGAAGGCGGCAAAGGTGCGGGTGTCGATCACTTGCCCGCTCTGCAGGTCTACCGAGCCACTGGCAAACTGTTGAACGATGGAGTGGTGATAGCGCAGCTCAACGCGCCATACATCCTGAGTGGGATCGTAGTTGTCCGGGTCGGTTTCGTCGAAGCTGTCACGGCGACGCCAGACGCTTTCCCAGTAGTCGAGCTTGTCGGTAGCCCTGGCCTGCTCGGTCTTGTTGTAGATGCAGAGCTGCAGGCCGTTGGCCGAGCCAAACATAGAGGTTTCACCGCGGCCATACACGCTGGATTTCGTGGCCCAGTGCAGTTCGTTGATGCCGGATACATCCCGGTGCGAGCGGGCACGGCAATGCATGTTGCTGACCAGATCAGCGGGAGGCGTCCAGCCCTGCAGATCAAGGGCGAGGTGCACCGCGCATTGATTGACCTCGATGTTCGTCAGCACCTGAGAGGCGTAGTGATCCAGGCGGGCCTGCAGGCGCTCGGGCGAAAGGTTGTCGATGGCATGGGGTGACACCTCGATTTTCAGGTGGGGGCCGATGTTCTCGACTTTGGCGTTGAAGTTCTTCACCAGCAGCACGAACCCCAAGTCAGCGTTCTGCAGCTTGTACTGGTAGCCCGAGTCACGGCTAACCCGGCCCGAGTGCCAGCGCTCACCGGCGAAATCGACAATGGCGCCGGGCTTGTCGAACAGGCCCAGGATGTCAGGGCGCAGCAGGCCCTTATAGAGCTGGCGAACGGTATCGACGCCACAGCGGAGCAGGCGAACGGCAGACAGATCGACAAAGCCGGTCTTGCCGATGTCCAGGAACAAGCGGCCATGAGGGGACTCAAGGCCGGTTTGGTTATCAACGCGGAAGAAGTCTTTAACGGCGTCCATTTGATTTCCTGTTATTGAAGGTTTGTCACTCGTTCAACTGCTTGTTATCTGACGTGTTACAGGGACGTCAGCGGGCCGGCGCCGCGCACCCGCGCTCGTGCCTCGCACGCAACCCCACCGCCGGCCCGCATCCTTCATCTGTCACTGTCCAGGCATACGGCGTTGGCCCTTGTGGGCTTTTCCCAGCCACCCAGGAATTGCCAATGGCCGAGAGGATCAGGAACAGGATCAGCGCCAGGAAGGCCGGCAGGGTGTCGGGTGTAGGCGGGAGGAAGTGCAGGCGGGCGCGCCCAGCGTCTGGCTTTGCGGTGGTGCGGCGTTGGGGCTGGTGGCGTGCCGAGAGAATCAACACCAAGGGCTTTGCCCTTGTCATCCCACTCTTGCCGCCGAGGGCTCGGGAGCGCGGGGTGGTGAAGCTACCCCACACTCCCGTTGTCAGGCTGATATTCATGGTGCTGGGTCAAGGGTGCGCTGCGCCCGTGCTTCCGTTCGCCGGGACGGTGGAGCTGTCCCGACGAGCCGGGAGCGCGGCCCCTGACCCGGCCACATCGGTGGAATGGGTCAGGGTCATGCGGTCCAGTACGTTGCCGGAACCATGCCGGTCGCGGTGCCGCATCGCCCTGATAGAGCAAATGTCTTCAAAGTAGATTTCGTTGGCGTGGCGTGTGCTGGAGGCGATGCCCATGCCCAGGAAGTAGGCTTCGTCCTGCACACCTTCGACTGGCAGCACGACACCGACGATGTGCATGCACTGCCAGAAGGTTTCTTCGTCCCCTTCCCACATCAGCTCCAGCAGAACGGTTTGGCCGATGTATCCGAGGGCCGTGGCAGCATCCAGGGTGATCCCGCGCTTAGGCATGGCTGTAGTCCCCCTCTTTAAACTCTTCTTTACCGCTCAGCAGATCGGCGCGGAGCTTGCCAACATTGACCATGCGGAAGTCAGCAAACGTCAGGCTTGGCAGAGTGCCGTTGTCCACCAGCTCGGCCACTTCATCAGCAGGAATGCCACTGGCAGTGGCGAAGGTCACGATGCTGCAGACGTCGCCCATAGCGGCGCCCAGTGGGACGACGTTGCCGTGGTTCGGGTTGGCCTTATTCATCGACGTAATCCCCCTGCGCAAAGATGGTTTTGCCCTTGGCCAGATCGGCGCGAATTTGGGCGAGGTGGACAAGGCGGGGACGGCCCATCTTCACGCTGGGAATGGTGCCGCTCTGCATCCAGGCGATCACGGTGTCGGTGGAAACACCGTTCATGGCAGCGAAGGTTTCCTTGCTGCAGGTGAGGGCGTTACGGCAGTCGAGGTAGATCACTCGCTTACCGTCCAGATCGAAGCTCACGTCGAAGGGTGGTTGTTCCAGGTGCTGTGTACTCATCGCCTATCCCTGCCTCTGAAATGCTCATAAACTGTGGTTAAAAGGGGTTTCCGCAAGGTTGGCTGGCAAGCGTCCTTGGCGGTTTTACTAAGTAATCTTTACTCAGTGCGAGCAAGGATACTGTGTACTCATTACTGAGTACATTCTACTTATTAGAATTTTTAGGCATGATAAGAGACAGGCTTATAAGCCTTTTCGACAGAAACAGGACTAGCGTCTGGTTTGAGAAACAGACCGGGATCGACCGCTACCGGTGGGGGAACATCCGAACCGGCAAGGCTCGCTTGAGTGATGCAGAAATCGAAGCGGTGGTCGAACTCTTCCCGCAGTACGCTCTGTGGCTTGTCACCGGGAAAATTGCCCCGGACTGTGGGCAGGTTTCGCCTGAGTACGAAGAAGCGAACCTAAAATTGGAAGGACAAGAAGCGGGCAGCAGGTAACAGCGGAAGTGGCCCGGCGATGGTTTGCTACAAGAAAAGATTCTTGATATGCGTGCGAGGGAAGAGAAGTTTTCGGGTTGGCAGCTAAGCAAAATTAAAAGGACAGGAAGTGTTAGGGGGGGGTATGGGCGAAGAAGCTTTGAAGCTGGCGGTTGTGCAAGAAAAGCCTTTTGATATTGATGATTTTACGACCTATAAAGTAGGTGTGGTTATATCTGAAGGGGAAACTATATCGGGGGTCTTGTCGGTAGGTGATGGGTACATAATATATACCATAGCCGAAAGCTATTCAGTAACATGGAGTGCGCGTGGAATTCCTGTAAGTAAGAGTGCAAAAATAACTGAGGTTGATCAGCTTTTGGCGGAAGCAGACCATAAGTTAAAAGGCATTCATAGTCATAAGATAAATTCATTGTATGTGTCTGCGCTTTGTTGTGTGTTGGAAGATCACGATGAGGCTATTTACGAAAAAACGATCCAGGCATTTCGTGACGAGATCGATTCTATTGTTGCACCCTTAAAAGTGATATATGCATCTAGGCGAGCATATATATGGGTTAATGACGATTTGTCTCTTGAGTACTTGATTAAGCGTCAAACAGAGCTTGAAAGATATGCCATTGAACAGTTTGGGCAGATGGAGGCCTACAGGGAGTTAATTTGTCCTGATACATTGTCTAGAGCTGATGTTAAGAAGATGACGCTAAGTCTTGGGGTTGCTCTTCACTCTGCGCTTAATCAATCTGAGAAGGAACAGATTGATAAGATATTCGAAGGGTTTAAAGAGCGAGTTTCAGTATTTGTTGCTAATACTGTGAAGTCTAAGTATTTACTTTTGACGGTCTCGTTTGGGGCTATTTTGATTAGTGCTTTTTTTATCGCTTACTCCACTGACTTCTTGATGTCGAAAGTCGTTTTGCCTCCTGTTATTGGTGGTGTCTTGGGGGCGCTGCTTTCAACTGTCTCCCGGTCTAACTCCATTAAGGTAAGCGAGCAAAACCCTGACCATATTATTTTGCTTCAAGGGGGGTTGAGAGTTCTTGTAGGGGGGGCATTCGCATTTGTTGGCTTTGCCTGTGTAGAGGCCGGCTTAGCTTTAGGAGTGTTCAAGGGGGAGCTATATTCGCTACTCGTTTTGGGGGTTGTATGTGGTTTTAGCGAGCGATTGGTTCCGGATTTGATTGGCGGGCTATCAAGTGCAAAATAGCTAAATTGATCGAGCAGGTTCGGATTGGGGAAGTGTCCCCTTGCGCCCTAGAAAATCCAAGTAGTGGATATTAATCAATGAATAGTGGTAGCTGAACCCCCGATTTTACTGGCTTCCAGCGTCTGCCGAAGGAGGTGGCGCTTTTTCATAATGCTGATGTCCCAGGTTCAAGTCCCGGTGTAGCCACCATATTTTTCAAAGGGTTAGCTTCGGCTAGCCCTTTGTCGTTTCTGGGGTAGTGACTACGAAGTGACTACACCCTGTCTACGCGGATCAGGAGCATCATTGATAGATGCCCTGGAATCCCGCCACGCTGAAGCCATTCATTCTCTTGTCGCCGACCAAGATGACCGGTACGCCATTGCCGCCGATTGAGTCGTAGGCCTTGCGTGCTCGCTGGTCTTTCTCGATATCGTATTCAACGAAGCTGATGCCGTTCTGCTGGAAGTACTGGCGGGCCTGCTTGCAGTAGCCGCACCAGACAGCGGAGTACATCACGACTCGCTTTGATTCGGCGCCCTGGACTGGAGTGATAGCTTCATAGCTGACGCTCTCATAGGAATTGACCTTGATCGAGAGCAGCTCAGCTTTGTCCTTGTCTTTTGGTTTGTCACCGAAGTGAACGCGCCCATTCTCGTCTGTCCATTTGTAGATCTCTGCGGAGCAGATCAGGGGGAGGGCAGCGATTAAGGCGAAGATAAGGCGGGGCATACAGTCAGCTTCCATGCAGGACGGGGAGATGGTGATCGCCTGACAGCGCTCAAAGCGCTACGCAACGGATACTAGCCAAAGGAAGGCTGCTGGGAAAGGTCTCTTTTATAGGTCTCGGTCTGTTGTATCCAGGCTCATAAATCCTGCATCTCGACTAGGCAGCACTTAGACAGATAAGCTGAAGATCTTCGAACTTGGATGTGTGAAATGTCACAGCCCCAGAGTAAAAGCGTAGCGCGCGAAAGAGTCGCCACTTTGGTGGGGAAGTGTTTGCTAAATTTTCAGCTATACGAGGTGCGTCTTAAAAGGATAGCTCCGCTGATAGAGTTGTCTGTTACAGAGTCGGATCTTGATTTGAGGAGGTGCAGCACTGACACTTTGGGCATGTTAGTCAAAGAATTCAGTGCCAAAGCCCTGGTCTTAGAAGGGCAGGATGAGCCTGAAGAAAAGCTAGGTTTGACGATTAGGCATAGACAGTCTTTCTTCAATAAAGACGATTATAACAAAAGAATATCCTCACTTGCAGAGCTGGTCAGAGAGAGAAATTATCTGGTCCACCATTTTTATGAGGACTACGACCTCAGCAATGTCGAGTCTTGTAATGAGGCAGAAAAGTATCTTGACAGAATATTGGGTCAGACGAATGAGTGGCTAGACGAGCAAAAGCAGTTTATGGCTAGTATGGCTGCTCTGATGGAGCTTTCTACACAGATTTATGCTGATCCAAATTTGTCTTGTAGGATTTATGAGGTGCCGCCTTCAGATATAAACGAGTGGCTAATGCTTAATGAGGTGATCGCTCTAAAAGCTGCCGAAAAGCTAAAGGCTTCTGATGGATATACTGAGTTAGATAAGGCAATTTCGTATCTCCAATCCACCGGTATTGCCCATGATGCATATAGGCAAATAGGGCTAAGCAGTTGGCAGCAGCTACTTTATGAGTCTGGATGCTTCGATATCTTGAAGAAGAAAGATGAAGCTACTGGCAGATGGGCTCGTCGGTATCGCTCTAAACCTATATAGCCCGGCTAGAACTGCCAAAAACGTTGAGCTGAGACAGCGGAGATAGCCTGAGTGCCGATTCCAGATGATCAGGCGACAGGTGCGCATAGCGCATGGTCATGGTGATGGTGGAGTGCCCGAGGATGCGTTGTAGGCCCAGGATGTCACCACCGCCCATCATGTAATGGCTGGCAAAGGTGTGGCGGAGAATGTGAGTCATCTGGCCCGGTGTGTGGAAGCCGCAGCGCTGGTAAGCAGATCGGAATGCCGACCGGCAGGGCATGAACAGCCGACCATTCCCAGGCATCCCCACCTTTAATGCAATCTCTTCGACCTCTTTGGGGATCGGCACCGATCGGGACTGGCGGTTTTTGGTCCGGTGAAAGTGGGCCTTACCGCCGAACAGGGCACCACGTGGCAGGGATTCAGCTTCATCCCATCGGGCGCCAGTAGCCAAGCAGATCAATGCAACCGGATAGGTATGGTTGTTAGTCGAGCGTTTGCACTCTTCCAGCAGTTGTTCGACCTGTTGCAGCGTCAGAAACGTTAGCTCGGTTTGGTCGGTCTTGATCTGGCGAACCTTGGCCAACGGGTTGTTGCCGACCCAGGCACCCAGGCGGATCAGTTCGGAGAAGACCGCCGACAGGTAGCGCTGTTCATGATTGACGGTGTGCGGGCTGAAGTCCTTGAGGCGTGTCTGGCGATAGCGTGCCCAGGCGAGTGCATCGAAGTTGGAAGCCATCGGGTTGCCGAGGCGTTCGACCGTGGCCAGGGTGCGTGCAAGACGGTGCTTGGCATCTTTGAGCGAGCAGCCGTGCAGGTCATGCCAGAGCGTCACCAGATCAGACAGGCGATCATCGAGCGGTCGGCCGGTCGTGTTCAGGCTGGCGAAGAACTCCGATTCATAGCGCTGGGCTGCGGCCTTGGTCTTGAAACCTTTCTTGCGAATACGACGACCCGAGCGACCGTTTTCGTAGAAGTCAGCGGTCCAGGTGCTGCCGTCTTTCCTGGCCGTCATACAGCGCGCCCCCAACGCACATGGCGTTCCTCCAGGATGCCTTTGATGTGCTTATACAGCCCGTCTTCATCCATGCCTTTGGCGGCATAGTGGTCGCGGATCACCGGCCAGCACTCCCAATCCTTGAGCCGATAAAAAGCCTTTCTAGCGCCCACTCGCTCCCGTGCCAGCAGGCTGACGAAGTTTCCCAGGAACAGTTCCACGTTCTTGCCGGAGAAGCCCCGCGAGGTCTTGTATTGGCGCTTGTACTCGGTTTCGTCCACCAGGGAATCGACCGGCAGATCCACGCGAACATCATCACGGATCAGGGTCCAAATGGGCTCAAAGTAGCCAGGGCGAGCCAGCAGCTTGAATTGGCGCAGGCCATAGCGCCACAGGCCGTCTAGGTGCGGTGCGAAGGCGGCGTAGCTGTTGGTTTCGATGGTTTCGCCGCTCTGCAGGTCGAATGAGCCAGAGGCGAATTGCTGGATCACCGAATGGTGATAACGCAGCTCTACGCGCCACACGTCTTGCTCGGGGTTGTAGTTGTCCGGATCGGCTTCGTCGAAGCTGTCACGGCGTCTCCAGACGTTTTCCCAGTAGTCGAGCTTGTCGATGGCTCTGGCCTGTTCGGTCTTGTTGTAGATCCCGAGCTGGACGCCACCAGCGGAGCCGAATAGGTACGACTGGCCTTTGCCATAGGTGGCAGACTCCAGGGTCCACTGGATTTCTTTGATGCCGGAGATATCACGGGCTGAGCGGGCACGGCAGTGCATGCGGGCGACCAGATCAGCAGGCGGTTGCCAGCCTTGCAGATCTAGCGCGAGGTGAACGGCGCACTGGTTGCGCTCGACATTGGTCAGCACGTGGCTGGCGTAGTAGTCCAGGCGCTCTTGCAGGCGCTCAGGCGAGAAGGTGTCGATGGCGTGGGGCGACACTTCGATTTTCAGGTGAGGGCCGATGTTCTCCAGCTTGGCGTTGAAGTTCTTCACCAGCAGGATGATCCCTAGGTCAGCATTCTGGAGCTTGTACTGGTAACCGGAATCCTTGCTGACACGCCCTGAGTGCCAGCGCTGGCCAGCGAAATCAACGATAGTCCCCGGCTTCTCGAACAGGCTCATGATTTCCGGGCGGATCAGGCCTCGATACAACTGGCGGACGGTATCGACGCTACAGGCCAGGATTCGGACGTTGGACAGATCCACGAAACCACCCGCCCGAGGATCACAGAACAGACGACTTTTCGGGTTCTCTTTCCCGGTTTCAATATCAATGCGGTAGTAGTCCTTTGGTGCGCTCATTCTCTGTATCTCTCTGGTGTAACGTGGTTGCTAAAATCGGTTTATCTGACGTGCTACAGGGACGTCAGCGCGCCTAGCGGTCGGCTAGGCGCGCGGTCCCACCGGCTGCGCCGAAGTGCCCGCGCGCCTGCTCGACCGCCTGCGGAACAAGCGGACTTACTGCATCAGGGACAGCTACCCCTCTTTCCTCGGTGTGTATGGATGCGGTGAGCAGCACAACGAGGTTGGTTCCACGGGTGCGGACAGAGGTCGAGCGGAAGACAGGACCAATTAGCGGGATATCCGCCAGGAAGGGCACACGGGAGACGGATTCATCCCGTTGCTCTGATCGAAGGCCGCCCAGGAGCACACCCCCGCCATCGGGTAACTGCACCTTGGTGGTGATGCGGCGGGTGTTGGTGATGATGTCTGCGGCACTGCGATCATCAGAGACGGTCGAGGCGGATTGGTTAACGCTGAGTTCGATAGCCCCTGAAGGGGTTATGAAGGGCGTTACATCGAGCGAGACGCCTACATCCTGGCGGACGATGGTTTGAAAGGGATCAGAGGCTGGCGTAGATCCACTGGTGGTTTGCCCGGTGATGAACGGGACGTTCTGGCCGACGACGATAGAGGCTGATTCCCTGTTGAGGGTGAGTAGCTGGGGCGTTGAGAGAATGCGGTTGTTGCCGCTGACTTTGACCGCCTGCAAGAAGGCCGACAGGGTTGGCCCGTTGAAGGTGAGGCTGAATCCCAGGTCGGACTTGTCGGAGCCGCGCAGGCTGATTCCACCCAGGTCGGTTCGGTCATTCTTGGCACCGATATTGAGGCCGAGGGCTTCGAAGTCGTTGTCGGCCAGCTCAGCCACCACGGCGGTGATGACGACTTGGCGACGTGGCTTGTCGATTTCAGCCAGGACGCTGGCGACGGTTTCGAGCTGGGATTCTGTGGCAGTGACGATCACAGCGTTTGAAGTGGGCGATGGGGTGGCCATCAGGGATTGGCCGGACTGCTGGTTTTCGCCTTGCTGTGATCGGAGCACGTCGAGAATCGATTGGTAGGCGAAATCGGATTGCAGGTGCTGGAGCTGGAACACCTTGGTTTTCAGGTCGAGCGGTTCAGGGATCGGCTGCGCGCTGATCAGCAGCGTGTTACCACGTGCGGCGAAGTGAAAGCCGGACGAGGTAACGGCGCTGGCGATCAGGGCTTCTAGCTCGGCGTTGTTGCTGTAGGTGGCGAAGATGCTGATGGGAGCACTGCGGATATCCGAGCCGACCACCACGGACTTGTTGAGCATCTGCGACGACCATTCAACGAAGTCTTGTAGGGTGGCGTCATACAGTTCGATGCGTTCGGTAGCTCTGGCTGACTGGGAGCATGCAACGACCAGGGAGACGAACAGGGCGAATGAAAAGCCGATGACGGCTTCGATACGATCAGTCATGGCAGATCACCTGTAGAGGGAGAGGTAGTCATCGCCCCGAACCAGCAGGGCTTCACGGGGGCCTAGGCTCTGAACAGCAACGCCACGCGGCATCAGCTCTTCTGAGCTGATGCGTTCCCCGTCAGGGCTGCGGAACACGTAGAAGGAACGCCCAGCCAAAAGGCCGTAGGTGGCGATGCGGTAGCCCTCGAACTCAGTAGCCAGGGTGGTGGATGGCATAGCCGCCGCCTGTTGAGGCGTGCTTTGTACCGTGGAGGCTTCAGCAGGCTGGCGGCTGTAGGCGATGCCAGCGAAAACCGGGACGCTGATTACTACGGCGACGATAGCGCCCAGTGCAAAGGCATTGAGCACGCGAGTTCGGCGGAAGAAGATTTTGGTGGTACGCATGAAGAACCCCATATCGCGCTTGGCGGTGGGCAGTGGGCGATACCAGTAGCCAGGCGGCAGCATGGAATACGAGCCTTTGTCGTATTCCTTGTCGTATTCCTGGGTGGTGTCGTAGAAGCTGTAGAACTCTTCGCCGCGATAGAACCAGTCATCGACCTTGGGCGAGTTGAACTTGGCGCCGTACTTGACGATGGCTTGATGCAGTTTCGGCAGGCGGCCTTTGAAGAAGCCGAGCGAGAGCACGCGCAGCAGCGGGCCGATGGGGAACGGCAGTTTTACACGGTCGAGGCGGTTGATGTAGACGACGTGTTCAGCGATGGACTCGCGAATCTGCTTGTCGATGACGTTGATGTTCTGCACGCACAGCCACAGATCCCAACGACGCTTGCGCAGGAACAGGAAGAACTTGAGCAGGTCGGTACGCCCGCCGCTGTTCCCGTCGCGGGAGTTCAGCCAGACCCCGGCTTCATCCAGGAAGATGCCGCCGAACTGTTCTTCGTCGTAGACCTCGCAACCGACACCCAGGCCGATCAGGTCATCGGCGGTGGGCAGGTCAGGCAGGCGGACAAGGCGCGAATGCTTGTTGCCACGCTTGCACAGCTTGTCCATTTTCACGTCGACGTTGACGGCTACCCGGCGCTTCTTTTTGAGGTAGTCGAGAATGCGCATGACGCACAACAGGGTTTTTCCGGCACCGAGCTTGCCGGTCACGATATAGACGGCCATGGCAATTACTCAGGTGTGAATCAGCTTTTCTGAAAGGCGGCTGACCCAGTAGAAGACGAGGGACTTAACGCGGGCGACGACCAGCAGGGAAAGGCAGTAAGGGATGTTGCCCGGGATCAGCATGCGGCCGATGGTCAGCAGGTCATCTGGTAGTCCACCGGTAAGGCCTGAGAACAGTGAGCCGATAGCCGCAGACAGCACGTTGATGGCCACAGCGATGGCCGCGACAACCAATGCCAGGATGCCCAGCTTCTTGAAGAAGCTTCCCAAGAAGGTCATCAGGGGGGCGATGAGCGGGGCCAGGAAGCCCAGTAGAAACTTGCCACTGCCTGCGAACAGGCGCAGGAAGAAGCGGCCGAGAAAACCGAGCAGGAACGGCATGGTTAGAACCCTCCCTTGGCGGCTTTAACGTCGTCCTGACGCAAGCCAGAAAAGAGAATTCGCCACAGACCAATGGCGGTCACGCAGTAGATGACCCATTCAAGCAGGCGCGTATAGCGGGATATCTCGCACACAGGCAGGACGAGAGAGGAGTTGTATTTGCCGAGGGAGAAAGCGACTTTGTAGTCGGCACAACCACTGGCCGAAGGCAGAACCGTTTCAAGACCGCGACGAAGCCCGACCGTGGTGCCGTCGCCAAACCAGCCGGCCACCGTGTTAGGCAGCGTATCCAGAAACTCTTTGGAGTCTTCTTCGTAGGCGTCTACGGCTTCCTGGCCTTCGCTAGCGAGAAGGTCACCTATGGCGGAACCGGCAGACTCACCGGATGCTTCTGATTCAGCATCGTTGCCGTCGCCGGAGTTGTCGTACTCACCGCCAAACAGGGAGTCCCAAATCTTATCCAGGCGGTCTTCGACGCCTGAAACATCCGTCGCCGGGCCACCACCACCCGTATTGCCATTGCCTGAGCCATTGCCGTTGCCCGAGCCGTTACCGGAACCATCGCCGCTACCGTTACCTGAGCCGCTATCACCGCCGCCATTGTCTGAGCCGCCGTTATTGCCACCGGTGTTGCCGCCCGAATTGTCGTTACCGCCTGTGTTGCCGCCGTTGTTGGTGTCAGGTTCGAAATAGCGAACGCAGGTTGTGCCCGACCACGCGAAACCCTTGCCGCAGTTGTTGGCTGGGTTAGTGGGATCGTTGGGATCAGCTGGCGGGTTGGGATCAGGCGGCGCCGCCGCATCTACCGGTTCGTCAGAAGGAACACAGGCTTGGCCTGTGCCGGAGTAGCGGAAGACGCAGTAAAGATCGCCAGGATCGCCGCCACGGATGCTGCCGCAGTTGGTGTTAGTAAGGTCGCCCGCATAGGCATACTGGCAACCATCACTGCACATATTGGGATTTAACGGGCGGGTCGGGGAGCCGGGAGGGATGTCGCTTCGACGGCCAGCCAACGCTACAGAGTGATCAACACTGCCGGCTGTAGGGGAGCAATCTTTTGGAGGCACGTTACAGTTAAGGCCATCGGCGGAGCCGTGCTCACAGGTAACCGTTGTGGAAACCCACTGGCCGTAAGCGCCGCGTGGGCCGCTGGGCTGTAGGTCGCCGATACAGTTGGCGCCACTGGTGCCCTGAAGGGCAGCGACGTGTTTGTATTTAGAGGTGCCGTCCGGATTCTCCGAGAGAATCGCCATACAGGCGGCGTCGGAATTCTTTTGCCGCGAGGTGATCCAGTCACCTTGCTTGCCGTAGTAGTAGGTAATCTTTGTGGCGGCATTCGCGGTGGCGGAGAGCGCCAGGAATACAAGTGCCAGCAGCGCGTGAACAGATAGGCGAGAGAACGCTTGAGTCATGTTCATACCCGCCCTAACAGCAGTGTCCAGAACGCCGCCAGGAAGATGGTGAGCATGTTGGCGTCCATGAAAGGTCTTTTGAAAAGGCCCGATAACACGTTACCGGGCCGTTTTTCCGCTAGATCAAGCGCCCGCAGCGCTGAAGACGCGGCTGGCGATCTTGAACAGCGCCAGGGTGCCGCGGATGACACCGAACAGCACCGCACCAGCGGCAACCAGGGTGCCGAAGGCGGTGGCCAGATCGGTGAAAACCTCGAGCAGTTCAGGCGGAACGGTGATGGCCGCATTGGCAGCACCGGCAGTCATGCCAGCAGCGGCAACGGTGAAGGTGGCAGCCGCTTTGGCGCCCAGTGCTTTACCGACACTGGTATCGCTCTGTGCAACCTGTTCGCCACGAATGGCGATCTCTTTCTTGCTTTGGTACATGGTGAGTTTCCTCAGTTGGTTGATGCGTCAATGATTTCTTTCCAGCCAAGCCGGAAAGCACCCCAGGCGACGCCGATCCCGAGAGAGCCGATGAAGAGCCCAGCGATAACGAGGTATTGCCCCCAGGTGAATGCCATTGCCCGTTACCTCTGGTGCCCGTGAATGAGGCCAAGAGCGGCCAGATAGACCATCCCTTGAAGGAACTGCAGGGCCCACAGATCACCCAGGGTGACGTTGGCGAGGTAGCTTTCTAGCGATCCCATACCGGCACCTATTGCGTTGTGTCCGTGAGCACTGCGCCGTCTTCTTCTTGCTCAGCCAGGGCTTTGCAGTCAGGGCAGACGGCGTAGTCGGGAGCCATGCCGAAGTCAGCCGCCCAGCCGCTGGAGTCAGCAGGCTGGCCGTAGACTTGGCCCATATCGGCCAAGCACAGGTCACAGAGGACGCGGCCGTGAATCAGCATGGCGATGGCCTGGGGTTAGGCCTTGGGCGCTTCAGCCGACTTGGGCTGTTGCTGGCCGGGTTGGGGAGCGGGTTTGCTTGCTTGGCTGGAGCCCGGTTTGACCGACTCCAAATGAACGCAAAGATTGTTGCCTTTCTGCTTGCCAGCCCGAGCCACTTCGAAGGTGATGCGGACAGTTTCCAGCGGGGAGAACTGAGCGCCGGAGGCGAACACCTCATCGGCTACATCGGCGGGAACATCCATGCCCACGATGGACAGGCCGTTTTCGGTGATACCGTCGGGCTCATCGCCGTAGAACACCTTGACGATTTTTACGTCGTTACCGTTTTGGTTGAACGCCACTTTCTGAGTGCCGAGAAATGCAACTTCCATAGTCGAACGTGCCATTTGTGTTTCCTCGCTTAGTTGCGCGTTAGTGCGCGGATTTGCCTTTTTGCGGGCCGAGTTAGCCCAGGCCAGGGAACTTGTTAGGTTCGCCAGTGCCAGGGTTTACGCGGGCTGCAAAGGGTTTGTGTGTCTAGTTATACGCTACTAAAAATCAGAAAAACCATTCTTGAGTAATTAACATGTCAGTTCTAACAATGTGCAATAAAGTGGAATAAAGAGCATTTCGTTAGTTGTGACGTGTGAGTTTTATTCAAGTTTGATCATGTTCAACACCAAGGGCTTTGCCCTTGTCATCCCGTTTCGCCACCGTCGCCCGCGACTGGCGGTGATTGCGCAGTCTGGTCAGGAAGACCGGGGTGGCCAGTCACGGACGCCGGAGGCGATTGCTCTAAAGGCTTCTGGCCGGTACCAAAGATGCGATAGACATCAAGCAGGAAGAGAGAGCAGAGCGCGCACAACCAGCCGATAAAGAGCAGCGCTTCGAAAGTGCTCATGCGATCACCCCACCAGTTCGAACGGCTCGCGCAGGGGCACGAAGGGCGTTGGTTTGCCGGTGTCGCTCACAACGTGCCAGTACTTCGGCGGACGGGGCGACGGCTTGTGTTTCTCGCAGTACGAGGCAGCTGTCACACAGTTCCGCCCATCGACCATGTGCCATTGTGCGGGGCGGCAGTCGGTGCATGGTGTGGACGGGGAGGCGGCGGGCTTCGGCGGTTGCCAGTTTCGGTTTAACCAGCAGACAGAGCAGTCGCAGCTCTCGGCGTGCGGGTGACGGCGAAAGGCGAACGTCTTGCCCTGCGGATTGCGGGCAAAGCAGCTCTGGCAGCCGCAATCCTTGTGGTGCGATAGCAGGTACTGGGAGGGATTCATGAGCGGGCACCTGATTAGTCATCGCTGTAATCCCCCGCGCAGAAGATGGTTTTGCCTCGGTCGAGGTCGCGGCGGATGCGGTGCAGGTTGATGACGCGGTGACGGCCGATTTTTACGGTCGGCAGGGCGTGGCTTTCGATCCAGCCGCGCACCACGTCTTCGGTGATTTGCTCCATGCCCAGGAGCTGAGCCAGCACGTATTTCGTGCAGAACGGTGCGTCGCGGAAATCCGTTACGCGTTGGGCGTCTCCCGAAATCGAAAGCCCCACTACACCAGACTGTTCCATAGCTTTTGCCCTATAATCGACAAGTGAAATCGCTTGGCATTGGCATTATTTGCCTGTTATCTGGTGCCAATTATAGGGATTAGGCTCATATTGACTAGCAATATATGCCAATTATTTAGATGAATTTAGAATGATCAGAGAGCGAATAGTTGCTATTTGGGAATATAAGAAGCTTACAGCCAAGAAGCTGGAAGAGCTCAGTGGCATCGATCGAGAGAAGTGGTATGCGCTGAGAAAAGGCGGAAGGAGGGCCAATGAGGACGACATTAGCTCGATTGTGAAGATTCACCCCGAGTACGCGTTGTGGCTGGCTAGCGGCCAGATTGCTCCAGAGTGCGGCCAAACCAGCCCAGAATATGACGAGACAAATCGAAACTTGGCCAGTCCAAACGCGGGATAGCGATCACACAGGAAGTAGCTAGGCGCTGGTACGCCCGTGGAAGGCCTAAGAGTTAAGGCAGTTTAGGGCTGCTGTGGAAGCAGCCACTAATCTTTAAGCAAGAGCGCAAGCTTCAGTTGTTGCGCGTGCTGTTCTAGCGGCATATTTCTCTAAGCCGTTAGCAATGTTCTTTAGCAAAGCCTCTGCAATGATTGGGGAAACACTATTTCCAATCATCCTAAAGCTGTGCCAAACCGTCTCATGAAAAACAAAGTCATCAGGGAAACCCTGCAAACGTGCCCCTTCGCGTGGCGTGATGACTCTATTGTCATCGGGGTGAAGGGGACGTACAGACTGAAAGGAACCTTTGTCAGACCCAGTGCCAGCTCTAAGCGTTGGGCAAAAGCCAGACCACTCAAGCCTTTTATGTTTTCCTACAGGATCAACGCCTCCTTGAGGAACACTAGCAAAGCGTAATTCGACTTCACGTTTGTGTTTTGTCAATTGATGCCCAGAAAACTTGCCTGAGGCTGATCTCATCTTGAATGAGTAAGGAGAAATAGCCTTTCGCTTATATCGCCACAGCCCGTCTTTGCCCTGATATGCACCTTTTAAGTCGTGAATAGCGTCGCGAACTGTAGTGCGTGGGTAGGTTCCAGAAACTATGTCTTCAAGAGAAAGAGGGGTAGTCTTGGAAGTGTTGAAGCCAAACACAAATACTCTGCGACGCTTAGTAGGGGCACCATAGTCTGACGCATCCAGAACAATGGGGCCAAGTATCTTCCATTCAGAGTCGAGAATAGAAAGGGCTTGATCAAGGACGGGTCTGTTGTTGGGGAAGATAAGTCCAGGGACATTTTCCATTACAAAGAACTTAGGGTTAACCAAGTTTACAACTCTAAAGAACTCTTTTAAAAGCTCTCTTCTAGGGTCAGAAACGTCCCCTTTCCCAATGCCACTAAAACCCTGGCAAGGAGGACCGCCAATAACACCATCTACGCCGTCAGGAATAAGATTGGATAACGTCTCGTAATTAAGTAGGCTAACGTCAGCCCTTAAAAAGCGGATGCCAGGAAAGTTAATGCCAAAAGAGCTAGATAGGATAGGGTCAATGTCAACTGCGAGTGCGGTTTGAAAGCCGGCCTTCTTTGAGCCTAGTGTTAGTCCGCCGCAGCCGCTAAATAAGTCAAGCAATTTCATTTTGATGCCCGAGGTCTGTTCTGGGGGCTATTATACATGGGTCGTGGCTGTGTGTCGATCGGAGCGTTAAAGAAGAACTTCGCCAAAGACAGGGTAGAGCTTATAAAAGTCGGCATACCCATTAAGGCTTTTTTGAGCAATTTTAAAACCGCAAATTTCTTCAAACTTAGCCTCGCTTATTCCTGCTTGGTCAGGAAGTAGGCTGTCCAGTATTGCGCGTTCCTTTTGTGTTAGGTGTGGAATATTTATTTCGAAAAGTGGCTTGTTTAAATAGTTGCTATTCTGGATGTGTTCGTTTGCTAGAAATTTTTCTTTGGTTTGTGCGTCTAAAAAAATTCCACCTATAGTGATCATTGGGGCGTTATCACTGTATTTGAAATTCATAAATGGATGAAATTCAACACCTCTGGCTGATCGGCGAGTTTCTCGCTCTATGCATAACGTTAAAGCTTTGGCTAGAGCTAAGGGGTATTGTTTAAGGTTTAAGTTAGGAAACTCACTTTCATCAGGTGCAAATTCACCCATGAGTTCAGCGAGAGCTTGATGTCTAGTGAGAGGATTATCTTGGCTGTCTTTATCTGGAAGCCTACCAACGTGAGCGTTGAGAGTGACCAGCAAAAATGAACCAGCAGACATACGCTGAGCGAGATAGCCTACGTCATCCAGAACAGGGCCTTCGGGGCCAGTGTCATAATCCAGCCAAACAACTGAGTTTTCCTGCCAGTCAAGACTTTTAATCCCATCGGACACAGTTTCTCCGCGAACTTCGATGGCTTTATATGGGCAGTTGAATTTAGCTCTATTGGAGTGGTCTGGGTGCTCAAAGGAGATTAGCTTTGAGATACCTATGTTTCTGTGAGCTAAAACGAAGTCGATGAACCACATTGATCCCATCCCGATATATGTGTAGTTAGATATATCGAAGGTCTTTTTTAAATGGGATAGCGTGTCAAAAATGAGCTTTCGCTCTACGCTTTTGTTGGGGCGAATTAAGTAGTTTACCGATTCGAAAGAGGCCATTATTCACCGACCTCATTTTCGTAGAAATATTCAAAGGTTTTTATGCCGACATCTTTGTAAGAAAGTGATCGGTTGCCTAAGGCTTCAGCTACTTTCTCTACCTGATCAAGAGGCTTTACGTAGAGTATGTTAGCCATTTTGACTTTTGGCTTTGGAGCGTAAATTGGTAGCTTCATTGATTTGGCTGTAGACGGAGTTGCTGTTTTTACGGACACGTAATCAGCTTTGCCTTCGACCGATTTTGCTTGCTCTAAAGATGCCTTTCTAGTGTTTGTATAGTTCAGATAAGTTCGAGTTGCGTCTCGCATTCCAACAACGGCGCGACGGTAAACTGGAACGGTTTCATCTATTTGGCGCTTAGTGGTCGTCCATGGCAGTTCGCCGGGCTTGTCTGACTCGAAAAATACAATGCCCATAAATCCATTGTACTGAGGGTGCCAGCTTGGAAATGTTCCGTCTCCCCAAACTGTTTTGTCAGTCTTGTCTCCTGCGAGCACAACGCGGTTATTACAAACTACAAACCAACCCCAGTTACTTGTGTTTCGGCTAACCACATCTGGGTCTGAAGCGTCATCTGGAGGAACTCCGGCAAGGCCGGATACGATACGTACATTTACGCCTGTTTCCTTGTCAACGTAAGAGTCTACGTAAGGTTCAATTTCTTCGCTGGAGCGAACGCCGAAAATGTGTTGCTTGACTGTTACGCCATTAACTTTTATTTCAAATCCATCTTCTATGAAGAAGGAGTAATACCGGCCGATATTTGTTCTAAGTTCTTTAATGAAAAGTTCGTCTCCAAATTCGGAGCCTACACCTTCTTTGAGGTCTGTTATGTCAATCTTGGTTCCAATGAAATCTGGTTGAGCAAGCTGTTCCAGAGTGAAATCCCATTCTTTACTTGCAGCCCATTCATCGACTTCAATGGTTGTTGAAAATGCTTCTTCTGGATGGCTCTCGGTTGAGCTTTGGATTACGATCTTTTTACCTATTTTGAAAACTGCCCGCTTCATGCCGATACCATAAAGACCGATAGATCGATCAGAGTCTTTAGGCGCGTCAGCTCGCCGACCAAAATGGAATGCGTAATCCGTCGCGTCAGACAGTTTCATGCCTCCGCAATTGTCATGGATTGTAAAAGAGTCGGCATAAACATTAATTTCGGCATGGAAGCCATCTAGGCGCCCATTATCATGGCGGTTTCTATAAGCGCCATCTATGCTGTTATCAAGCAGATCAAAAATACATTCATCTAGACCAATATCTCTTGTGATCATGTCGATGAAGAATTCTTTAGTAGGATCAGCTTTAGCAGTCCACTGTGTCATCCTTGCCCCCAAGCTTTCATCCGAAATTTAATCGCAAAACTAGGTTTTATTAGAGTCTTACAGTGAGTCACCGCTCTATAGCTAGATGCCTGCAGCATTACGAGTGACTGACTGCAATGTGCCATCCCTTGAGAAGCTAGCGCGGTCAGACGCTTAGGTAAAGATGCAAGGTGACTACATTGGTCGAATTTTCTGGAAAGGACTGGTCTAGCCAGCATAGGGAAGGGCTGAAAGCCCCGATCTATGGGGCTCTCTGGCTCAGTAGGGCGGTTCGTAGCGGATTCATAATCCCCAGCCCGAACCTTCCCCGGCTCAGCATTCCATACCCCAAAAACAACAAAACCCCGCCGAAGCGGGGTTTTGTTTATGCACTGCTTATAACGATCAAACGTTAAAGCGGAAGTGCATCACGTCGCCGTCTTTGACGATGTAGTCCTTGCCTTCCAGGCGCCATTTGCCGGCTTCCTTGGCGCCGGCTTCGCCCTTGTACTGGATGAAGTCGTTGTAGGCGATGACTTCGGCGCGGATGAAGCCTTTCTCGAAGTCGGTATGGATCGCTGCAGCCGATTGCGGGGCGGTGGCGCCGACCTTGACGGTCCAGGCGCGCACTTCCTTCACGCCTGCGGTGAAGTAGGTCTGTAGGTTGAGCAGCGAGTAACCGGCGCGGATCACGCGGTTCAGGCCCGGCTCTTCCATGCCCATGGTTTCGAGGAACATCTGCATTTCTTCGAGATCGTCCAGTTCGGCGATTTCGGCTTCGATTTTGTTGCACACCGGCACCACGATGGCGCCTTCTGCGTCGGCGATGGCTTGCACCACGTCGAGGTGCGGGTTGTTCTCGAAGCCGTCTTCAGCGACGTTGGCGATGTACATCACCGGCTTGGTGGTGAGCAGGTGGAAGGTCTTGGCCAAGCGCTTCTCGTCGTCACCCAGGTCCTTGAGCAGGCTGCGTGCCGGCTTGCCTTCGGTGAGGTGGGGGATGAGCTTTTCCAGCAGGGCCTTCTGCGCCACGGATTCCTTGTCGCCACCCTTGGCGGTGCGGGCGACGCGTTGCAGTTGCTTTTCGCTGCTGTCGAGGTCGGCCATGATCAGTTCGAGGTCGATGATCTCGATGTCACGCTTGGGGTCGACGCTGTTGGCGACGTGGATGACGTTCTCGTCTTCGAAGCAGCGCACCACGTGGGCGATGGCGTCGGTTTCGCGGATGTTGGCGAGGAACTTGTTGCCCAGGCCTTCACCTTTCGACGCGCCCGCTACCAGGCCGGCGATGTCGACGAATTCCATGGTGGTGGGGATGACCTTCTCGGGCTTGACGATCTCGGCCAGGGCATCCAGGCGCGGGTCGGGCATGGGCACGATGCCGCTGTTCGGCTCGATGGTGCAGAAGGGGAAGTTTTCTGCGGCGATGCCGGATTTGGTGAGGGCGTTGAACAGGGTGGACTTGCCGACGTTGGGCAGGCCGACGATGCCGCAGTTGAATCCCATGATGTGTCCCTCGGGGGAAAGGTGGTTACTTGGTGGCCTTTTGGCTATGCAGTTTGCGCATGGCCACGGTCCAGTCGCCGGCGAGTATTTCCGGCAGGACGTCCAAGGCGAAGTCGATGCTCTTGTCGAGCAGTTCCTGTTCGCTGCGTGGGGCGCGTCCGAGCACGTAGCCGGAGACCAGGCTGGCGTGCCCCGGATGGCCGATGCCGAGCCGCAGGCGATGGAAGTTATTCTGGTTGCCAAGCTGGGCGATGATGTCGCGCAGGCCGTTGTGCCCGCCGTGGCCGCCGCCCTGTTTGAGCTTGGCGACGCCGGGTGGCATGTCGAGTTCGTCGTGGGCCACCAGAATCTCTTCAGGCTTGAGCTTGAAGAAATTGGCCAAGGCCGCCACGGACTGGCCGCTGCGGTTCATGTAGGTGGTGGGGATGAGCAGACGAACTTCGCGCCCCTGGTGGACGAACTTGCCCACCAGGCCGAAATATTTGCGATCTACGCTGAGGTTGGCGCGCTGGCTGGCTGCCGCGCGCTCAACGAAAAGGGCCCCTGCATTGTGCCGGGTCTGGTCGTATTCGGGGCCGGGGTTACCCAGGCCAACGATCAGTTGTACGGCAGTCATACAGGAGCCCTTTCGTGAACATGGCCCGGCGTGATCGTATGCCGGGCCAGCTACTGACGATTACTCGGCAGCGCCTTCGCCGGCAGCTTCTTCACGAACGCGCGGCAGGTGGATGCTGGCTACCGGCAGGTCGCTGCCGTGGGCCAGAGCAACCAGCTCAACGCCTTTCGGCAGCTTGATGTCGGACAGGTGAACGGTCTGGTCAACAGCGACCGGAGCCATGTCGACTTCGATGAATTCCGGCAGGTCTTTCGGCAGGCAGGAAACTTCGACTTCGTTCAGGGCGTGCAGGACTTCGCCGCCGCCTTGCTTGACGCCAACGGAGCTGGCTTCGTTGATGAAGTGCAGCGGTACGTGGGCGGTCAGTTTCTGGCCGGCAACGACGCGTTGGAAGTCAGCGTGCAGAACGAAGCCTTTGGCCGGGTGGCGCTGCAGGGCTTTGATCAGAACGCTTTCTTTGGTGCCGGCAACGTCCAGGCTCAGAACGTGGCTGAAGGCAGCTTCGTTTTCCAGCAGCTTGGCCAGTTCTTTGGCCAGCAGGCTGATGGATTGCGGGGCTTTGTCGCCGCCGTAGATTACGGCAGGAACCATGGACACGTTACGACGCAGGCGGCGGCTCGCACCTTTCCCCAGGTCGGAACGCACTTCGGCATTCAGGGCAAATTCAACAGTCATTTCACTTCTCCAAAATAACCAAACCGCCTTGTGGCTTGCGACCAGCCTCGGGCGGTAGGGCAAAAAGCCCCGCACGAGGCGGGGCGCTTAACGTCAGCGGGTTCCTTAGCGGAACATCGCGCTGATCGATTCTTCGTTGCTGATGCGGCGAACCGCTTCGGCGACGACCGGGGCGATGTCGAGCTGGCGAATGCGCGAGCAGGACTGCGCCGCAGCGGACAGCGGGATGGTGTTGGTGACCACCAGCTCGTCCAGGACGGAATTTTCAATGTTCTCGATGGCGCGGCCAGACAGCACCGGGTGGGTGCAGTAGGCGTAGACCTTGGCGGCACCGCGCTCTTTCAGCGCTTTGGCGGCGTGGCACAGGGTACCGGCGGTGTCGACCATGTCGTCGACGAGGATGCAGGTACGGCCTTCGACATCACCGATGATGTGCATCACTTCGGACTGGTTGGCCTTCTCGCGACGCTTATCGATGATCGCCAGGTCGACGCCCAGGCTCTTGGCCACGGCGCGGGCACGAACGACGCCGCCGATATCGGGGGAGACGATCATCAGGTTGTCGAAGCGCTGGTCTTCGATGTCGTCGACCAGGACCGGGGAACCGTAGATGTTGTCCACCGGAATGTCGAAGAAGCCCTGGATCTGGTCAGCGTGCAGGTCGACGGTCAGCACGCGGTCGATGCCGACCACGGTGAGCATGTCGGCAACCACTTTGGCGCTGATCGCCACGCGAGCGGAGCGCGGGCGGCGATCCTGGCGGGCGTAACCGAAGTAGGGGATGACTGCAGTGATGCGAGTCGCCGAGGAACGGCGGAAGGCATCAGCCATCACGACCAGTTCCATCAGGTTGTCGTTGGTGGGTGCACAGGTCGGCTGAATCAGGAAGACGTCCTTACCGCGAACGTTCTCGTTGATTTCGATCATGACTTCGCCGTCGGAGAATTTACCGACCGAAGCATCGCCGAGGGGGATGTGCAGCTGACGAACGATCCGTCGCGCCAGATCGGGGTTTGCGTTCCCCGTGAAGACCATCATCTTGGACACGCGCAGTACCTGCCGGCTGGGGGTATACCTGGATGGGTATGGAAAATGGCAGGGGCGGCTGGATTCGAACCAACGCATGCCAGGATCAAAACCTGGTGCCTTACCGCTTGGCGACGCCCCTATATTCTGTGTTGAATGCTTTTTGACTCGGTTTCCGATGCCTCCCGAAGGAGGTTATGGCAGGGGCGGCTGGATTCGAACCAACGCATGCCAGGATCAAAACCTGGTGCCTTACCGCTTGGCGACGCCCCTGTATCGTATAACCGAATGCTGAGCATTCACTTCTTGGCCAATGCTTGGAGCTTGCGGTGCAGCATCGAAATGTTGCGACCTTGAGCGACAAAACTCGGCAGAGTGCCTGGAAGTTGGCGGGCGACTTTATCAGCATCGTCCCGATTTGGGAAGCTCCCAAATATGCAAGCTCCAGTGCCGGTCAATCTGGTTGGAACAAATTTGTTCAACAAGATCAAAGCGTTACGTACTTCAGGGTAACGCTTCTCTACGACCGGCTGGCAGTCGTTTCGACCACCCCCCGCAAGAAGGCTGCGAACTTTAATGGGCGGCGTATCCCGTGTCAACTCGGGCGAGCCGAAAACTTCTGCTGTGCTTACAAAGACTTGCGGCGCGGCGACGAGGAACCAGGGTTCCTCCAGCTCGACCGGGGTCAGACGCTCGCCAACGCCCTCGGCAAAGGCTGCACGGCCGCGCACGAATACCGGCACGTCGGCACCCAGGGCCAGGCCCAGTTCTGCCAGGCGATCTTCGCCAAGCTGGGTGTGCCACAGGTGGTCGAGGCCGACCAGGGTGGTGGCGGCATCCGAGCTGCCGCCGCCGATGCCGCCGCCCATGGGCAGGCGCTTGTCCAGCCAGATGTCGGCGCCCAGCGCTGTGCCGGATGCCTGCTGCAGGCGCCTGGCAGCACGCACGATCAGGTTGCTGTCGTGCGGTACGCCTTCGATAGGCGTGTGTAGGTGGATTTCGCCATCTTCGCGGGCGCTGAAGCCGAGCTCATCGCCGTGGTCGAGAAACTGAAACAGGGTCTGCAGCTCGTGATAACCATCGGCGCGGCGGCCGAGGATGTGCAGCATCAGGTTGAGCTTGGCAGGGGCGGGCAGGATCAGTTCGGCGTGGGTGGGGATGGCGGTGTTGGTCATGGGGTACGCTGAAGAGTCGTGTTAGGGGCTTGTCTCCCCTCTCCCGCTTGCGGGAGAGGGGCGGGGGAGAGGGGCGGCAAATCACCCTCTCCCCGGCCCTCTCCCATAAATGGGAGAGGGAGTGGTCCGCAGAAGTAGTGGGCCGCGTGGTCTATCCACTGTCTGCGTGCTATGGGAGGTGCCGGACAAGCTGTCGCGGCTGAAGCCCCTCCCACAGGATGTGCCGCTAGCTTATTGCCCGAGCTGACGCGGCTGCCAGTCCTTGATCACCAGGGTCACTTCCAGGTCCTGGCCATAGAGCTTCAGGCGCTCCGGCAGGGCGTAGCCGTTTTGCTCGGTGTAGCGCTGGTATTCGACCTTCCAGCCGTCCTGTTCCAACTGCGCCAGGTGGCTTTCGCCGTCGAGGGTGATGCGGCTGCGGCTTTCCGGGGCGGGTAGGCCGCGAATCCACCAGAGCAGGTTGGAGACCGGCAGGTCCAGGCGCAGTTGCTCGCGCAGCAGGTCTTCCGGCGATTCGGCGCGGTAGCGGCCGCGGTTGGACACTTCCAGCAGGATATCGCCAGGGCGGCCGGTCAAGCGTGCGGCGCCGCCACCGAGTGGGCCGGACAGGCGAATGTCGTAGTAATCCTGGCGCTGCAGCCAGAACAGCGTGGCACTGCCGGAGTCACGCGGGGCGCGGATGCCGATCTTGCCGTTGATCTGCCAGCCGTCGAGCTGGGTGATCTGCTGCTTATGGGCTTTCCATTTGGCCGGGTCGCCCTGGCCTTCCAGCGCTTCGTGCGAGGTAAGGCCGGCGCAACCTGCGAGCAGGGCGAGGAGGCTGAATACGAGTAGGTGACGAAGCATCAAAGAGTCTCGGAACCGGTCAGGCGCAACAGGGTGTCACGCAGGATGGGGCTGTCAGGCGTCGCGCGCAGTGCATCGCGCCAGACGCTGCGGGCTTCACGCTGCTTGCCCTGAGCCCAGAGCACTTCGCCAAGGTGAGCGGCAACTTCGTGATCGGGGAATTTCTCCAGGGCCTGGCGCAGCAGGCTTTCGGCCTCGTCGAGGTCGCCCAGGCGATAGTTGACCCAACCGAGGCTGTCGAGAATCGCCGGGTCGTCCGGGTTGAGCTGGTGCGCCTTGGCGATCAGGTCGCGCGCCTCTTCGTAGCGCGTGGTGCGGTCGGCCAGGGTGTAGCCGAGGGCATTGAGTGCCATGGCGTGCTCCGGCTCGCGCTGGATGATGTAGCGCAGGTCGGTTTCCAGCTGGGCCAGGTCGTCGCGTTTTTCCGCCAGCATGGCGCGGGTGTAGAGCAGGTTGAGGTCGTTGGGGTACTGCTCCAGGCCTTGGTTGATCACCTTCCAGGCCGGCTCGAACTGGCGGCGATTGCTCAGGCCTTCGGCTTCGATCAGGTACAGCTGGATGGCGTAATCAGGTTGCGCGTCGCGAGCCTGGGCCAGGCGTGCGCTGGCCTCTTCGTCGCGCTGCTGGGCGAACAGCAGTTCGGCCTGGCGTTGCTGAGCCGGCAGGTAGTCGTTGCTCGGGCCGACCAGGTTGTATTCCTGCAGGGCGCTGTCGTTGTCTTTCAGCTCCTCGTAGGCACGGCCGAGGTTGTAGTGCGCGGCATCGACATGACTGCGGCGCTCGACCAGCTCTTCCAGGTAGACGATGGCCTCTTCCCAGGCTTCGGCTTCCAGGCACACCAGCGCCAGGGAGAAGCGCAGGTCGTCATCGTTGGGGTTCTCCTGCACCAGCTTGGAGAACTCGCCCTTGGCGTCGTCAAGGCGGTCCTGCTCGACCAGCAGGCGCGCGTAGGTCAGGCGCAGGCGTTTGTCTTCGGGGTTGTTGCGAATGCCTTTCTGCAGTAGCGGCAAGGCTTCGTCGCCACGGCCGAGGCTTTGCAGCAGGCGAGCGCGCAGCAGAATCGGCGACACTTCGTTGGTGCTCGCCGCGCTGTCTTCGAGCAGCTCCAGGGCTTCTTCAGCGCGGCCGTCCTGTTGCAACAGGATGGCTTTGCCGAACAGCAGCTGGCTGTTGTCCGGGTTTTTGCTGAGCAGGCGGTCGAAGCCCTGCAGCAGGCCGGCGCGGGTATCCGGGTCGGTTTCCGCGGCAGACAGGGCGAGGAAGTCGAAGTGCGTATCGCCCTGGCGCTGCAGCACCTGCTCCATGTAGGTCATGGATTCGTCGTAACGACCGGCGCGGGCCAGCTGCACGGCGGCAGCGCGTTGCGCGTCGATGTTGCTCGGTGCGTTGCTGGCCCAGATCAGCGCGCTATCGAGAGCAGCCTGCTCGGCACCGAGGTACTCGGCAATGCGGAAGGCGCGTTCGGCAACGCCGGCATCACCGGTGACCTGTGCTTGCTGCACGTAGTTGCCGAGGGCGATATCGAAGCGGTTGCGCTGACCGGCCAGCTCGGCGGTGAGCAGGGCGAACAGCGTTTCCTGGCTGAACGAGCCGTATTCGCTCGGTTCCAGCTGGGTGGTCTGGTCGGCTTCCTGTACCGGCGGTGTACCGTCCGGCTCGCTGGGGGCGAAGGTTTGGCAGCCGCTGAGAAGAGCAATTGCGGTGACTAACGCGAGGGGTCTGTTCATAGTGCCTTGTCGTGCGTTATTCCGGGGCGGCGGCCGTGCTGGCTCGTGCCCTGCGACGTTCGCGGCATCATGACACAAGCCTTGGAGCAAGCCCACTGGCCAGGACGATGCGGCGAACTGTCTATTGGGACAATAGGTCGCGGGAGTTGTTCTCTCCGGGGCGAAGTAGGACAATTGCCGGCTCCCGTATTGCCCCTCAGCGACCCTGCATGGCCTTTATAGCCCTCGGTATCAACCACAAGACCGCCTCGGTAGAGGTGCGCGAGCGCGTTGCTTTCACCCCGGAGCAACTGGTCGAGGCCTTGCAGCAGCTATGCCGGCTGACGCCCAGTCGCGAGGCGGCGATCCTCTCCACCTGCAACCGCAGCGAGCTGTACCTGGAGCAGGATCAGATGAGCAGCGATGAAGTGCTGCAATGGCTGGCCGACTATCATCGCCTGAGCGTCGACGAACTGCGCGCCTGTGCCTATGTGCACAGTGAGGACGACGCGGTGCGGCACATGATGCGTGTGGCCTGCGGGCTCGACTCGATGGTCCTCGGTGAGCCGCAGATTCTCGGTCAGCTCAAGTCCGCCTATGCCGTGGCGCGTGAGGCCGGCACCGTCGGCCCGCTGCTCGGCCGTCTGTTCCAGGCCACCTTCAGCACCGCCAAGACCGTGCGCACCGATACCGCGATCGGCGAGAACCCGGTGTCGGTGGCCTTCGCTGCCGTCAGCCTGGCCAAACAGATCTTCGCCGACCTGCACCGTAGCCAGGCGCTGCTGATCGGCGCCGGCGAGACCATCAGCCTGGTGGCGCGCCACCTGCACGACCAGGGCATCAAGCGCATCGTCGTCGCCAACCGCACCCTGGAGCGCGCCAGCCAGCTGGCCGAACAGTTCGGCGCGCATGCCGTGCTGCTATCGGATATTCCCGACGAGCTGGCGCACAGCGACATCGTCATCAGTTCCACCGCTAGCCAGTTGCCGATTCTCGGCAAGGGCGCGGTGGAAAGTGCGCTGAAAAAGCGCAAGCACAAGCCGATCTTCATGGTCGACATCGCCGTGCCGCGCGATATCGAGCCGCAGGTGGGCGAGCTGGATGACGTCTACCTCTATACCGTCGATGACCTGCACGAGGTCATCGAGGAAAACCTCAAGAGCCGCCAGGGCGCCGCGCAGGCCGCCGAGGAGCTGGTGGCCGCCGGTACCGACGATTTCATGCAGCGCCTGCGCGAGCTGGCCGCAGTCGACGTGCTCAAGGCTTACCGCCAGCAGGCCGAGCGCCTGCGCGACGAGGAATTGGCCAAGGCGCAGCGCATGCTGGCCAACGGCAGCAACCCGGAAGATGTGCTGGCGCAACTGGCGCGTGGCCTGACCAACAAGCTGCTGCATGCACCTAGCGTGCGCATGAAGAAATTGACTGCAGAGGGGCGCGTCGACGCGCTCAGTCTGGCCCAGGAATTGTTCGCCCTCGACGAGAGCGCGCCGCAGGACAAAGGTCTGCAATGAAAGCTTCACTGTTGAACAAGCTGGACAACCTCAGCGACCGCTTCGAGGAACTGACGGCGCTGCTCGGCGATGCCGAGGTGATTTCCAAGCAGACGCAATTCCGTGCCTATTCCAAGGAATACGCCGAGATCGAGCCGGTGATCGCCACCTTCCGCGAGCTGCGCAAGGTGCAAAGCGACCTCGAAGGGGCCCAGGCGCTGCTCAAGGAAAGCGACCCGGACCTGCGTGAGATGGCTGAAGAGGAAGTGGCTCAGGCCAAGGAAGCGCTGATCACCCTGGAAGACAAGCTACAGCGCATGCTGCTGCCGAAAGACCCCAACGATGGACGTAACGTCTACCTCGAAGTGCGCGCCGGCACCGGTGGCGACGAGGCGGCGATCTTCTCTGGCGATCTGTTCCGCATGTACTCGCGCTATGCCGAGAGACAGGGCTGGCGGGTCGAGGTGTTGTCGGCCAACGAGGGTGAGCACGGCGGCTTCAAGGAAGTGATCGCCCGCGTCGAGGGTGACAACGTTTACGCCAAGCTCAAGTTCGAGTCCGGCGCCCATCGCGTGCAGCGCGTGCCGGAAACCGAATCCCAGGGCCGCATTCACACCTCCGCCTGCACCGTGGCGGTATTGCCGGAGCCGGACGAGCAGGCCGCTATCGAGATCAATCCAGCCGACCTGCGCGTCGACACTTATCGCAGCTCCGGCGCCGGTGGTCAGCACGTCAACACCACCGACTCGGCGATCCGTATTACCCACATTCCTACCGGCACCGTTGTTGAGTGCCAGGAAGAACGCTCGCAGCACAAGAACCGCGCCAAGGCCATGGCCTGGCTGGCGGCCAAGCTGCAGGACCAACAGGAAGCGGCGGCGCACAAGGAAATCTCCGAAACGCGCAGGCTGCTGGTGGGCTCGGGCGACCGCTCCGAGCGCATCCGCACCTACAACTTCCCGCAGGGGCGGGTGACCGACCACCGCATCAACCTGACCCTGTATTCGCTCAATGAAGTGATTGCCGGCGGCGTGGAAGCGGTGATCGAACCGCTGCTGGCCGAATACCAGGCCGATCAGTTGGCGGCGCTGGGCGATTGATTGCAGCCGCACGGTGCGCGTCTCGTAGGGTGCGCCGTGCGCACCATTACCAATGCCCGGGTGTAATCCGGGATGAGCGACGCCAACGTAGCGTCGAACAGTCCCCCTCTCCCCCGGCCCCGCTCTGCGTCCCAGCCCCTCGCAGAGCTCAGGGCGCTTGAGCGGGCGAAGCGATGCTTCGCTATTTCCGCCCAAGCCCCGCAAGCGGGAGAGGGGAGAAAAGCAGTCAGGATGAACCATGGCCACCATCGAATCCATGCTCAACGCCGCCGACCTGCCCGATTCGCCAACGCCGCGCTTGGATGCGGAACTGCTGTTGGCGGCCGCGCTGGGCAAACCGCGCAGCTACCTGCGTACCTGGCCAGAGCGCGAGCTGGATGACGAGCAACTGGCCCTGTTTCAGAACCACCTGCAGCGCCGCCGCCAGGGCGAGCCGGTCGCTTATATCCTTGGTCATCAGGGCTTCTGGAGCCTGGACCTGGAAGTGGCGCCGCATACCCTGATTCCACGTCCGGACACCGAGCTGCTGGTGGAAACCGCCCTCGAACTGCTACCCGCAACACCGCTGGCGGTGCTGGATCTGGGTACCGGCACCGGTGCCATCGCCCTGGCCCTGGCCAGCGAACGCCCGGCCTGGCAGGTGACCGGCGTGGATCGCGTCGAAGATGCCGTGGCCCTGGCCGAGCGCAATCGCCAGCGCCTGGCGCTGGGCAACGCCCGCTTCGTGCACAGCCACTGGTTCTCCGCCCTGGCTGGACAACGCTATGGCCTGATCCTGAGCAACCCGCCCTATATCCGCGCTGACGATCAGCACCTCGAGCAGGGTGACGTACGCTTCGAGCCGAGCAGCGCCCTGGTCGCCGGTTGCGACGGGCTGGACGATATCCGCGCGATCATCCAGGCTGCGCCAGCACATTTGCTTGCAGGCGGCTGGCTGCTGCTGGAGCACGGTTTCGATCAGGCCGAGGCCGTCCGCGAGCTGCTGGCCGCCGGTGGTTTCGCCGAGGTGCACAGCCGGCGTGACCTGGGTGGCCATGAGCGCATCAGTTTGGGACGTTTCGACCATGAGTGATCAGATGCTGAGCGATGATGAACTGCTGCGTTACAGCCGGCAGATCCTGCTGAAACAGATCGATGTGGAGGGCCAACTGCGCCTCAAGCAGGGTCGTGTGCTGATCGTCGGCATGGGCGGGCTGGGTTCGCCCGTGGCGCTGTACCTGGCCGCAGCTGGCGTCGGTGAGTTGCACCTGGCTGACTTCGATACGGTGGATCTGACCAACCTGCAGCGGCAGATCGCCCACGACACCGCCAGTATCGGCCAGGCCAAGGTGGATTCGGCCATGGTGCGCCTGGCGGCGATCAATCCGCAGATCAGCCTGGTGCCGCATCGTCAGGCGCTGGACGCCGACTCTCTGGCCGCTGCGGTGAACAGCGTCGACTTGGTGCTGGACTGCTCGGACAATTTCTCCACTCGCGAGGCGGTCAACGCCGCCTGCGTTGCCGCGAGCAAGCCGCTGGTCTCCGGTGCGGCGATCCGCTTGGAAGGGCAGTTGTCGGTGTTCGATCCACGCAATGCCGCCAGCCCCTGCTATCACTGCCTGTACGGTCACGGCAGCGAAGCCGAACTGACCTGCAGCGAGGCCGGTGTGGTCGGCCCATTGGTTGGGCTGGTCGGGAGCCTGCAGGCGCTGGAGGCACTCAAGCTACTGGCCGGTTTTGGCGAGCCGCTGGTGGGCCGTCTGCTGTTGATCGACGCGCTGGGCACACGTTTTCGCGAGTTGCGGGTCAAGCGCGATCCAGCCTGCGAGGTGTGCGGTGGGCGCTAAGGATCGTAGGAGCGAGCTCTGCTCGCGAATGTCGCCGCACCCTCAAGACGCTTCGCGAGCAGAGCTCGCTCCTACAATGAGCCAGTCGCAGGCGCCGATTGGCGTTTTCGACTCCGGCGTCGGCGGCCTGTCGGTGCTGCGCGAAATTCGTCAGCTGCTGCCCAGCGAAACGCTGCTTTACGTCGCCGACAGCGGCCACGTGCCTTACGGTGAGAAAAGCCCGGAATACATTCGCGAACGCTGCGTGCTGATCACCGAGCACTTGCTGGCGCAAGGCGCCAAGGCACTGGTGCTGGCGTGCAATACCGCGACGGCTGCGGCAGCTGCCGAGTTGCGCGAGCGTTATCCGCACTTGCCCATCGTCGGTATGGAGCCTGCGGTTAAGCCGGCGGCGGCGGCGACTCGCAGTGGCGTGGTCGGCGTGCTGGCGACCACCGGTACGCTGAAGAGCGCGAAGTTCGCCGCGCTGCTCGATCGTTTCGCCAATGACGTGCGGGTGATCACTCAGCCCTGTCCGGGGTTGGTGGAATGCATCGAGGCGGGCGAGCTGCAGGCAGCGGCTACCCGTGAGCTGCTGCAGGGCTATGTCACGCCGCTGCTGGCCGAGGGCTGTGACACGCTGATTCTCGGCTGTACCCACTATCCCTTCCTGCGTCCGCTGCTGGGCGAGTTGGTGCCACCCTCGGTGGTCTTGATCGACACGGGGGCCGCCGTAGCGCGTCAGTTGCAGCGCTTGCTCGCTCAGCACGATCTACTGGCCACTGAGCCGGCGCAGCCGACACGCTACTGGAGTAGCGGAGAAACATCGCAGCTTTGCCGCGTATTGCCGATTTTGCTGAGCGAAGAGGCCGAAGTTCTTTCGATATAGTGAATTTTTTTCAGATCAGGGTTTCCCTGATATTGGATGTTTCTATATTTTGTAACGAGCCTGATAAACCTTCTCGCTATTAAAGGAATGACTCATGAAGAAGTTGTGTGCCTTTGCTGCCGCATCAGCCCTTTCGTTCGGAACTCTAGGTGCTGCACAGGCTGCGGATGTAACCGCGGCTATTGGTCAGAGTGGCGATTCCACCATGGTTTACCGTTTGGGTGCGCAGTGGGACTGGAACCACAGCTGGCTCGAGAGCAGCTACGGTCGACTGACCGGCTACTGGGACCTGGGTTACACCTACTGGGATGGTGACGAGACAGCGAGCAACCACAGCATCTCCTTCGCGCCGGTATTCGTTTACGAGTTTGCCGGACAGAACGTGCGCCCCTATATCGAAGCGGGTATAGGTGTTGCCGCCTTCTCCAGTACCGAGCTGGAAAGCAACGAACTGGGCTCGTCGTTTCAGTTCGAAGATCGTATTGGTGTAGGCCTGCGTTTCGCCGGGCAAGAAATCGGCCTGCGTGCGATCCACTACTCCAACGCCGGCCTGAAGAAGCCAAACGATGGTGCCGAGGCCTACACCGTGCATTACCGCATGAGCTTCTGAATAAAAAGACCGGGCAAACCCCGGTCTTTTTCATTGTGCCCCTGGCCTGTGCGGAGTGTTCTGCTAGCGATAGGCCTGGGCGATGCCGCGACGCTCTTCCAGGCATTCGCTGGCACCCAGCTCGAACTCTCGGCAGATCAGCGGACGCACTTCGTAGATGGTGCAGCGCATGCTGTTGCGGTCCAGCGCTGCGCACCAGTTGTCGTCCAGGCGGCGCATCACTTCGCTGCCCCACTGGTCGGTATCGATAAAGCGTTGCGGCACGCCTTCATCGCCGAACAGCATCACTTCCAGCTGGCAGCAGCAGGCCGCGCAAGTGCTGCAACTGACTTCGGGCTCGGTTGGCAGTTGGGTATGGGGAATGGTCTGGCTCATGGCGCGGCAGTGTACGCCATGCGCTGGTGATCAGGGGCCTGTGCTGACCGGCGTACCGCTAGCCTAGGCCGAATGACGGCTACGCAGGTGCTGTTGGTACTGAGCGCGGTACAGCTTGGCGAAGCCGTGCAATACCGGCATGACCACGGCCCAGACCAGCGCCAGAATGGCCAGGGTCTGCCAGGTGCCGAGCGGCAGGGCGACGCCGGCGATCTTGGCGCCGCCGTAGTAGGACAGCGGTGCGCCAAGCGCACCTAGAATGCTGCCGCGCCACCAAGGCTGCGCGGTCCAGGCCAGGCAGTGGTTGAGGGTGCTGGCCAGCAGCAGCCAGAGCAGGGCCAGCCACAGGGGAATCAGCTGACGCTCTTCGCCGAAATCGAAAACCCCAAGGTTGAGCAGAAAACTGTCCAGCGCGCTGCCAGCGAGGAACACGCTGAGCAGCAACTTGCCTTCTGCGGCCCAACTGCTGAGCCACAGCAGGTGCACGCCGATGATCACCGCCACTATCAGCAGCCAGGGGCTGTCGCCTGCGAAGACGCAGACCAGCCAGCCGAGCTGGAACAGGAGGGCATTGGCGATCAGCTTAGGCATTGAAGTTTCCTAACAGAGGCGCAGGGCGAGAGGCCGGTTTGGCCAGCAGCAGTTGCGCGGTGCCAATGGTGCGTTCGAGGAAGCCGCCTTCGCAATAGCAGAGGTAGAACTCCCACAGGCGAAAGAAGTAATCGTCGTAGCCCAGTTGCTCGAGGCGCTGCCGAGCATGGCGCAGGTTGTCGTGCCACAGGCGCAGGGTGCGTGCGTAGTGCAGGCCGAAATCTTCCATGTGGTGCAGATTGAAGTCGGTATGCCGGGTGACCACATCGAGCATCTTCTGCACCGACGGCAGGGCGCCACCGGGGAATATGTAGCGCTGGATGAAATCCACCGACTTGCAGGCCTGCTCGTAGCGCTGGTCACGAATGGTGATGGCCTGCAGCAGCATCAGCCCGTCAGGCTTGAGCAGGCGCGAACACTGTTCGAAGTAGGTGGGCAGGAAACGGTGGCCGACGGCTTCGATCATCTCGATGGAAACCAGCTTGTCGTACTGACCATCGAGGTCGCGGTAATCCTCCAGCAGCAGGGTGACGCGATCTTCCAGGCCCAGCTCGCGAATACGTAACGCGGTGTGCGCGTGCTGCTCGCGCGACAAGGTGGTGGTGGTCACCCGGCAGCCGTAATGAGCAGCAGCATAGATGGCCATGCTGCCCCAGCCGGTGCCGATTTCCAGCAAGTGGTCGCTGGGTTTCAGCGCGAGCTTCTGGCAGATGCGCTCGAGCTTGTTCAGTTGCGCCTGCTCTAGGGTGTCTTCCTCGCTCGCGAACATCGCTGCCGAGTACATCATGGTCGGGTCGAGGAACTGCTCGAACAGGTCGTTGCCCAGGTCGTAGTGCGCGGCGATGTTGCGGCGCGAGCCCTGTCGGGTATTGCGATTGAGCCAGTGCAGACCCTGGATCAGCGGCCGCCCCAGGCGCGCCAGGCCGCCTTCCATCGCGTCCAGCACATCGAGGTTGGCGACGAAGATACGGATCACCGCAGTCAGGTCCGGCGTGCTCCAGTAGCCATGGATATAGGCCTCGCCCGAGCCGATCGAGCCATTGCCAGCCACCAGCCCCCAGACTGCAGGATCGTGCACCGTGATTTCGGCGCGCAGGCTAGCCTGCGGGTTGCCGAAGTGCAGACTGTCGCCCGCTTCATGGACAACCAGCAGACCGTGGTGCAGGTTCTGCAGCTGGCGCATCACGGCGCGCCGCAACAGGCCGGCGCCAATGCCATTGCCACTGCGTACCAGGTTTCTGGTGGAGGTCAGGCTAGAGCTCTTCATGGTGCATGTCCTTCACTTGCGGGCGGGCGACACGGAAGCTGCCTTCCGCGGGCTTGTGGTCGAAAATCGGGATGCGCTTGAACAGCAGGCGCATCGCCTGCCAGTAGATGGCGGCGAGGGTCTTGCCAGTCATCCAGGGAAAACTCAGCAGATAGCGGTGCAGGCTGGCGCGGTCGAGAGCTTCGCGGTGCAGGCTAAGGCTGGCGTCGAACAGCTTGGTTTCGCCTTGCCAGTCGGCCATGTGCACGCCAAGGCGTTCGCCGACGGCGCTGAAACTCATGCGGTATTGCAGCTCGCGCGGCAGGAAGGGTGATACATGGAAAGCCTTGTCCACGCTGACCTGGTGGCGGCCGTCGCCATCTGCCGGCAGTACGTAGTGATAGCGTTCGCGCCACGGCGTATTGCTGACCTCACAAAGAATCGCCATCAGGCGTTCGTCGGCGTCATGGCAGTAGAAGATGCTCACCGGGTTGAAGGCCAGGCCCCAACTGCGTGGCTGGGTCAGCACGCAGACGCGACCTTGGGGGCGCGTACCCAGTGCCTCTGCCACGCGCTCGCGCACGGCCTCGTGCAGCGCCACGCCCCGGCGGGTTGATTCGGGCAGGTAATCGGTCTCGCGGAAGGCGAACGGCGCGAAGCGGCTGGAGCCGGCCAGCTTGGACAGGGCGAACAACTGCGCCTGTTCGCTCAGGTCGAGGTACAGCAGGCCCATGCGATAGCGAAAGGCATGGGCACGCGGGGCGAAGCGGCGATGCAGCACCCAGCCGCTGTACAGGGCGCTGTGCATCAGAGTGTCTCTCCGAAGGCACGCGCCACGCGCAGGGCGCTGACCACGCCGTCTTCATGGAAACCGTTGGCCCAGTAGGCGCCGCAATAGTAGGTGTGCTGGGCGCCAAGCAGCTCTTCCCAGCGTGCCTGGGCCGCCGTGCCCGCCAGACTGTACTGCGGGTGAGCGTACTGGAAGCGGGCGAGGATCTTGCTCGGGTCGATGGCGGCGGTCTGGTTGAGGCTGACGCAGAAGGTGGTATCGCTGTCGATGCCCTGCAGGATGTTCATGTCGTAGGTAACGGCAGCCGATTGGCTGCTCGGCCCGCCCAGGCGATAGTTCCAACTGGCCCAGGCCAGCTTGCGCTTGGGCAGCAGGCGCGTGTCGGTATGCAGCACCACGTCGTTGTTGGCGTAGGGCAGGGCGCCGAGAATCTCCCATTCCTTGTCGCTGGCCTGGTCGAGCAGGGCCAGCGCCTGGTCGCTGTGGCAGGCGAAAATCACCTTGTCGAAGCGTTCGCTACCGGCCGCGCTGTGCAGGGTTACGCCGTCCTGGTCGCGGACTACGCGGCTGACCGGGCAGTTGAGGCGAATGCGCTCGGCGAAGCTGGCGGTCAGCGGCGCCACGTAGCTGCTCGAGCCACCTTCGATTACCTGCCAGGTCGGGCGGTCGCTGACCGATAGCAGGCCATGATTCTTGCAGAAGCGCACAAAGAACTGCAGCGGGAAACCGAGCATGTCGGCCAGCGACATCGACCAGATGGCCGAGCCCATCGGCACGATGTAATGCTCGATGAAGCGGCGGCCATAGCCGTTGCTGTCGAGGTACTGGCCGAGCGTGGTGTCGGCATCGATGCGGTTGTTGGCCAGGTCGTCGAGCGACTGCCGATTGAAGCGCAGGATGTCGCGCAGCATGCCCCAGAAGGCCGGCGACACCAGATTACTGCGCTGGGCGAAGAGGGTGTTCAGGTCGTGGCCGTTGTATTCCACGCGGGTGGCCGGGTCGCTGACCGAGAAGCTCATTTCGGTGGGCTTGAAGGCGACGCCGATCTGCTCCAGCAGGCGGATGAAGTTGGGGTAGGTCCAGTCGTTGAAGACGATGAAGCCGGTATCGATGGCGTAGCTGCGACCCTCCACCTGCACGTCGACGGTGTGGGTGTGGCCGCCGATCCAGTCGCTGGCCTCGAACACCTGGATGTCGTGCTGGCGGTTGAGCAGATAGGCACAGGTCAGGCCGGCGATGCCGCTGCCGACGATGGCGATTTTCATGCGTTGTCCTCGTTACGCGCCAGACGGCGACCTATGGCCAGTTGCAGGCTGCTGGGTAGGCTGCCGAGCAGTTTCAGGATGGCGATGAAAGGGGTGGGGAACGCGATCTCGTGCGGGCGCTTTTCCAGGCGTTCGGCGATGTGCCGCGCGGCGCGTTCCACGGGCCAGCGCATGGGCATGGGAAAGTCGTTCTTCTGCGTCAGCGGGGTGTCGACGAAACCAGGGCTGACCAGGGTGACGTCGATGCCTTCTGCCGCCAGATCGATGCGCAGCGTCTGCATCAGGTAACGCATGGCGGCCTTGGACGCGCCATAGGCCTCGGCGCGTGGCAGCGGCAAAAAGGTCACCGAACTGCCGACACCGACCAGGTGTGGACGCTTGCCCTGGCGCAGCAGGGGCAGGGCGGCCTCAATGCAGTAGCTGGCGGCGAACAGGTTGGTGCTGACCACGCGTTCGATCATCGCCGCCTCGAACTGGCGCACGTCGATGTATTCGCAGGTGCCGGCGTTGAGGATCACGCAGTCCAGCGCGCCCCATCGTTGCGCGATGCGCTCGCCGATGGCACGCACCTGTTCGGGGTCGGTCAGGTCACCCGGGGCGACCAGTACCTGTTCGCCATAGCGGGTGGCGAAATCCTCCAGTGGGCCATTGCTGCGGGCACTCAGTGCCAGCTGGTGTCCGGCTTTGAGTAATTCTTCGGCCAGTGCAGCACCGATGCCGCTGCTGGCGCCGGTGAGCCAGATACGCTTCATGCCAGCCTCCGCTTCAACCAGGCGATCACGCTGCCAAGCACTGGCAGGTGTTCGTAGAGCAATGCGCCGGCATCGAAGTAGTCGCGGTGCTGATAGACGCGGTCGCGCCAGAGCAGGTGCGAGCAGCCTTCGACGGCGATTTCCTTGCCGCCACGCAGGCGTGGGTGGCGATAGCGCATGGTCCAGCGCAGGTAGCCCTCGCCATCCGCGACCTGATCGAAACCGTGGAACTCGAAACGCAGCGCCTCGACGTTGGCGTACAGCTCGGCGAAATAGCGGCGTACCGCTGTCAGCCCATGCACTTCATGCAGCGGGTCGCGAAACAGCACATCGTCGCTGTACAGCTCGCCCAGCAAGTTGAGGTTGTCCTTGTTCAGCGCGGCGAAACGCTCGGCAAAGTCTTGGAGAAATGTGCTCATGCCGGCACCTCCCGTGTGGAGAGGTTCTTGAACGCCTCCAGTGCGCGCTCGCGCGAGCGCGACAGATCGACGATCGGGCGCGGATAGCCGGAGGGCGCGAACAGGCCGCCCAGTGCGGACGGATCATGAATATCGCGCTTGTTCAGCCCGGCCAGCTCTGGCACCCACTGGCGAATGAACTGGCCTTCGGGATCGAACTTCTGCGACTGGCTGATCGGGTTGAAGATACGAAAGTAGGGCGCCGCATCGGTGCCGGTTGAGGCGCTCCACTGCCAGCCGCCATTGTTCGCCGCCAGGTCGCCGTCGATCAGGTGACGCATGAAGAAGCGCTCGCCCTCACGCCAGTCGATAAGCAGGTTCTTGGTCAGGAACATGGCGACGACCATGCGCAGGCGGTTGTGCATCCAGCCGGTTTCCAGCAACTGGCGCATGGCTGCATCGATGATCGGCAGGCCGGTGCGACCTTCCTGCCAGGCGGCCAGCTCCTCCGGCGCGTGGCGCCAGGGTAGTGCCTCGGTCTCCAGGCGGAAGGCGCGGTGGCGCGAGACGCGTGGGTAGCCGACCAGGATGTGTTTGTAGAACTCGCGCCAGAGCAGTTCATTGATCCAGGTGACGACGCCTGGGTTGCCGCTGTCGAACTCACCCTGATTGGCCGCGAGTGCGGCATGCAGGCACTGTCGCGGCGAGACGACGCCGGCGGCCAGGTAGGCCGACAGCTGGCTGGTGCCAGGCTTGGCGGGGAAGTCGCGTTCATCCTTGTAATAGGCCACCTGCTCGTCGGCAAAGCGCTCCAGGCGCTGCAGCGCGGTGTTCTCTCCGGCGGGCCAGAGCAGGCGCAGGCTGTCGCTGGGTGTAGCGAAACCCTCTACGGTTTCGGGAACGGCGTCACTGCTGATGGCCAGTGACGTTTGTGCCAGCGGTGGGGCGATCAATGCCGGCAGGGACGTGTGCAGGCGCTCGTAGCACACCTTGCGGAACTGGCTGTAGACCTGGAAGTAGCCGCCGGAGCGGGTCAGTACGCTGCCAGGTTTGAACAACAGCTGGTCGAGGTGGCTGTGCCAGGCGATGGCCTGCTGGCCGAGGTAGGCGCAGACCTGCTGATCGCGCAGGCTTTCGTTGATGCCGTATTCCTCGTTGACGTGCACGGTGCTGATGTCGTGCTCATGGCAGACCTCGGCGACCTGCACCGGCGCCTCGCTCCAATCGTGGCAGTGGCGTACCAGCAGCGGCACATTGAGCGCCGCCAGAGCCTTGCTCAACTCGGCCAGGTTGCGCAGCCAGAAGTCCACCTTGCTCGCGGCGTCGTCGTGGCGCTGCCACTGGCCCGGCGTGACGAGATACAGGGCGATGGTCGCGCCGCTGCTCATGGCCCGACTCAGGGCCGTGTTGTCCTGGGTACGCAGGTCGCTGCGAAACCACATCAGTTGCTGCATGGGGTTACCTCTTGAGCGCCAAACAGGCCATGGCGCAACAGCCAGGCATAGGCGGCGAGCGGGTCGCAGGCCGACTCCAGGCCGGTCAGCGCATCGCGGTGAATGTGGGCTGCTGGGCCGGCGATCAGCAGTGGCACCGGGCACAGTTCAGCCAGGCGCGGCAGATGACGGCGCACCAGGGTGCCGTCCAGCGCTTCTTCGGCGTACAGCAGCACGGCGCGCGGGGCGATGTGCTCCAGCGCCGTCAGCAGTTCGTTGGGGGGCAGCGGCCAATCGAAGACCTCCACCGGACAGTCGCTGGTGCTGGCCAGCCAGGCACACAGCCACAGGCCTGGTTCCATCGGCGCTTCGCCGAGGTTGATCAGCAGCAGTGGCGCGCCACCGACCTGGCGATTGCAGTGGTAGATGCGGGTGGCCAGCTTGCTGCGCAGCCAGGAGAGGAAGAACACCTGCTCGGCGCGCGCACCGAACTGGCCTTGCCAGCGCTGACGCAAGTCCCCCAGGAGCGGCCAGAACAGCTGTTCGACCAGGGTGCTGGCCGGGTAGAGCGCCAGTGCCGAATTGAAGCGGTCGTCCAGCCGTCGCTCGTTGAGCTGGGCGATGCAGGCGAGCAGTTCATTTCGCTGGCGTGACCAGTTATCGGTGCTGGTGGCCTGGGGCACCTGACCATGGTCGAGCAGTGCCTTGACCTGGCCAACAGCGACGCCGCGCGCCAGCCAGGCGAGGATGGCATTGATGCGTTCCAGATTGGCCGGCGAGTAGAGACGGTGCCCCTTGGGCGTGCGGTACGGCACGATCAGTCCGTAGCGGCGCTCCCAGGCACGCAGGGTCACGGCGTTGATGCCGGTGCTGCGCGCTACCTCGCGAATCGGCAGATAGCCTTCGTCGAGTGCCTGGCGGTAGTCGTGGCCGATTTCGTCGTCGGCGATGGTTTCGCTGGTCATGGCGTCACAGCGCATTGCGCAGGCTGAGGGGCTCGGGGTGCGGTTGCAGGTAAGCCTGCTCGGCGATGTAACGGTCCGGGTGACGGCGGAAGTGGTGCTTGAGCAGGGTCAGCGGCACTACCAACGGCACGATGCCGTCGCGGTACTGGCCGATCAGTTGCTGTATTTCCTGCTTTTCGTCGGAGCTGAGTGCACGCTTGAGGTAGCCGCTCAGGTGCTGCAGCACGTTGCTGTGGGTACCGCGTGTCGCGCATTTCTTCAGTGCGCTCATCAGCTCGCTGAAATACTGCGGCGCCAGTTCGCCGAGGTCGTGCTGGCCGAGCTCGCCGAGCATGCGCCCGAGCGATTTGTAGCGCGCCGGGTCGGTGGCCATCAGCAGGTATTTGTAGCGCGAGTGGAAGGCGATCAGTGCACGGCGCGTCAGGCCCTGCTGCAACAGGCGTTGCCATTCGGTGTGGGCGTAAACGCGGGTAATGAAGTTCTCGCGCAGTACCGGGTCGTTGAGGCGACCGTCCTCTTCCACCGGCAGGTCCGGGTGGCGCGCGTAGAAGGCGGCAGCGAAGATGCCGCGGCCCGGTTCGCTCGGGCGTCCACCTTCCTGGTAGACCTTGACCCGCTCCAGGCCACAGGAGGGCGACTGTTGCATGAAGATGTAGCCGCTGATGCCCTGCAGCTCGGCCGCCATGCGTTCGCCGTAGGCGGCCAGTGCATCGGTGACGTCGCGCGAGCGATCGACGGTGCCCACGGCGCGCGGCGCATGCGGATCGCCGACCAGGCGAATCGGTTCTCGTGGGATCGACATGCCGATGCCCACCTCGGGGCAGACCGGGATGAAATCGAAGTGTTCGGTCAGGCTGCGGCTGCACAGGCGCGACAGCTTATGGCCGCCGTTGTAGCGGACCTCGGCGCCCAGCAGGCAGGCGCTGATACCCAATTTGGCTTTGCTCGCTTGCATAACCTGACCTCGATAGATCTTGTACATGAAGTTATCTATGTACAATTTATGTCTATCATAGGTGCGTTGTTATACAAGTCAAATTATTTGTATAGCTTTGGTATGGCTTTGTGTGTAAGTGAGCGGCGTCAGCCCGGGGGTGACGCCGTCGGGGGCAGCCTGAGGGATCAGCGCCAGCCTTGCAGCCAACGTTCGGTGTCTTGCAGTTGGCGCCAGTCGAGCTGCTGGCTGCGCTGCGTCAGTACGGCTTGAAGCTCGACGCCGAGGACGTTGTCCTGCTCATCGCGGATCAGTTCGGTCACCAGAAAGTGGCGCTCGCGGTTCTGCGGCTGTGCTGCCGTCCATTTCGACAGCAGCAGTTTGCGCGGGTTGAGACGGCGTTTGTCAGGCGTGCTCATTGCAGGTGCTCGAGCAGGCGGCGTGCAGCATCCTGGCCACTGAGCCAGGCACCTTCGACGCGGCCCGACAGGCACCAGTCGCCGCAGGCATACAGGCCCAGGTCGGCGTCGGCCAGCGCGCCCCACTGGTGCGCCTGGGCCGGGCGGGCGTATAGCCAGCGGTGGGCGAGGGTGAAGCTCGGTGGCGGTACGGCGCAACCGATCAGCTCGGCGAAGGCGCCGTGCAGTTGTTCTATCACCGCGTCCTTGGGCAGATCCAGATTCTGCCGGCTCCAGGCGCTGCTGGCGTGCAGTACCCAGGTGTCTAGGTGGTTGTCGCGGCCGGGTTTGCTGCGGTTGCGCGCCAGCCAGTCGAGCGGGCTGTCCTGCACGAAGCAGCCTTCCACGCGAGTCTCCAGTGGGCTGTCGAAGCCCAGTGCTACCGCCCAGGTCGGTTCCATGATCACGCTCGCAGCGGTACCGGCCAGTTTCGGTGCGGCGGCCAGCAGAGCGCTGGCTTGGGGGGCGGGCGTGGCGACGATCACGTGGCTGTAGGGGCCGTGGCTGTTGCCCTCGGCATCAAGCAGGCTCCAGTAGCGGTCACCGCGGAACACCTCGGTGATGCGGCAGCTGAACTTGACTGGCAGGGCACCGAGCATGGCGCGGGTGATGGCGCTCATGCGTGGGCTGCCGACCCAGCGCAGTTGCTCGTCAGGAGAGGCGCTGAGCTGGCCGTCCTGGGCGTTGTACAGGCTCGGTTGCCACTCGGCGACCCAGCCTCGGGCTTGCCACTGCTGCACGACTTCGACGAAGCGGCGGTCGCGGGCGGTGAAGTATTGGGCGCCGAGATCCAGGCTGCCGGCGTCGCTGCGTTTGCTCGCCATGCGCCCGCCGCTGCCACGGCTCTTGTCGAACAGTTCGATGTCCTGGCCAGCGGCGTGCAGGGCCTGAGCGGCGGACAGCCCTGCGATGCCGGTGCCAATGATGGCGATGGGTGCGTTCATGGTTACCTCGTCAGCGCTGAATGCTATACAGGCTAAGGTTTGGACAAAAGCTATACAAGAGTGTTTTCATGTACAGCTGTCGCCGAGAGTGGCGCTCCCTTGCTTTAGGTTTAGGACAAACGCGACAGGTATGCGCGTCATGAACCAGACTAAAGGTGAAGTTTCTTCCATTGCCATGCGAGGACGATGCCATGCATATCCTGCTGACCGGCGGTACCGGTCTGATCGGTCGAGCGCTCTGCGCACACTGGGCCGAGCAAGGCCACCGCCTGACCGTCTGGAGTCGCGAGCCGAGCAAGGTCGCGGGCCTTTGCGGCGCTGAGGTTCGAGGTGTCGCCCGGCTCGAGGAGCTGGGTGATGAACCACTGGATGCCGTGATCAACCTGGCCGGCGCGCCGATTGCCGACCGGCCTTGGAGCAGCAAGCGCAAGGCGCTGTTGTGGTCCAGTCGTATCGGTCTGACCGAGCAGCTGCTGAGCTGGTTGCAGGGGCGCACGCAGCGTCCTGCGCTGCTGCTGTCGGGTTCGGCGGTGGGTTGGTACGGCAATGGCGGGGAACGTGAGCTGAGCGAAAGCACGCCGCCAGTGACTGACGATTTCGCTGCGCAACTCTGTGGCGCTTGGGAGGAAACCGCGCTGCGCGCCGAGGAGTTGGGCATTCGCGTGGTGCTGATCCGCACCGGCCTGGTGCTGAGCCCTGACGGCGGCATGCTCAAGCGTCTGCTGCTGCCATTCAAACTCGGCCTCGGCGGCCGGATTGGCGATGGTCGGCAGTGGATGCCGTGGATTCATATCGCCGACCAAATCGGCCTGATCGATTTTCTCTTGCAGCACGGTGATGCCCGCGGTCCTTATAATGCCTGCGCGCCATTACCGGCGCGCAATGCCGAGTTCACCAAGGCGCTGGGACAGGCGCTGAGTCGCCCGACCCTGTTCCCGGCACCGGCCTTCGTCTTGCGCGCTGCACTCGGCGAAATGTCCGAATTGCTCCTCGGCGGCCAGCGTGCCGTGCCGACGCGCCTGCTGGAGGCTGGCTTCAGTTTTCGTTTCACCCATCTGGATGTGGCTCTGGTGGATCTGCTGAGCCATCAATGACTAGGATTTCGCATGACCGATCACGCATTGTTGCTGGTTAACCTGGGTTCGCCCGCGTCCACCGAAGTAGCCGATGTTCGCCGTTACCTCAATCAGTTCCTGATGGATCCCTATGTCATCGATCTGCCGTGGCCGCTGCGTCGTTTGCTGGTGTCGCTGATTCTGATCAAGCGTCCTGCCGCATCGGCGCACGCCTACGCCTCGATCTGGTGGGAAGACGGTTCGCCGCTGGTGGTGATCAGCCGCCGTCTGCAGGAGGCGATGAAAGTTCAGTGGACCCAGGGGCCCGTTGAGTTGGCCATGCGTTACGGCGAGCCTTCCATCGAGTCGACCTTGCAGCGTCTGGCTGCCCAGGGCATTCGCGAGGTGACCTTGGCGCCGCTGTATCCGCAGTTTGCCGACAGCACCACCACCACGGTGATCGAAGAGGCCAAGCGGGTTTTGCGTGAGCGCGATCTGGACATGCGTCTGTCCACGCTGCCGCCGTTCTACGATCAGCCGGAGTATCTCGATGCCCTGGTGGCCAGTGCCAAGCCTTACCTGGAGCAGGCGTTCGATCACCTGCTACTGAGCTTTCACGGCCTGCCGGAGCGTCATCTGCACAAGCTCGATCCCAGCGGTCATTGCCTGAAAGGTGACGACTGCTGCCGCACTGCTTCGCCTGCGGTGCTGGCCAACTGTTACCGCGCGCAATGCCTGCGCAGCGCCGAGCTGTTCGCTCAGCGCATGGGGCTGCGACCGGAGCAGTGGTCGGTGAGCTTCCAGTCGCGCCTGGGCCGCGCCAAGTGGATCGAGCCCTACACCGAGACGCGTCTCGACGAACTGGCGGCGCAGGGCGTGAAGAAGCTGCTGGTGATGTGCCCGGCCTTCGTCGCTGACTGCATCGAAACCTTGGAGGAGATCGGCGACCGCGGCCGCGAGCAGTTTGTCGAGGCCGGTGGCGAAAGCCTGCAACTGGTGCCCTGCCTGAACGATCATCCTGACTGGGCCGCTGCGTTGAAGGTGCTGTGCGAGCGGGCGCCGCTGATGATCTGAGTGCCTGCTCAGGTAAGGCAGGTGCTGTGGGCCATGCTGGTCAGACATTCAACTGTAGGAGCCTGCTTGCTGGCGATCCGCTCAACAAGCATCGCCGGCAAGCCGGTTCTTACAGACTCGCAATACCCGCTGAGCGCCGATTGAATATCGGTACCGAGCCATTCGCCTCGGCGGGTATGAAGCATTCGCCGACCTGATAACACCTTCGAGCGATACTCACCGCCATTTATATCGTCCTAAGCTGGCCGCTCTATTCAACCGCCGCGCATCGTGTTCTGCGGTGCCGAGGAGAGCGTCCGTGCATAACAACAATAACGGCTATCCCTCCAGTGCCCGCGCCTGGGCCACTGTTGCCATCCTGATGGTGGCGTACGTCCTGTCCTTCGTCGATCGGCAGATTCTCAACCTGCTGGTCGAGCCCATTCGTCGCGACCTGGCGATCAACGATACGCAGATGAGCCTGCTGATGGGCCTGTCGTTCGCCCTGTTCTACACCGTGTGTGGTATTCCGCTGGGGCGTGTGGCCGATACCCGCAGCCGGCGCGGTCTGATTGCCGTGGGCATTCTGTTCTGGAGCGCCGCCACTGCCGCCTGCGGCATGGCCAAGATGTACTGGCAATTCCTTCTCTGTCGGATCGGCGTGGGTGTGGGCGAGGCGGCGCTGTCGCCAGCGGCCTATTCGCTGATCGCCGACAGTTTTCCCGCCGAGCGCCGGGCCACGGCCATCAGTGTCTATTCGATGGGCGTCTACCTCGGCTCGGGACTGGCCTTCCTGGTTGGCGGGCTGGTCATTCAGTTTGCCTCGGCCCAGGGCGACGTAACGCTGCCGGTGCTGGGCGAAGTGCGCCCCTGGCAGTTGATCTTCCTCATCCTCGGGGTTGCCGGCGTGCTCTTCACCCTGCTGATGCTGGCGGTCAAGGAGCCGGCGCGGCGTGGTGCCGGCGCCGGTGTCGCGGTACCGCTCAGCGAAGTAGGTCGCTACATTCGCGCCAACCGCCGTACCGTGCTGCTGCACAATTTTGGCTTCGCCGGGCTGGCCTTCGCTGGCTACGGCAGCGCAGCCTGGGTGCCGACCTTCTATATCCGCACCTACGGCTGGGATGCCGGCCAGGTGGGCATCGTCTACGGCAGTATCGTCGCGGTGTTCGGTTGCCTGGGCATCGTCTTCGGTGGGCGCCTGGCAGACTGGATGGCCAAGCGCGGGCGCAGCGACGCCAACATGCGTGTCGGCCTTTATGCGGCGCTGGGCGCGTTGCCGATGGTGGTGCTGTTCCCGCTGATGGACAGCGCATTCTGGGCCAGTGTACTGATGGCGCCCACGGTGTTCTGCCTGAGCATGCCGTTCGGTGTGGCGCCAGCGGCGATCCAGGAAATCATGCCTAACTCGATGCGCGGCCAGGCATCGGCCATCTATCTGTTCGTCATCACCCTGATCGGTCTGGGCGTTGGGCCGACCGCCGTGGCGCTGGTCACTGACTTCGTCTTTGCCGATGACGCCGCGCTGCGCTATTCGCTGCTGATCGTCACCACGTTGGCGGTGTTGATGTCGATTGTTCTGCTGGCCAAGGGCCTCAAACCTTACCGCGAGAGCGTTATACGTCTAGAGCAATGGGCTGCCAATCCAGCCTGAACAGGCGCTTTTTTCTGCCATGCCGAGCTTTGTTCGGCATGGTTTATGCGCCAGTGCACAGGCAGTATGGAATTTTTGCGCTTTACTGAGGTTCTGAGTGTTGCGCACGCCACTGGGGCGTGTGCCAGCCAGGGAACCTCTGCATGGGAGCGAGGACAGCGTCTGCCGCATGGGGCAGGCCGTTAAACCGCGCGGTATTTTGGCAACGGACAGTGCTGCCGGGGCTGGCTGCGCTGTTGCTGTTGAGCGGCTGCAGCGGCCGCTTGGACAACGATTCGATCGTTCATACGCGCAGCCCACTCAAGCCCGCCGAGGTGCTGCAGACCGATGTCGATCGCATGGCGACCCTGGCCATGCGTAACAACCTCAATAGCCTGTATCGGCTGATGAACAAGTTGTATCAGCGTAACCCGCGTGAGTGGCGCAAGAATTCCCTGCCTGACGCGGCGGCTGCCGAGCGCGCCATTCAGTACGCCATCGAACACAACCAGGATTGGCCAACCTTGGGCGGTCGGCGTGATGTCGCGGCACTGGATTACTCGCTGAGCCCGGGATTCCAGGGCGACCGCGTGGCGGCCTTCACCTATGCCATCGGCAGCATGCTGGTGACGGCTCATGGTGGTCGCACCGAGTTTTACCTGACCGACAGCTTCAATGCGCAGTTCATCCACAATGCCGCGCGCAATCTGGAAAAGGCTGGCTGGATGTTGTCGCAGCGACGTGATGCCATGGGCCGGCCACTGCTGCTGTCCAACGAGTTCTCCGAGCAGGGCAACAACCTCAGCTATGCGGTGGAGTTCGGCAAGATGGTGGCGCGTCTCGATCTGCTCACCCATGTGCTGGAGGAGCGCTATCGGCGTATGGGTGCCAACTACGCACAGAGCCTGTTCCTGCTGAATTTCCTGCCGGTGCAGTAGCGCGTCACTGATGCCAGCGTTGCTGGATTTCGTCCAGCTTGCCGGCCTTGCGCAGGCGTACCAGCGCCTCGGAAAACAGCCGGGCTCGCTCGATATCGCCCTTGGCGAAGGCGACGAAGCGCGGCATCTGGATCAGCGCTCGAGGTAGCACGCGCACCTGCTCCTGGGCACGCTGTTCGCGAATGAAGTAGAGCAACTGGGTGTGGTCGCTGACGATGATGTCGATGCGCCCGGCCAGCAGCATCGACACCAGTTGCCGTGGGTTCTGCGCGCTGGTGTCACGGGCCAGATCGGCGTGATCGAAATTTTCCTCGTAGGCATAGCCGCGAACCTGGCCGATCACATAGGGCGACAGGTCATCCAGGGTCTTCCAGTCAGTGATGGCGGTCTTGGCGGTGGTCATGAACACCGTTGAACCGCTGCGCAGCGGCCCGACCAGTTCGTACTGCTGCTGGCGCTGCGGTGTGCCGGCGAACTGAAAGGCCATCTGCACCTCACCGCGGTCGAGCATGCGCTTGACCCGCTCCCATGGATACAGGCGGATTTCGTACGGCACCTGTGCTTCGCGCAGTACCGCGTCGACCAGTTCGACGTCGAGCCCGCGTGGGGTGTCGTCCTCGGCTGTGACGAAACTGTAGGGGGCGAACTGTTCGTCGCCCACTACCCGCCATGGCTGCGCTGCCAGCGAATGGGTCAGGGCCAGAAGGGCGAACAGCAGGTAGCGCATGGCGGTGTTCCTCGTGGCTGGCCTGTACTTGAGGCTAGCCAATTTCTGCGAGGAAGAGGGAGCTTCGTTGCCGAATCAGACCTTGCGCACGAACTCGGACTTGAGCTTCATCGCGCCGATGCCATCGATCTTGCAGTCGATGTCGTGATCGCCGTCGACCAGGCGGATGTTCTTCACCTTGGTGCCGACCTTGACCACCAGCGAGGAGCCCTTGACCTTGAGGTCCTTGATCACGGTGATGGTGTCGCCGTCCTGCAGCAGGTTGCCGACCGAGTCCTTGATCACGCGTGCGTCATCACCGGCAGCAGCGCTTTCGCCTGCTTTCCATTCATGGGCGCACTCGGGGCAGACCAGCTGATCGCCATCTTCGTAGGTGTATTCGGAGTTGCATTTGGGGCAGGGCGGCAGAGCGGTCAAGGGTTGTCCTCGGTGCTGGTGAGAAACCGCAGATTATATAGGGTTTTGTTAGCGAACGCCGCTCTAGGGCGCGGGAACTTGCAAGCTGGGTGTTTTAAATATTGGACCTTTTGACGGCGGAAGTTTTTTCTGCATTTCCTGTCAGGCGCCTTTTTGTGGGCGTTAAGCGCCAGGCTAACGAATGGATTATCAGAAGGGGCTGAGTGGTTTTGTTTGACATATTTTACGGCTCGGGCAGACTGGCTGCAGATTCCGTTGCCGAACCGGGTAACGGGCAGCGTCGCTGCAGCCCCTTCTCTGGATGGAGTTGACCCGGTTCGAGCCGCCGTCGGAAGGCGACACTTTGGCTCAGGAGGAGCTTGGGTGCACGGGGTTAGCCAAACAGGCCATGGGTGCTACAGCAGAATCTTCTGCTTGGCATCGGTCTGCACAGCAACGATAGGCCCGGCCTGTCCCAAGGTGACGTATGTCCGACAACAAGATTCGCAACACCCCCAGCAAAAACAATCTCCGCAAGCCCGTCGTGTTGATGTCCATGGGCGCTCAAGAGCGCAAGGGCCATGACTATCAGGTAATGACTCACAAATATATCCAGCCCCTGGTCGAGTTCTCCGGTTGCGTGCCGGTGCTGGTGCCTACCTGCTGCGGCGTCGATGACCTCGAGCAGTATCTGGACATGGCCGACGGCGTGTACCTGACCGGTGCTGGTAGCAATATCGACCCGGCGCTCTATGGCCAGGAAAACGAGACGCCGAGCAAGGGGCAGGATCGTGACCGCGACCTGTTCGACCTGCCGCTGATTCGTGCTGCCATCGCTCGCGGTCTGCCGATCTTCGGCATCTGCCGTGGCATGCAGGAAATCAACGTGGCGCTGGGCGGCGATATCTACCAGAAGGTCTACGCCGAGCCAGGTTTCAATGATCATCGCGAAAATCCTGATGACCCGGTCGAGGTGCAGTATGCGCCCAGCCACAGCGTGCGTCCGGTAGTGGGTAGTTGGTTCGCCGAGCTGCTAGGCAAGGATGAGATTCAGGTCAACTCCCTGCACGGCCAGGCCATTCGCAACCTGGGCAAAGGGCTGGAAGTGCTGGCCACCGCCGAAGATGGCCTGATCGAGGCCATCCATGCGCCGAGCCTGTCGCCGTTCCTGTTCGCGGTGCAGTGGCATCCAGAATGGCAAGCTGCACTGAACCCGGATTCGGTGAAGATCTTCCAGGCCTTTGGTGACGCCTGTCACCGCCGAGTCGCCTCGCGTAATAGCCGTCAGGCTGCTTGATCCACACCAAGCGTCGCCGCCGGCTCCTCTGTCAGTAGGGGCTTGGCGGCTGCGGCCAGTTCAGGGTACCGCTGTCGTTGAAGCGGCGCGTGCCAAACAGGCCATCAGCCAGTTTGCCGCGCAGCCGGTAGGGTACCTCCTGACCCGGCTGATAGCCGGCAGCGCCCCAGGCCTGGCGCATCACCGAAAACGCCGAAATGCTCACCGGCACGCTCAATACCGTCTCGCCGAAGCGCGGCACGCTACCGCTCTGATCGCTGACGCCACTGGCCAGCGGCTGGCCGTTGACGTCCAGATCCAGCGCCATGCCGTTGAAACTCACCGCGCTGTCATTGGGGTTCTGCACCCGCAGCTTGACCGCGAAACGTACCTCCAGGCCCTGACCGGGCAAGGGTTCCAGGCCAACCAGATCGACCCGGAGCGGGTCACGATTGCCCAGGCTGGCGCAGGCGCTCAGGGCGGCCGCGAGCAGGCTGATGAGGCAAAGACGAAGCAGGCGAGGCATGGTGATCTTCCCAGGGCGTTGTGGGTTCAGGATAGAAGACCGCGTGATGCGCCTTTAGCTCCCGGCGCGTTGCCGTGCGCCCAGTACCAGCGCGATACCGCCGAGCACGGCGACGGCGCTCAAGGTCAGCCGCAGGGACAGCGCCTCGCTCAGTAGCAGGCTGCCGCCGAGTGCGGCGAGAATCGGTACGCTCAGTTGTACCGTGGCTGCCTGACTGGCCCGCAGGCTGGGCAGGGCGCTGTACCAGATGGCGTAACCCACGCCCGAGGTCAGGGCGCCGGACAGCAACGCGTAGAACAAGCCAGGGCCATCCCAGTTCAGTTGCGGCAGCAGCGCCAACGCCAACAAAACGGCCAAAGGGGCTGCACGCAGGAAGTTGCCGGCAGTCACGGCCAATGGATCACCTTGGCCGCGCCCGAGCAGCGAGTATGCGCCCCAGGCGATACCGGCCAGCAGCATCAGCAATGCCGCCAGCAAAGGCGGTGCGCTGGCACCAGGGAGCAGCAGCACCAGCAGGCCCGTCGTGGCCAGCGCCGTGCCGAGGCTGGCGGCCAGACCTAGACGTTCACCGCGCAGCAAACCCCATAGCAGCATGCTGAGCTGCACTGCACCGAACAGCAACAGGGCACCGACACCGGTATCGAGCTGCAGGTAGGCGAAGGAAAAAGCCGCCGCATAGGTGAACAGCGCCAGTGCGCCTGACCAACTACCGGTGATGGGCTGCCTCGCCTGCCTGAGCCTGAGCAGCAGGCAGAGCGTCAGCGCGCCGCAGAGCAGGCGGATCGCCGTGAAGCTGGCTGCGTCGATGTCGGTTTCACGTAGCGCCAGGCGGCACAGTAGCGAGTTGCCGGCGAAGGCCAGCATGGCGAGGCAGGTGAGCAGCAGGATACGCGGTGGCATCGTCCATCCTTGGGTGAAGGTCTGGTGATGCCGGACAGCTAAACACGTCAGGCTGTCCGAGGGCATTGGCAGAAGGTCGCAAGTTGCTGCGACCTTGGCCAGTCACGCGCGTCGCCGATCAGAAGTGCGCCTTGATCAGCAGGCTGGCGGTGTTCTGGTCGGTCGAACCCACGAAGTTTTCGCTGACGAATCCGCCGTCCTTGATGCCGTACTTGTTCTTCCAGTAGTCGTACTCGATACCCACGTACAGCTGCTTCTCGCCCCACTTTAGCGCCTTGCCCAGGTCGTACTTGATCTGCGGGTTGAAGTGCAGGTTGGCGTGGTAATCGCCACGGCGGTTGCTGTCGTTGTCCACCACCCAGTCCATGAAACCGTCAATGAGAATGTCCGACTCGCCGACCGGGATGGTGTAGCTCCACACCGGCGTGATTTGCCAGACATTGCTGCCGGCGCGGCTGCCGTCCGTGGTGCGCAGGTAGGTGTTGAGCTGGAAGTAGTCGAAGCCGGGGATGTCCAGGTCGACCGCCGGGCCGATCAGGTAGGACTCGACGTCGTCTTCACCGAACTCGTAGGTGGTGGCGATCAACACGTCCTTGATCGGCCCGAAGGACAGATCGGCGCCGCTGATCTTGCCCAGCGAGAAGCGCGGGCTGAACTCGCCGTAGAAGGTGTGGCCGTCACCGGCGCCGTTGGTGGCGTCGGTGTTGTACTTGATCACGTCGACGAACAGGAACAGGTCACCGAAGCTCCAGCCGCTGGCGTGCTCGAAGGTGACGGTCTGCTGGATTTCCGGGTCGATCTTGAAGTCCTGGCCATACAGGTAGGTCAGGCTGTTGTTCTGCCACTGCAGCAGATCGCCGGCGATGGCCTGGCCGCCCGCCAGCAGACCGCCGGCGAACGCGAGCGAAGAGAGAGTGCGATTCATGAAAGCTCCTGGTGGTTAAGACGTGTCGTTATGATTTTTAAACCTGTCCATCTGGTCAGGCTGGTGCTGCTAGAGCAAAAACGGCGCCAATTCTCGTTATTGCCCATATCCCTTGCAAATCAATCGGATGCACGGATTCTTCAGGGTCAAGCCGGTGCACTCTGTTGCACCTTTTTCTGACCAGAAGGACAAAAACGGCCATAACTTGGTGCGCAACCGTCTGGCGGCTACAGCGATGCTGTCTCGCAGGAGCGTTCGATTAATTTAATTACGGTCGTAATATAAATTTTAAATTATGACTGTAATTCTATTGGTGGGAGGATCTCCTCTCACTCATCGCATCACCCAGGAGACTCACCATGACTGTCCATGCCACCCCCGGAACCGCTCTGATCACGGGTGCCTCGTCCGGCATCGGCGCCACCTATGCCGAGCGCCTGGCGCGGCGCGGTTACGACTTGCTGCTGGTGGCGCGCGATGCCCAGCGCCTCGATACGCTAGCCAAGCGCCTGGGCGCCGAATACGGCGTGGCGGTCGAGGTGATGCCGGCGGATCTCACCTTCAAGGCCGATGTACTCAAGGTGGAAAAGCGCCTGCGCGAGGATGCGCACCTCTCGCTGCTGGTCAACAACGCCGGTGTCGCCATGAACGGTCCGCTGGCTGCCGCCGATCTGGAGCAGGCCGAGGCGATGATTCAGCTCAATGTGGTATCGCTGACCCGTCTGGCGGCAGCGGCAGCGGCCAATTTCTCCGCAGCCGGGCGTGGCGGCATCATCAATCTTGGTTCGGTGGTGGCGCTGGCGCCGGAGATGTTCAACGCCGTGTACAGCGCGACCAAGGCCTATGTGTTGAGCCTGACCCAAACCCTGGCTGGTGAGTTGCGTGGTTCGGGCGTGCAGTTGCAGGCGGTGATGCCGGGTGTGACCCGTACCGAAATCTGGGTGCGCAGTGGCACCGATGCCTCGGCATTGCCGCCTTCGATGATCATGGAAGCGGGGGAGATGGTCGATGCGGCACTGGCCGGTTTCGATCAGGGCGAACTGGTGACCATACCCTCGCTGCCGGATGCAGCCGACTGGGACGCCTTCGTCAAGGCACGAGCGGTGCTGGGGCCGAACCTGTCGCGCGACCAGGCGGCTGCGCGTTACAAGTGATACCAGATGGTTCGAGCGGGCGGTAGGGTGCGCCGTGCGCACCTGGGGTGGCGCTGGTCTTCGAGTTGCCACGAAACCCGTCTGTGCTCGTGTGGAAAGCTGGTGCGCGCGACGCACCCTACGGGCATATCGCGCAGCGTAGGGTGCGCCATGCGCACCGCTTGCCTGTCTGCTATTGGCCCTGCGTTTGTTCGATCAACAGGCGACGGGTCGTCTTTAGCAGGCGGTCGGACAGCTCCGGGTCCTTGACGCTACGCGACAGCAGCAGGGCGCCGACCATGGTCGAGAGCAACAGCACGCTCTGCTCGGCGGCATCATCGCCTCCGAGGTTGTCCTCGAGTAGGGCCAGACGGTCGCGTACCAGGGTGTCAGTGGTTTCGCTGGCCTCGCCACGCTGGCCCAGTTCGGCGGAGATGGTCGGTAGTGGGCAGCCACTGCCGGGGTTGGCTCGATGCGCGCTGGACAGGTAGCTGGCGATAAAACGTGGCAGCGGCGCCTCGGCATCCTTTGTCAGCGCTTCGGTGCTGCGGGACAGTTCATCTACCGCATGGCGCAAGGCGTTTTCCACCAGGTCGTCCTTGGACTTGAAGTGGGCGTAGAAACCGCCATGAGTCAGGCCCAGTGCTTTCATCAGCGGCTGCAGGCCGGTGGCGCCGACGCCATCGCGGCGAAAGCGCAGTGCCGCCTCCTCGATGATGCGTTGGTGGGTCTTGGCCTTGTGATCTTCCGAATAGCGCATGGGCTTTCTCGTCTATCAGATGTTGGCTGTCATCTTACACCTGCGGCGCTGTCCTGGCGCGGCGCGTTCATGTCGAGAATCAGGCAGGTGGTGGAGGCGACGGCGTAGAGGCGTTCGTCGACATCGTACAGACGGCCTTCGGCCAACGCGGTGGAACGGCCGACATGGATGATGCGGCCCTCGGCGCGCACCGGGCCGGCTTCGCTGCGCAGGGCGCGGATGTAGCTCACCCGCAGATCGGCGGTGGTATAGCCCTGGCCGGGCTTGAGCAGGGTGTGCACGGCGCAGCCCATGCAGGAGTCGAGCAGGGTGGCGATGTAACCGCCGTGCACGCTGCCCAGTGGGTTGTAGTGGCGCTGGTCGGGCGCGCCCTGGAAGACGAACAGGCCACTGCTCCACTGTACTGGGGTGAAATCGAGCACCGCATTGATCGGCGGCGAGGGTAGGTCACCACGGCCGATGCCGTCGAAGAAATCCATCGGCTTCATGGCGGCCACTTCCGCCAGGCTGAGGGTGCCGGGGGCGGCAAGCTGGTTGCGCACCGCCTGTTCTTCGGCGATCCAGGCGGCGAGACGGGCATCTCGGGATAAGGCGGTCATACGGGCTCCGAATTAATATGATGGACGACATTTAATGTTTCATATTATGGTTGAAATATAAATAGCCGCCAGTCACTGTCGATCGGAGCCTTGTCATGCAGCCTTCCCGCGTCCTGCTGATCATTCTGATGTTGCTCACCGCGCTGGGAGAGACGTCCACGCAGTTACTGATTCCTGCCCTGGGTGAACTGGAGCGTGGGCTGCAGGCCAAGCCGGGCAGCAGTCTGCTGGCACTGTCGCTGTTCGTCGGTGCCTTCGGCTTGGGCCAATTGCTGCTGGGCCCACTGTCGGATCGGCTCGGGCGGCGCCCGGTGTTGCTCACCGGTTTGAGCCTTTACCTGTTGGCGACCCTGGGCATGCTGCTGGCACCGAATATCGAGGCGCTGATTGGGATGCGTGTGCTGCAGGGGCTGGGCGCCTGTGCGGCGCTGGTGCTGGCACGAGCCATCGTCCGTGACGTCTGGCAGGAACAGGCGGGGCCGGCCCTGGCGCTGACGGTGTTGGGGATGTTCGCGGCCATCGTGCTGTCGCCGGTGGTTGGCGGCCTGCTGACGCAGTTCGGTGGCTGGCGCGCGCCGCTGTTGGCGACCCTGGTGCTCGGCAGCCTGGCCTTGCTGTCGGTGCTCAGCAATTATCGCGAGACGCATCTGCAACGCGATCCCCAGGCTGGCCGGCTCAACGGCCTGTGGGCTAGCTACCGGCAGGTATGGCCCAGTTGCCGTGCTCTGGCGCTGACCATCGCCTGTACCTACGGCTCGATGTTCGTCGTGGTGGCCGGCTCTTCGTCGGTGTATATCGGCTTGCTGGGGCTGAGCGCCGCGCAATACGGGCTGACCTTCGCCTTGATCGTTTCCGGCCTGCTCGGTGGCGCGTTGTTCACCCTGCGCAATGTGCAGCGCCTGGGGCCACAGAAGGTCGTGGGTATCGGCGTGGCGCTGGTGCTGCTCGGGTCGTTGCTGACCCTGGCGATCTACCTGCTGTTTGGCCTGTCGCTTCCGAGGCTGTCGCTGCCGCAGGTACTGGTGACGCTGGGCGGTGGCATGTTGCTGCCGGCCGCCGTGGCCGGTGCGGTGATTCCCAATCCGCAGCGTGCCGGGTTGGCGGCGGGCCTGATGGGTTTCTCGCAAATGGCGGGCGCTACTCTGGCTGGTCTGCTGCTGGGTGCCCTGCAGGATGGCTCGGCCTGGCCTATGGTTGCCTTGAACGCGCTGTTCGCCGTGCTAGCGTTTCTGCTCTTCCACCTTCTGCGCACCCGTTCGGTCGTCACGGCTGTGGTGCTCGGCAAACTTCCCTGATTCGAGGACAAAGCTATGAGCAGTTATGACGTGGTCATCATCGGCGCCGGGCCAGGTGGCTACAACGCGGCCATCCGTGCCGGCCAGTTGGGCCTGAAGGTGGCTTGTGTGGAGGGCCGCGAAACGCTCGGTGGCACCTGCCTGAACGTCGGTTGCATGCCATCCAAGGCGCTGCTACATGCGTCTGAACTCTACGAAGCCGCTGCCGGTGGTGAGCTGAGCGCGCTGGGTGTGGAGGTCACGCCGACGCTCAACCTGGCGCAGATGATGAAGCAGAAGGCTGACAGCGTCGAAGCGCTGACCAAGGGCGTGGAGTTCCTGTTTCGCAAGAACAAGGTGGAATGGGTCAAAGGCTGGGGGCGCATCGATGGCCCTGGGCGAGTACAGGTCAAGCTGAGCGAGGGCGGCGAGCGACTGCTCGAGACGAAGAACATCGTCATCGCCACTGGCTCCGAACCGACGCCGCTACCCGGAGTGAGTATCGACAATGCGCGAATCCTCGACTCCACCGGCGCGCTGTCGCTGCCCGAGGTGCCCAAGCACCTGGTGGTGATCGGTGCCGGGGTGATCGGCCTGGAGCTCGGTTCGGTATGGCGCCGCCTGGGTAGCGAGGTAACCGTGGTGGAATACCTCGACCGCATCTGTCCTGGCCTGGATGGCGAGACGGCCAAGACCCTGCAGCGCACCCTGAGCAAACAGGGCATGAGCTTCAAGCTGGGTACCAAGGTCACTGGCGCGAAGACCGGCAAGTCCGGCGTGACCCTGACCCTGACGCTGGAGCCGGCGGCTGGCGGCGCGGCTGAAATGCTGGAGGCCGACTACGTGCTGGTGGCCATCGGCCGGCGCCCTTACACCCAGGGGCTCGGCCTGGAGAGCGTCGGTCTGAGCACCGACAAGCGCGGCATGCTCGCCAACGAACGGCACCAGAGCGGCGTGCCGGGCGTGTGGGTGATCGGCGACGTCACCTCCGGGCCGATGCTCGCGCACAAGGCCGAAGACGAGGCCGTGGCCTGCATCGAACGCATCGCCGGGCATGCGGCGGAGGTCAACTACGGGGTAATCCCCGGGGTGATCTACACCCGCCCGGAAGTGGCCAGTGTCGGCAAGGGCGAGGAGGAGCTAAAGGCAGAGGGGCGCGCCTACAAGGTCGGCAAGTTCCCCTTCAGCGCCAACAGCCGGGCGAAGATCAACCACGAGACCGAAGGTTTCGTGAAGATCCTCGCTGACGCCAACACCGACCAGATTCTCGGTGTGCATATGATCGGCCCGAGCGTGGGCGAGTTGATCGGCGAGTACTGCGTGGCCATGGAGTTCTCCGCCTCGGCCGAGGACATCGCGCTGACCTGCCACCCGCACCCGACCCGTTCGGAAGCCGGACGCCAAGCGGCGATGGGCGTGCATGGCTGGACGATGCAGGCCTGATAAGCACGCGCGCCCAGGCCCTGCGCAGCGGCGCTACTCTGATCGAGTCATGGCATCGGTGCGCGCGGCGCACCCTACGGGCGCCGTGCTTTGCTCTGGTTGGGGGTATTACAGGCGCACTGCCCCTATCTCCCCAGGCTGTCGATACTGAGATAGAGCGAGAGCCAGGGGTGTTCGGGTTGGGTGACTTTGTTCTTTTCGATCAGCGAATGGATGAGCCTGAGGGGCAGGGTGTCTGAGGCCAGTTCTTCAAGGGCGACGTTCTTCCACGTCCCTGAGCCATCTTTGCCAACCATGAAGGCCAGGATGGGTTTGTCCTGATTATTCAGGTTTTGATACTCGGGCAAGGTTGGCTCCCGGCTGCTGTCATTGCGTAGCATCGACGCTGCATAGGCCTCTAGCTCGGTCGCTGGTGGCCAGTTTCTCCAGGCCTTCTCTCCCTCGCTCATGGTGCCGATCAACTGTGCGTCTCTCAGAAAACTGGTGACCAGGTGCCACGGTGCGGAGCCGTCCGCTCTTGTCAGTTTCTCGCTCAGGTCATAGGTTTCATTGCGATGCACCATGTCGCGATTGGTCATTTCCAGAAAAGCCACCTGGCGCTCTGCTGCAGTAAACAGCCCGGAGTCGTTGAAGGAGATCTTTGAAAGCGCCACTCGATCCAGCGACGCGAAGGGATTTTCTGCCGTGCGATTGTTGTAGATCTTCTCCTCACCGTAGTGATGGTCGAGGAGGTAGTTGGCCGCTTGCTGGGCCAGTATCTGTCGCTCCTGGCTGAGGTCCTCGGGCAACTCCTGGAGAAAGTCAGCGTTCTTGCCGTACGCCTCGATCTGCTGGTGGTTACTGTCCAGAAACGCATCGAAATCCACGGCTGCGCTGGCGCTGCCGGTGGACTCGCTCTTGAGTAGCAGGGATATTTTCGTGGCGGCAGGAGATAGGGTTACCGTAACACCTGAATTGGTGTCGAGGACCTGTCTGTTGAGTGATGAAGAGGTTTTTTCGGTATCGCGCTGAATGACTTTGATCGCAGCGCCCGCTGTGAGTGAGCGGTTTGCCAGCAGGTCTTCCACGTTGAAGGTGGTCATATCCATATCCTTTGGTTTTTGCTGTCCTCCACGCTCAGTCGCTAACTGACACGCGATGTCATGTTCTCTCAATCATCAGGTCGGCAGTTTGGGGGAAGTCTTGAAGAGCTTTTGCTTCTGGAGGCGATGTCGTCAGGCGTGCTCGGTGGCTTGGGCATATTCGTTGGTGCGCGCGGCGCACCCTACGGAGAAACGCGTAGCCCGGATGTAATCCAGGCCACACTAGTGCGATGGGCGCGGCGAGTCAGAGCACGTGGTCGAGGTTGACTGGATCTCCGGGTTTGGCATGAAGCTTGGTGCGGATATCGGCGAAGACCTTGTCGTACTCGTCGTGCCCACGCATCACCGGGCTGGCATTGAGCGGCAGGCCGTGGCGCGCGGCCACGCGGGTAGCGACGCTGGCGAAGTTGAAGGCGACGTCGCGGTGCAGTTCGAACTCTTCATCGAAGTGCCTGCCGTCGACGTCGCCAACCAGGCGCATATGCAACATGGGCCCCTGCTGCGGGTCCTGGCGTACCTCGTAGTAGAAATCGACCGAGAACGGCGGTACCTGGCGCAGGTGCTCGGGGCGGTCATTGTTGTCGCGGTGCATGTGGCCAGGCGTGAACATGATCGAGCCCTCTCAGCGATAGACGATGCCGTTGCAGTCCAGACTGATACGCGTGCCCGAACGACCCTGGACGATGGCTTCGATATTTTCCAGCGAGCCGATCACTGCACTGCTGCCGGTGTTACGCGCGAACTCGCAGGCGGCTTGCACCTTCGGGCCCATGGAACCGGCGGCGAAACCGAGTGCCTCGATTGCATCGGGATGGGCGGCAGCGATGGATTTCTGCGTGGGTTTGCCCCAGTCGACATAGGCTGCATCGACATCGGTGGCGATCACCAGCAGGTTCGCATTGAGCTGTTCGGCCAGCAGCGCCGAGCACAGATCCTTGTCGATCACCGCCTCGACGCCGCGCAGCTGGTTGCCGTCGTACATCGTGGGAATACCGCCGCCGCCGGCGCAGATCACCACGCTGCCCTTTTCCAGCAGCCACTTGATCGGGCGGATTTCGAAGATGCGCTGCGGGCGCGGGCTGGCCACCACGCGGCGGAATTTGTCGCCGTCCGGGGCGATGCTCCAGCCTTTCTCGGCGGCCAGACGCTCAGCATCTTCTTTGCTGTAGACCGGGCCAATGGGTTTGGTGGGCTTCTGGAAGGCCGGGTCGGCGCTGTCCACTTCCACCTGGGTGAGCAGGGTGGCGAAGGGCACTTCGAAGGGCAGCAGGTTGCCCAGCTCCTGTTCGATCATGTAGCCGATCATGCCTTCGGTTTCGGCACCGAGCACGTCAAGCGGGTAGGGGTTGGCCGCGTCATAGGCGTTGCCCTGCAAGGCCAGCAGTCCGACCTGCGGACCGTTGCCATGGGCGATGACCAGTTCGACGCCGGGTGCCACCTTGGCGATCTGCTCGCAGGCAACGCGTACGTTTTCCCGTTGGTTCTCCGCAGTCATGGCTTCGCCGCGACGAAGCAGGGCGTTGCCGCCCAGGGCGATGACGAGTCGCATGGTGTTCTCCTTGTTCGTGTTCGTAGCCCGGATACAATCCGGGGCAGTGGAACAGACCATTCCCGGATTTCATCCGGGCTACGGGCGGCCAGAACCGGCTTAAAGTCTTGCGAGCTAGAGCAATGCAAGGCAAAAACAGGGAGGAAGCGGAGTGTACTTTTGTACATGAGCATTCCGATCCTGTTTTTAACGCAGCAGTGCCGACGCGCAGCAGACTTTCAGTCGGTTCTCAGATGTCTGCCAGGGTCGCTACCAATATCGCCTTGATCGTATGCATGCGGTTTTCCGCCTGTTCGAAGGCGATGTTCCAGGGTGATTCGAAGACTTCTTCGGTCACCTCGATGCCGTTCTTCAGGTGTGGATATTGTTCGGCGATCTGCTTGCCGACCTTGGTCTCGCTGTTGTGGAAGGCCGGTAGGCAATGCATGAACTTCACCCGTGGGTTGCCGGCGGCCTTCATGATGTCGGCATTGACCTGGTAGGGCAGCAGCTCCTGGATACGCTCGCCCCAGGCCTCGACCGGCTCGCCCATCGACACCCAGACGTCGGTGTGGACGAAATCCACACCTTTGACCGCTTCCTTCGGGTCTTCGGTAAGCAGGATGCGTGCACCGCTTTCCTCTGCGAACTTCTTGCAGGCGGCGACGTGTTCGTCGCTGGGCCACAGCGCCTTGGGCGCGGCGATGCGCACGTCCATGCCGAGCTTGGCGCCGATCAACAGTAACGAGTTGCCCATGTTGTTGCGCGCGTCGCCGAGGTAGGCGTAGGCGATGTCGTGCAGTGGCTTGTCACTGTGTTCGCGCATGGTCAGCACGTCGGCGAGCATCTGCGTCGGGTGGTATTCGTCGGTCAGACCGTTGAATACGGGCACGCCGGCATAGCTGGCCAGTTCCTCGACGATCTCCTGCTTGAAGCCGCGGTATTCGATGGCGTCGTACATGCGCCCGAGCACGCGGGCGGTGTCCTTCATCGATTCCTTGTGGCCGATCTGCGACGAGTTGGGGTCGATGTAGGTGACGTTGGCGCCCTGATCGTAGGCCGCCACTTCGAAGGCGCAGCGGGTGCGGGTAGAGGTCTTCTCGAAGATCAGCGCGATGTTCTTGCGGGTCAGGTGTTGTTGCTCGGTGCCGGTGTACTTGGCGCGCTTGAGATCGCGCGACAGGTCGAGCAGGTAGCGCAGCTCGCGGGTGCTGTGGTGCATCAGGCTGAGCAGATTGCGGTTGTGCATGTTGAACGCCATGGTTCTTTCTCCTTTTGGGCAGTCGAAACGCCGCGGCGGCGGATGGCCGCCGTGGCTGGCTGGATCAGTAGTCGATGGGGTCGCGAATGATCGGGCAGGTCATGCAATGACCGCCGCCACGGCCGCGTCCCAGCTCGCTGGCGCTGATGGTGATGACCTCGACGCCGGCCTTGCGCAGCAGGGTGTTGGTGTAGGTGTTGCGGTCGTAGCCGACCACCACGCCCGGCTCCAGGCAGACCACGTTGTTGCCGTCGTCCCACTGCTCACGCTCGGCCTCGTAGGCATCGCCACCGGTTTCCACGACACGTAGTTTTTTCAGGTTGAGAGAGTCGGCGACAACGTCGAGGAAGGACTTTTCCTCGCGGCGCACGTCGATACCACCAGGGCGGCTCTCGTCCGGGCGCAGGGTGAAGGGCACGATGGAGTTGGCCACTTCCGGGAAGATGGTCACCAGGTCGCGATCACAGAAGCTGAACACGGTATCCAGGTGCATGGCCGCGCGTGAGCGGCCCAGGCCGGCGACCACTATCCGCTCGGCCGCGCCCTTGGCGAACAGCGCGCGCGCCACCTGGCCGATGGCCTGGTGCGAGCTGCGTTCGCCCATGCCGATCAGCACGGTACCGTTGCCGATGGGCATCACGTCACCGCCTTCAAGCGTGGCGGCACCATGGTCCTTGTCCGGGTCGCCGTACCAGATCTCGAACTGCTCACTGGCGAAGTCCGGGTGGAATTTGTAGATGGCGCTGGCGAGCAGGGTTTCCTGACGACGCGCCGGCCAGTACATGGGATTGAGGGTGACGCCGCCGTAGATCCAGCAGGTGGTGTCGCGGGTGAACTGGGTGTTGGGCAGCGGCGGAAAGATGAAGCTGGCTTCGCCCAGGTAGGCGTTGAACATCTTCGCTGCTTCTGAATCCTTGTGCCGGGCCAGGTCGGCGCCGGACACGCCGCCGATGAGGAACTCGGCGATGCGTCGCGCCTCCAGCCCCTCGACGAAATCGCGCACTTCACCGAGCAGGCCCATGCCAACGCTGTTCGGGGTGATCTTGCGGTCGAGGATCCACTTCAGTGCCTCCGGGTTGCGCACCGTTTCCTCGAGCAGGTTGTGCATCTCCACCACTTCGATGCCGCGCTCGCGCATCTTGGTCATGAAGTCGAAGTGATCGCGCTTGGCCTGCGATACCCAGATCACGTCATCAAACAGCAGTTCGTCGCAGTTGGCGGGGGTCAGGCGCAGGTGGGCGAGGCCTGGCGAGCAGACCATCACCTTATGCAGTTTGCCGGCTTCGGAATGAACGCCGAGGGCTTTCTTGGACATGTCGAACTCCTTCTCGTAGAGCGAGTTTCAGGCTTGCCAGCGACCCGTTGCGGGCCGTGCATGGCAGGCGGTCTTAGAGGCTCAGGAAACCGTCATACAGCCCGTAGGCGGCGATGGCGGCACCGATCAGCACGACGGCGAAGATCAGTTTTTCCAGGCCGGTGAACACAGGTTGTCCCAGTTCGCGTTTGGCCTTGGCGAAGAGGATCGCGCCAGGGGCGTAGAGCAGCGCCGAGAGCAGCAGGTACTGCACGCCAGCGGCATACACCAGCCACACCGCGTAGAGGGTGGATATGGCGGCGATCAGCAGGTCCTTGTTGCGTTCGCCGGCGGCGTTGGCGTAGGTCTCACCGCGTGCGGCCAGCAATACTGCATAGGCGCTGGACCAGAAGTACGGCACCAGGATCATCGAGGTAGCCAGGTACAGCAGGCTGAGGTAGGTGGAGGCGCTGAACAGGGTGATGATCAGAAACAGCTGGATCAGCCCATTGGACAGCCACAGCGCGTTGGCCGGAACGTGGTTGGCGTTTTCCTTGCGCAGGAACTCCGGCATGGTGTGGTCACGGGCGCTGGCGAAGAGAATCTCGGCGCAGAGCAGCGTCCACGACAACAAGGCGCCTGCCAGCGAGACGATCAGGCCGATGGAGATCAGTTGCGCGCCCCAGGGGCCGACCACCTGCTCCAGTACGCCGGCCATGGACGGGTTCTTCAGCCCGGCCAGTTCGGCCTGGGCCAGGATGCCCTGAGACAGGATGTTGACCAGTACCAGCAGCAGAAGCACGCCGACGAAACCGATCACCGTGGCTTTGCCGACATCGCTGCGCTTCTCGGCGCGGGCGGAGAAGATGCTTGCGCCTTCGATGCCGATGAACACCCAGACGGTGACCAGCATCATGTTGCGCACCTGATCCATCACGCTGCCCAGTTCGGTGTTGCCGCGACCCCAGAAGTCAGCGGTGAACACGTCTATCTTGAAGGCGATGGCGGCGATCACGATGAACAGCGCCAGCGGTAGCATCTTGGCGATGGTGGTGACGGTGTTGATGAACGCCGCTTCCTTGATCCCGCGCAGCACCAGAAAGTGCAGCAGCCAGAGCAGTACCGAAGCGCCGATCACCGCAGGCAGGGTATTGCCTTCGCCGAATAGCGGAAAGAAGTAACCGAGGGTGGAGAACAACAGCACCATGTAGCTGACGTTGCCAATCCAGGCACTGATCCAGTAGCCCCAGGCCGAGGAGAAACCCATGTAATCACCGAAACCGGCCTTGGCGTAGGCGTACACCCCGCCGTCGAGTTCGGGCTTGCGGTTGGCCAGGGTCTGGAACACGAAGGCCAGGGTCAGCATACCGACCCCGGTGATCAGCCAGCCGATCAGGGTGGCGCCAGCGCTGGCGCTGGCAGCAATGTTTTGCGGTAGCGAGAAAATACCGCCGCCGACCATGGAGCCGACGACCAGCGCGATCAGCGCGCCGAGGCGGAGTTTTTGCGTCGAATCAGACATCTCAATTACCTCCGTGTCACAAGGGGACATAGGTATTGAGCGCGTTTGGCGAGCACAGCATCCTGACTTGAATCAATAGTCAGGGTTCGTCAACGCACATCCATGTTGCAGGCGTTGTCGAGCACCTGATGAGCGTCAGGACTGCAGCTCCGAGCGGCGCAGCTAAGCGCCGGTCCTGACACGATAGTCCGAACTTTTCGTTACGCAATGATGGCAAGTTGAGATGGAATGATTGCGGGGGGAGAGAATGGGCGGGGCGGTTAGCCCCGCTCGACGCGCCAGCCGGGTAGGTTGGCGCAGACCCGAAGGTCAGGAGGAGAGAACACGGCGCCGGGCGGGTAGCCCCTGCAGGCAGTTGCGCCGTGTGAGTAGAGCATGCCGTGGAAAGCTTTCAGCCAGCTTTCCACGAGATGACAACGGTGATTAGCCGATGGTCATCAGGCTGGCATTACCGCCGGCCGCTGCGGTGTTGACGCTCAGGGCGTGTTCCACCAGCAGGCGTTCCAGTGCGATGTCGGTCTCGCCCTTGTTCAGGCCGTGTACGCCGACGATGGCGCCCTTGCGCTGCGCTGCCTGCTCGCTCACCGCGCGCAGCTGGTCGGAGTCGCCGTGGTGCAGGATGGCGTCCAGCTCCACGTCGACGCTGTTCCAGTCGGCCACCAGTTGGATGTGCTTCTGCACCTCCTTCGGCAGTTCGCTGTACAGCGCGCGCTGGCTTTCCAGCCAGATCGCCCGGCTGCCGACGGCCAGGGTCGCAGCCAGTTGGGCCAGCAGGTCGCCGCGTTCGTCGGCCAGGTTCAGCACGCGCTCGCGCGGCAGCAGGGTGTAGCTGTTGCGCTCACCGGTCGGGCCAGTGAGGATGTGGCTGCTGTAGCTCTGCGACAGCCCGCGGTACTGCTCGAACAATGCGGCGATGGTCGGCTCCTGCTTGCCAGCCCATTCGGCGAAGGCGGCGCGGACCTTGTCCAACTCGGTCGGTGCAGGCAGCGCCTGCACCTCGGCCTGTTGCAGGTAATGGGCGACGGCCTCCTGCGGGCGGGTCGCCAGCAGGCGATACAGGTACAGCGGACCACCGGCTTTCGGGCCGGTGCCGGACAGACCCTCGCCACCGAATGGCTGCACGCCGACCACGGCACCGACGATGTTGCGGTTGACGTACAGGTTGCCGACCTTGGCTGTGCCGACCACCTGGGCGATGGTTTCGTCGATGCGCGTGTGCACGCCGAGCGTCAGGCCGTAGCCGCTGTCGTTGATCTGCTGCAGCAGCTTGCCCAGATCCGCGCGCTGGTAGCGCACCACGTGCAGCACCGGGCCGAAGATCTCGCGCTTCATCTCGTCGAAGCTGTCCAGCTCGATCAACGTCGGCACGACGAAGGTGCCGCGCTTGATCTCGTCACCGTTGACGCGCGCCAGCTGGGTGACCTTGCGGCCTTTTTCGCGCAGCTTGGCGATATGGCTGTCGATGCCGGTCTTGGCCTCGGCGTCGATCACCGGGCCGATGTCGGTATTGAGACGTTCCGGGTTGCCCAGGCTGTATTCGGCCATGGCGCCCTTGAGCATGGTCAGCACACGGTCGGCCACGTCGTCCTGCACGCACAGTACGCGCAGCGCCGAGCAGCGCTGGCCAGCGCTGTCGAAGGCAGAGGCGACCACGTCCATCACCACCTGCTCGGTCAGGGCCGAGGAGTCGACGATCATGGCGTTGAGGCCGCCGGTTTCGGCGATCAGCGGAATGGTGCGGCCCTGTGCATCGAGACGACCGGCGATGTTGCGCTGGAGGATGCCGGCCACTTCGGTGGAGCCGGTGAACATCACGCCACGCACGCGCTCGTCACCGACCAGGCGCGCACCGACGGTTTCACCTCGGCCCGGCAACAGTTGCACGGCGCCAGCCGGTACGCCGGCTTGGCGCAGCAGGCGTACGGCTTGCGCAGCGATCAGCGGCGTCTGCTCGGCCGGTTTGGCCAGCACGGTGTTGCCGGCGGCCAGCGCAGCGCAGACCTGGCCGGTGAAGATCGCCAGGGGAAAGTTCCACGGGCTGATGCACACCACTGGGCCCAGCGGGCGGTGGCTGTCATTGCCGAAGCTGCGCGCCTGGATCGCGTAATAACGGAGGAAGTCCACCGCCTCGCGCACTTCGGCGATGGCGTTGGCGAAGGTCTTGCCGGACTCGCGCACCAGCAGGCCCATCAATTGCTGCAGCTCGGCTTCCATCAGGTCGGCAGCGCGCTCCAGCACGGCGGCACGCTCGGCCGGCAGCGTGGATTGCCAGATCTGCCCGCTGGCCAGGGCGCAGAGGATGGCGCTGTCGACGTCCTTGACGCTGGCTTCGCGCACGTGGCCGACCAGATCACGGTGGTCGGCCGGGTTGCGCACCGGCTCCGGTTCGCCCGGATTGGCGCCACCGCAACCGAGCATCGGCTCGGCCAGGTAGCTGTGGTTGGCGGTCGACAGCAGCGCCGAGGACAGTGAGCCGAGGCGGTGTTCGTTGGCCAGGTCGAGGCCGGCGGAGTTGACCCTGTCCTTGCCGTACAGGTCACGCGGCATGGGGATGCGCGGATGCGGCAGACCGATGCTGCCTTCTTGCGCGGCCATCTGCTCGACCTGCTGCACCGGGTCGAGTACCAGGTCCTTGAGCGAGATGCTGTGGTCGGCGATGCGATTGACGAAGCTGGTGTTGGCGCCGTTTTCCAGCAGGCGGCGTACCAGATACGCCAGCAAGGTTTCGTGGCTACCCACCGGTGCGTAGATGCGGCACGGGCGGTTCAGCTTGCCGTCGGCGATCTTGCCCACCACTTGCTCGTACAGCGGCTCGCCCATGCCGTGCAGGCACTGGAACTCGTACTGGCCCGGGTAGTAGTTCTGCCCGGCCAGGTGGTAGATGGCCGACAGCGAATGGGCGTTGTGGGTGGCGAACTGCGGGTAGATGGCTTCCGGCGCGGCCAGCAGTTTGCGCGCGCAGGCGATGTAGGACACATCGGTGTACGGCTTGCGGGTATACACCGGGTAGCCTTCCAGGCCGTTGACCTGGGCCAGCTTGATCTCGCTGTCCCAGTAGGCGCCCTTGACCAGGCGGATCATCAGGCGATGACGGCTGCGCTTGGCCAGGTCGATGACGTAGTCGATCACGTACGGGCAGCGCTTCTGGTAGGCCTGGATGACGAAGCCGATGCCGTTCCAGCCGGCCAGGGACGGGTCAAAGCACAGGCGCTCGAGCAGGTCCAGCGACAGCTCCAGGCGGTCGGCTTCCTCGGCGTCGATGTTGAGGCCGATGTCGTACTGCTTGGCCAGTTGGGTCAGGCTCAGCAGGGTCGGGTACAGCTCGTCCATCACGCGCTCGTACTGGGCACGGCTGTAGCGCGGGTGCAGGGCGGAGAGCTTGATCGAGATGCCTGGGCCTTCGTAGATGCCGCGACCGTGCGAGGCCTTGCCGATGGCGTGGATGGCCTGCTCGTAGGAGGCCAGGTAGCGCTTGGCGTCTTCTTCGGTCAGCGCGGCTTCACCGAGCATGTCGTAGGAATAGCGGAAGCCCTTGGCTTCCAGGGTGGCGGCGTTGGCCAGGGCTTCGGCGATGGTTTCACCGGTGACGAACTGCTCGCCCATCAGGCGCATGGCCATGTCCACGCCCTTGCGGATCACCGGCTCGCCGCTCTTGCCGATCAGGCGGTTGAGCGCCGAGGTCATGCCGGCTTCGGTGTGGGTCGACACCAGCTTGCCGGTAATCAGCAGGCCCCAGCTGGCGGCGTTGACGAACATCGACGGGCTCTGGCCGAGGTGCTGGCTCCAGTTGCCGTTGGCAATCTTGTCGCGGATCAGCGCGTCGCGGGTGGCCTTGTCGGGGATGCGCAGCAGGGCTTCGGCCAGGCACATCAGCGCCACGCCTTCCTGCGAGGACAGCGAGAACTCCTGCAGCAGGCCCTGCACCAGGCCCTGACGGCCGCTGGCGTTCTTCTGGTTACGCAGCTTCTCGGCAATACCCAGGGCCAGCTTCTGCGAAGCCTCGGCCTGCTCCGGGTTCAGGCGCGCCTGCTCCAGCAGCATCGGCACCACTTCGGTTTCCGGGCGGCGGTAGGCGCTGGTGATGGCGGCGCGCAGCACCGACTGCGGCAGGATGCTCTCGGCGAAGTCGAGGAATACCTGCAGACCTTGCTCGGTCAGCGATTCCAGGGCTTCTTCACCGGCGGCTGCGGCCAGGCCGGCATGCTCGGCGGGCGTCAGGCCACTCTCGACTTGCTCCAGATAATTGAAGATCGCCTGCTTGATCATCCAGTGCGGCGTGCGGTCGATCTGCGCGGCGGCCTTTTTCAGGCGTTCGCGGGTGGCATCGTCGAGTTTTACGCCAAGCGTGGTGGTAGCCATGGAGAGTCCTACTTGTCAGGTTATGCAGGGTAAAAACTGCCAGAAGCAGTTTTTGACGTCGCTTGCGACGGCCCGAAGCGGTGCCGCCATGAATGGCGGGCAGCAGAAAAAGCTGCGCGAGATTAAACCTGCTTTGGTGCTTGGTGCAACTAGGTGCAACCAATAAATTCGGTGTCCCGACGGACGTTCGTTTTGCCTTTGATACTGTCGCTGCAGCGCCTGTTTCAGTGCTGTGCAGAGCATTTGATGCATTCGGCAACCTGGGCGCGGGAGCGCTGAGAGGGTTCGCCTGATCCAGCAGACCGATGCGCTGCGTCATCATGGTGCAACCTTGGTGCTACCCATGCGTGAGAGCTGAGCGGCGGCCTGGCCAGCGCGTCGAACACTATCGCGACTGGGTAACACCTGTTCAGCATAGACCGCGAGATTGCGGTGGTGTGGCTCCCGACGGTCGGCGGCGAACAGCGCTAGCCCTGCTCACGGATGATGGCAATCAATGCCTGTAACGGCGCCGGAACGTGGCGGTAGCTGGAGTAGTAGAGGCACAGGCCTGGGCATGGCGGCGTCCAGTCCTCCAGGAGCAGTACCAGTTCGCCTGTCTCCAGTGCCTGGCGAGCGAAGGACTGGGGGGCGTAGGCGATGCCCAGGCCAGCGCAGGCAGCCTCGATCAGCAGGTCGTTATCGTCCAGGCTCAGTGCGCCAGGTACGTCGAGCGTCAGCTGTTGTGTGCCCCGTTCGAACTCCCAGCGATAACGCTTGCCGCTGGGCATGCGTTGGCGGATGCAGCGATGGGAGCGCAGTTCATCAGGCGTGCCAGGGCGCCCGAAGGTGGCGACGTACGCGGGTGAGGCCACGGCGACGAAGCGCACGTTGCCGCCGAAGGGCACCGCCACCATGTCCCGGGGGACCGACTCGGCCAGTCGCACGCCAGCGTCGAAGCCCTCGGCGACGATATCCACCAGCCTACCCTCGCTGACCAGATCGAGCTCCACATGCGGATGACGTTGCAGGAAGGTCGGCACCACATGCTCGAGTAACCAGCGCGCGCCGCCCTTGCTGGCGTTGATGCGCAGGGTGCCGGCGAGCTCCTCGGGGCCATGGCTGACGGCATCGAGTGCGTCGTCTAGATCCTGCAGCAGGGGCGTCAGCCGCTGCAGCAGTTTCTCCCCGGCCTCCGTCAGGGCCACGCTGCGGGTGGTGCGGTGCAGCAGGCGAACCCCCAGGCGTTGTTCGAGCCCTTTGACGGCGTGGCTGAGAGAGGAGCGTGATACCCCAAGGGCGTCGGCGGCCTTCTGGAAGCTGCGCTGCTGGGCGACCTGAATGAAGGCCTTGAGATCGGCGAGGCTGGCGTTGCTCATTGGTGAGTTTTCTTCACGAGGGCGTTCGTATTGGTGCGTCTTATCATAGTTCGACCCGCGCCATACCATCGGTTCATCGTTAGAGGAGATGACCGATGAAGAGCGAATCGAACACCCGCGCCGGTCTCTGGATTGACCTGTTGCAGTGGCGACAGCACTTGTCGCGGCCGTTGCTGGTGGCCGGCTTGCTGGCGCTGAGCCTGAACGCCACGGCCCGCGATGGCGAACCCAAGGCGCGCACCGCCAACCAGGTGGCCGGCACCTGGCGCATGGTTTCCGCGACGTTGGAAACGAATGGTGGGGTCGAGCATCCCTACGGTGAAAATCCGCAGGGCATGTTGGTGTTCACGCCTGACATGCACTTCGTCGAAGTGCTGACCGACGGCGATACCCAACCTTTCGCATCCGACGCGCGCGGCGGTGGCAGCGACGAAGAGAATCGCCGCGCCATGGCGTCGAGTATTGGTTTCTTTGGCACCTACAGCGTCGACGAGCAGGGGCAGTTCGCCGGTAACCGGGTCGAGGGCGCCACCTTTCCCAACTGGGTCGGTGGTGTCCGAACGACGAAGGAGTTGCAGCTGAGGGTCGAAGGTGAGCGAATGCACGAGACCTTCACTCGCCCGGACGGTGGACGTTTCAGCGCCGAATTCGTGCGCGCCAGGTAAAGTCGGGATGTGGTTGCGCTGCCATGCCCCGAACGATGAGCGCTGGCCGGTCAGGATCAGGGTGCAGGCGAGCAGGCTGGCTCGACGGCGTGGTGCTTGTCGCAGTCAGTAGCGGCAGTCTTCGCCCATACGTAGGTAGATCAACGTGTGCTGTTCACCCTTGGAGTCCAGGTAGACCATGCGGGCTTCGCCCGTTTCGCAGCCTTGCGGCAGGGTCTGACTGATGACCTTGGCGATGTCCAGGTGCATGCCGTAGTGGTATTGCTCGGGCGTTTCGGCGTGTGCCAGGGTGCTCGCACAGCCGAGCGCCAACAGGTAGGCGATACGTTTCATGATGGACTCGATGCTGGAAAAAGGGCCGGGTCAGCGGCCCGAGGGACGTCGGTCAGGAGCAGCCCGGCGTCAGGTAAGCCTGGGTTCAACCGTGCTGATCGGTGTTCTGTGGGCTCGCGGTTTGTGCCTGCTGGGTCGAGGTGTTGTGTGGATGTTGCTGATGAGCCTGTTGATGGGCGATGAATGCGGCTGACTCTTCGGCGAAGCAGGCTTGGGTGGCGAGCAGGGCGGAAAGGGACAGCGCAGCGGCAGTGATAAGGTTTTTCATGGGGCGATCCTCGTGGGGATTCTTCGTGGGTTCGAAGTCATCCTAGTGAGGCATCGAGGTCGGAAAAAGCGCACTCCGGGTGAATGACCATTACCTTTAGCGCAACAATTTCTCCGGGCTTGCCCAATGCTGCGCGTCGTCCAGCACTGCTTCGTCGCCGAGCAACAACGGCGGCAGTTCGGCCTTGAGAAACTCTACCCAGGTGCGCGTCTTGGCATCGAGGAAGCGTCGCGACGGATACATCGCATAGATGTTCAGCGCGCGCAGCCGATACTGCGGCAGGATGCGCAGCAGGCGTCCCTCGCGCAGCGGCTGGCTGGCGACGAACGAGGGCAGCAGGCAGAAACCCATGCCGGCCTGGGCCGCCTTGACCAGCGCTTCGGCGACGTTGACCTGGAAGCATTCGGCCGGCAGCGCCTCCAGTTGGTCGTCACCGAAATCCCATTGGCCGCGGTACAGCGGGTCGGTCAGGCGCAGATGGCGATGTCGCTGCAGGTCAGCCGGGTGCTCGGGAATGCCGTATTGAGCCAGGTAGCTGGGCGCGGCGCAGATAACGCTGTGGATCGCGCCCAGACGCTGCGCAACCAATTGCGAGTCAGGCAGGTCGTGGGCGAAGGCGATGGTCACGTCATGGCCGTCTTCGAGCAGGTCGGGGGTACGCTGAGCCAGGGTCAGTTCCACCACGACCTGACGGTATTGCTCGGCATAGCGGGCGATCAGCGGGGTGATGTGCTGCAAACCGAGGCCGGTCATGGTGTGCACGCGCAGGCGGCCGCTGGGTGTGCGGTGCGCGCCACGTGCCTCGGCGTCGGCTTCGTCGATCTGGCCGAGAATCTGCCGGCAGCGCTCCAGGTAGCGTTCGCCGGTTTCGGTCAGTGCCAGGCGCCGCGTGGTGCGCTGCAGCAGGCGTGCTTCGAGGTGTTGCTCGAGATCGGCGATCAGGCGCGACACCTGCGCGGTGGACAGATCGAGCGCCTGGGCCGCAGCGGTGAAGCTGCCACGTTCGACCACCTGAACGAATACGCGCATACCATGCAAGGTATCCATTGTTGCTCCGGGCGTAATTAGCCCGGCGCATTATGCGCGATTACAGCGCGCCGAGAATCAACTGCGCCGCCACCGCAAACATCATCGCCGCCACGCCGAGGTCGATCAGGCGCCAGGTCAGTGGCCTGGCCAGCCAAGGCGCAAGCCAGGCTGCGCCGAGCGCCAGGGTGTTGAACCAGAGAAAAGAGGCGCTGGCGGCACCCGCTGCATAGGCGCCAGGCTCGGGTTGCTGGGCGCCGAGCGAGCCGATCAGCAGTACGGTATCCAGATAGACGTGCGGGTTGAGCAGGGTGACCGCCAGGGCCGCGAGCATCACCGCGCGCAACGAACGTGGTTCGCTACCGGCCGCCTGCAACGATTGCGGACGTGCGGCGCGCAGCAGTGCCTGGCTGCCGTACCAGATCAGGAAAGCAGCACCGCCCCAGCGAGCAATGGCCAGCAAGGTCGGGCTCTGCGCCAGCAGCGTGGCCAGGCCGAACACGCCGGCGGCCACCAGCAGGGCGTCGCAGAGGATGCACAGCGCTGCCACCGGCAGGTGGTGTTCACGGCGCAGGCTTTGCGCCAGAACGAAGGCGTTCTGCGCGCCGATGGCCATGATCAGACCGATGGCCACCAGCAGGCCGTTGCTGTAGCTCTGCCACATCACACCGGCTCCGGCATAGAGGCCGCCGACAAGGCGCGCAGGGTGGACAGCGCCTGCTCGGCACGCTCGCTGGGCACGAAGATATGGTCGTGATGAAAGCCGGCGACCACGTTGCAGCTGATTCCTGCCTGCGCCAGGGCGGCAGAGAAAGATGCTGTGAGGCCTACGGCGGCCAGCGACGAATGCACCTCAAGGGTGATCCAGGCAGCGACGTAGTCATAGCGCAAGCCATGGGCGTCGGCTACTTCACGCGTCAGTACCAGGCTCAGGCCTTCGGCTTCGCGCAGGCTGGCGACTGCCTGCAGGGCGCTGCAGTCATGATCGGCGGCAACGCAACAGAACACGTACTGACCTGGGTTGAGCTGCGGCGTCATGCTTTGCAGCAGGCGTGCGAGGTTGGTTTCGCCAGACATGGCGGGCTCCTGATTGGACTGAATGTTGGCGAGTCTGCGGCTTCTGCATGTATAAGAGAAACCAATATTACTGATCGCTCATTAGGAAAATCGATTGTTCGATTACAAACTTCTTGCCGCGCTGGCAGCGGTGGTGGAGCAGGCTGGTTTCGAGCGGGCGGCGCAGGTGCTGGGGCTGTCGCAGTCGGCGGTGTCGCAGCGCATCAAGTTGCTCGAAGCACGGGTCGGCCAGCCGGTGCTGGTGCGTGCCACGCCACCGGCGCCCACCGAAATCGGCCGGCGTCTGCTCAACCATGTGCAGCAGGTGCGCCTGCTCGAGCGCGACCTGCAGGGCCAGGTACCGGGGCTGGACGAGCAGACCTTGCCCGAGCGCCTGCGCATCGCCATCAACGCCGATAGCCTGGCGACCTGGTGGGCGGCGGCGACGGCCGATTTCTGCGCCAACCAGCAGGTGCTGATGGAGTTGGTGGTGGAGGACCAGGAAGTAGGCCTCAAGCGCATGCGTGCGGGCGAAGTGGCCGGTTGCGTGTGTGCTGCCGAGCGCCCGGTGGCAGGCGCGCGTAGCCTGGTGCTGGGCGCGATGCGCTATCGCGCGCTGGCCAGCCCGGCCTTCATCGCCCGGCATTTTGCGGCTGGCGTCACTCCCGAGGCGCTGGCACGTGCGCCGGCCATCGTCTACGGCCCGGATGACCAACTGCAGCATCGCTACCTGGCGGGCCTCGGTGTCACGGGGGCCTTCGCCTATCACCTGTGCCCCTCGTCCGAAGGCTTCGTGCGCCTGACCGAAGGCGGCCTGGGCTGGGGCCTGGTGCCGCAATTGCAGGTACGAGAAGCGTTGGCCAGCGGCAGGCTGGTGGACCTGGTGCCCGAGCGCTTCATCGACGTGCCGTTGTACTGGCATCACTGGCGCAATGGCGGCGAGTTGCTCTGCGAGCTAACCGAACAGCTGCGTCGTCACTCGGCATCGGTGTTGGTGCCGTTGCACCAATGAGCGGCCCGCAGGGTCGTAGTTCTGGCCGCCGCCGACAGCGCGCCACGACGATGGCGCTGCTAAAGTGCGGCAATTACAAGAATCAAGGGTAGGGGATGGCGATGAAGATTCTGGTCACCGGCGCGAGTGGCTTCATCGGTGGACGCTTCGCTCGTTTCGCGCTCGAGCAGGGGCTGGCCGTGCGGGTCAACGGCCGCCGCGCTGAAGGCGTGCAGCACCTGATCAAGCGTGGCGCTGAATTCGTCCAGGGCGATCTGGGTGATCCCGAGCTGGCCCAAGCGCTGTGCCAGGATGTCGATGCCGTGGTGCACTGCGCCGGCGCGGTTGGCGTATGGGGTGACTACGCGCACTTCCACCAGGCCAACGTCACTGTCACCGAGAATATCGTCGACGCCTGCCTCAAGCAGAAGGTCCGGCGCCTGGTGCATCTGTCCTCACCGTCGATCTATTTCGATGGCAAATCGCATGTCGATATTCGCGAGGAGCAAGTGCCCAAACGCTTCTCCGATCATTACGGCAAGACCAAGTACCTGGCCGAGCAGCAGGTGTTCGCCGCGCAGGAGTTCGGTCTTGAGGTAATCGCTCTGCGTCCGCGCTTCGTCACCGGGGCGGGCGATACCAGCATCTTCCCGCGCTTGATCGGCATGCAGCGCAAGGGCCGCTTGGCGATCATCGGCAATGGCCTGAACAAGGTCGACTTCACTAACGTGCACAACCTCAATGATGCTCTGCTTAGTTCGCTGCAGGTGGGCGGGGCGGCGCTTGGCCAGGTGTACAACATCAGCAATGGCGCGCCGGTGCCGCTATGGGACGTGGTCAATTACGTAATGCGTCGTCTGGAGTTGCCGCCGGTGACGCGGCATGTGCCGTTGCCGCTGGCCTATGCTGCGGCGACGCTCAACGAGAGTGTGTGTCGGGTGCTGCCAGGGCGGCCGGAGCCGAGCCTGTTTCGCCTCGGCGTGGCGGTGATGGCCAGGGATTTCTCCCTGAACATCGACCGCGCCCGCGAGTTGCTCGGCTACGAGCCCAAGGCCAGCCTGTGGGATGCGTTGGATGAGTTCTGCACCTGGTGGCAGGCGCAGATGGGGCCTCAGGCGTAGATACGCTGACCGCGATAGACGCGTACCGAACCGGTTGGCGTGCCGACCGGTAGCTCGACTGCCGCCAGTGGCGTGACCGTCGCACGCTGCGGTTGATCGGACAATTCCGCCAGGCGCTGGCCAAGGCGGCGGGTTTCTTCATCGTCGGACTTCAGGCTGCCATCGAGCATGGCGCTGATCGCGTCGACCTGGCTCAGGCGAATGTCCACTGCCTGTTCTTCACGCAGGCGACGGCGCAGCGCTTTCATGCAATCCAGTACTTCTTTGTTCAGTTCCATTGCCACTTCCCCCGGTTGGTTGAAGGGTCACGGGATCAGGCGGTCCTCGCCATCCGTAACCACGCCAGCCTTGATCCTGAGACTGGGAAACCTTTTCGTGCTTTGCAGAACTTTCAGGCCGCCTGCTGGCTCGTTAGCGACGCTCTATCGGCGCGTTCACGACAGGAGAAAAGCAAAGTGCGTACCAGTTCATGTTTTGTGGAACTGCTGGGCTGCAGACGAGTCGATGGCCCTGTCGCGCCCTTCGTCGGTGCGTCGCGCACCTGCTTGGCGCGACGCTGATGCTGTAGTGGCGAATCGGTATACTGCGCGGCATTTCCGTTTCTTCGTTCCAAACCATAGGTCCGACCATGCGTAACGACGCCAACGACGAGCTCGACAACCTGCCTAGCCTGACCCCGGAGCGCCGTGAGGAATTTGCCGAGCCGCGCGAAGAACCCGCTCCGCGCAGCAGCAGTCGTGCCACCAGCAGCAAGGCACCTGTGGCCAAAAGTGCCAGTACCGGGCCGCTGTGGGCGCTGGTTGGCGCATTGAGTTTCGCCCTGGCTGGCCTCGGTTGGTGGAGCCTGCAGCAGATCGGCCTGATGGAGCAGCGCCTGGTGGCGACCCAGGAAAGCTTCGCGCGCATCAGCGAGGAGGCGGCCGGACGAATTCAGGATATTTCCGGCAAGGTGGTGGCGACCGAATCCAACGTCACCAGTGGCAGTGAAGCGCTCAAGCTGCAGGTCAAGCAGTTGGAAACGCGCCTGACCGAGTTGAGCAAGCAGCAACAGCAAAGCGCTACCGCACAGGCAGCGCTGGACAAGCGCGTCGAGCAGTTGGGCACTGAGCTGAAGAGCGGCATCGGTGCCAGTGCCGATTTCGACAAGCGCCTGCAGGCGCTCTCCTCCGAGCAGGCGGCGCTGAAGTCCGCGCAGGGCGACGCCAAGGCCACCCAGGCCGAACTGGCCAAGCTCGATACCCGCATCAAGGCTCTCGGTGGCGATATCGAGACGCTGAAAAAACAGGGTAATCCGGCGCAATCGATTCGCAGCCTGGAGCAGGATCTGCTGGTACTGCGCAGCGAGCTGGACAATCGCCCGGCCGCCAGTGCCGGCCCGAATACCGCTGAGTTCGATGCCTTCCGCGCGCAGATGACGCGCAACATCAACACCCTGCAGAGCCAGGTGGTGAACCTGCAGCAGCAGATCAATCAGCGCTGAGCCTCTGCTGTAGTAGCAAGCTTTGCTCGCGAAGCTTTTCTTGAGGCAGCAATTCGCGAGCAGAGCTCGCTCCTACCTTGAGCACAGGTACCTATGAAAACGCCGCGCTTCTATAAGGGAGCGCGGCGTTTTGCTGTTCAGTTGTAGGGTGCGTTACAGACGCGGATAGTCGATATAGCCGACCGGGCCGGAGCCGTAGAAGGTCTGCGGTTGCGGTTCGTTCAGCGGTGCGTCCTGCGCCAGGCGCTCGGGCAGGTCCGGATTAGCGATGAAGGGGATGCCGAAGGCCACAGCATCGGCATTGCCTGCTGCCAGCCAGGCATTGGCCTGGTCCTTGGTGAAGCGCTCGTTGGCGATGAACACGCCGCCGAATTCCTTCTTCAGTTGCGGGGTCAGGCTGTCGTCACCGGCTTTCTCGCGAGCGCAGATGAAGGCGATGCCACGTTTGCCCAGTTCACGGGCGATGTAGCCGAAGGTTTCGCCGCGGTTGGCGTCACCCATGTCGTGCGAATCGGCACGGGGTGCCAGGTGCACGCCGACGCGGCCGGCGCCCCACACGGAAATCGCCGCATCGGTCACTTCCAGCAGCAGACGCGCGCGGTTTTCGACGCTGCCGCCGTAGCGGTCACTGCGCTGATTGGTGCTGCTCTGCAGGAACTGATCGAGCAGGTAACCATTGGCACCGTGGATTTCCACGCCATCGAAACCGGCGGCCATGGCGTTCTCGGCGCCTTGACGATAGGCCTCGACGATATCGGCGATCTCTTCGGTCTCCAGTGCACGCGGGGTGACGAAGTTCTTCATCGGGCGCACCAGGCTGACATGGCCGGCAGGTTGGATCGCGCTGGGGGCGACCGGCAGTTCGCCGTTCAGGTAGATCGGGTCGGAGATGCGGCCGACGTGCCATAGCTGCAGGACGATCTTGCCGCCGTTGGCGTGTACCGCCTGGGTGACGTTGCTCCAGCCGCGAATCTGCTCATCCGACCAGATGCCGGGAGTGTCCGGGTAGCCGACGCCCATCGGCGTGACGGCGGTGGCTTCGCTGATGATCAGGCCGGCCGAGGCGCGTTGTACGTAGTACTCGGCCATCAGCGCATTGGGTACGCGGCCTTCATCAGCGCGGCAGCGGGTCAGCGGTGCCATGATGATGCGGTTGTTCAGTTGCAGGTCACCGATCTGGATGGGGTCGAACAATGTGGGCATGGGGTTTTCTCCGGAGGAAAGGTCAAATCAGAGTTGCTGGCCGAGGCGCTCGACGAAGGCCTGGATCAGCTCGTCGTTGCGCTTGAAGAAGTGCCACTGGCCGACCTTGCGGCTGGTCACCAGACCGGCGCGCTGCAGGGTGGTCAGATGGGCAGAAACGGTGGATTGCGACAGCCCGGTACGCTGGAAAATCTTGCCGGCGCATACGCCGATCTCCAGCGGATGATCCTGTTCGGCGAAGTGGCGCTCGGGCTCCTTCAACCAGTCGAGGATGTCGCGGCGCGCCGGGTGGGCGAGGGCCTTGATGATGGCGTCGAGGTCGATTTCCATGGCGGTGCCGGTCTGTATCGTCATGTGGCGAACCTTATATCGTCTCTAGGCGATATACAGATCGATTGTTCCAATAGTCTCCATCAACGGCTTCGATTGTCCCGTCGTCGGCGTTAAGCTCGTGGAATGAACTACCTCGCCCATCTGCACCTTGGCGGTGACGCACCGCCGCAATTGCTTGGCAGCCTCTATGGCGATTTCGTCAAAGGTCCGCTGGTCGGGCGCTGGCCTGTCCAAATCGAGACGGCCATTCGCCTGCACCGGCGCATCGATGCCTTTACCGACAGCCACCCGTTGCAGGCTCGGGCTCGTGCGCGCTTCCCGGTCGAGCGGCGGAGAACGGCCGGCATGCTGCTGGATCTGTTCTTCGATCATTGCCTGGCCCGCGACTGGCCGGTGTACGCGACGCAGCCGCTGGATCACTTCACGGGTCGGGTGTATCGCGTGCTGGCGGCCGAGCCGGAATTGCCCGGGCGCCTGGCACTGATGGCGCCGCGTATGGCCGCGCAGGACTGGCTCGGCAGTTACCGTGAGTTCGCGGTGCTGGAGCAGGTAATCGCCGGCATGCAGCGGCGCCTATCCAAGCCGCAACTGCTCGACGGCAGCCTGGCCGAGCTGGAGCGTTTATACGAGCCGCTCAGCGAGGACTTTCGTGCTTTCTATCCCGAGTTGATGGCTTTCGCCGAGGCTGAGCTGAACGTATCGGGGTAGAGGCGGTGCGCACGGCGCACCCTACATGTGAACCGAGGCCGGACCGTAGGGTGCGCTGTGCGCACCGGGAATTTCGCCGCCGCGACGACCATCACTAAAATCTCTCCCACAACGGCTCAAACCGCCTGGGCATGCAAACGCCGTAGGGCGGGGGTACCCCGCCAGCTCGGTTAACGGAGGGTTGCACCCGCCCTACGGGCCTGGGCATGCAGACCAAAGCGCCGCACCACCCATTTCTCCAATTCCGCCACGGCAAACAGCGCCAGGCCCGCCAGCAAGACCCGCAACCATTCGTCCAGGCTCAGGCCGACCGAGCCGAACACCCCCTGCAACGGCGGGGCATAGGTGAACAGCAGCTGCAGCACCAGGCAGATGGTGATGGTCACCAGCACCGCGCGATTGCCCAGCAGGGCGTCGCGGCTGAGTACCGAGCCGAAGATGCTGCGACTGTTGAGCAGGTAGAAGATTTCGCACATCACCACGGCATTCACTGCGATGGTGCGGGCGCTGTCCAGGCTGTTGCCACGTTGCAGTTCCCAGAGGAACAGGCCGATGCCGGCACCGGCGATCAGCACCGAGACCATCACCACGCGCCAGACGAAGAAGCCCGACAGCAAGGGCTCGTTCGGCGCGCGTGGGGCGCGCTTCATCAATCCGCGTTCGCTGGGCTCGAAGGCCAGCGCCAGGCCCAGGGTGCTGGAGGTGACCATGTTGATCCACAGCACCTGCGCCGGCGTCAGCGGCAGTACCACCTGGAACAGGATGGCGAAGATCACGATCAACGCCTGGCCGCCGTTGGTCGGCAGGGAAAACAGAATGAATTTCTTCAGGTTGTCGTAGATTGCCCGGCCTTCGCGCACGGCGCCGGCGATGGTGGCGAAGTTATCGTCGGCCAGCACCACCTCGGCGGCTTCCTTGGCCGCTTCAGTGCCCTTCAGGCCCATGGCCACGCCAACGTCGGCGCGCTTCAGCGCTGGAGCATCGTTGACGCCGTCGCCGGTCATGGCCACCACCTGGCCGCTGTCCTGCATGGCCTGCACCAGGCGCAGCTTGTGTTCCGGGCTGGCACGAGCGAATACCTCGATGCCGGGTAGCACTTCGCGCAAGCGGCGGTCGTCGAGCAGTTCCAGTTCGGCGCCGGTCATCGCCGGCAGGCCGACGCCGATGCCCAGTTGCGCACCGATGGCGCGCGCGGTCTCGGCGTGATCGCCGGTGATCATCTTCACCCGGATGCCGGCACGCTGGCATTCGGCGACGGCGGCGATGGCCTCTTCACGCGGCGGGTCGATGATGCCGACCAGCGCGAGCAGAGTCAGCCCGTCTTCGACGTCGTCGAAGCTCAGATTGCGCTGCTCGGCCGGTGCCGGTTTACAGGCCAGGGCCAGCAGGCGCAGGCCACGGGCAGCCAGGTCGGTGGCCTGGCGCCGCCAGTAGTCGGCGTCCAGGGGCGCATTGCCGCCATCGGCGCTGCGCTGGCTGGCGCACATCTCCAGCACGCGCTCGGGGGCACCCTTGAGGTAGACCAGGCCATGGCCAGCGTGGTCGTGGTGCAGGGTGGCCATGAAACGGTGTTCGGACTCGAACGGAATCGCATCGCTGCGTGGCAGTCGTGTGTGCAGCGTCTGGATATCGAGGCCGCTTTTCAGCGCCAGGGTCAGCAGCGCGCCCTCGGTCGGGTCGCCATGCAGCAGCCAGTGGCCGGCGCTGTCCTGTTGCAGGCGGGCGTCGTTGCACAGTTGCGCAGCTCGGGCGATTTCCAGCAGTTCGGTGTCGGGTTCGAGCACCTTGCCGTCCTGGTGAAAGGCGCCTTCCGGGGCGTAGCCGACGCCCGAGACATCGAGGATGCGGCTGGCACTGACCACGCGCTGTACGGTCATCTCGTTGCGGGTCAGGGTGCCGGTCTTGTCCGAGCAGATCACCGTCACCGAACCGAGGGTCTCCACGGCCGGCAAGCGCCGGACGATGGCGTTGTGCCCGGCCATGCGCTGCACGCCGAGGGCGAGGATCACCGTCATGATCGCCGGCAGACCTTCGGGGATGGCCGAGGCGGTCAGTGCCACCACCATCATGAACATCTCGCCGGGGGGCTGGCCGTGCCAGAGGATACCGAGGATGAAGGTGGCGAACGCCAGGATCAGGATGATCACCGCCAGCCAGCGGCTGAACTGTTCGATCTGTCGCAGCAGCGGCGTGGACAGCGCCTGCACCTGCTGCAGCATGGCGCCGATACGGCCGAGTTCAGTGTTGGCACCGGTCGCCACCACCACGCCGCTGGCCTGGCCGCTGCTGACCAGGGTGCCGGAATAGGCCATGCAGCGCCGGTCGCCAAGCGCGGCGTCGGCGTTGCAGTGGGCCATGGATTTTTCCACCGGCACCGATTCACCGGTCAGCGCGGCTTCTTCCACCAGCAGGTTCTTCACGCTGATCAGGCGCAGGTCGGCTGGCACCTTGTCGCCGGACGCCAGCAGCACCACGTCGCCGGGCACCAGGCGTTCGGCATCGATTTCATGGCGTTCGCCGTCGCGCAGGACCATGGCATGGGGCGAGAGCATGCTGCGGATGGCGTCCAGCGCGTTCTCCGCCTTGCCTTCCTGGATGAAGCCGATGATTACGTTGATCAGCACCGCGGCGAGGATCACCGAGGTGTCGACCCAATGGCCGAGCAGGGCAGTGATCAGGGCTGCTACCAGCATCAGGTAAAGCAAGACGTTGTGAAATTGATAGAGCAGCCGCAGCAGCGGCCCCCTGCGTTGCGGCGGCGGTAGGCGGTTGGCGCCGTGGCGTTGCAGGCGCCGCTCGGCTTCTACCTGGCTGAGGCCATTGGCACTGCTGTGCTGTTCATCGAGCACTTGTTGTGCAGTCAAACCGTGCCAGGCGTGGTCACTATGTTGAGAGGGGGGATTGCCCATGGGGCGCGTCTCCTTCGGTGGGCCGGCTGCGTTTGCCGGCCGCCATCGGGCGGCGCAACCAGCCGTCCCCACTACCCTAGACCGCTTTAGCGCGTCAGGCCTGACCTGCATCAAGGAGTACGGAGTCGGGAGGCGCTTGAATGTAACGCGGTGTTAAACCCATGGAGGAAACGAGATGATCAAGATTCTGGTAGCGACCGATTTGTCCGAGCGTTCGGCGCATGCGGTACAGCGCGCCGTGCAACTGATCCGGCGCCAGGGGGGCGGCGAATGGAGCTTGCTGCATGTCATAGATGACGATGCGCCGGCTGCGCACGTGCAACGCCAGGTGCAACAGGCCGAAACCCTGTTGCAGGCGCAGGCCGAACGCCTCGGCGAGCAGGCCGGCAGTGTGCCGCGGGTGATCGTGGGCACTGGCGAGGCCGCCGCAGTGATCGTTGAAGGTGCTGAGGGCATGGGCGCCGATCTGCTGGTGGTAGGTGCGCATCGCAAGTCGGCACTGCGCGACTTCTTCGTCGGCACCACGCTTGAGCGTGTTGTGCGCAGCAGTCATTTGCCGGTACTGCGGGTCAATGGTCCGGTAACGCACGAGTACCGTCATGCGCTGCTGGCGATGGACCTCTCGCGCACCTCGCAGCAGGCTCTCAACCGGCTGCGTGAGCTGGGCCTTGCAAGCCTGGACGACCTGCATGTGGCCAGCGCGGTCGAGCCGGTCGTGGCGGGCGCGATGATGGAGGCAGGTATCAGCGCCGAAGTGCTGGAGAATCAGCGCGAGCTGCAGCGTCAGCAACTGGTGGAGCGCCTGGATGCGGTCGGCGCGAACCTGAGTCACGAGCGCCTGCTGGTACAGATCGGCTCGCCGGAGGGGGTGATCGGCGAGGCCTTGCGTCAGTCCGGTGCTGACCTGCTAGTGCTCGGCACCCATGCCCGCGAAGGTGTGTCGCGCTTCTTCCTCGGTAGCGTCGCCAGTCGTTTGCTGGCCTCGCTCGACAGCGACGCGTTGATCGTACCGCCGGCTGACTGAGTGCGCTCAGGCCGCTTCGGCCTGCTCCTGCTCTGCTGCGTTGAGCAGCAGGGCGCGGGCGATGATGGCCTGGCTGTGCCGGGCCAGCTCGTTGCGGCTGCGTGATTCGCTGGGAATCGGCGCGAGCACACGTATCTCCACTTCACAGGCAGGGCTCGAGAGCAGGCGCAGCAGGTGCGAGAGCATGTCGTCGTCGCCGATAAAGGGTGCCACGGGGCAGGGCTGGCCGTCGCGCAGATAACGGATGGCCACCGGTTGCAGCGCCACACCGCTGTCGATGGCGCTGCTCAGCAGGCGGCCGTGGAAAGTGCGCAGCGCGAGGCCGTCGGTGGTGGTGCCTTCGGGAAATATCAGCAGGTGATGGCCTTGTTGCAGGTGGCGGGTGAGCTGCTGGCCGACCTGGCTGCTGTCGCCCGCACCGCGGCGGATGAACTGCGTGCCGCCCTTGTGCGCCAGCCAGCCGGCCAGCGGCCAGTCGCGCACCTCCGCCTTGGACAGAAAGGACAGCGGCTGCAGGGCGCCCAGCAGCGGAATATCGGTCCATGACACATGGTTGCTGACCCACAGCATCGGCTGCGTCGGCAGCTCGCCCTCGACCCGTACGCGAAATGGCAGGGCCCCGCCCAGGCGCGCCAGGAACCAGCGCGTCAGGCGCTGGCGCAGCGGCATCAGGTCGTGCCGAACCACCCGCTCGAACAGGCTGACGATGCCGGCCAGCAGGGTGCCCAAGGCGATTACCAGAGTCAGGTGGGCGAGGCGCAGGGACAGACGCAGTTTGGCCATTGAGGCCTCCGCTTGAGAACGAGTGCCGGCATTATCCACGGGCAGCGCCGTTTGGCCATTATCGTGATTCATGCCGGCCTGTAGGAGCGAGCTCTGCTCGCGAACAAGAGGGTTCAGCATTCGCGAGCAGAGCTCGCTCCTACTTATCGGGTTTCAGACGGCAGCCTTGAAGTGCCGGGCGTAGCGTGGGCACAGCTCGTCGCGCTTGAGCAGGATGAACACATCGGCCACCTGGAAGTCGCGGTCCCAGCATGGCTCGCCGCAGATTTTCGCGCCCAGGCGCATATAGGCCTTGAGCAGCGGTGGCATCTCGGCGATGACGTTGCCCGGCAGGTCCAATTGCGGCAGCGGGTGCTTGGGTTCGGCGCGCAAGTGCTCGGTGCACAGGTAGCGTTCGCGCAGGCGCTGCATGACTGCATGCGCCTGGATGCCGCCGTCCTGCATGGAGATGCTGGCGCAGCCCATCAGGTAGCGGTAGCCACCCTCGTTGAGCACCTCGGCCAGTTCGCCCCAGAGCACGGCGATGGTGGCGCCATTGCGGTAGGCGACATCGACGCAGGTGCGGCCGATTTCCAGCACCGGACCTTCCAGCTTGGCCAGGCCATGCAGGGCGAATTCCTCTTCGCTGTAGTAGCGGCCGAGACCGGCAGCTGCCTGGTAGTCGAGCAAGCGGGTGGTAGCCACCAGCTCGCCGCTTTCCAGATCACGCACGCCGATATGGCGGCAGTGGATATCGTAGTCGTCCATGTCCAGACCCAGTTCGGCGCCGTTGAGCTTGGCGTCGAATTCCGCGCTGAATACGCGGTAGCGCAAGGCTTGCGCTTCACGCAGGGCGGCGGGGCCTTGCAGGCGTTCAGCCTGCAGTCGGCGAGCGGTTTGAGTCATGCCAGATCCTCCGTGTGCCGGCTGGATGCTTGCAGCCGGTCGATCTTGTTGGGCAAGCTCAGGCTAGGTAGCTGCGGTGTCACCATCGTGAAGCTTTTTTGATGCTTATGTGACAGCGGCTCAGATGCTGCTGCAAGGAGCCCATGCGATGCCTTGGTCGAGCCTGTTTCAGCCCATCGAGCGCCTGACTGCCGAGTCGGGGCTGGAGGACTGGTACGCCCGCCTGCTGGCGCACCTGGGTGGCACGCCGCAACCGTTCGAACTGGCGCTGGTGGGTGGCCTGCAGGCAGCCACGCCGGGGCTGGCGTTTCTCGCCGGTTACCAGGCAGCGTTGCGTGTGTTGTGGCCTGCAGCCCCCTGGACGGCCGGCGCGCTGTGCGTGACGGAGAACCGCAGCACCCGTCCGGCGGACATGAGCACGCGCATCGACGGGTTGTGCATCAGTGGTCGCAAGGACTTCGTTACCGCCGCCGAATGCGCCGACTGGTTGCTGGTGGCGGCACGCGAGGAGGGCGCAGGGCAGGCACCGCGTCTGGCCCTGGGCGTGGTCTGCCAGGGGGCGCCGGGTGTGCGTATCGAACCGCTGCCAGCGTTACCGCTGATGCCGGATATCGGCCATGCCCGCCTGCATCTGGACCAGGCGCAGGGTGAACGCCTGGCCGGCGATGGCTGGGATGATTACGTCAAACCCTTCCGCACCCTGGAAGACGTGCATGTGCTCACTGCAGTAACTGCGTGGTTGTTCGGTGTCGGCCGCGAATGCGACTGGCCCGAATCCCTGCTGTTGCATCTGCAGGCATTGCTGGCCGGTTGTGCCGAGGTGGCGCGGCAAACGCCCAATGTGCCGACCACGCATCTGCTGTTGGCCGGACTGTTCGCCCAGCAGCAGACGCTGGCTGACGAACTGGACACCGCCTTCGCCGCGGGGCCGGTGCACTGGGCCGCGCTGTGGCAGCGCGACAAGGGTTTGCTGCGCATTGCCGAGGCGGCGCGCAGCAAGCGCCTGGAGAAAGCGCGGCAGATTGTCGCCGGCTGTTGATCCATATCAGTACCCTCTTGGTGGTGTGCGCATAAGGTTGCCTCGCGATTCACTAGCAGGCTGTTAAAAAACTACCTGCGTTGGCAATACTGCGTTAAAAACGGCCTCAAAATGCTCATTTACAGCACGTAAACTGCGCTTTTTCGGCCGTTTTTGCCTTGTCTTGCCTGCCTCGCCTACGTTTTTCAAAGGCCTGCTAACGAGGTTTCCATGCGCCGCGAGCCCATCGTGCTGTTTGATAACGGCCGCCACCAATGCCTGATGTTCGATGACCTGGTCAGCGGCGAAGGCGTGCAGTCCAACCAGTTCCTGATCACCGACAACGAGCAGTACCTGCTGCTCGATCCGGGCGGCGATCTGACCTACACGCCGCTGTCGCTGGAGCTGTCCAAGCACATTCCGGTGCAGGACCTGACCTACATCTTCGCTTCGCACCAGGACCCGGACATCATCGCCTCGCTGGACAAATGGCTGCTGCACACCCGCGCGCGGGTGATCTGCTCCAAGCTGTGGGCGCGTTTTCTGCCGCACCTGACCGCCAACTACCTGGTCCTGAGCCGCGGCATCAACACCTTCGACCGCATCATCGCGCTGCCCGATCGTGGCCAGAGCATCCCGTTGGGCAAATGCACGCTCAAGGCCGTGCCGGCGCATTTCCTGCACTCGGTGGGCAACTTCCAGGTCTATGACCCGGTGAGCAAGATCCTCTTCTCCGGCGACATGGGCGCTTCGCTGGTGGATGACGCGACCCCGGTGCGCGACTTCGTCAACCATGTGCCGAACATGGAAGGCTTCCACCGGCGTTACATGGCCGGTAACAAGGCCTGTCGCCTATGGGCGGCGATGGTGCGGCAGATGGATGTAGCGATGATTGTGCCGCAGCATGGTCGGCCCTTCGTCGGCCCGGAAATGATCAGCGCTTTCCTCTACTGGATCGAGAACCTTGAATGCGGTCTCGACCTGATGGGGCCGGAGGATTACCAACTGCCCAAATGAAGGTGGGATCAGACCGTGTGAAAACGTAGCGAGCGAAGGTCAGGCAAGGCAAAAATAGGCGAAGAAGCGCAGTTTACGAGTTGTAAATGAGCATTCTGAGCCTGTTTTTAACGCAGCATGGCCGAGCGTAGTAGTTTTCACAGCCGTCTGAGATGGCGGTTTCGTCGCTTCAAGCAGTCATCATCGCCGTGCTAGGGTGCGCCACGATTTCTGATCGAGGCCTCTCATGCCCACTTCCTTTCTACGCCGACTGAGCCTGGTATTCGGCCTCAGCTTGCTCGCCAGCACCGCCCAGGCGGAGAACTGGCCGCAAGCCGACTGGCAGAGCCAGCCCGCGCCACCGTCCGCGGCCATCGCCGAACTGGAAGCCTATGCCTTTGCCCCGCGTGACGATGCCGAGCGCGAGGGCATTCGCAGCGATGCGCTGCTGGTGATCCACGATGGGCAGATCGTCTACGAGCGTTACGCCGAACCGACCACCGCGCAGACCCCGCACCTCTCCTGGTCGATGGCCAAGAGCCTGCTCGCCACCACCCTTGGCGTGGCCTATGGCGAGGGGCGCTTCAAGCTCGATGCGCCGGTGGCGCAGTACTACCCGCCGATGGCCGATCATCCGCAGATCAAGATCGGTCACCTGCTCAACTGGGCCTCGGGCCTGGCCTGGCAAGAGGACTACGAGTACGCGCCGCTGAAATCCTCGGTGGTGGCCATGCTCTACACCCGTGGTCGCGACGACATGGCCGCATTCACTGCCGCGCATGCAGCCGACGCCGCGCCGGGCACGCGCTTTCGTTATTCCAGTGGCGACAGCAACCTGCTGGCGGCTGCCCTGCGCGGCATGGTCGGCCAGCAGGCCTATGCCGACTATCCCTGGACCGCTCTGTTCGAACCGCTGGGCATCACCAGCGCGACCTGGGAGCGCGATGCCAGCGGCACCTTCATCGCCTCGTCCTACGCTTACATGACCGCGCGTGACCTGGCTCGTGTCGGCCTGCTGATGCAGCGCGGCGGCCGTTGGGGCGAGCGTCAGCTGCTGCCAGCGGCCTGGATCGATTTCGTTGCCACGCCCTTTGCCGGTTACCAGGTGCAGCTGGCCAAGCCGGGCGATGCGGTACCCGGTGGGCACTGGTGGCTCAACGCCGAACTGCCGGGCAGCGCGCGGCCCTGGCCGGATGCGCCGGCCGACACAATTGCCGCACTCGGGCACTGGGGGCAGGGGCTGTATGTGATGCCGCAGGAGAACCTGGTGGTGGTGCGTTACGCCGATGACCGCGACGGCAGCTTCCAGCACAACGAACTGCTCAAACGCGTGCGTGCGGCCTTCGCCGCGGAGGTGCAGCCATGATCCGTCGCCACCCGATTCTCAGCGTGCTGGCGCTGCTGCTGATTTTGCTGCTGGCCTGGGCCTGGCCGAACCGCGTTTACCTGCAGGCGTTTCCGGACATCATCAGCGCCTACACGGCCAAGGAGTACTGCTCCTGCCGTTACGTCAGCGGCAACCCGGCAGCCTACTGCGAAGGTTATGTCGCGCAGTACGTGCCGATCAGCCGCCTGCTGGATGACGACAGCGCCAAGCGTGTGACCGCCAGCGGCCTTGGCCGTACCCACAGCGCTGCCTGGCTGGGGCAGCGCCAAGGCTGCCAGTTGTTGCCGAGCAAGTAGGGCGGGTGAAACCCGCCGCCTCGGGAACGGCGGTTTGCACCCGCCCTAAGGTGCTGTGGGCGCCGGGCTTTGCAAGCCTCGCCATGGCGACTATCGTTGCCGCCTGGTCATGCCGTTTTCGAGTTCTCATGCGCCGTTCGCTTTTCGCCCTGCTGCTTGCCGCCGCCTTGCCCGTTCACGCCGACTGGTACCTGGACAACGAGTCCTCACGGCTGTCGTTTATCTCCACCCACTCCGGCAGCCAGTCAGAGGTGCATCGCTTCCTTACCCTGCACGGGCAGATCGCCGCTGATGGTCACGCGCGCCTGCGTGTCGATCTCGACTCGCTGAGCACCGGTATCCCGCTGCGTGACGAGCGCCTGCGCAGCCTGCTGTTCGATACCTCGCGCCTGCCCGAAGCGCGCATCAGCGCCCAGGTCAACCTGGCGCAACTCACCGACCTGGCGCCCGGCGCGCAGCTGGAACTGCGCCTTCCCCTGCAATTGACCCTCAACGAGCGCAGCCGCGAGCTGGACAGCGAACTGCTGGTGACCCGCCTGGACGATCACCGCTTTCAGGTGGTGACCCTGGCGCCGCTGGTGTTGCATGCCGAAGATTTCGCCCTGGCCAGTGGCATCGAGGCACTGCGCAAGGTCGCCGGCCTGCCGGCCATCAGCATGTCGGTGCCGGTGGGCGCCATACTGATCTTCACGGCGCGTTGAACGTGCACAAGCGCGGTCGCATCTTTCCATGGCGCGGTGGCAATCGCTTCGAATTGCTGCTGGATGGGCCAGTGTTTTTCCCGCGTATGCTGGCGGCCATCGACGGCGCCAAGCAGCAGGTGGAGATCGAGCTTTATCTGATCGAGGACGGCCGCTGCAGTGAACGCCTGGTCGACACGCTGTGCCGGGCCGCCGAGCGCGGTGTGGCGGTACGCGGGTTGTTCGATGCCTATGGCGCCGCCGGCCTCGGTGTCGCCTTGCGTGAGCGCCTGCTGGCCTCGGGCGTGCAGCTGCGCTGGTACAACCCGGTGCGCTGGCGGCGGGGTATCCGCAATTTTCACCGCGATCACCGCAAACTGCTGCTGGTGGACCAGCGCCTGGCCTACGTTGGCGGCACCGGCTCCACCGACGCGTTCTGGCTGCCAGACGAGCCTCGCAGCCCCTGGCACGAAGTCATGGTAGAAATCGAAGGGCCGCTGGTGGGCGACTGGCAGCAGCTGTTCGGGCAGCTCTGGCAGGCGCGCTTTTCCTGGCGCCCGAGCCATCAGCCGGTGGCGCTGAGCCTGCCGGAATGCCCGCCTGCAGGTATTGGTCTGGGGCGTGTGGCCTATGCCGACGCGGCCCAGCATCGCGACATCCTGCTGTCGCTGCTGCGTGCCTTGCGCGGTGCCAAACAGCGGATCTGGCTGGCCACGCCGTACTTCCTGCCTACCTGGAAAATCCGCCGTGCCTTGCGCCGCGTAGCCGCCCGTGGCGTAGAAGTGCGCCTGCTGCTGGCCGGGCGCAACACCGACCATCCACCGGTGCGTTTTGCCGGGCAGCGCTACTACCCCAAGTTGCTCAAGGCTGGTGTGCGCATCTTCGAATACCAGCCGCGCTTTCTGCACCTGAAGATGGTCCTGGTGGACGACTGGGTCAGCGTCGGCTCGTGCAACTTCGACCACTGGAACCTGCGCTTCAACCTCGATGCCAACGTCGAGGCCCTCGACCCGGATTTCACTCAGGCAGTGACGGCCAGCTTCATCGAGGACTTCGGCGTCAGCCGCGAAATCACCCTCGACGACTGGCACCAACGCCCCTGGTGGCGTCGTGCGCAGCAGCGGCTATGGGGCTGGCTGGATCGCGTGGCGGTGAATCTGTTGGATCGTTGGCGCTAGGCGACGTCAGCGAGTGCTCAGGTTGCGTCCGAACAGACTGAAGAACAGCAGGTGCAATGTCACTGGTAGCAACAACCACTGAAAGTGGTATGCGTCGCCAAGCCACAACCGGTACAACGCAAATGGATGGGCCAGCACCAGCAACCACCAGGTGGAAGCAGCCAGATGGCTGAGCCAGCTATTACCGTGTTCGTTGCGGAAGTTCAGCAGGCCGAACGAGCCGGGCAGCAGGGCGAAGATTGTGCCCATGCAAACTCCCAGTGTGGCGCAGATTTTCAGCAGTATCTCCATGATCGTTGTCGCTCCTGTGATTCTCGGCTGCACAGCATGCCTGGGCCATCGCGCTTAGAAAAGTTCCCCACCGCCTTGATATCCCGTCATTCAGCAAGCTGAGGTCGGCCCGCCCGCGCCCGTCTCAGGGCGTCATTCATCCTTTCGGGCGACAGATGAAATCCCTCCTTGGTGCGCTTATCCGGTAGTGGGTCGCTGCGTAGGGTTCCCTGCAGCTGTACCCCTACATCAGGAGACCCGCATGACAACAACAACAGGGCCCGGACTATTCCAGCCGCACACCTTGGCTTTGGCCGTCGCCGTCGGTTTCGCCGCTCCGGCGCAGGCCGTCAATTTCAACATCGGTGAGATCGAAGGGCAGTTCGACAGCTCGCTGTCGGTCGGTGCCAGCTGGTCGATGCGCAGCCCGGATCGCGATCTGGTCGGCCCCAACAACGGTGGTCAGGGCCAGGCGCAGACCGGTGACGATGGCCGCTTGAACTTCAAGAAAGGCGAGACCTTCTCGAAGATCTTCAAGGGCATCCATGATCTCGAACTGCGCTATCGCGACACCGGCGTCTTCGTCCGCGGCAAGTACTGGTACGACTTCGAGCTGAAGGATGAGAGCCGCCTGTTCAAGGACATCGATGACAGCAATCGCAAGGAGGGCGCCAAGTCCTCGGGTGCGGAAATTCTCGATGCCTTCGTCTACCACAACTACGCCATCGGTGATCTGCCCGGCACGGTGCGGGTCGGCAAACAGGTGGTGAGCTGGGGCGAGAGCACCTTCATCGGCAACAGCATCAACTCGATCAACCCCATCGACGTGGCCGCCTTCCGCCGCCCGGGAGCCGAGATCAAGGAAGGCCTGATTCCGGTGAACATGCTCTACCTGTCGCAGAGCCTTACCGACCGCTTGAGCATGGAGGCCTTCTACCAACTGGAGTGGGACCAGACCATCATCGACAACTGCGGCACCTTCTTCTCCACCGCCGATGTGGCCGCCGATGGCTGCGACAACGGCTATCACATCGGTTCGCCGGCCATCGCGCCTTTGCAGCCGGTCGCTGCCGCGTTCGGCCAGGGTTTCCAGGTCGACAGCGAGGGGGTGATCCTGCCGCGTGCCGGTGATCGTGATGCGCGCGACAGCGGTCAGTGGGGCCTGGCGCTGCGCTGGTTGGGGGATGAAACCGAGTACGGCCTGTACTTCATGAACTACCACAGCCGCACGCCCATCGTCAGTACGCAGAACGCCGGGCAGGCGACCCTGAATGCGCTACCGGGGATCATCGGCACCGCCAATGGCATCGCCCCAGGCAGCGGCGCTGGCCTGGCGCAGAGCGTGATGCTCGGCAACGGTCGCTACTTCCTCGATTATCCTGAGGACATCCGCCTATACGGCCTGAGCTTCTCCACCACACTGCCCACCGGCACGGCCTGGGCGGGCGAGATCAGCTACCGGCCGAACCTGCCGCTGCAGATCAACACCACCGACATGACCCTGAGCCTGCTCAACCCCATCGCCCCCGGCACCTCGCCGGTCGCAGCCGGGCCTGGCCAGGACAACGTCGGTTACCGGCGTAAGGAAGTCACCCAGGTGCAGACCACCTTCACCCATTTCTTCGATCAGGTGATGGGCGCCGGGCGCTTCACCCTGGTCGGCGAAATCGGCATGGCCCATGTCGGCGGCCTGGAAAGTCGCGAAGACCTGCGCTACGGCCGCGATTCGCTGTTCGGTGCCTACGGCTTCCGCGGCGACACCCATGGCTTCGTCACCAGCACCTCCTGGGGTTACCGCGTTCGCGGCATCTGGGAGTACAGCAACGTGTTCGCCGGGGTCAACCTCAAGCCGAACATTTCCTGGTCGCACGACGTCGACGGCTACGGCCCCAACGGCCTGTTCAACGAGGGCGCCAAGGCCGTGAGCTTCGGCATCGACGCCGACTACCGCAATACCTACACCGCCAGCCTGTCGTACACCGACTTTTTCGGCGGCGAGTACAACACCGCGGTCGACCGCGACTTCCTGGCGCTCAGCTTCGGCGTGAGCTTCTAGGCCAACAGGATCAGTTGAGGAATGCAGATGAATACAACCCTGAAGATGCTCGGCGCGCTGTCCCTGAGCCTGCTGGCCAGCGGTGTGCTGGCCGCTGTCAGCGAGCAGGAAGCGGCCAAGCTCGGTGCCAGTTTGACCCCGCTGGGCGGTGAGATGGCCGGCAACGCGGCTGGCACTATCCCTGCCTGGACGGGCGGTCTGGCCAGCGACGCCGGACAGGTGGATGCACGCGGTTTTCTCAGTGACCCGTTCGCCAGCGAGCAGCCGCTGTTCACCATTACTGCGCAGAATCTGGAGCAGTACCGCGACCAGCTGTCGGCTGGGCAACTGGCGATGTTCGCCCGCTACCCGGAAAGCTATCGCATGCCGGTGTTCCCGACGCATCGCAGCACAGCGGTGCCGGATGCGATCAACGCTGCGGCCAAAACCAGCGCGGTGAAAACCGGCTTGCGTGATGGCGGCAACGGCCTGACCGGCTTCACCGACAGTCGCTACTATGCCTTCCCGATTCCGCAGAACGGCCTGGAGGTGGTGTGGAACCACATCACCCGTTACCGCGGTGGCAATCTCAAGCGCAGCATCGTGCAGGCCTCGCCGCAGACCAGCGGCGCCTACACCTTGGTGAACTTCGAGGACGAAGTGGCTTTCCCGGAGAACATCCCCGATATCGATCCGGGCAAGGCGGAAAATGCGCTGCTGTTCTTCAAGCAGCGGGTCACTGCGCCGGCGCGTCTGGCCGGCAACGTGCTGCTGGTGCACGACTCGCTCGACCAGGTGACCGAGCCGCGTATGGCCTGGCTGTATAACGCCGGTCAGCGTCGTGTGCGCCGTGCGCCGCAGGTGGCCTATGACGGCCCGGGCACCGCATCGGACGGCCTGCGTACCTCGGACAACTTCGACATGTTCAACGGCGCCCCGGATCGCTACGACTGGAAGCTGGTGGGCAAGCGCGAGCTGTACATTCCCTACAACAACTACCGCCTGGCGCTGCCGAGCGTGAAGTACGCCGACATCCTCAAGGCCGGACACATCAACCAGGATCTGACCCGTTATGAGCTGCACCGTGTGTGGGAAGTGGAGGCGACGCTGAAGTCCGGTGAGCGCAATATCTACGCCAAGCGCCGCTTCTATGTCGACGAAGACTCCTGGCAGATCGCCCTGTCCGAGCACTATGACGGCCGTGGTCAGCTATGGCGCGTCGGCGAGGCGATGCTGCTGCAGCACTACGCACAGAAAATCCCGGTCTACGCCCTGGAAGCGCTGTACGACATCATCGCCGGTCGCTATGTCGCGGTCGGCATGGCCAACGAAGAGAAGATGTCGATCCAGTACGGCACTCAGGCATCGGCCAAGGATTTCACCCCGGCAGCCCTGCGTAACGCCGGCGTGCGCTGACCTGGCAGCAGCCCGAAGCAAGCCGGTGTCGCCTTGTGCGCCGCCGGCTTTTTTCTGCGCGCCCCTCCCGTGTGAATCTCGCGCCATAAGCGCCAAGGGGTGGTCGTGAGAGGTGAGCGGGGTACCATCGCCGGGTGGTTCAACAATGACAAGCAGAGAGAACCGCTGCCATGCCGACCCTTGCCATCGCCCGCCCAAGCCCGGTGCAGGCGCAACCTGTCGATTTGCCACGGCTGCCGCCGGGCATCATCACTCGTCCATCGCCGTTGCAACGTTTGCTCGCCAGCGAGGCGCGCCTGCGCTTGCTGTGCGCGCCCGCCGGTACCGGCAAGACTGTGCTGCTTGGCCAGTGCGCGCGGCACGCGCCCACGTCCATCGAGCGGCTATGGCTCGATCTCGGTGGTCGCAGCCTGACACCGGCGCAGTTGTACGAACGGCTGGCAGCGGCCATGCGGATGTCGATCGACGATGCCAGCGAAGCGGCCTTGCTCGACGCGCTGCATGAGCGCTCGGGGCGCCTGTGGATTTTCATCGATGACTATCCGCGGCAAGCCGACGAGCAGCTCGATGCTTGTCTCGACAGGTTGTTCGCCGCGGCGCCTCAGCAGATCACCTGGTGGATCGCCAGCCGCCGCACGCCGGCCTGGAATCTGCCACGTTTGTTGCTGCAGGGCGACCTGCTGGAACTTCATGGCGAAGAGTTGGCGCTGGATGAAACACCGCTGGCCGAGCTGTTGGCTGTGCTGCAGGTGAATCTGGCCGACGATTGCCGAGAGACTTTGCTTGCGCGCAGCGAGGGCTGGTTGGCGGCGATTCGCCTGCTGTTGCTAGATGCCGATGAGGATGCGCTGCGCCAGCGTCTGCAGGATGGCTGCCCGGTGCTGCGCGACTATGTGCAGCGCGAGGTTCTGGCCGATCTGGACGAGGAGCTGCGCAGCGACCTGCATGCGTTGGCCTTGCTGCCACGGTTCTCCCTGTCGCTCTGCGAGCATCTGCTGGACGGACGCGGTAGTCAGTTGCTGGCCGAACTGCAACGGCGTCAGCTGTTCGTGCGCAGCCTGGATAGCAGCGGTACCTGGTTTCGCCTGTGGCGGCCGCTGGCCGAGGTACTGCGCCGTATGCCGGGTGCTCCGATGCCGGCGCCGGTGCATGTGCGCGCCTGCCAGTGGTTTGCCCAGCACGGTGATATTCGCGAGGCCGTCGAACATGCCTTGCAGGCCGGCCAGGTCGAGGTCGCGGTCAATTACCTGCAGCGCTTCGACCAGGAGCAGTTGTTGCAGGGACACTCTGTGGCGCAACTGCTGCAATGGCGTGAGGAGCTGCCCGATTGGCTGTTCGCCAGTTCGCCGCGGCTTATCGTGTTGCAGGCCTGGGCGCTGATCATCTGCGCCCGTTTCGATGAAGCTCGCGCCTGCATTCAAGGGCTGGCGCATTTCATGCCGCAACCGGATGAGCGCCGTCAGAGCAAGCTGATTGCCCATTGGCAGGCACTGATGGGCGTTCTGGCGCGGCAGTGTGGTCGCCGCGATGCGCGGCTGCACTGCCAGGAAGCTCTACAAGTGCTGGACGAGGGCAGTTGGTCGCAGCGCGTGCTCTGCTATCAGGCGCTGGCCCAGCAGCATATGGCCGAACATGCCCTGGACCAGGCCAAGCAGGCGCTGGATCAGGGGCTGCGTCTGGCGCGACTGCACGGTAGCCTGATCTTCGAGGCGCTGCTCAATACCGATCACTGCTTGCTGCTGCAGATGCGTGGCGAGGCAGGTCGCTCTGCCGAGCTTGCCGAGCAGTCGCTGGCGTTGCTGCGTGAGCGCTTCCATCACAGTCCGGTGGTCGCTCGTCTGCTGCTGGTGCGGGCCAGTCTGCTGGCGCGCCAGGGCCTTAATGAGGCGGCGCAGCAGGCGTATCGCCTGGGGCTGCAGGAAGCCGAGCATTGCGAGGATGCCTACATCATTTCCGGCTATCTCGGCATGCTGGAGCTGGCGGAAAGCCGTGGCGATCTCGACGAGGCGCACCAGTGGTTGCAAAAGGCCGAGCGGGTTATGCAGTGGTCGCACGTTCCAGAGGTGCGCTACCGCTGTGTGCTGCAGCTGCAGGCCGGCCGACTGCTGTTGCATCAGGGGCAGACCGGGCGTGCGCGTGAGCTGTTTGCCCAGACCCTGCAGCAGTTGCAGCAACGCCAGCAGTTGGCGCCTTCCGAATTCTACGATCTGCTGCCGTGCCTGCGTCGTTACCTGGCGATCAGCGATCTGTTACTCGGCCATCACGGCGCTGCCGAACATGCACTGCGCCTGCTGCTGGATGAATGCCAGTTCGCTGGACATCTCAGTCTGGCCTGCGAGTGTCGAGTCAGCCTGGCCGAGACGCTGCTGGTACAGGATCGGGTGGAACAGGCCGATGCCCTGTTGCAGCAAGCCATCGGCGAGGCACGGCAACTGCGCCTGCTACGGCCCTTGCAGGAGTTGCAGCAGCGCCAGGCGCAATGGCTCGAACGTCTGCTGCCGGGGGAGGCCGGGCAGAGCCTGCATCAGCGACTGTTCGAGCCAGCACCGCGGTTGGATGAACCCGCCAGTGCCGGTACCGCGCTGCTCAGCTCGCGTGAACTGGCGGTGCTGCAGTTGATTGCGCAAGGTTATTCCAATCAGGAAATCGCTGATCGCCTGTTCATCTCGCTGCACACGGTCAAGACCCATGCGCGGCGCATCAACGTCAAGCTCGGTGTGCAGAGGCGCACTCAAGCGGTGGCCATGGCCAAGGCGCAGGGGCTGATGGGGGATTGAGCGGGCGTGGCCGCTTGGGGGATGCCCGCTCTTTCAGGAGGCGAGCTCTGTGGGCCGCCGCTGGTGGGCTGAAGCGGATCGCCGCCCGGCCCACCCTACAGATTGAAGCTCACCCCAGGGTGGGTTGGCTGTATGAGAGTGGTGCAGGTCAGCCCGTAGGGTGGGCTTTAGCCCACCTGAGTTGGTCAGCGTGGACCGAAGTGGATCCCCGCCCAGCCCACCCTGCAAGGCCTCACTGCCTGGTCAGCCGAGGAAGTAGAACGCGCCGCAGATCACCACGCCCGAATACAGCAGCATGATCAGGCAGTAGCCCATGATGTCGCGTGCGCCGAGGCCGACGATGCCCAGCAGCGGCAGTGCCCAGAACGGCTGGATCATGTTGGTCCAGGCGTCGCCCCAGGCAATCGCCATGGCGGTAACGGTAGGCGATACGCCCAGTGCCTGAGCCGCTGGCAGCATGATCGGCCCTTGCACGGCCCACTGGCCACCACCGGACGGTACGAACACGTTGACCACACCAGCGCTGAGGAAGGCCAGCAGCGGGAAGGTGTCGGCCGACGACCAGGAAATGAACGCTTCGGTGATTTGCCGGCCGAGGGAGATGCCGTCGGCGTTGGCGCCCATCATCATGCCCATGATCCCGGCGTAGAAGGGGAACAGCAGGACGATGCCACCGATGCCGCGCACGCTCTCGTCCACCGCGCGCATGTAGCGCTCCGGGGTGCCGTGCATCAGCAGGCCGCAGAACAGGAAGATGGCGATGACCACGTCCAGGCCCAGCACGAAACCCTTGCTGGCGAAGTGGTTGAACAGGTAGATACCGGCCATGGCCACCAGTGCCAGACCGAGGATGCGGCTGTCGTCCAGGCGCTGGGCCGGGGTTTCACGGGACGGCAGTTCCGCTTGCGACTCTACCAGTTTGGCCGGGTCGGCGACCTTGGCGCCCTGGCGTGGGTGCATGGCGCGGTTGAGCAGCGGTAGGCCGATCACCAGCAATGCGACGATGGTCAGGTTGAGGGTGCTGAACAGGGTTTCGGTGATGCTTACCGGGTCGGTCAGTACGCCTGCAGTGATGCGCGCCAGATCCGGGCCGCCGGTGGCCAGGGAAAGCGGCACCGAGCCAGCCAGGCCGCCGTGCCAGACCAGGAAGCCCGAGTAGGCCGACGCCACCAGCAGCGGGTAGTCGACGCCATCGACCTTGCGTGCCAGAGCGCGGGCGAATACCGCGCCGATCACCAGGCCAAAACCCCAGTTGACCCAGCAACCGACCAGCGCCACCAGAGTGACCATGATGATCGCCTGACCGGGGGTGCGTGCCATACCGGCCAGGCGGTCGAGTTGGCGGTTGATGATCGGTGCGCTGGCCAGTGCATGGCCGGTGACGAAAATCAGCGACATCTGCATGGCGAAACCGAGCAGGGTCCAGAAACCGCCGCTCCAGTGCTGCACCATGGCCGGTAGCGACTGTCCGGTAGAGAAGATACCGGCGAGCAGCACGCCGAGGGTGAGCAAGGCGGAGAAGACGAAGGGTGAGGGCAGGTACTTCTGTACCAGGCTCACGCTCATGCGGGTGAGGGTGTTGAACATGGATGACGCCTCTTTCTTATGGTTGTCTAAGGGCTTTAACCAGGCATTCGAGGTTGGCTTTGCCTGGGCGTTGCAGTGGATATGACAAAGCTCGGCACGAGGCCGAGCTGGTGGTTACCTTGATCCGTAGGGCGGGTGTAACCCGCCCTACGTTTTTCCTGCCTTACGCGCGCTCGATGGCCAGGGCCACGCCCTGACCGCCACCGATGCACAGGGTGGCCAGGCCTTTCTTGGCATCGCGGCGGATCATCTCGTGCAACAGGCTGACCAGCACGCGGCAACCCGAGGCCCCGATGGGGTGGCCGAGGGCGATGGCGCCGCCGTTGACGTTGACCTTGTCGGCGTCCCAACCCAGCTCCTGGCCGACCGACAGCGCCTGCGCAGCGAAGGCTTCGTTGGCCTCGATCAGGTCCAGGTCGGCCAGGCTCCAGCCGGCCTTGTCCAGGCAGCGGCGGGTGGCCGACACCGGGCCGATGCCCATGATCGCCGGGTCGACGCCGGCATTGGCGTAACCGGCAATCTTCGCCAGCACCGGCAGGCCCAGCGCTTGGGCCTTGCTCGCGCTCATCAGCAGCACGGCGGCAGCGCCGTCGTTGAGGCTGGAAGCATTGCCGGCGGTGACGCTGCCGTCCTTCTTGAATGCGGGTTTGAGCTTGGCCAGGGATTCGGCCGTAGTGCCGGCGCGCGGCTGCTCGTCACGGGTGAAGGCGACGGGGTCGCCCTTGCGCTGCGGAATCAGCACCGGGGTGATCTCGGCGTCGAAGCGACCGGCCTCGATGGCTGCCACGGCCTTCTGCTGCGAGGCGGCGGCGAAGGCGTCCTGGGCTTCACGGCTGATGCCGTACTTGTCCACCAGATTCTCGGCGGTGATGCCCATGTGGTAGTCGTTGAAGGCATCCCACAGACCGTCGACGATCATGCTGTCGAGCATCTGCGCGTGGCCCATGCGCAGGCCGGTGCGGGCCTTGGGCAGTACGTAGGGCGACAGGCTCATGTTCTCCATGCCGCCGGCGATGATCACCTCGGCGTCGCCGCAGCGAATGGCCTGGGCGGCCAGGTGCAGGGCTTTGAGGCCCGAGCCGCAGACCTTGTTCAGGGTCATGGCCGGTACGGCATGCGGGAGGTCGGCACGAATCGCGGCCTGGCGTGCGGGGTTCTGGCCACTGCCTGCGGTGAGTACCTGGCCGAGGATCACTTCATCGACCTGGGCAGCGTCGAGGCCGGTCTGCTCCAGCAGGCGTTTGATGACGATGGCGCCGAGTTCCGGCGCGGGAATATCGGCCAGGCTACCCTGGAAGCTGCCGATGGCGGTGCGGGTAGCGGCAACGATGACGACGTCTTGCATGGGGAATCCTCTGGGTGCGGTAGGACGGAGAGCTTCGCGGATGAATCCGCTCCTACAGGGAGTGCAGCAGATAACACCAAATAAAAATACCCCGCAAAACGCCAGGCGTGGTGGCGTTCTGCAGGGCGGTAGACAACCTAGAACTGCATTTCCGGCACGTGCTCGGGGACAATCAGCTTGCCGGCGGTCTTGGCGACGATTTCCTCGACGCTCACGCCCGGCGCACGTTCGCGCAGGACGAAGGCGTTGTTCTCGATCTCCAGATAAGCCAGATCGGTCAGTACCTTGCGGATGCAGCCGCTGCCGGTCAGCGGCAGGCTGCAGTGCTCCAGCAGCTTGGATTCGCCATCTTTCGAGGCGTGGGTCATGGTGACGATGATGTTGTCGGCGCCGGCCACCAGGTCCATCGCGCCGCCCATGCCCTTGACCAGCTTGCCGGGGATCATCCACGAGGCGATGTTGCCGCGTACGTCCACCTCGAAGGCGCCGAGCACGGTCAGGTCGACGTGGCCGCCACGGATCATGGCGAAGGATTGCGACGAGTCGAAGATCGCCGCGCCCTTGATCGCGGTAACGGTCTGCTTGCCGGCGTTGATCATGTCGGCGTCCACTTCGTCTTCAGTGGGGAAGGCGCCCATGCCGAGCAGGCCGTTCTCCGACTGCAACATCACCTGCATGCCCTCGGGCACGTAGTTGGCCACCAGGGTGGGGATGCCGATGCCGAGGTTGACGTAGAAACCGTCCTGCAGCTCGCGGGCGACGCGCTGGGCCATTTGTTCTCGGGTAAGAGCCATGGTTTTCTCCTCAGGCGCGCAGGGTGCGTTTTTCGATGCGTTTCTCGAAGCTGCCGCAGATCAGCCGGTCGACATAGATGCCGGGGGTGTGAATCTGCGTCGGGTCGAGTTCACCGGGCTCGACGATCTCCTCGACCTCGACCACGGTGATGCGCCCGGCGGTGGCGACCACCGGGTTGAAGTTCTGCGCGGTGTGGCGGTAGACCACGTTGCCGAAATGGTCGGCCTTCCAGCCTTTGACGATGGCGAAGTCGCCGGTGATGGCCGGCTCGAGGATGTAGTGACGGCCGTTGATCTCGCGCGCTTCCTTGCCCTCGGCGACCGGCGTGCCGTAGCCGGTAGCGGTGAAGAACGCGGGGATACCGGCGCCGCCGGCGCGCAGCTTCTCGGCCAGGGTGCCTTGCGGAGTAAGTTCGACTTCCAGCTCGCCGCTGAGCAACTGCTGCTCGAACAGAGCGTTCTCGCCGACATAGGAGGCGACCATCTTGCGGATCTGCCGGTCTTCCAGCAGCACGCCGAGGCCGAAACCGTCGACGCCGCAGTTGTTGGACACCACGGTGAGGTCGCGTACGCCACGGCGACGGATCTCGGCGATCAGGTTCTCGGGGATGCCGCACAGGCCGAAACCGCCGGCCAGCACGGTCATGCCGTCCTGCAGGCCGTCCAGGGCTTCTGCGTAGCTGCCGACGCGTTTGTCGAGTCCGCTCATTCGAGGCTGCCTCTTGTTGTTGTGGGGCAGGTGCACTGCCAGGCTGTGGCCAAGCTTCAGTGCTGCGAGCTTATTTGTTAAGTTTGTTTTTCCTCTTGATTGATCAGGTAAATAAATAAATGACCGTCAAGCAGCTACGCGCCTTCCTCGCCGTGGCGCAAAGCCTGAGCTTCGCCCAGGCCTGCGAGCGCCTGCATCTGTCGCAGCCAGCGCTGAGCCTGGCGATCAAGAACCTGGAGCAATCGCTGGGTGGTCAGCTATTGGTACGCACCACTCGCAGCGTGGCGCTGACGCCAGAGGGCGAGACGCTGTTGCCGATTGCCGTGCGCCTGCTGGCCGACTGGGACAACGCCGAGGACCTGCTGCGCCAGCACTTCACCCTGCAGATGGGCAAGGTGGCGGTGGCAGCCATGCCGTCGTTCGCCGGTAATCGCCTGCCAGCAGCGTTGCGCGCCTTTCGCGACGCCTACCCACGAGTCAACGTGGCGGTGCACGACGTGATCAACGAGCAGGTGCTGGACATGGTGCGCGACGGCCGCGTCGAATTGGGCATCGCCTTCGAGCCGGCGACCCTCGACGGGCTGCAGTTCACGCCACTTTATGACGACTGCTTCGTCGCCGTGGTGCCGGCTGCCAGTGAGCTGGCCGAGCAGTCAGCGCTGACCTGGGCACAACTGCTGGAGCAACCCTTCATCACCCTGCAGCGGCCCTCGGCAGTGCGCCTGTTGCTGGAAGACAGCGTGATCGCCCGCCATGGCAAGCTGCCGGTGGCGTTCGAGAGCCATCAGTTGGTCACGGTGGGGCGCATGGTTGCCGAAGGCCTCGGCGTCAGCGCCGTGCCGCAACTGTGCCGACAGCAAATGGAAGAACTGGGCGCGCGTTGCCTAGCGCTGAGCGAGCCGCAGGTGTCGCGCCGCGTCGGCCTGCTGCACCAGGCCGGGCATCAGCTGTCCAGCGCGGCGCAGGCGTTGAGTGAGACGCTATTGCGGCAGGTCGAGAAGGGCTAGCCGCTCAGCCGTTCGAGCAGACGTTCGCTGAACACCTCGGCGCGTCCTTCGAACAGACGTTGCAGCGCGTTGCCGTCCGACAGGTAGTCGTAAAGCGCCTGGCGTTCGGTGAAGTCTCCGGCCAGACGTGCGGCGGCAGTGATGTAGTCATCGATGCTGCCTGTGATCAGCCAGTCCGGCAGGCCGGCGCGGCGCAGCAGTCCCTCGTCGATATGTTCGAACACCTCCGCACCGGTCTTGCACACGCCGGGCAGGCCGACGGTCAAGGCGTCGATGATGCCGTTGGTATTGCCGAACGGAAACGGGCTGAGGAACAGGTCGCAACGGCTAAAGGCGCCCAGATAGCCCTGGTAGGGCTGGTGTGGGTAAATGCGCGCATCGGGCAGGTAGCGCCGGATCAGGCGCTGTAGCTGCGGGTAGAGCAGGCCTTGCGCCTGGCCGATGAGAAAGTGAAAGCGCACTCGCTTGCCGTGCTGGCGCTGGGTGAGTTGGGCGATCTGTTGGCAGGCCTGCAGAAAGCGCGGGTTGAGCTTCATGGTGGTGGCGGCGATGGCGATGGCCACCTCGTCAGTATCGGTGCGCTCGGGCAGCGATAGCTCGGTGGGGATGGCCGAGGGGCGGTAGGGCTGGCCGTCGCTGGGCAGCAGGAGCAGCTTTTCGTCGAAACAGGCCGGGTCGCCGACGAAATCCTCCTCCACGCTGATGTAGTCGATGTGCCGTGAGCCGGTGGTTGCCGGGTGCCCCAATGCTGCCACCTGCAATGGCGCCAGGCGCAGGTTGGCGACGAACAGGGTGAGCGGGAACATACCCACGCTGGGCATGTACAGCACCTGCGGTTGCAGCTCGGCGGCCAGTTCACGCACCTGGCGTACGCAGGCCAGCAGATCGTTCGGTGCACTCAGCTCGGTGAACGCGTCGAACACCGCGCGTCCCAGATCGTCGACGTTGCTGGCATAGCCCACGGCATGCAGGTCGAAGTGCTGCCGAGCGGCCTCGAGCGTTCGGGAGTGGGTGCGGTAGATCGAATGGCCGCCGGAGAACCACTCCAGCACCACCAGCATTTTTGGCTTGCCGGCGGCAGGGCGAGGCGTGGTTATCGGCAGCGAGTTGATGCCGTTGTTCGCCAGTTTGCGTTCCACCAAACGGCAGATGGAACGCTTTATGCGGTGCCGCTGCGGCAGGTCGGCGTAACTGCAGTGCATGTACACGTCATGGATGATCGCCACCGGCAGCTGATCCAGGCTGTCTAGGCTGTCCAGTCGCTCTGGCAGCCAGGCCAATAGCGCCTCACGCTTGGAGTGCGCCGCTGGCGTGCCGAGAAAGCGTGGCGATAGCAGCGCCATGCACAGCGCTACGGTCAGGTTGCGGTTCTGTTGCCAGAGCAGTTCCACGTCCAGCGGCAACTGCGATTCAGACGAATAGAGCACGCAGAACTTCACCAGCTCTGTCGGTGCCACCTCGAACCGGCCGTCTTCACCGCCATACAGGTTGAGCGCACGCAGGATATGGTCGGCGTTGACGAAGGCACTGGCGGCGAACAGCGAGGACAGCCAGCGCTGGAAGTTGATCAATTGATCGAAGCCGGTGGGACTGATCTGGAAACCAGGGTCGGAGAACAGCGTGGTGATGGCGCTGGTGATGCGCGTCAGCACATGGGCTTCGAGATCCGTCGCTGAAATCGCCGGTGATACCGAGAGCACGAACTGGCCGGACAACTTGCCGTAATGTCGGTCGATGATCAGCAGCAGGTGGATCAGTTCGCGTGCGGCCGCCTCGTGCTGGCGCGAGTAGCAGAGCTGCTCGAAGTGTTCGAGGGAAAACTTCTCGTCGGTCATGGCCTGGCCTTGTTACGCATGGGGCGGGCGCGACGTGGGTGGCGTCGCGCCGCGCCTGTTCAGTTTTCGCTCGGTATCGATACCTGCAACTGCGACAGATCGAGGTCGATCAGGTCGATACGCGGTGCCAGCGGTGTCTGCCGGTAGTCAGGATACAGAACCTGGCTCCAGGCGCTGCCGGCGATCTGCTGTTGCAGATGGCTACGCGTCGCCTCGCCATCGCTGCCGAGGATGCTGGCATTGATCAGTCCGCCGAGGCGATAGACCACCGCGCCACTGCCACTGGCACCGATGCTGGTGTTGTCGCTGTCGTGGGCGATGTAGGTGCCGCCAGGCGCTTGGGCGTCGATCAGCAGGATGCCGTCCTGAACGCCGAGGCGGTTGTTGCCGCTGACGAAGCTCAGTGCCGTACCGCCGCGGCTGAAGGCTTCCAGGGTCAGGTTGCCGCCTGCGCCAGTCAGCAGGCTGTTGCTGCCGCTGCTGGTGCCGTTGAAGGTGATGCCGCTGGCGCCGTTCTCTCCACGCCCACTGACCTTGATGTCGCCACTGGCCGAATTCAGCGAGATGCTGTTCGAGCCGCTGCGTATGAACACCCCGCTGGCATCGCTGCCGCCGTCAGTGCGACCGTTGAGGTTGATGTCGCCGCTGTTGCTGGCGATGGTCACCGAGCTGCCGTTGCTGGAAGGGTAGAAATGAATGCCGTTACCCGTCCGCGAATAGCCGTCGAGGCTGATCGAGCCGCTGCCGGTGGCACGCAATTCGGTCTGCCCGGTGAGCACGCTGAGGCCGTTGGCATTGTTGGCCTGGCCAGTGATGCTGAGTCTGCCGTTTTCCACGCTGAGCAGGTTGTTGCCGTTGCTGTAGAAGTCCACGCCGTCGCCCGAGCCGGTCGAGCGGCCGACCAGGGTGACGTTGCCATTGCCGGTGGTCTGGATGATGTTGGTCACGCTGAGCAGGGCGATGCCGTGATCCAGTTCGCTGGTATCGGGTGAATGGAAGTGGCCGTCGAGCAGGATGTTGCCACCCTGCGAGGCGATGCGGTTGGTCGAGGCCTGGCCGCTACCTCCGAGGGCGATGGCGTCGGAGGTGCCTACGCTGTCACCACGCAGGGTGATGTCGCCGGTCTGGGTGGTGATGCTGACGCCCTGCGAGGCGCCGCTAGAGTTGAGGAAGATGCCGTAGCCACCGAAGCTGCTGGTGCTGTTGCCGTTGATCTGGATATCGCCCGTGGTGGTCGATAGTTCGATGGCGGCTCCGCTGCCGGAGGGCGCGAGGTCCACGCCACGACCGGAGATGCTGTTGCCTTGCAGCGTCAGGTTGCCGCTGCCAGTGCCGACACGGATCGCTGAGTTGTTGCCGCTGGCATCCAGGAACAATGCGCGGAACGAGCCGCTGCCGGTGTTGATCACGCTGTTGTCGGCAGCCAGGCGCACGTTGCCGGCAGTGCTGGCGATGTTGATGCTGCTGCCACTGCCAGAGGTGATCAGGCCCAGCGAGGGCGTGGTGCCGCCGGAGCTGTTGCCTTCGACGGTGATGTCGCCGTCGCTGAGCAGGTTGATCGAGGCGCCGGCACCGGTGACGTTGAGCACTGTGCCGTAGCTGCCGCCGCTGTCGCCAGCGAGCACGATCCTGCCCGAGTCACTGGCTGTCAGGTTGATCGCGCCATCGCCTGCGGCCGCCAGGTACAGCGCACGGCCGCTCTGGCTGTTGGCCTTGACCGTCAGGGTGCCGCTGCCGACGCCGAGGTTCTGCGTCGAGCTGCTGGCGGTGGAGCAGATCAGCACGCCGAAACCGGAGGCCGCGTTGCCACTGAGGGTGACGTTGCCTGAGCCACTGGCGGCGATGGTGTTGCTGGTGCTGAAGATACGTGTGCCGTTGCCGGTACCGAGGTTGTCGGCACTGATATCGATGGCGCCGGCCCCTTCGGTCAGCAGGCTGCTGCCGCCATGCAGGATGAAGGCATCACCGGTGCCGCTGGTGCTGGCCTGCACAGCGGTGATGTTGATGTCGCCGCCGCCTGCATCGATGGTACTGGCGGAGATGTTCATAGCGGTGGCGCTGGAGCCGGCGGCGAGGGTAGCCGAGGTGGCGCCGCGGATGGTGACGTCGCCGCCGTTGGTGTCGATCAGGCTGGAACGGATGAATACGCCGGTGCCGCTGCTGACGTTGGTGCTGGCGAAGGAGCCGCTCGGGTCGACCGCGCCGCTGATGGTCAGATCACCCCCGTTGGTGCGGATGGTGGCGTTGTTCAGCGCCACCGAACCGTTGCCGCTGTTGTTGAAGTTGGACAGCAACGACACGTTCAGCGTCGCGCCGTCGGCGTGGGTGATGCTGGTGCCGGTCATGTTGACGTTGCGGTGAGCGATCAGCGTCAGGCTGGCGTTGCCCTGGGCCTGGACGTTGTCCAGCACGTTGATGTCGCCGGAGGTGCCTGGGCCGGACGAGGTCTGCACGATGATGTTGGCGCCCTCGCTCAGCGACGCGTTGAGCGTGGCGGAGCTGAGGGTCGAGCTGCCGCCGGCGTTCGGCGTGAACGGGCTTTCGCTGGAGGTGCCGGAGCTGGCGGCGCTGGTGATGTTGATGTTGTACGGGTCGAGCAGCCAGGTGCCGCCCTTGCCGGAAGCGGTACTCAGGTTGACGCGACCGGTGGCATCCAGGGCATGGGCTGAGGTCTCCACGAACCCGCCATTACCGCCTTCGCCACCGCCGATCACGCTGATATTGCCGTGGAACTGAGTGCTGTCGGTGGCCCAGAGAATGACCTTGCCGCCATCGCCACTATTGAGCGCGTCGGCCTCGATACGCGCGTCCTTGCCCATGTGGGTGGCGCTGGCGTGCTGCAACGGGCCAGTGCCCTGGTAGTCGCCACCGAGCAGCACGGTACCGCCGCCGGCATCGCCGGAGGCGTCGATCCGCGCGTCGTCGAACAGACCGACGTATTCGCCGGTCATGGTCGCTTCACCGCCGCGTTCGCCGGCATTGCGGCCGGAGACGTCGAGTACGCCGCTGCTGGCCACCACGCCGCTGTCGCCGCCGTCGAGAACGATACGGCCATTGCGCTGTTGCAGGCTGCTGGCCTCGATTACGCCTTCGTTGTTGACCACCTTGCTGAGCATGGCATCGCTGGCGCGGGCGCTCATGATCACGGTGCCGCCGTTGGCTTGCAGCAGGCCCTGGTTGGCCACGCTGGCGTCGATGACGGCCTCGTCGACCTGCATGTTGATCAGGCCGTCGCCGTGGTAATCGAGGGTGATTTTCTCGCCGCCGCCAAGCACCACCGAACCCATCTTGGCGACCACGGTACCTTCGTTGCGAACCTGGGCGCCGAGCAGGGCGACGCTGCCGCCGTCAGCCGCACGGATGGTGCCCTGGTTGATCACCGCACCGCCTGCGCCTTTGCCGTCGAACTGCAGGCGGCCGGCCATGAAGTCGTTGTCGGCGATGTCCAGGGCACTGGCCACCAGGCCGCCGACGTTGACCGCGGCGCTGCTGCCGAACAGCACACCAGTAGGGTTGATCAGATAGACCTGACCATTGGCATTGATCTGGCCCATGATCTGCGAGGCATCGCTGGACAGCACGCGATTGAGTGCCACCGACGAGGCGCCCGGCTGGTGAAAATTAACTGTGGCATCACGGCCGACATTGAAGGTGTCCCAGGTGGCGATCAGTTTCTGGCTGTTCTGATTCACATCCAGCACATTGCCGGACTGGCTGATGCTGCCGCTGCCAGCAGTGATCTGGCCGTTGCTGGGCAGGGCGTTGTTGTCCAGCGCCATGGCGTTCAGCGGCATCAGGCCGTGCATCACGCACAGCACGGCGTAGCTCAGCGGCTTGAGAGAAGGCAGTTGCGGACGACGGCCGCGACGGGCGTTTTTAGTGTTCACGGTCATCTCCTCAGAACGAATAGTTGAAGCCGGTGCCGATGGCATTGATGGTGGTGCCGACGCCTGGCGAGTAACCGCTGGCAGCGTAGGCGCCGGCCACGGCGAAGTTGTAGTTCGACAGCGAGGCGTTCTTCAGCAGCACGTAGTGGGCGAACACTTCGGTGTTACGGGTGAAACGATAGCCAACGCCCAGAGCGTACTGGCGTGCGCCCATGCCACTGGTGTCGCATTCGATACCGCTGGCGGAGATCATCGAACATTCGCCTGGCAGGGCGCGGGCATAGCTGGCACGCAGGCGCCAGGCGCCGATGCGGTGGCTGATGCCGAGCATGTAGGCACGGCGACGGTACTCGGACAGATCGCTGAAGTTGACGCTGTTGTTGATCACGTCGTCTTCCGAGTAGTAGAGCTCGTCGGCCACCAGCGACAGCTGGGTATTACCGAAGCGGTAGCCCAGGCCGAAGCGGAAACTGTAGTCGTTCGACGAGGTGCCTTCGGTGACGTGAGTGTTGCTGCCCACGCCGCGGGCGTTGCGGCCCAGGTTGGTGATGCCGAAGTAGTTGACGTGGCGCTCGGCGGCGGCGACCGCAGTGAAGCCGCCATTCTTGTAGGTCACGCTGCCACCGTAGATGTAGCCCCGGTCGACGTCCTCGGCGGCCTTCATACCATTGTTGGAGTAGGCCAGCTTGACCTGCAGGCCGTGCCACTCTGGTGACCACCAGGCAACCACGCCGGACTGGCGACGGTTGAAGGCCGCGTCGGAGTTGACGCTCTCGTCGGCCTGGGTGAGTGGGCCGGACACATAGCTGGCCAGGCTGCTGTTGAAGCCGGGCGAGCCGATGATGTTGTAGTAGGCCGCACTGGTCTTGCCGTTGAATGGATCGAGGCTGGTGGTACTTTCCTTAAGCGGCATGTCCCAAACACCGTAAAGCAGGGTGCCGAAGCGGTCGTCGTCGAGTGCTACACCGGAGTTGCGCAGGCGCGTGTTGGGTGAGATCGACAGTGGTGCGCTGTCGTCACCGCTCAGGGTGTAGTTCACCGAGATACCGTATTCCAGTTGCCACAGAAAACGCGTGTCGTCGTTGATCGGGATGCCGGCATGAGCACCGATGTAGGAGACGTTGTCGCGAGCACGCCAGTAGCTGGACATGTTGCGGCCATTGGCCGTGGCCAGCTTGCTCTGGTCAGCCGGGGAGGCGCGGGTGGAATCGCGGCGGTCGATGTATTCCGGCACCAGGCCGAGCGATCCGTAGAGCACCAGTTCGGTGGTCTTGCTACGGAAGTCCTCGCGGCTGCCGACGTCTTTGGCCAGCCCGGCGAAGGCCTGCGGTGTGCCGGTGACCGACAGCCAGAAACGCTTGTTGTCACGTTCGTCGCTGATCGGGTCGTCGCCCGGTGAGAAGGCCAGGCTGGCGTTCATCACCAGGTCGCGGTGATAGACGTTCAGACCTACGCCGTAGCCGTAGCGGGTCAGGTGATTTTCGCTGTCGTCCCAGGGGTTCTTGTTCACCCGCACCCGGCCGCCGTCAGCGAACAGGGTGGCTTCGGCGATGGCGCCGTAATAGCGGCCGAGGTATTTGCGCAGCTCCAGGCGACCGAGCAGGCCTTCATCGCCTGCGGCTTCGCCGACCGGGTAGGCACGCACACCGTTGGGGCCGCCGAGGCTGAATTTTTCCGAGGCATCGAGGTTCTTGTCCGCCCACTGGCCGCTGAGGGAAGCGAACAGCGAGTAGCCACCGCCGAGCTCCTGCAAGCGGCTGAACGCCAGGTTGGCCTTGCGATAGCGGCCGGCGGCATTGGCAGTCAGTTGGTCGAGGGCTTCATCGAGCGGGGTGTCCTTGTTCAATTTGCCGATGCCGTAGGCCAGGCTCCAGCGGTTGCTGCCGGCCCAGTCGTCACGCCAGTCGCCATAGAGCGTGGCACTGCGGAACACGGCAGATTTCTTCACCACGAAGGCACCGGCTTCGTCCTCGAAATGGCGGTGCTCTTCGGCCAGGTTGAGCGAGATATTGGCATCGCGGCTGCGTAGCAGCGAGCTGTCGAGAAACACCGAGGAAACGATGGCGGTACCGCTGGCCTCGGCAGTTTTCAGGCTCTTGCCGATGGCGTATTCCATCTCCGCGTAGTTGGCGCCCAGGGTGACACCACTGGCGCCTAGCGGCTGGCGATAGCCAAGGCCGCGAATTTCCAACCCTTCGAAGTTGTTCTGGCCATTGAAGAACAGGCTTTCGCCGAAGCCGAAGGCATCGTTGAGGCTGACGTTGCTGGTGACCCGGTTGGCGCCGGTGTAGTAGTTGCCGTGGTTGTCGAAGCTGACACGGCCCGTCCAGGCGGTCATTTCGCTGAGTTTGAGCACGATGTCGGATGCGCCCGGTTCGCGCGACGGTTGCAGCACGGCGCGCACCGAAACCCCGGCGATATCGGACAGGCGCAGTAGCACGCGTTCCAGATCGGCCTCGCGGATCACGCTGCCGCTGGGAATGGCGTCGACAAAGCTCTGTTGCATGCCTGGGCGCAGGCGCACGTTGGGCTCGGGTTCGGCACGCACGGTGCCGACACGACCTTCCTGCACGCCGATAGTGACCACGCCATCGCTGATTTCCTGGGCGGGCAGATAGGCGCGGGCCACCAGATAGCCGCGGCTGCGATACAGCTCGGTGACACGGGCAGTAGCTTCACGCAGGCCAGCGAGATTCAGCTCTCGACCGGAATAGGGGGCAAGCTCCTGCAGCAGGCGCGACTCACTGATCTCGCGGTTACCGCTGAGCTTGAAGGCATTCACGCGAAAGGCGGCAGAGGCCTGTTCGGCCGGGTTTGCAGCCTGGCTGCGGTCATCCTGGGCTTCGATGCGCACATTGCCACGCGGCGCATCCTGGGCGCGTTCGGCTGGGCGCAGGATGTCGCGATTGTTGTCGAACAGCGTGCCGGCGGAGGGCAGAGGGTCGGCCTGAACCTGGGCAGCGAGGATCGCCGCGGCCAGCAGGGTCAGATTGCGCGGGTGTAGCACCCGGCGTACCTGGGCGGTGGTGAAGGTCGAAGTCATGGCAAGCTCGTTGTTGTTTTTGTGAGTCGGGCAGACGGGGTATCAGCGCTTGGGAAACAGCGTGTCGGCGACGATTTCCGTGGCCAGCAAACGGGCTGCGTTGTGGCCGATACCGGCGACCGTGATCTGTGGGTGATGGATCGGCACACCCCACTTGCCGGAAAGGAAGGCCTCGTAGCGCAGGTAATTGAGCTGGCGCTCGACCCTATGTGCGCCTTGCATGTTGGCGCCGCAGGTGCGATCCAGTACGCGGTGCCACGGGTCGTTGTCCCGCTCACCGACCATGAAGGTCACGTTGCGTGCGGCGTAGCGGCGAAACAGCTGCTCGGCGCCGAGGTTCTGCCGGGTCAGATAGAAGGGCGCGCGATCCAGGCCATAGCGATAGCGGCTGAAGCTCGGGCACATGACCGTGCGCACCGGCTTGAATGCGCCATCCTGCAGGCGGCTGTCTTCGATATAGACATAGGAAGACGGCGCGGAAATGACGTAGCGAACCTTGATCCCGGTAGTGGCGAGGCGCTCATCGCCGTCGCCGAGAATGCTGTAGCGCTGCATCAGCTGACCACCGGCGGAGTGGCCGATCAAAACGACTTCCTTCATTGCCGGGAAACGCTGGCGGTCGGCCAGGTACAGCAGCAGATCATCCAACACGGCGAAGGCGTCGATACCGCGGCGACCTTTGCTCGATGCGGTGCCGTGCATCCATTTGTCACGTGCCCACAGCGGCATGTCATTACCGGCGCGGCTGTCCTCGGCGGTAAGGAAATTCAATGACAGCAGCAGGGTGTCGTTGGCGTCGAATCCGGCTTTCTTCAGCAGGCTCTGGCCATATTGGTAGTAGTCGTCGGCGTTACGACGCACGCCGTGGATCACCACCACGGCACGTGAGGCCGGGCTGGTGCTATTCAGGTCGGTATTGGCAAAGGCGAGGAAGTTATAGGGCTCGTTCTGGCCCAGGCGCAGCAGTTGCTGGTTGGCGCTGGCCAAGCCGCAGTACAAGGTGCTGATCAGCAAGGCGATGGTCAGGACGACCTTTCTGCGGAGGTTCGGGCCTCGCGTGAGCAGAGAACCCAGCGGCCAGAGAACGTCGTACGGCATATTCCACCTCGGCAGAGAGCGCGACATACCTACGCAAGACGTGGCATGTCGCTAAGTCGTACCTGCTGGTTGGCAAGCGCAGGTCGACCTGGTTGATTGGAGTTATGACGACGATGCTAACAGTGGTTTTGGGCTAGATAAAATATCTTGAAAATAGCCATTCAATACTTTTTGAGTATTGAATGGCATGCGCTGGGCGTAGCGCGGCCAGGGTGCGCGATGCGCGCCAATCGCTATGGGCAATCTCGGTTCTTGCGGTTATCTCGGTGCGCGCGGCGCACCCTGCGGGGGCGGCGGCCGGTGAGATCTTTTTGGTACTTTTAAGGTATTGACTGGATATTTTTAATATATTTCATATCTTTCATGCATGCCGCTAGCATCAGTGGGCTGCTGCTTTCAAGGCAGCCGAGCCCTCATTGATACAGAGCGGAACTGAAAACCATGAGAACAAGAAAGACTCTGCTTCACCTCGCCGTCGTCTATGCGCTGTTTGCCTCATCTGGCGTGCTGGCGGCCAACACTGCCGAACTGCCTTGCCGCACCACTGCCGAATGCGCCGAGCAGGCGCGCAAGATCGGCGCGACGGTGGACAAGTCGGCGCTCAAGGGCGGCGCCTACGAAAGCCAGTTCTCCTGGTTGAACCGCATCAACAAGGCCTCGATCGTGATGCTGATCGAGGAAGGCATCGTCTCTGCACCGCAGGGGCGACGCATCGCCGGTGGTGTACAGCATGTGATCGATCAGGCCGCTCAACCCGACGGCAAGAGCCCCAGCGATGTGTTGCAGGTCGAGCAGATCATGATCGACAAGATCGGCCCCGAAGCGTCGTTGATCCACTCCGGGCGCAGCCGCCAGGACATGTATGCCACCTATCGCCTGGCCGTGCTGCGTGCCCAGGTGCTGGATTACAGCGATGCCCTCAACGCCTCGCGTGCGCGCCTGCTGAAGATTGCTGGCGACAACGTCGATACCCTGATTCCGGCCTACACCAATGGCGTGCAGGCGATGCCGATCAGCTATGCGCACTACCTGCTGGCATTCGAAGCGGCTTTCGAGCGCGATGCGCAGCGTATTCATGAACTCTATGCGCGGCTGAACCTCAGCCCGATGGGCACCGCAGTGCTGGCCAACTCAGGCTGGCCGCTGAACCGTGAGCGCCTGGCCACGCTGCTGGGCTTCGACGGGGTTCGCGAGAATTCGCTGGATTCGAGCCAGGTATCGACCTTCGACATTCCGCTGGAAGCGGCGGGCATCGCCTCTTCCTCGGCCATTCGCGTCGGTGCGTTGATCGGCGATATCCACACCCAGTACCACCAGACTCGTCCCTGGCTGCTGCTCGAGGAAGGCTCGACCTACACCAGCAGCGCCATGCCGCAGAAGCGCAACCCTGGCCTGCTGATGCGTACTCGTGAGTCAGCGTCGGATGTGGTTGGTCTGGCGGGCGCCACCACTATTCGCGCGCACAACGTCACCACCGGCATGACCGACTACAAGGCCGCGTTCGAGGACCTCGGCCTGTTCAAGTCGGCCACCGATATGTTCGAACGCCTGGGCATGGTGCTCGATGCACTGGTGATCAATCCCGAGCGCGCCATGGAAGAGCTCGATGCTGATTGGACCACCTCGATGGAGTTGGCCGATACGCTCGAACGCGAGCACAAGGTGCCCTTCCGCATCGGCCACAGCTTCGCTTCGCTGATCGTCGGTCAGGCGCGTGATCAAGGCCTGCTGCCGAAGGAATTCCCTTACGCCGACGCGCAGAAGCTCTATACCAAGGCTGCGCAGAAGTACAACTGGAAGGATCAGCGCTTGCCGCTGAGCGAAAGTGCCTTCCGCGCTACCCTGTCGCCGCGCACCATGGTCGAAACGCGCAAGGGCACCGGTGGGCCGCAACCTGCCGAGGTCAAGCGCATGCTGGCCGAATCCGGCAAGCGCCTGCAGGCTGACGAACGCTGGATGAGCGAGCGTCGCCAGCAACTGATCAAGGCGGACGAGGCGCTGGACAAGGCCTTCGCCAAGCTCTTGCCGGCTTCCCGCTGATTTCGGGCGGCGAGGCCTTTCTGGCTTCGCTGCTCATTTTCTTCAGGAGCGTGAAAGATGGAACACGCGCGCCGCTATGCCTTGCTGCTCTGTTTGGTCGTCATGGCCAGCATGGTATTCAGCGATGCCGTGGCACGCCGTTCCGACTCCAGCGTTCCGGTTGAAGCAGGGGCGCAGCTCGTGCGGCTCGACGCGGCCGCAGGCAGCTTCGCCCTTGTACTGGCGGCCAACGCCGATCTGTACAACCTGCCGCGAGATATTCGGCGTGTTGTCGTGCGTGTCGAGGGCGACTCGAACTCCAGCGAGGCGCTACTCGATGAGTACGACGACACGTTGATCCTCGTGCCACAGTTCAGCGTCGCCGATGGCCGCAGACTACCTGCGGACCTGCCCGCTTGGCACAGTGAGCAGGCTTGGGTAGAGGGTGAGGTGTCGAGTGAAGGACATGTCGGAATATCGGCATTCACGGTGCTCGATGCATTGGTGAGCTACCTGGGGCGCAGCAGCCATTTTCCGCAATTGCAGGAGGTGGTTTTCGTCGGTCGTGGCACGACGACCGACTTGGTCGATCGGCATCGTTTGCGCCCACAGGTAGTCACTTCTTTTCGCATTCGCTATGTGAAGGCGCGATTGGCTCGGCACTGACGTTAGAACCTGTTCAAACTCTGCTGCGCGTCGGCCATGCTGCGTTGAAATCAATCTCAGAATGCTCATTTACAGCTCGTAGATTGCGCTTCTTCACTCGATTTCGCCTTGCCTAGCTCTAGCTCGCGAGTCTTTGAACAGGCTCTTAGCCCAGCACCTCTCGCAACTTCTGCTTGTCCACCTTGCCGTGCCACTGGGCGATGACCACGCAGGCGACGCAGTTGCCCAGCACGTTGGTCAGTGAACGACATTTCATCAGACGTTCCACGCCGATCAGGATGCCGATGCTCTCCAGCGGCAGGATATTCAGCACGCTCAGCGTTGCGGTGAGCGTGACGAAGGCCGAGCCAGCGACGCTGGTCGAACCCAGTGAGGTCAGCAGGCTGACCAGCAGAATGGTGCCCAGTTGCAGGGCGTCCAGTTCGACGTGAGCCAGTTGGGCGAGAAACACGATGGCCACGGCCAGGTAGAGATTCGAGCCGTTGAGGTTGAAGCTGTAGCCTGCGGTGAGGGTCAGGCGCACGGTCTGGCTGTCGCAACCGGCGGCCTCCAGTTTGTCGATCAGGCGCGGCAGGGCGGCGACCGATGAGCCGGTGGCGGCCACCAGCAGCAGCTCTTCCTTGACGTAACCGATCAGGCGCCACAATCGACAGCCTGCCAGACGCAGGGCGATGGCTGGCACCAGCAGCAGGTAAGCCAGGCAGGCGGCATAGGCTGCCACGACGAACTTGGCCAGCGGCACCGCAGCTTCCAGGCCGTATTTGCCTATGATGAAGGCGATGGCGCCGAAGGCTGCCAGCGGCGCGAAGCTGACGATGACCTGCATGGCGCGAAATACCCATTTCACCGCGAGGTCGAGGCGCAGCGTCATGCGCTGTCCGAACTTGCCACTACGGCCGAGCAGCAGGCCGCAGAGAACGGCAGCGAACAGCACCTTGAGGATGATGCTCTGTTCCAGCGAGTCGAGCAGCAGGCTTGGAAGTTGAGAGAAGAATGGGCCGCTCGTCGTCTCGACCGTCGCCCAGTCGCTACCCATGTGGTGCAGGCCGCCGCCAGGATGCAGGAGCAGGGCGACCAGCAAGCCGGTCAGCAGCGATAACAGTGACATCAATTGCCAGTAACCGACGGCCTTGAGGCCAAGTCGCGCGGTGGCGCGGTAGTCGCTGAGGGCGGCGACGCTGGAGCAGACCAGGACGAACATCACCACCGGCGCACACAAGCCGATGGCGGAGATGAACAGGTCGCTGAGCGGCTTCATCTCTACTGCCAGGTCGGGCCACCAGACACCCAGCAGAGCGCCGAGAACCAGCGCCAGCAGAAGCAGGACAATGCCTGTTCGAGAATGTCTGAAGATCATCGGAGCCTGTTTTATTCTTGTGCGTCGTCGCGGCGTCGAGGCCGCGCGTGAGCGTTCATCCTACCCCATCGATGGGCGGATTCGGTATCGTGTGACAGCCTTAGAGCCTGTTCAAAGTCTGCTGCGCGTCGGCCCTGCCGCGTTAAAACCAGGCTCGGACTGCTCATTTACAGCTCGTAAACTCCGCGTCCTCGCCTTTTTTTGCCTTGCATGGCTCTAGCTCGCGAGACTTTGAACAGGCTCTTACCAATCTCCCCAAGGGGCTGCATGGAACTTCGTCATCTGCGCTACTTCGTCATGGTTGCCGAAGAGAAGCATTTCACCCGCGCTGCGGCCCGCCTGAACATGCAGCAGCCACCGCTGAGCCAGCAGATCAGGGCGCTGGAGCAGGAGCTCGGTTTCGACCTGTTCATCCGCCATGCCAAGGGCGTCGACCTGACCGTCGGTGGCGAGGTGTTCCTGCGCGAGGCGCGCGACATTCTCCAGCGGGTCTCGCAGGGCGCGCTCAAGGCGGCGCGTACAGCCAAAGGCGTCGAGGGGCGTCTGAGCGTCGGGTTCACCAGCTCGGCGGCCTCGCATCCACTGATTCCTCGGATCATCCGGCGCTATCGGGATTTGTATCCGGGGGTGGATATCGGCCTCAATGAAGGCAATGCTCAGGAGCTGACCGACGATGTCAGTGGCGGCGACGTGGATGTTGGCATTCTGCGGGCCCCCGTGGGCAACCCCAAGGGCATCGCCTATCACCGCCTGCTCAACGAAGAGTTGGTGCTCACGCTGCCGGTCGGGCATCGGCTGCTGGCGAGCAAAGGGGCAATTTCGCTGAAGGATCTGGCCGACGAACCGTTGATTCTGGTACGCCGACCTGGGGCGCCGGGGATGTACGCCAATTTCCTGCAGGCCTGCCGCAATGCCGGCTTTGAGCCGCATGTGGCGTTCGAGGTGGAGCGCATGCTGACCAACGTCAGCCTGGTGGCCGCTGGCGCCGGCGTGTCCGTGGTGCCAGCATCGATGCGTGGCTTCCACGAGCACAGCGTGGCTTATCGCTCGATTCGCGACGCCAAGCCGCGGCTGGTCGCGCCGATCACCCTGGTTTGCCGCGAGTTGCACCAGTCACCGCAGGTGGCCAATTTCATTGCTCTGGCGCGGGAGCTGGGCGCCGAGTACCGCAAGGAGCCGCACTGAGAACCTGTTCACGATCTCACGAGCTAGAGCCAGGCAAGGAAAGCAGGCGAGAAAGCGCAGTTTACGAGCTGTAAATGAGCATTTTCAGCTTGGTTTCAACGTAGCATGGCCGACGCGCAGCAGATCGTGAACAGGTTCTGAGAGGTCAGCGTGTGCTGAGGCTTTGCCAGTCTTGCTGGGTATCGACGTCCTGCAGAATGCCAGGGTCGTCGAGCTCGACGATGCGCATGGCTTCAGGGTTCTGCTGCAGCACCGGCTTGGCGCCGGCATCACCGCTCAGCGCTGCGAGCTGCGGCCAGAAATCACGGCCGAACAGTACTGGATGGCCGCGTTTGCCCTGGTAGCTGGGCAGCACGATATTGTCTGCGCTGGCGTAGGCGAGCAGGGTTTCTAACGTATCACGACGAATATGCGGCATATCGGCGAGAAAGATCGCCACCGCGTCAGCGCGCGATTCGGCCAGCAGCCGTTCGGCCCCTGCGGCCAGGCTGTGGCCCATGCCTTGCTCCGTCGCTGGATGCTGGACGAGCCTGATGCTCGCGGGTAATCCCAACGCCGTGACTGTCTCGTCCGGACGCAGCACCAGCCAGACCTCTTCGAGCATCGAACAGGGCAGTGCCAGGCTGGCCGCCAGCAGCGAGCGCCCGTCGTCGAGCTCGAGACGACGCTTGTCGGCACCGAAGCGGCGGCTGTAACCGGCGGCGAGCATCAGCGCGGCGATGGGGTAGGGGAGCAAATTTGGTTGCATGTCACGCCTGCTAAGGATGTGAATGCCACCGATTGTAGGGGTTAATGCGGCCTGCGGTGAGGTCATCGGTGAACCAGCAGGACGATACGTAGCGCCTCGTCCTGCTGGTTGGCGGTTTACTGTGCCTGCTGGCGGTTGGCGTCGAGCATCTGTACCAGTTTCTCGCCCAGGGCATGGTCGGAGAACGGGTTCTGCCCGGTGATCAGTTCACGATCCACTACCACGTTGGGTGCCCAGGCTTCGGCGTAGCTCAGCTTGCCGCCGGCACTTTCCATTGCGGTGGCCGGGTAGAACAGAATTCGTTCACCTTGCAGCGATTGCTCGAAAACCTGCTCTTCCGGTGTTGAAAAGATGGTCATGCGGTAGCCCTGGTAGATCCAGTCGTTGGCTGCCGGTTTTTCCCCACTGGCCAACGCCGCCTGGTACGACGCCGGGTCACGCTGTGCCGAGAGCAAGGCGATCGGGCCGTGGCAGATGGCGGCGGTCGGCTTGCCAGCCTGGTGAAAGTGACGCAGCAGGTCGCCGACCTCGGGGTTATTGGCCAGGTCGATCAGCGGCGCATGGCCACCGGGAATCAGCAGGCCGGCGTAGCGGTCCAGATCGCTCGCCAGTACTTCCTTGAGCGACAGCGTGTCGTCGATACCTGGCAGATTTTCCACCAGGGTGCGGATGCGCTGCATTTCCTGCTCGTCGCCGCCGAAGTATTGCGCGGTCACCGAGGTCTCATCGACACGCGGCGCATTGCCCTTGGGTGTCACCAGTACCAGCTCATAGCCCGCTTTGAGCAGGCGGTCGGCCGGCACACCGAATTCATTCAGATAAAAACCGGTGGTGTACTGCTTGCCATCCTTGAGGGACAGTTGCGTTTCGCTCGACAACAGCACCAGGACTTCGCCTTTGCCGGCGGCCAGGGCGTTGCCGGCAAGCAGGGTGCTGGCAACGGCGACGGCTAGGGTGGTCTTCTTGCTCATGATCATTCTCCTGATTGGGAAAGGGGCGCCACGTCCAGCGCATTGGCCACGCGCACTTGCGTGGGTGCGCTCAGCCAACCGGCTGTCGCGGCGCGGTAGTGCTGGTAATGGCTGCTCTGGCGATGGGCGTCGATGGCGGCTTCGTCGACGTAAAGTTCGAACAGGTCGAAGGTCAGGCCGTCATCGCGCTGGAACAGGTCGTAACGCAGGTTGCCGGCCTCGGCTCGTGAGTGCTGCACCATCAGGCGCAGCGCCTGCTCGACTGCTTCACGGTGCTCGGGGTGAGGCGTGATGGTGGCGAAGATACCGATCGTCATGCTGTTCTCCAGTGGGCAACAGGTTTTCAAGTGCCATCCTAGGCATGTCGATATGATTCGAAAATTCGAAAGCGTTTATTTCAGGAATTCAAAAAATGAATATCGCCAAGAAAGACCTGAATCTGCTGCTGGTCTTCCATGTGCTCTATCAGGAGCGCAATGCCTCGTTGGCGGCTGAGCGCATGGCGCTCAGTCAGCCGGCGTTGAGCCACAAGCTGAACAAGTTGCGCCATCAATTCGGTGATCCGCTGTTCGTGCGTGCACCGCGAGGATTGACACCGACGCCCCGGGCTCATGAGTTGGCGCCGCAGGTCCAGCGCCTGGTGGGCGAGTTGGAGGGATTCTACGAGCGCTGTGATGGTCAGGACTTTCTGAGCCGTGTCGAACGCCTGCATCTCTACAGCACGGACTACATCGAGCAAACCCTGCTGCCCAGGCTACTACCGGTTCTGCGCCAGCATGCGCCGAACCTGGTGCTGGTCACCCACAACACCCGTGGTCAACTGCCTCGCGATGAACTGGAAAAAGGCACCTGCGACTTGGCCATCGCGGGCTTCTACAAGGACCTACCGGGGACTTTCCATCAGCAGCGTCTGCTCAGCGAGGACTTCGTTGTGCTCGCCGCGCATGACAATCCGCGTCTGGCGGACGGCCTGGACTTGCAGAGCTTTGTCACCTGCGAGCATCTGATCACCACGTTGACGGGGGATCTCGAAGGTCTGGTGGACAGGGCGTTGCAGCAACGAGGGCTGCAGCGGCGGATCGCTGCCGGGCTGTCCAGCTTCGTCGCGCCGCCACGCCTGCTACGCGGCAGTGATCTGTTGCTCACCTGCCTGCGCTCTCTGGCTGAGGAGGCGGTCGCCCGTGACCCTGAGCTGTGCATGCATCCGCTGCCGCTGGAGTTGCCGAGCGTCGAGGTGATGCAGATCTGGCATGAGCGCACCCACGCTGATCCGCTGCGCAGCTGGTTCCGCCGTCAGGTGCAGGAGGTCGCACAAGCGGCGGACTAGGGCGGAGCCCCGCGATTCGGCGCGGGCCGGTTCGTTAGCTGGCCAACCCCGCCGCCCTGGCGCGCGCGGCGTGCAGCTTCTTGTAGCTGTCGATCAGGCGCAGGTGCTTGTCCAGGCCTTCCAGTTTCATGCTGGTGGGCATCAGGCCATGGAAACGCACGCTGCCGTCCACCGAGCCGATTGCGGCATCGATGCGCTCGCTGCCGAACATGCGGCGGAAGTTGTGCTCGTAGTTGGCCAGCTCCAGCTCGTCGTCCAGTTGCACTTCCAGCACGGCATTGACCGCCTGGTAGAACAGACCGCGCTCGACGGTGTTGTCGTTGTACTGCAGGAAGGCCTCGACCAGCTCCTTGGCGTCGTCGTATTTGTTCAGCGCCAGGTTGATCAACAGTTTCAGCTCGAGAATGGTCAGTTGGCCCCACACCGTGTTGTCGTCGAACTCGACGCCGATCAGCGTGGCGATATCGGCGTAGTCGTCGACCTCGGTGTTATTGAGGTTGCGCAGCAGCGACTTCAGCTCGCGGTCGCTCAAAGCATGCAGGTTGAGGATGTCCTTGCGGAACAGCAGCGCCTTGTTGGTGTTGTCCCAGATCAGGTCCTCGACCGGATAGATCTCCGAATAACCCGGCACCAGGATGCGACAGGCGTTGGCGCCGAGGTCGTCATAGGTGGCCACGTATACCTCCTTGCCCATGTCCTCGAGGATGCCGAACAGGGTCGCGGCTTCCTGTTCATTCGAGTCGCTACCTTCGCCGGAGAAATCCCATTCGACGAATTCGAAGTCCGGCGTGGCGCCGAAGAAGCGCCACGACACCACACCGCTGGAGTCGATAAAGTGTTCGACGAAGTTGTTCGGCTCGGTCAGCGCCAGGCTGTCGAAGGTCGGCTGCGGCAGGTCGTTGAGGCCCTCGAAGCTGCGGCCTTGCAGCAGTTCGGTGAGGCTGCGCTCCAGCGCCACTTCCAGGCTCGGGTGGGCGCCGAAGGAGGCGAACACGCCGCCGGTGCGCGGGTTCATCAGGGTCACGCACATCACCGGGAATTCACCGCCGAGCGATGCGTCTTTCACCAGCACTGGGAAGCCTTGTTCCTCCAGACCCTGGATGCCGGCAACGATGCCCGGGTACTTGGCCAGCACGTCCTGCGGCACGTCCGGCAGGCACAGCTCGTTCTCCAGAATCTCGCGCTTGACCGCCCGCTCGAAGATCTCCGACAGGCACTGCACCTGGGCCTCGGCCAGGGTATTGCCGGCACTCATGCCGTTGGACAGGTACAGGTTCTCGATCAGGTTGGACGGGAAATACACCGTCTCGCCATCGCTCTGGCGCACGAACGGCAGCGAGCAGATGCCGCGCACAGTGTTGCCGGAGTTGGTATCAAACAGGTGTGAGCCACGCAGCTCGCCATCCGGGTTGTAGATGGCCAGGCAATGCGCGTCGAGAATCTCCTCGGGCAGCGCGTCCTTTGGCCCCGGCTTGAACCAGCGCTCGTTGGGGTAGTGGACGAACTCGGCGGCGGCGATGTCCTCGCCCCAGAACTGGTCGTTGTAGAAGAAGTTGCAGTTCAGCCGCTCGATGAACTCGCCCAGGGCCGAGGCCAGAGCGCTCTCCTTGGTGGCGCCCTTGCCGTTGGTGAAGCACAGGTTCGACTGCGCGTCGCGAATGTGCAGCGACCAGACGTTGGGCACGATGTTGCGCCAGGAGGCGATCTCGATCTTCATCCCCAGGTCCGCGAGGATGCCCGACATGTTGGCGATGGTCTGCTCTAGCGGCAGGTCCTTGCCCGGGATGTAGGTGGTGGTATCGGACACCGGCATCAGCAGCGCCTGGGCATCGGCGTCGAGGTTTTCCACCTCTTCGATGATGAACTCGGGGCCTTGCTGCACCACCTTCTTCACGGTGCAGCGGTCGATGGAGCGCAGAATCCCCAGGCGATCCTTCTCGGAGATATCCGCCGGCAGCTCGACCTGAATCTTGAATATCTGCGCGTAGCGGTTTTCCGGGTCGACGATATTGTTCTGCGATAGGCGGATGTTCTCGGTGGGGATGTCGCGGGTCTGGCAGTACAGCTTGACGAAGTAGGCTGCGCACAGCGCCGAGGAGGCCAGGAAATAGTCGAACGGCCCCGGCGCCGAACCGTCGCCCTTGTAGCGGATCGGCTGATCGGCGATCACCGTGAAGTCATCGAACTTGGCTTCGAGGCGAAGGTTGTCGAGAAAGTTGACCTTGATTTCCATGGAGCGGCACCGGCAAGCGAAACAAAATGGCCGCCATTATCCGGGTTTTCGGCGGCCTGTCTTGCTTGGCTGCTGGCGATGAAGGCGCGCCGGACCGGCGGCGGGTGTGCCGCCGGTCCGGGCAATTGCTCAGTTGTCGAGTTCGGCAGGGTTGCTGGTACCGATCGAGGTGTAGCTCGGCCATTGCCGCAGCAGGGTTTCAACGAACTGTTCGGCTGCTGGCGACAGTGAAGAGCCGCGGCGGCGCACCAGGCCCAGGGTTCGGCTGATAACCGGATCGACCAGCGGGCGGCTGACCAGAATCGGATGATCCTCGGCAGGCATGGCCAGGCTGGGCAGAGCGGCGATACCCAGGCCGGCTTCGACCATGCCCAGCGATGTCGAAAGATGCTGCACTTCGTAGAACCAGCTCGGGCGCCAGTCGAGATGGGCCAGGCCGTGATCGAGTAGCACGCGGTTACCACTGAGGCGCCCGACGCCGATCAGGCGATAGTCGCTCAGCTCGCGCCAGGCTACCTCCGAGCGTTTGGCCAAGGGATGATCGCGCCGACAGGCAAGCACGAAGGGCTCGTTGACCAGTGGGGTGAAGTCGATCTCTGCACTCTGCCCGCTCTGCATGTTGATGCCGAAATCCGCCTCGCCACGGATCACCGCTTCCAGCCCCTCATGGGCACTGAGATCAAGAATGCGGATGCGGATCTTCGGGTACTGCAGGTTGAAGGTGCGGATCACCGTCGGCAGGAAGTAGAAGGCCGCCGTCGGGATGCAGGCGAGGGTGACCTGGCCGGACTGGCGCTCGGCCAGTTCGCGGATACCGAGAATCGAACGCTCGAAGTCATCCAGCAGGCGCTGCGCCTTGGGCAGGAAATCCCTGCCTACGGCAGTCAGGCTGACGCGGCGCGTGGTGCGGTCCAGCAGCTGGGTGCCGAGGCTTTCCTCCAGCTTCTGCATGCGCCGGGTCAGTGCCGGCTGGGACAGGTGGATGGCGTTGGCGGCCTCGTGAAAGTTGCCGAACTCGGCGATTTTCACGAAAGCACGGATGTCTTGCAGTTCGTAATTCATGCGCTTGGGTTATCAGTCGTGCGTATTTTTGTTTGAAAGTTAGCAATGAACCCTAGTCTTTCCGTTCAGGACTGGCAAGCGGGGAAATACGAGCGCGCATTAATGCGCAAAGTGGAATAAATATCGAAATATATGCATTTTACAGAATAAATACTCGCTCCTCATAATCGACGCAAAGCAACAATCATCAGTTTTATTGCGTTGGAGGCATCATGCGGACGGTACCTTGTGTACTCATGCGAGGCGGTACTTCGAAAGGGCCGGTCTTTCTGGCCAATCATCTGCCCACTGACCCGCAGCAGCGCGACGAGGTATTGCTGAGCCTGATGGGCTCGGGCCACGAGCTGGAAATCGACGGCATCGGCGGCGGCAGCCCACAGACCAGCAAGGTCGCGATCGTCAGCCGTTCGCCGCACCCGGACGCCGATGTCGACTACCTGTTCGTGCAGGTCATGGTTACCCAGCGCCGCGTCGACACGGCGCCCAATTGCGGCAACATGCTCTGCGCCATCGGTCCTTTCGCCATCGAACACGGCCTGGTCAATGCCGGTTCGCCGATGACCCGGGTGCGCATCCGCAACCTCAACACCAACACCTTCGTCGATTCCGACGTGATGACCCCAAGCGGTCGCGTGCGCTATGACGGCGACACCGCCATCGACGGTGTGCCCGGTACTGCCGCGCCGATCAAACTGACCTTCCTCAATGCCGCTGGCGCCAAGACCGGTCGCCTGCTGCCTACCGGCCGCGCCCGTGACGAGTTCGACGGCGTCGAGGTGACCTGCATCGACATGGCCATGCCGATGGTGCTGATGCATGCCGAGGCACTGGGCAAGACCGGCTACGAGTCTCCTGCCGAACTGGATGCCGACAGCGCCTTTCTCCAACGCCTGGAACGCATTCGCTTGCAAGCCGGCCTGGCCATGGGGCTCGGCGACGTATCGCAGATGGTCATCCCCAAACCGGTACTGCTGGCGCCTGCACGTCATGGAGGCACGCTGAGCGTGCGTTATTTCATGCCGCACAACTGCCACCGCTCAGTCGCTGCCACTGGTGCTATTGGTCTGGCCACGGCTTGTGCGCTGCCCGGCTGCGTCGCCCAGGACATCGCGCCCATCGAAGGCGAGGCGCTGGTGCGTTTGGAGCACCCGGGCGGGCAGATCGAGGTTTCCCTGCAGCCTGCCGCTGATGGCAACCCCGAGAAGTTGCGCGCATCGCTGGTGCGCACGGCCCGTCGTTTGTTCTCGGGTGAGGTGTACATCCCCAGCCTGCGCCGCACTGGCACCTGATTTCGTTTCACTACAACCACACCCGTAGGGCCAACCACAATGACAAGAAAAAAATCCCTTAGCTGCTCCGTCGTTGGTATGACGGTCATGGCACTGCCTGCAATCGGTGCCAACGCAGCCGGCTTCATCGAGGACAGCAAAGCCAGCCTGGAGCTGCGCAACTTCTACCTCAATCGTGACTTTCGCGAGAACGCCGGGCAGAACAAGCGCGAAGAGTGGGCGCAGGGCTTCATCCTCAATCTGGAGTCCGGCTACACCCAGGGCACCGTGGGTTTCGGCGTCGATGCCATCGGCATGCTGGGCATCAAACTCGATTCCTCACCGGATCGCAGTGGCACCGACCTGCTGCCGCGCAATAGCCGCAACCGCGCCGAGGACGACTACAGCAAGCTGGGCGTGACCGGCAAGGTGCGTTTCGCCGAGAGCCAGCTGCGCGTGGGCACGCTGCTACCGAAGATGCCTTACCTGCAGTACAGCAACGCACGTCTGCTGCCGCAGGTGTTCGAGGGCTGGCAGGTGCAGAGCAAGGATCTTGAGCGCGCCACCTTCACCCTGGGTGAGATCGACCGCGTGGTGCAGCGCAATGTCTCCGGCTCCGACAAGCTGACGCTGAACAACAAGAACGGTCGTTTCGGCGGCAGCCCCGAGAGCGACGAGCTGCGTTTTGCCGGCGTCGACTACGCCATCAACCCGCAGTTGCTCGCCAGCTATCACTATGCCGAACTGAGCGACGTCTATCGCCAGCATTTCCTCGGCCTGCAGCACACCTTGGCGCTGGGGCCTGGCAAGCTGAAAAGCGATCTACGCTACTTCAGCAACAGCGAGGCTGGCCGAGAGCTGGTAGGTGACATCGACAACCGCGTCATCAACGGCATGTTCACCTACAGCGTCGCGGGCCACTCCCTAGGCCTGGCTTACCAGAAGATGCTCGGTGACGATGGCTTCACCTACGTCAACGGGGCCACGCCGTACCTGACCAACTTCCTGCAGATCAACGATTTCGCCGGTCCTGACCAGCGCTCCTGGCAGCTGCGTTACGACTTCGACTTCGCCACGGTCGGTGTGCCCGGTTTGACCTTCATGACCCGCTATGTACGCGGCGACCAGGTCGACCTGGCGGTCGGCGAAGGGCGCGAGTGGGAACGCAATACCGATATCGCTTACGCCTTCGGCGATGGCCCGCTGAAGAATCTCAAAGTGACCTGGAGAAACGCCACCTACCGGTCGAGCTTCGTCCGTGATCTGGACGAGAATCGCCTGATCCTGAGTTATATCGTGCCGCTCTGGTAATGCATCGGCTGTACATACAAGACTAATAAGAGGAACCCACCATGATCACCTGCTCTCTCCGCCGCATTCTGCCGCTGTCCCTCGCTGTATTGCTCGCCAGTGGTTCGGTACTGGCGGGCGAACCCTCCCGTCCAGAGTGCATCGCGCCGAGCAAACCGGGCGGCGGTTTCGACCTGACCTGCAAGCTGGCCCAGGCCGGTTTCAAGGATGAAGGCCTGCTCAAGGCGCCGATGCGCGTCACCTACATGCCCGGCGGCATTGGCGCCGTGGCCTACAACTCCATCGCCGCCAACCGCCGTGCAGAGTCCGGCACCCTGGTGGCCTTCTCTGGCGCCTCGCTGCTGAACCTGGCGTTGGGCAAATACGGTCGCTTCGACGAGACCGCAGTGAAGTGGCTGGCCACCGTTGGCAACGATTACGGCACCCTGGCAGTACGTGACGACTCGCCTTACAAGAATCTCGACGATGTGGTGCAGGCGCTGAAGAAAGACCCGAAAAGCATCGTGGTTGGCGGTGGTGGCAGTGTCGGCGGTCAGGGCTGGATGAAAATCGCTCTGCTGGCCCGCGCTGCGGGTGTCGATCCGCGCGATCTGCGTTATGCAGCTTTCGAGGGCGGCGCCGAGCACTACATGGCGCTGATGGGCGGCCATGTGGATCTGGTCACTGGCAGTGCCAGCGAGATCCGTGCGCAAGAGGGCAACAAGATCCGCACCCTGGCGATCTTCAGCGAAGAGCGTCTGGGCGGTGATCTGGCGTCGATCCCCACCGCTCGCGAGCAGGGTTACGAGATCCAGTGGCCGCTGATTCGCGGTTACTTCCTCGGCCCGGATGTGAAAGAGGAAGACGTGGCCTGGTGGAAGGAACGCTTCGCCAAGCTTTCCGCTTCCAGTGACTTCCAGTCCTACCTCGCCGACCGCGATGTACTGCCCTACTACGTGACCGGACCTGAGCTGGATGCGCTGGTCAAAAGTCAGGTTGCTGAGTACCGCAAGCTGGGTCGTGAGTTCGGCCTGGTCGAGTAACAAGGTTCCCATGCGCCGTCCCTGACGGCGCAGCGTTCTGGAGCGCATCCACATGCATGACCGTATCTTTGCGGGGGTGACCCTGCTGCTTTGCTGCATCCTGGGATTTTTCGCCTGGGGCTACAGCGCCCCGTTTGCCTACGAGCCGGTCGGGCCCAAGGCCTTCCCGTTGCTGCTGTTGCTGCTGATCGCCTTTGGCTGCCTGCAACTACTGCTCAAGCCGGCCGGCGACGTGCAGGGCGAAGAGCCGCCCTTGAACCGCGAAGTGATGATCAAGGCGCTGGTCTTTCTCGGCCTGATGATCGGCTACGCCGTGCTGTTCGAATCGCTCGGTTTCATTCCCGCCAGCGTGCTGTTCGGCATCGGTATGGCGCGTCTGTATGGCGGTAACTGGCTGAACTGCCTGATCAGCGGTGTGGTGTTGGCCATCGGGCTCTACCTGCTGTTCGACAGAGCACTCGCCGTACCGCTGCCGCTTGGCATCCTTTCGACCCTGGAGAGCTGAACCCATGGATACTCTCGGTTATCTCGGCCATGGCTTCGGCGTGGCGCTGAGCCCCTACAACCTCTTGACCGCCTTGTGCGGCACCCTGATCGGCACGGTCGTCGGCCTGCTGCCTGGCCTGGGCCCGATCAATGGCGTGGCCTTGTTGATTCCGGTCGCCTTCGCCCTAGGGCTACCGCCGGAAACCGCGCTGATCCTGCTTGCTGCGGTGTACCTGGGCTGTGAATACGGCGGCCGTATCTCCTCGATTCTGCTGAACATCCCCGGCGAAGCCTCCGCGGTGATGACCACCCTCGACGGCTACCCGCTCGCCCGCCAGGGCCAAGCCGGTGTTGCGCTGTCCCTGTCGGCCTGGAGCTCGTTCATCGGCGGCCTGATCGCCACCGCTGGCGTCGTGTTGTTCGCGCCGCTGCTGGCCAAGTGGGCGGTCGCGTTCGGCCCTGCCGAATATTTCGTGCTGATGGTGTTCGCCATCACCTGCCTGGCTGGTATGGCCGGCAACAAACCCTTGAAAACGGCCGTCGCGGCACTGATCGGCCTGCTGCTTTCTTGCGTGGGCATCGATGCCAACAGCGGTGTCTATCGCTTCACCTTCGGCAGCCTGGGGCTGGCCGATGGCATTCAGTTCGTGGTGCTGGTGCTGGGGCTGTTCTCGGTCAGCGAGCTGCTGGTGTTGCTCGAGCGTACCCATCATGGGCAGAAGGCGATCAAGGCCAGCGGGCGCATGCTGTTCAGCGTGAAGGAGGGCAGCTTCGTGCTCGCCACCAACCTGCGTAGCGGCGTGGTCGGCTTCGTCCTCGGTGTGCTGCCGGGGGCCGGGGCGACGCTGGCGAGCGCGGTCTCCTACATGAGCGAAAAGCGTCTGGCGGTGAAGGACAACAAGTTCGGCAATGGTGACCTGCGTGGCCTGGCCGCACCGGAAACCGCCAACAGCGCGGCTGCCTGCGGCTCCATGGTGCCGATGCTGACCCTCGGCGTGCCAGGCTCGGGCACCACTGCGGTGATGCTCGGCGCGCTGACGCTGTACAACATCACGCCGGGGCCGCTGCTGTTCCAGAACCAGCCGGACATCGTCTGGGGCCTGATCGCGTCGCTGTTCGTCGCCAACATCATGCTCATCATCATGAACGTGCCGATGATCAAGATCTTCACCAAGGTCCTGGCCGTGCCTTACTGGGCGCTGGTGCCGGCGGTGGCGATCATCACCGCCATCGGTGTGTACGCGGTGCATGCGACCACCTTCGACCTGTACCTGATGATCGCCATCGGCATCTTCGGCTACGTTCTGCGCAAGCTGGACTTTCCGCTGTCGGCGATTCTTCTCGGCTTCATCCTCGGTGGCATGATGGAGCAGAACCTGCGTCGCGCACTGTCCCTGTCCAGCGGCGATATCGGTATCCTGTTCGCCAGCCCGATCACCTGGGTGGTCTGGGGCCTGGTGGCAGTGATGATCGTGCTGCCGTTCTGGCGCGCCTGGCGTGCGCGCCGTCAGCAGGGCCGCGTCGCCAGCGCGGTATGATTCGGAGAGTTGGCATGCGTATCGTGATACCGGATGACTATCAGCGGGTGGTTCAACAGCTCGATTGCTTCAGCTTGTTGGAAGGCTTCGATGTTCACGTGTATCACGATGCTGTCAGCGATCCAGACGTGCTGGCCGAGCGCTTCGCCAATGCCGACGCGCTGGTGCTGACCCGCGAGCGCACACGCATCGATGCCGCGCTACTGGCACGCTTGCCCGAGCTGAAACTGATCAGCCAGACCGGGCGAGCCGGCCCGCATCTCGACCTGGAGGCCTGCCGCGAGCGCGGTGTGACCGTCGCCGAGGGCACCGGCTCGCCTATCGCGGCAGCCGAGCTGACCTGGGCATTGATCCTCAATGCCCGGCGGCAGTTGCGCGAGGCCATAAATGGCCTGTATGCCGGGCACTGGCAGGTCAACCTCGGCCAGCGTCTATATGGCCAGACGCTGGGCATCTGGGGTTACGGCAAGATCGGGCAGCGCCTGGCACGCTATGCACGCGCGTTCGACATGCGTGTGCTGGTGTGGGGCAGCGAGGCCTCGCGCCAGGCTGCCATCGCTGATGGCTACGAAGCTGCGCCCACGCGCGAAGTCTTCTTCGAACAGGCCGACGTGCTCAGCCTGCACCTGCGTCTGGTGCCTGCCACACGGCACTGCGTAGGCGCCGCCGACCTGGCACGAATGAAACCTGACGCGCTGCTGGTCAATACCAGCCGTGCCGAACTTATCGCCCCAGGGGCGCTGCTCGACGCATTGAGTCTCGGTCGTCCTGGCCAGGCAGCACTGGACGTGTTCGAGCAGGAGCCGATCCTACAGGTCGATCATCCGCTGCTGACCCATCCGCGCGTACTCTGCACGCCGCACCTGGGCTACGTCGAAAAGCACAGCTACGAAGCCTACTTCGGCGAGGCCTTCGCCAATGTCAGAGCGTTTGCAATGGGCGCCTCTGGCAAAGGTGTCTAGCACGTCACCTGACCCATTGCGCAAGGAACAGCTGCAACCTGCCGCTGTTGCCCGGTGACGTTGGCGCGCACTCACACGAGACGCTTTTCTGCGTCTGCAGAAAACCTCTGATACGGCATATTCAGACGGGCGAAAATCCGTTGTCCCTGCGTGTTGGGTTATCTGCTCATACCGGCCAATTTCGTCTTTGGGGCGCGATACCGCAGACGATGTTCTATAACCCTATGACTGACTCAGCCACGTTACATATTGAGCACTGTCCAGTAGAGGCGGGCCTATATCGACACAAGGAAATTGCGCCATGAAGTACAACGACGCAGCATTCCCTCTCCGCCATTCCCTGCTTCTTTCCGTCGCTATCGCCGCTTGTATCTGGGGTGTAGACAGTGCCCGGCTGGCGAGCGCACAAGTGACTTTCACTGGCGACGTGAATCCCACGCCGCCCCCCGGTAATGACTGGGTCGTCGGTGGTGATCTGGCCGTGGGCGATGCTGCTGCCGGAACCTTGCTCATCGATGCCGGTGGCACCGTCAGCGGCACCGCAGATGCCTATGTTGGCAATTTTGCTGACGGCACAGTGACCGTCCAGGGGGCGGACGGTGCAGGCAATGCTTCCACTTGGACGATAGACGGTGAGACCTATATCGGCGTCGAGACCGGCAGCACTGGCGGGCTGGATATCCTCGATGGTGGTGTAGTGAACAGCGATGGCGGCGTTTCTATTGGCCGAGAGGATGGCAGTAACGGCAACGTCACCGTCTCGGGGGCTGGCTCCTTGTGGGACGCCAGATCGGCTGCAAATCCCAGCCCCAGTTTTCAGATCGGCACCCGTGGCATTGGCACGCTGGATATCAACGCTGGCGGCGAGGTGCGTAGCCAGCAGGGATTGATCGGCGTCATTGCCGGTAGTAATGGCCGTGTCACCGTAAACGGTCCTGGATCGAGCTGGGTTCCGGTCGACAATATCTATATCGGTTTCGAGGGCACCGGCCTTCTGCAGGTCGAGGACGGTGCCGCGGTCAGCACCGCACAGGTCGGTGGTGGGGCCGCAACTCTATACATAGGCTATCGGGCTGGCAGTGACGGCACCGTGAGCGTGTCGAGCACCACAGGCGATGTTTCGACGCTGAGCGCGAGCGATGATCTGCGCGTGGGTGTCGAGGGCAGCGGTACGATTTCCATCGATGCTGGCGGCCTGGTGCAGATCGCCGACAACGTGCATATCGCCGACACCGCCACCAGCGACGGAACGCTTCATCTCAATGGTAGCGCTGCTGGGCGTGGTGTTCTCGAAACTGGGGCGGTGATTGCCGAGCTTGGCGCTGCCGATCTCGATCTCAATGGCGGCATTCTGCGCGCCAACCGCAACGAGAATAATTTCCTGAGAAATTTCACGGCGGGGCTGGCCGTGGGTGCGGAGGGCGCCTGGTTCGACAGCAACGGCTACAACATCGGCATTGGCACTGCCTTCTCCGGTGCCTCGACCTTCAACAAACTGGGCGCGGGCACACTGACCCTGACGGGCAACAGCTCGACCTTCATCGGCGACGCTCTGGTACAGGCCGGAACCCTGCAGGTCGACGGCACTCTTGGCGGCACCATGGATGTGTTGGCCGGGGCGCGTCTTACCGGTATCGGTCAGGTCGGTGTCACCACCAACCGCGGGGTGATCGCACCGGGGCAGCCGGGCAGCCTGGGTACCCTGACGATTGCCGGGGATTACACGCCGGCCGGTGGCAGCATCGAAATCAGGACCCAGCTGGGTGACGACAGCTCACCGACCGACCGCCTGGTAATCACCGGCGCCACTTCCGGCAGCACGCCTGTCACTGTCATCAACGTCGGCGGTAGCGGTGCGCAAACCACCGAAGGGATCAAGATCATCGAGGTCGGTGGCGCGTCCAACGGCGTATTCACTCTGGCGAGCAACACGACCTACGAAGGCGACCCGGCGGTGGTGGCCGGGGCCTACGCCTATCGGCTTTATCAGGGCGGCGTATCCACGCCCCTGGATGGCGACTGGTACCTGCGCTCGGTCATCCAGAACACTTCCGCGCCGCCTGGCACGCCGCTTTACCAGCCGGGCGTGCCCAGCTACGAGGCTTATCCGCAGATCCTGCTTGGGCTCAATGGTGTGCCGACGCTGTATCAGCGCGTGGGCAATCGTCCGTGGGAGGAGGGCAATGCAGCGTCTTCGGCGGAGGACGCCAGTGACAGGTTCACTTCCCCGAGTGGTGTCTGGATTCGGGTGGAGGGCGGGCACAATCGCGTCGACCCGCAGCGTTCGACCTCCGGCAGTGAGTATCGCTACGACATGACCAAGACGCAGGTCGGGCTCGATGCGCTGCTGCTGCAGAACGACGGCGGCAAACTGGTTGGCGGCCTTTCCCTGCATTACGTCAACGGCAGTGCCGACACCAAGTGGCGCTATGGCGCGGGTGACTATGGCTCTGGCGATATATCCACCGATGGCTATGGCCTCGGCGCCACGCTCACCTGGTACGGCAACGACGGCTTCTATGTCGATGGCACGGCGCAGGCGACCTGGTACGACAGTGACCTGTCGGCGCGGCCGGTGCGTGGCCTGGTCAGCGATAACGATGCGTTCGGCTACGCCTTCTCGCTGGAGAGCGGCAAGCGCTTCACCCTGGATCGAGGCTGGGTGATCACCCCACAGGCTCAGGTGACCTACTCGAAGGTGCGCTTCGACAGCTTCAGCGATGTATTTGACGCCTCGGTTCGTCCTGGTCGTGACGACAGCCTGCAAGGGCGCGTGGGCATCAGCCTGGAGCGTCAGCTCGATGGTACGCGTCTCTACACCGTCGCCAACCTGTACAACGAGTTCCTCGACGGTACCTCGGTGCGTGTCGACGATCAGGTGTTTCGCAGCCGCGATGACCGTGTGCGGGCAGGCGTCGGCTTCGGTGGTTCGCATGACTGGGACGGCGGCAAGTACTCGCTCTACGGTGAAGGCAACTTCACCCGCAGCCTGGCCAATAGCGACTCCTACGGTTACGGCGCCACGGTCGGTTTTCGCGTCAGGTGGTGAGCGCGAGCGGCGATTTCTACTCGGGCTTTTGTAGCGGCCAGCTCAACACGAAGCGGCTGCCTCCGTTCGCTGACGCCTGACAGTACGCCTGCCCGCCATGCGCCTCGGCAATGGCCTTGACCACCGCCAGGCCCAGGCCGCTACCGCCGCTCTTGCGTGAGCGCGACGGGTCGCCACGGCGAAAGGCCTCGAAGATGTCGGTTGCCAGGGCGCTGTCGATACCGGGGCCGTCGTCTTCCACGCTGAGCTGGCAGTCGTCACCTACTCGCTCCAGGCGCACCTTGAGGTTGCCTGGGTCGGCATGGCGCAGGGCGTTTTCCAGCAGCGCCATCAGTGCCTGGCGGATACGCACGGCATCGCACTCCACCAGCAGCTCGGCGTCCAGTTCCTCGCGCAGGTCGAAGCCCTTTTCCGCCAGGGGCGTGGCGAAGGTCTGCAGTACGCTGCCCAGTTCATCGGCGAGCCGTACGCTGACCCGCTGCACTTCCAGGTGGCCGCTTTCGTTGAGGCTCAGTACGCGCAGATCCTCGATCAGACGGCTGAGGCTTTCCACATGGTGCAACAGCCCCTCGAACAGTTCGTTGCTGGGACTGAACACGCCCTCGGCCAGGCCTTGCAGGCGGCCACGCAGGATGGTCAGCGGGGTGCGCAGTTCGTGGGCGATGGCGGCGTTCCAGAACTCGCGTTCGCGGGTCACGCTCTGCAGACGCTCGGCCATGGCGTTGAAGTCGCGCACCAGTTGCGCGGTTTCGCCCGTGGCCTGGTCGTCCAGTGGGGCGCGGGCGTCGAGCTTGCCCTCTGCCACTTCACGCAGGCTGTGCGCCACCGCGTTCAAAGGGGAGATCAGCCGTCTCGACAGGCGTACAGCAACCAGCACCGCCATGCTCAGTGCGGCGATGATGGTGCAGGTGATCCACACCAGTTCCAGCCTTGAGGGCACCATGGTATCGGAGATGCTGCCCGGCAGGTAGGTCACGGCGAAGGCGTAGAACAGGTAGGTGCCGAACACCGAGAGGCAGATGATGCCCAGCGCCATCACCGCCAGGGACTGGATGATCTGTCGGCGCAGCCCCGGTGTCGGCTTCATGGCTCGACACCGAAGCGATAACCCACTCCCCAGACGCTGGCGGGTACGCCCTGAATGCCGAGGGCTTCGAGTTTCTTGCGCAGCTTGCTGACGTGGCTGTCAACGGTGCGCTCCAGGGTGTCGCCTTCCGGCAGACAGCTCTCCAGTAGTTCGGCGCGGCTGAACGCCCGTTTCGGCGCGCGCATCAGGCAGGCCAGCAGCTTGAATTCGGTTAGGGTCAGCTCCAGCGCGTGGGCCTGTCCATCATGAAAAACACTGGCCTCATGGTTGTCCAGATCGATCTGGAACGCGCCGACGCGCAGCATCTGCGAGGCGGCGGGGACGCTTGCCCGCGTGCGCCGCAGTACCGCCTGCACCCGCGCCACCACCTCGGCCGGGTTGAAGGGTTTGACCACGTAGTCGTCGGCGCCCAGGCGAAGCCCCATCAGCTTGTCGATGTCCTGATCGAGCGCCGTGAGCATGATCACCGGGGTGTCGCCACGGGAGCGAATCTCGCTGAGCACCTTCCAGCCATCGAGCACGGGCATCTGCACGTCAAGCAGCAGCAGATCCGGCTTGAGTGCCTGATGCAGGTCCAGGGCCTGCTGGCCATCGCTGGCGTGCTGGGTGCGCAGGCCGCTGCGTTGCAGGTAGGCGATGAGGATGTCGGCGATCTCGGCTTCGTCCTCGGCGATCAGCACCAGTGCCGGAGCGGAGGAGGCGGGGCTGGTGCGTGCGTGGGGCTCGGACATGGGCAGGCTCGCAGACGGTGGCGCTGAATGTTATCGCGGCCTCCATGCTTTCTCCACAAAGCCTCGAATCATTCGCAACAGTGCTGCTCCAGACTGCAGCCTCGATCAGCTCCCGGTCGCCATCAGGTCAGCGGAGCGCAGTGGGCAACGAGGAGTGGGTTATGGGCAGCAAACAGCGGCATCTGGGCATCGTGCTCGCAGGGCTTGCCGTATTGGCGCTGGCAGGGTGCGATGTGGCGCCAGAGCAAAGCGAAGAGGCCGCGCCAATGCAGGTGTCGGTGCTGACGCTTGAGGCACATGAACTGGCGGTCAGCGAGGATCTGCCGGCGCGTGTCGCTGCCGTGCGCAGTGCCGAGATTCGTGCGCAGATCGGCGGCATCGTGCAACGCCGCCTGTTCGAGCAGGGCGCCGAGATCCAGGCCGGTGCCGTGCTGTTCCAGATCAACCCGGCACCGTTCAAAACCGAGGTCGACAGCGCTGCCGCTGCCATGCAGCGTGCCGAGGCGACCCTGGCGCGGGCAAGTGTGCAGGCCGAGCGTCTGAAACCGCTGGTGCAGGCCGAGGCGGTCAGCCGCCAGGTGTATGACGATGCCGTGGCGCAGCGCGAGCAGGCTGCCGCCGATGTGGCCCAGGCCCGTGCGACGCTGGCGCGGCGCAAGCTGGATCTGCAATTCGCCAGCGTCGAGGCGCCGATTGCCGGGCGCATCGATCAGGCGCTGGTCAGCGAAGGGGCGCTGGTGTCGCCCACCGATGCCACGCCCATGGCGCGCATCCAGCAGATCGACCAGGTGTACGTCGATGTGCGTCAGTCCGCTTCGATCCTGGACACCTTGCGTCAGCAGGCCGGCTCGGCGACACCGGAACTGAGCGTGGACATCCTCGGCAGCGACGGCAAGCCGCTGGGCATGCGCGGGCGCATCCTGTTCTCCGGCATCGAGGTGGATGCCGGTACCGGCAACGTGCTGCTGCGCGTACTGGTGGATAACCCGCAACGCCGCTTGCTGCCCGGCCTCTACGTGCAGGCACGGATTCCCCGCGCGCATTACCCCGCCGCCCTCAGCGTGCCGCAGCAGGCTGTGACCCGTACGGCAGGCCAGGCCAGCGTGTGGGTGGTCGATGCCCAGGGCCAAGTAGGCCAGGTGCCTGTCGAACTCGGTGAGCTGGTCGAGCGCCGTTACCGCGTGGTGTCCGGGCTCAGTGCCGGGCAGCAGGTGGTGGTCGAGGGCATCGAACGTCTGAGTCCCGACGCCCAGGTTGCCACGCGCCCCTGGCAGCCCGCCGCCAACGGCGAACGCCTCAGCGCCGTCGCGCGCTGAGTTCGGAGAGATCGTCATGCCGCAGTTTTTCATCAACCGCCTGGTGTTCGCCTGGGTCATCGCCCTGTTCATCGTGCTGGTTGGCGTCATCGCCATCCCGCAGTTGCCCATTGCCCGCTATCCGTCAGTGGCGCCGCCCTCGGTAACCCTTTACGCCACCTATCCGGGGGCCACGCCGCAGACCCTCAACGACTCGGTGGTGAGCCTGATCGAACGGGAGCTGTCGGGGGTCAAGAACCTGCTGTACTTCGAATCCTCGGTGGATACCTCGGGTACCGCGCAGATCACCGCTACCTTCAAGCCGGGCACCGACGCAGAGCTGGCCCAGGTGGACGTGCAGAACCGCATCAAGGCGGTCGAGCCGCGCCTGCCCCAGGCCGTGCGGCAGAACGGTGTGCAGGTGGAGTCCGCCGCCTCGGGCTTTCTGATGATGGTCGGCATGACCTCACCCAACGGCCAGTACGACGAAGTGGCGCTGAACGATTACCTGGCGCGCAACATCGTCCAGGAACTGCGCCGCATAGACGGCGTGGGCCGTGTGCAGCTGTTTGGCGCCGAGCAGGCCATGCGCGTTTGGGTCGACCCGAACAAGCTCACCGCTTACGGCCTGACGATGAACGAGCTGGCCCAGGCCATCGAGCAGCAGAACACGCAGATCGCACCCGGTCGGGTCGGTGACGAGCCCGCCGTGCCAGGCCAGCGCCTGACCGTGCCGCTGACCGTGCAGGGGCAACTGAGCACGCCGGAGCAGTTCGCTGCCGTGGTGCTGCGCGCCGGTGCCGATGGCGCCAAGGTGGTGCTCGGCGACGTGGCACGGGTCGAGCTGGGCGCGCAGTCCTATGGTTTTTCCAACCGCGAGAACGGCGTGGCGGCGACCAGTGCCGCCATCCAGTTGTCACCGGGCGCCAATGCCGTACGCACCGCCTCGGCCGTGCGTGAGCGCCTGGCCGAGCTTGCGCCGAGCATGCCGGCCGGCATGGCCTACTCGGTGCCGTTCGACACCGCGCCCTTCGTCAAGGTGTCCATCGAGAAGGTGATCTACACCCTGCTCGAGGCCATGGTGCTGGTGTTCCTGGTGATGTTCCTGTTTTTGCAGAACCTGCGCTACACGCTGATCCCGGCCATCGTCGCGCCCATCGCGCTGCTCGGCACCTTCGCGGTGATGCTGCTGGCGGGGTTTTCGATCAACTCGCTGACCATGTTCGGCATGGTGCTGGCCATCGGCATCATCGTCGATGACGCCATCGTGGTGGTGGAAAACGTCGAACGGCTGATGGTCACCCAGGGGCTTTCGCCGAAAGAAGCGACTCTGCAGGCGATGCGGGAAATCACCGGCGCGGTGATCGGCATCACTCTGGTGCTGACTGCCGTGTTCATCCCCATGGCCTTCGGCAGCGGTTCGGTGGGGGTGATCTACCAGCAGTTCACCCTGTCGATGGCGGTGTCGATCCTGTTCTCGGCCTTCCTCGCGCTGACCCTGACGCCGGCGCTGTGCGCCACGCTGCTGCGCCCGGTGAGCGCGGATTATCATGAAAAACGCGGCTTCTTCGGCGCCTTCAACCGTGGTTTCGAGCGCCTTACGGCGAGCTATGGGGCTCGGGTGGCGCGCCTGGTCGGGCGCAGTGGACGGATGATGGCAGCGTTCGCCGTGCTCTGCGTGGTGCTGGTCGTCGCGGCCGCGCAGTTGCCATCGTCCTTCTTGCCCGAGGAGGATCAGGGCTACTTCATGACCTCCATCCAGTTACCCACGGGCGCCACCAGCGAACGCACCCTGGACGTGGTCAAGGCCTACGAGGCGCATGTTGCCTCGCGTCCGGGCCTGGATGCGAACATGGTGGTGCTGGGCTTCAGCTTCGCCGGCTCCGGCCCTAACGCGGCCATGGCCTTTACCATGCTCAAGGACTGGGATCAGCGAGAGGGCGCCACGGCAGCCGAGGAAGCCGCGCTGGCGCAGCAGGCCATGGCCGATAACGTCGAAGGCACGGTGATGAGCCTCATGCCGCCGGCCATCGACGAGTTGGGTACGTCCTCCGGTTTCACCCTGTTCCTGCAGGATCGCGCCAATCGTGGCGAGGCCGCGCTGCTGGCGGCGCAGGCTCGATTGCTGGAGCTGGCGGCGCAGAGCGAGGTGGTCAGCGACGTCTACCCCGATGGCCTGCCGCCCGGCGAGAGCATCCGCCTGGAGATCGACCGGCAGAAGGCCGAGGCCATGGGCCTGTCCTTCGCGGCGGTGAGCAGCACGCTGTCGGCGGCCATGGGTTCGCTGTACGTCAACGACTTCCCCAATGCCGGGCGCATGCAGCAGGTCATCCTGCAGGCCGATGCTCCAGCGCGTATGCAACTGGACGACGTGCTCGGCCTGCGCGTGCGCAACGCCAGCGGCGGCATGGTGGCGCTGCGCGAAGTGGTGACGCCGGTATGGAGCGAGTCGCCGCAGCAGATGATGCGTTTCCAGGGCTTTCCCGCCGTGCGTATCGCCGGAGGTGCCGCTGCCGGTGTGTCCAGCGGTGCGGCGATGGCCGAGATGGAGCGCCTGGTGGCGCAGTTGCCGCAGGGCTTCGCCGTGGCCTGGACCGGGCAGTCGCTGCAGGAGCGTCAGTCGGCGGCGCAGGCGCCGCTGCTGATGCTGCTCTCGGCGCTGGTGGTGTTCCTGGTGTTGGCGGCGCTCTACGAGAGCTGGTCGATCCCGCTGTCGGTGATGCTGGTGGTGCCGCTGGGCCTGCTCGGTGCGGTGGCTGCGGTGATGCTGCGCGGCATGCCCAACGACGTGTTCTTCAAGGTGGGGATGATCACCATCATCGGCCTGTCGGCGAAGAACGCCATTCTCATCGTCGAGTTCGCCCGCCAGTTGCATGCCGAGGGGCGCACGCTGATCGACGCCGCCGTGACCGCTGCGCGCCTGCGCCTGCGGCCGATCCTGATGACCTCGTTGGCCTTCACCCTTGGCGTGGTGCCATTGATGCTCGCCTCCGGCGCCAGTGCCGAAACCCAGCACGCCATCGGCACCGGGGTGTTCGGCGGCATGCTCAGCGGCACTCTGCTGGCGGTGTTCTTCGTGCCGGCCTTCTTCGTGTTCGTGATGGGGCTGCAGGAACGCTTCCAGGGTTGGCGCGCACAGCGCACCGCCAGTGTGCCGCAGCTCGGTGAGGAGAAATGATCGTGCGTTCGTTCTTGATAATCGTCCTGGTCGGTTGCCTGTCGGCCTGTTCGCTGACGCCCAAACTGGAGCACCCGACGCCGCCGGTGCCGGCCAGCTTCCCCGATGTGGGCCATGCCGTCATGGCACAAGACGGCGGCGTGCCCGCCAGCGCAATGGGCTGGCGCACGATGTTCGCTGATCCCCAGTTGCAGCGGCTGATCGAACTGGCCCTGGTGCACAACCGCGACCTGCGCCTGGCCGCGCTGAATGTGGAAGCGGCGCGGTCGATGTTCAATATCCAGGAGTCCACGCGGCTGCCGTCGGTGTCGCTCGACGCCAGCCACACGCGCGAACGTGCTCTGGCACAGGGCAATAGCGGCGAGTCGCGCCGCGAGGTGAATCGTCAGGTCGCCGTGAACGTCGGCACCAGCGCTTTCGAGCTGGATCTGTTCGGCCGTGTACGCTCGCTGTCCGATGCCGCCTTGGCCCGTTACCTGGCCAGCGAGCAGGGCCGCGATGCGGCGCAGATCACCCTGGTCGGCGCGGTGGCCGAGGCCTACTTCGCCCAACGCCTGGCCGACGAGCAACTGCAACTGGCCGAACGCACGCGAGGCGATTGGCAGCAGTCGCTGGAACTGGCGCGCCTGCTCAAACAGTCCGAGCAGAACAGCAGCCTGGATGTGGCCCAGGCGGAAGGGCAGGTGGCCCTGGCCGAAGCCGACCTGGAGGCGCGCCGTCGCGCCCTGGCGCAGGCGGACAACGCCCTGCAATTGCTTGTGGGTAGCGAGCTGCCGGGCGACCTGCCCGCCAGCTTGCCGTTGGAGCGTCAGTCGGTGATCGCGCAATTACCGGCCGGGTTGCCGGCCGACCTGCTGCTGAACCGGCCGGATCTGCGCCAGGCCGAGCAGATGCTGGTCGCTGCCAATGCCGATATCGGCGCGGCGCGGGCGGCGTTCTTCCCGCAGATCTCCCTGACCGCGTCGTTCGGTTACGCCAGCACCTCGCTCGGTGGCTTGTTCGACCCGAGCCGTCAGGTCTGGCGCTTCACGCCGCAGATCTCGCAACCGCTGTTTCAGGCCGGGCGTCTGCGTGCTGAACTGCGCCTGGCCAAGGTGCGCAAATCCGAGGCGGTGGCCCAGTACGAGCGCGCCATTCAGACGGCCTTCCGCGAGGTGGCCGATGCGCTGGCCGGTACGGCCACCTTCGACCGCCAGATCGAGGCGCAACTGCGCGCGGTGACGGCTGCCGAACGGCGCTTGGAACTATCCGACCTGCGCTACCGCGCGGGTGTCGACGGTCGCCTGGAACTGCTCGATGCCCAACGCCAGTTGCAGGCCTCGCGGCTGGCGCTGCTGGAGCTGCGTCGCGCGGAAATCGCCAACCGGGTGGCGTTGTTCAAGTCACTGGGTGGCGGCCTGGGCGAGCGCGACATCACCAAGATTGCCGCTGTCACGGCGGCTCAGTAGAGTCCATTCGATTTTGCCCACGAGTCCGTTCATGTTCGCTGTCATTCCCCGTCGCTGGCTGATCCTGCTGGCCGTCATGCTGGCCTTCCTGCCGGTGGTCATCGACATGACCATTCTGCACATCGCCGTGCCCTCGCTGACCCTGGCGCTCGGCGCATCGGCCACCGAGGTGTTGTGGGTCATCGACATCTACCCACTGCTGATGGCGGGGCTGCTGGTGCCCATGGGCACCCTGGCCGACCGCATCGGCAACCGCCGCGTGCTGCTCACCGGCCTGGTGGTGTTCGGCATCGCTTCGTTGCTGGCGGCCTTCGCGCCGAATCCGGCGCTGCTCATCGCTGCACGGGTGCTACTGGCCCTCGGCGGTTCGATGATCATGCCGTGCGTGCTGGGCATCATCCGTCGCACCTTCGAGGACGAAGACGAGCGTGCCATGGCACTCGGGCTGTGGGGCATGGTCGGCGCGGCCGGCGCCGCACTGGGGCCGCTGATTGGTGGGGCGTTGCTGGAGCACTTCTGGTGGGGCTCGGCCTTCCTGATCAATGTGCCGATCATGCTGGTGGTCGCGCCGCTGGTGTTCCTGCTGCTGCCGCGCACGGAAGCGACCACGCCCGGCACCTGGGCACTGGGCCAGGCGCTGTTGCTGATCGCCGGCATGCTGGCGCTGGTGTATGGCATCAAGGCCGCGGTCGGCGCCACGCAGCCGCTGGGCGTGGCGCTGCTGATGGCGCTGCTGGGGTTCGCGCTGCTGAGCTTCTTCGTGCGCCTGCAACTGCGTTCGGCGACGCCCATGCTCGACCTGTCGCTGTTCTCGCGCCCGGCGATCCTGGCCGGGATCATCATGGCGGTGGTGGCCATCGGCGCCCTGGCCGGGGTCGAACTGACGCTGGCGCAGGAGTTGCAGTACGTGCTGGGCAAGACGCCGCTGCAGGCCGGCATCTTCATGATCCCGATCATGGCGGCGGCGGCCGTCGGTGGCCCGGTGGCCGGCTACCTGTCCAACCTCTGCGGCCTGCGCCTGGTGGCCAGTACATCGCTGGGGCTGTCCGCCGTGGCCCTGGCCTTCCTGGCCCTGGCCGATTTTCACCAGCCCGGTTTCGGCGTGCCGGCGATGCTGGCGCTACTGGGCCTGACCCTGAGCATCGGCCTGACGGCTTCGTCCATCGCCATCATGGGTTCGGTGGAGGCCAGCAAGGGCGGGGCAGCCGGCTCGCTGGAAGCCACCGCTTACGAACTCGGCACGGGCCTGGGCATCACCTTCTTCGGCGTATTCATGAGCAGTGTGTTCCGTCACAGCATCGTGCTCGACGCCGAATTGGCAGCACCATTGGCCGAACGTGCCGCGCGTTCCATTGGCGACAGCTACTTGGTCGCCAAGGGGCTGGCCGAACCGCAGGCCAGCGCCCTGATCGACGCGGCCAAGGCAGCGTTCTCGGCCACTCACTCGACCTTGCTGCTGACCTCGGCGGCGCTGGTCGGCGTGCTCGCGGTGGTGGTGTTCTTCATGCTCAGCGGGTACCGCAAGGCCGAGCCTGTTCATGAGTCCGGGTAGGACGTGTGCAACCCGCCTGCTTGGTGGTGGCGGGTTGCACCCGCCCTACGTTTAGAAATGCTCTGCGGCCAGGCCGTAAAGCGACTGGCTGCCAGCACGAATACTCGCCTCCAGGCTCAGGGTGCGCGGCAGCAGGCGGGCGAAGAAGAACTCTGCAGTGGCCAGCTTGCCGCCGTAGAAGGCTTCGTCTTCATCCTGCTTGCCCTGCGCCACGGCGGCCATGCGTGCCCACATGTAGGCGTAGGCGACATAGCCGAACAGGTGCAGGTACTCCACCGACGCGGCGCCCACCGAGTTGGGATCGCCCTTGGCCTGCTCCAGCAGCCAGCCGCTGACCGCTTCCAGGCGCTCCAGCGCTTCCACCAGGCGTTCGCCGAACGGCGATTCATGGGCATGGGCGAAGTCGCGCACTTCGCTGGCGAACAGGCGCAGCGCGGCGCCGCCATTGGCCACCACCTTGCGCCCCAGCAGGTCGAGTGCCTGGATGCCGTTGGTGCCTTCGTAGATCTGTGCGATGCGCACGTCGCGCACCAACTGCTCCTGGCCCCATTCGCGGATATAGCCGTGGCCGCCGAACACCTGCTGGCCGTGCACGCAGCTTTCCAGCCCGGTGTCGGTGAAAAAGGCCTTGGCCACCGGAGTGAGCAGGGCGACCAGCGCTTCGGCGTTCTGCCGCTCATCCGCGTCCTCGGCGTATTTGGCCAGGTCGAGCTGCTGGCCAACGTAGCAGGCAAAGGCACGACCGCCTTCGTTCAGCGCCTTCATGGTCAGCAGCATGCGGCGCACATCGGCGTGGACGATGATCGGGTCGGCGAGCTTGTCGTGATTGACCGGGCCAGTGGCGGCGCGACTCTGGATACGCTCGCGGGCATAGGCTACTGCCGACTGGTAGGACGCCTCGGCGCAGCCGATGCCCTGAATGCCGATGGACAGGCGCTCGTAGTTCATCATGGTGAACATCGCCGCGAGGCCCTTGTTGACCTCGCCGATCAGGTAACCGGTGGCGCCGTCGAAGTTCATCACGCAAGTGGCCGAAGCCTTGATGCCCATCTTGTGTTCGATGGAACCGCAGCTCACGGCGTTGCGTGCGCCGAGGCTGCCATCGGCACTCACCATCACCTTGGGTACCAGAAACAGCGAGATGCCCTTCGGCCCGGCCGGCGCGTCTGGCAGCTTGGCCAGCACCAGATGGATGATGTTCTCGGTCAGGTCCTGCTCACCGCCGGTGATGAAGATCTTGCTGCCGGTGACCTTGTAGCTGCCGTCTGCCTGCGGCTCGGCGCGGGTTCTGATAATGCCCAGGTCGGTGCCGGCGTGGGCCTCGGTCAGGCACATAGAGCCGGCCCAGCGGCCTTCGTACATTGGCGGCAGGTAGGTGGTTTTAAGGTCTTCGCTGGCGTGGGCGTCGATGGCCAGGCAGGCGCCGGAGCTCAGCGCCGAATACAGGGCGAAGCTGGAACCAGCGGCGTAGAGCATCTCCTCGAAGGCCACGGCGAGCATCTTGGGCATGCCCATGCCGCCGTAATTCGGGTTGCCGGACAGGCCGACCCAGCCGCCTTCGGTGTAGGTGGCGTAGGCCTCGCGGAAACCAGCCGGGGTGCGCACGTCGCCATCGACCCACTGCGCGCCTTCCTCGTCGCCGCTGCGGTTGAGCGGGGCGATCAGGCTGCCGGTGACCTTGGCGGCTTCTTCGAGGATGGCGTCGGCGGTGTCGGCGTCGACGGTTTCCGCCAGGGCCGGCAGGCGTGCCCACAGGCTGGGGGCCTGGAACACGTCATGAAGGACGAAGCGCATGTCGCGCAGCGGGGCGTTGAATTCAGGCATGACGGACTACTCGTAAGGGTTTTCGCACGAAGCGCTAGGGAAAGGAAAAGGCTCTAACCGGTTGCCTTGGCAGCGCCGGCACCGCGCACGGCGATGGCCTCGATTTCGAACATCAGCTCAGGCAGTGCCAGCGCCTTGACTTCAACGATGCTGTCCGCGGGATAGGGCGGACGGAAGTAGCGACGGCGCAGTTCCACGACCTCGGGGAAATGCCCCATGTCGGTGAGAAACAGCGTGACCTTGACCACGTCATCCAGGCTTGCGCCGCCGGCCTGCAGCACCTGCTGCAGATTGTCGAAGGCGCATTCGGCCTGCTGCACGAAATCGCCGGCTCCGACCACACCACCTTGCGCATCCAGCGCGGCCTGGCCAGACACGAACAGCCAGTCACCCAGCGCAATCGCCTGGGACAGGGCGAAGGGTTCGAACGGATCCGCTTCGGTTCGCACGCGTTGCATCGTCAGAGCCGCTGGCATGAGGCACTCCTGATCAACCGGGTTCAAGGCAGTAGGTTGTTCGTTCATGGGTGGCTGATGCGCAGCACCACCTTGCCGAAGTGCTGGCCCGACTGCAGGTGCGCCAGGGCAGCGGGCAGGTCGAGCCAGTCGTGCACACTGTCGATCAGCGGGCGCAGGTCGTTGGCCTCGATGGCGCGGTTCATCGATTCGAGCGACTGTCGCGGGCCGACGACGATACCGCGCACACGGGCATTGCGCTGCAGGATCAGCAACGGGTTGATTTCACCCTGCTGGCCGCCGAGGTAGCCGATCACGTTGATCTGGCCGCTGGCATGCAGCGATAGCAGCGACTGAGCGAAGCTGCGTGGGCCGCCCACTTCCAGCACATGGTCGACGCCGTGCCCCTGGGTGATGGCCATGACCTGTTCGTGCCAGTCGGGCGTGCTGCGGTAGTTGACCAGCCCAGTGGCGCCGAGCGCGTGCAGGCGCTGCAGCTTGTCATCCTGGCTGGAACTGACGATCACTCGGGCGCCGTGCAACAGGGCGAATTGCAGGGCGAACAGCGACACGCCGCCGCTGCCTTGCAGTAGCACCCAGTCGCCGGCCTTGACCTGGCCTTCGACCACCAACGCCTGCCAGGCCGTCAATGCGGCGCAGGGCAGGGTGGCGGCTTCTTCCCAGGACAGGTGCGCGGGGCAGGGCACCACGCCACGTTCATCGAGCAGCGCGTATTCGCTGAGCATGCCGTCGAGCGGGCCGCCCAGGGGCAGCGCGTTGCCGGTATCGCCCAGGCGTCCGCCTTCCCAGCCCTGCCAGAAGCAGCCGATCACCCGCTCTCCCGGTGTGAACCGGGTGACCGCCGTGCCGACTTCGACCACCTCGCCAGCGCCATCCGAGAGCAGGGTGAAAGCGTGCTGCGGTTGTCCCTGGTAGGTGCCGTTGGCCATTTCCAGGTCACGGTAGTTGAGGGCCGCAGCCTGCACCTTGATCAGCACCTGCTGCGGGCCTGGCGTCGGGCGGGGACGTTCGATCAGGCGCAGGGCCGCGAGTCCGAAAGGCGGCGTTGCCTGCCAGGCTTTCATAGGGGGTTCTCTCCACTGTGCAAACGTTTGAGGCGGCGCCATAAGGTGGTCTGGCTGATGCCCAGGTATTCGGCGGCCATGCTCTTGTTGCCGGCGAACAGTTGCAGCGCCTTGACGATTTCTTCCTGCTCGACGTGATGCAGGTGCCCGCCGTTCTCACCCTCGCCGAGCGGTGCGTAGAGTTCGGGCACCACTCGCGGCAGCGCCTCGAGCAGGGCTTCGCAACTGCCGTACATGCGCTGCGAGACGATCAGGCGTTCCACCACGTTTTCCAGCTGGCGCACATTGCCGGGCCAGTGATAGCGGCGAAACACCGGGGCCACGCCTTTGATCAGCGCGTCCGGTTCCACCTCAAGGGCGTAGCGCAGGCCTTCGCGGCGCATCAGGTAAGCGGTCAGCACCGGAATGTCTTCGACCCGCTCGCGCAGCGGCGGGATGTGCACGGCGAAGGTGCTGATGCGGTAGTAGAGGTCTTCGCGGAAGCGCCCGGCGCGAACTTCGTCCATCAGGTCGACGTTGCAGGCGGCGACGAACTTGATGTTCAGCGAGATCGGTCGCCGCGAGCCGACCGGGCTCACTTCGCGTTCCTGCAATACGCGCAGCAATTTGGCCTGCTGCGGCAGCGGCAACGAGTTGATCTCGTCCATGAAGAAGGTGCCGTTGTTGGCGCTTTCCAGCAGGCCGGACTTACCGCCACTCTTGGCACTGGTGAAGGCGCCCTCGGCGTAACCGAACAGCTCCGATTCGAACAACTCGGCAGGGATCGCCGCGCAGTTGATCGCCACGAACGGGCCCTTGGCATTGGCGCTGGATACATGCACCTGGCGTGCTGCCAGCTCCTTGCCGGTACCGGTTTCACCACGGATCAATACGGTACCTGGCGTCGCACCGTAGACGTTCAATTGGTTCTGTACTTCTGCCATGCGGCTAGACTGGAATACCAGTCGACGACCATCGTCCTGTGTTATGGCCAGTGGGCTGAGCTGGAAACTGTAGAGGAAACCGACTGTTTCACCTTTGAGCTCGAACGGCTGTTTGTTCAAGCTGCATAACCGGTCGCCCAGCAGCAGGCCTTCTGCTCGCAGGCTCTGAGCATCGAGCATTTTGCTGTCGAGTACGCCATCCAGGCGTCGGCGTCGGCCGATGTTTGGGATCAATGTGCTGGCGGCATTGTTCCAGGCCACCACTGCGCCCATGCGGTTGGTGAGCACCTGGGGCTGCTGGTTTTGTTCCAGCAGAAACTGACCGATGGCGGCGTGTTGCTGCTCACGCTTGTGCTGCCCGGCTTGGCGTATCGCTTTGCGCAGCAGGTTGCGGCACGATTCGCGCGAGTACAGCAATACCGATTGCATCCCCGCGTATTCGGCAATATCGCAGGCATAGCTGGAGCCGATGACCACCCCGAAGCCCTCGTTGCGCACGCTGTGGAAGATTTCCTTGGCGTGCTCGGCGGTGCTGTAGGTGTGGTGGGTGAGTTCGACTCCGTCAAACAGGCTGAGCAGCTCGACGTTGGTTTCCTGCCGCTCGTAGGTCAGCAGCAGGATCTTCGATGAGATGCGCCGAGCGGTGAGCACGGCCTGGATCAGGTCGGCCTGCTCCACCTTCAAGGCCAGCACAGGGATGGGCAGGGTGTCCTGCAGGTAGAAGGCGTTGGCCCCCGCGCTGATGAAAATGTCCACCTGCTGCTGCTCGATCAGGTCACGTGCTGCCTTCACCGCATCGTTGAAGATGTTGTCGATGATGGTGATGCTGGCCAGAGCCTCGAACTCAGGAATCAGGCTATGCACCACCTGGCTCAGCTTGGAGTTGCCGATCAGGCAGACTCGTACCCGGTCGAGTTCCGCGTTGGCGAATTCCACGGTGTATTGACCCTCTTATTGTTATGAAGCATGGGCACTGGGAGCCGGCCTCCGGCCGGCGACGCTCAATTGCGGAAAAGCCAGGGTTCGCTGAGCCGGCGGTGTGCTTCGTAGGCGCTGATCTGCGCCCCGTGGCAGAGGCTTTCGCCGACCTCGTCGAGACCCTTGAGCAGGCGCTGGCGGCGCCCCTCGTCGAGCTCGAAACACCATACCCCGCCACCAACCGAAAGCAAGCGACGTTCCACATCCACCGCGGCCTGCAGGCCGGGCTGGGCCTCGGTCAGGGCGAATAGCTCGTCGATGGCCGCTTGCTCCAGCAGCAGAGGCAGGACGCCGTTGTTGAAGCAATTGTTGCGGAAGATATCGCCGAAGCTGGGGGCGATGACCACCCGGACCCCAAAATCGCGCAGCGCCCACACCGCGTGCTCGCGGCTGGAGCCACAACCGAAGTTGGCTTGCGTCAGCACCACGCTGCCCTGGCGATAGGGCGCCTGGTTGAGGATGCAGGCAGGGTTCTCGCGGCGCCTGTCCAGTGGTGTATCGATCTCGCCGGGGTCGAGGTAGCGTTCGTCGTCGAACAGGAAGGCGCCGAAGCCCGAGGCTTCCAGGCTCTTGAGGTACTGCTTGGGCAGCAGCATGTCGGTGTCGATGTTGGCCCGGTTGAGCGGGATGATGATGCCCTGGTGGGTGATCAGCGGCTGCATGCTCACAGACTCCTGAAGTCGATCAATTCACCGGCCACGGCGGCAGCGGCGGCCATGGTCGGCGACAGCAGGTGGGTGCGACCGCCCTTGCCCTGACGGCCTTCGAAGTTGCGGTTGGAGGTCGCCGCGCAGCGTTCGCCAGGGTTCAGGCGATCCGCGTTCATGCCCAGGCACATGGAGCAGCCCGGTGCGCGCCACTCGAAACCGGCAGCCTTGAAGATACGGTCCAGGCCTTCGCGCTCGGCCTGCAGGCTGACCAGGCCGGAGCCTGGCACCACCAGCGCCTGGCGGATGCGCTCGTGCACGCGGCGGCCACGGAGCACGTCGGCGGCGGCGCGCAGGTCTTCGATGCGCGCGTTGGTGCAGGAGCCGATGAAGATACGGTCCAGTGGCACGCCGGCCAGCGCCTGGCCTGGCTGCAGATCCATGTAGGCCAGTGCGCGTTCCCAGTCCAGGCGTTGCAGGGCGTCGCGCGCCATGTCCAGGGTCGGGACGTGGTCGCTGATCGACAGGACCATTTCCGGCGAGGTGCCCCAGGTTACCTGCGGGCGAATATCGGCGGCCTGGATCGTCAGTTCCTGGTCGAAACGTGCATCGGTGTCCGAATGCAGCGTCTCACGCCAGTAGGCGGTGGCCGCGTCCCAGTGCTCCGGCGACGGTGCCAGCGGGCGGCCGCGCACGTAGCGTTCGGTGGTCTGGTCATAGGCCACCAGGCCAACGCGTGCGCCGGCCTCGATGCTCATGTTGCACAGGGTCATGCGCGCTTCCATCGACAGCGCTTCGACGGCCGGGCCGCAGAACTCGATGGCGTGTCCGCTGCCGCCGGCGCTGCTGATGCGGCCGATGATGTACAGCGCCAGGTCCTTGGCGGTGACACCTGGGGCCAAGTCGCCTTCGACGCGGATGCGGTAGTTCTTCAGCTTGCGGCTGCGCAGCGTCTGGGTGGCCAGCACGTGCTCGACCTCGCTGCTGCCGATGCCATGGGCCAGTGCGGCGAAGGCACCGTGGGTGGCGGTGTGCGAGTCGCCGCAGACCAGGGTCATGCCCGGCAGGGTCAGCCCTTGCTCAGGACCGACCACATGGACGATGCCCTGGCGCATGTCGTCGAGGGCGAACAGTGGGATGCCGAACTCGCGGGCGTTGCTTTCCAGTACGGCGATCTGCTGCCGGGCGATGCGGTCACTGATGCCGCCCAGGCCTTGCTCGCGACCCAGGGTCGGCACATTGTGGTCGGGCGTGGCCAGGCTGGTGTCCACGCGCCAGGGCTTGCGCCCTGCCAGGCGCAGGTTGGCAAAGGCCTGTGGTGACGTCACCTCGTGCAGCAGGTGGCGATCGATGTAGAGCAGGGTCGAGCCATCGGGCAGATCCTCCACGCGATGACGATCCCAGAGCTTGTCGTAGAGCGTTTGTGCTCCCACGGTGTGTACCTCGGCAGTAGAAAAGGGCGATTCTTATATGGTTGTTGTGAGGTCAGCGTCGGGCAGGTGTCCAGGGCACCCAGCGGTACAGCTCGTTGCCAGTGGGGTCGGCGACCCGGTAGCCGCAGTAGCTGTCCAGGCGCCCTCCGGCCTTCGGCTGGATGATGCAGTACGGCTTCTGGCAGGCGTTCTCGTCCTGGCCGGCGTCCAGCAGGGCCTGGCGCGCCTGCGCCAGGGACTGATCGAGTGAGGCGACGCGCTGGCCATCGAGCTTCGCCACGTTGGCCTGGAAGTGGCTGACCCAGGCATCGGAAAAGGCGGCACAGCGGCCACCCTCCGAGCTGCTGGCCGTCGATGGAGCGTGACTGGGCGCCGTCGCCGAACAACCGGCGACGGCCGCCAGCGCCAGTGCGCTAGCCCAGCAGCGCAAGGCAATCCTCCAGGTCGCGCACGTCCGCGTACTTGATCTGCAGGTCGCGCAGGTTGGCCTGGTGCGCCAGTGCATCGCGATCACCCACCGCCTGTTCCGGTAGCAGCACGCGGAACTCGTGCTGCAGCGCGTCCAGCGCGGTTGCCCGCACGCAGCCGCTGGTGGTCAGGCCGGTGACCATCACACCATCGACGCCGGCCTCGTGCAGGCGTTGCGCCAGGTCGGTGCCGAAGAAGGCACTGGCCCAGAACTTCACCAGCACCGGCTCGCCGTCCTGCGGTGTCAGGCGCGGGTCGATCCGTACCAGCTCCGAGCCGGCCGCCAGCACGTTCAGCGCCGGAATCTTTTCGCGGAACACCCTTGCCTGGCTGGGTTGGTCATAGGCCACGGTGGTGAAAATCACCGGCCAGCCACGTCGGCGAAAGGCCTCCAGCAGCTTGCGGTTGGCTTCGATGACCGCCGGGCATTCGCTGGCCAGCGGGCTTTTCGTCGGGTCGGTGAAACCGACCGAGAGATCCACCAGCACCAGCGCATAGCGCTGGGCCGGGGAGAGGGAGCGGGAATCCAGAGCCATGGCGATTCCTCAGTTCCAGGACGGTGTGGTCGGTGCCGGCAGGCCGGTTTCGGCCAGGCAGCGTGCCTTGAGTTCGTCCAGCGTGCCGCCGCGATCGAACAGTTCGATCTCGCCCCGCTCGGCCGCCATGACCTCGCGCAGGGCGCGAGTCGCACTCTCGTCCACGGCATCATTGGCGACCACCACGCCGTAGCGGCGGGCGCCGTCGGCACTGACCAGGCCCTTGCGCACATCAGTGAGCACCTTGGCCGGATCACGCTGCAGCGGGTCGCCCCAGCCACCACCGCCCCAGGTGTCGAACAGCACCAGGTCGCCGGCCTTGACCTGGATGTTGTCGCACTTGGCCGGCAGCATCTGCCGGGTGCCATCGGCACGGATCAGTTCCTTGCGGCTGCGCTCACCCGGTGCACCACCGTTGACGCCCCAGGGGTAGGTCAGCCAGCGGTCGTCGTGGATCGACACTTCGCCGTCGACCAGCAAGCGGTAGGCCACGCGCAGGCCATTGCCGCCACGGTGCAGGCCGGCACCGCCGGAGTCGGCGAGGGTTTCGTAGGTTTCGATGCGCAGCGGGAAGTACGCCTCGACGAACTCGTTGGGCACGTTGGTAAAACCCGGCCACAGCGAGTGGCCGTCCGGGCCGTCGCCCACCGGCCGCCCCGGAATGCCGCCGAAACCGATCTGGAACAGCTGGAACCATTCGCCCTGTTGGTCGTAGCCCGAGTACATGAAGTGCGGCGAGTCGGAGAAGCCGGCGGCGTTCATCGCTTGCGGTGTGCCCTGGCCGAGCAGCCCGCCCATCATGTCGAAGATGCGCCCCAGCAGGTGGGTGCGGCAGGACAGGGCGGCGGGGAAGTTCGGCTTGAGGATCGAACCTTGTGGGATGCGCACCTCGACCAGGTCGTAGAAACCGTCGTTGAGCAGGATCGCCGGGTCGAACAGGCTGATGGTCAGTGCGCCGAAGAAGATCTTGAACATCTCTTCGTTGAGGTAGAAGTTGACCGAGGACGGTGCCTGCGGGTCGGTGCCCTCGAAGTCGAAGATCGCCTTGTCGCCCTCGCGCCACAGTGCGCAGCGCAGGGTATAGGGGCCGAGGCCTGCGCCGTCGTCACAGATGTAGTCTTCGAACACCTGGCGGTGCTCGGGCACCACACGGCCGATGACTTCTTTCATGGCCCGGTGGGTGCGTTCGAGCATTTCCTGCTGGGCGCTGTAGAACACGTCGTCACCGAAGCGCTCGGCCAGTTCGACGCAGCGTTTGCCGGCGGTGCGGCAGGCGGCGACGATGGCGTTGAGGTCGGAGCGGTTCCAGCGTGGCATGCGCACGTTGTGCAGGATCACGTCGAGCATGTCGGCGTTCATCTCGCCACGGCGGTACAGCTTCACCGGCGGGATACGGATGCCTTCTTCCCAGATCGAACTGGCGTTGGTCGGCAGGCTACCCGGCACCTTGCCGCCGACGTCGGACATATGGCCGAACATGGCGGCGTAGTTGATCACCCGGCCGTTCTTGAAGATCGGCATCAGCACCAGCCAGTCCGGCAGGTGGCTGACCGCACCGTTGCACAGGTACGGGTCGTTGGTGAGGAACACGTCGCCTTCTTCGATTTCGCCTTCGTAGCTGCGCAGGAAGCCGCTGATGAAGGAGCCGAACTGGCCGACGATCATCTTGCCGTCGCAGGTGGCGATCATCGGGAAGGCATCACCCTGTTCGCGGATGCCCGGGCTCATGGCGGTACGAAAGAGCACCGCGTCCATTTCGTTACGGGCGTTGCCCAGGGCGTTCTCGACGATGTCGATGGTGATGCCGTCGACGTCGACACGCTGGAACGGATTGCTGTTTTCTTGTTTGATGCGCGCAACCATGACGCTTACTCCTGATGGCCCAGCGGGCGGATCAACAGATTGCCGACGCGGTCCACGGCCGCTTCGTAACCCGGAAGAACGAGGGTGGTGGAGTCCATCTCCATGACGATGGCCGGCCCCGGCACGATCAGGCCCGGACTCAGCTTGCCGCGCGCATAGAGCGCCGCGTCGTAGTCCTGGCCGGCATAGTGCACCGGGGTGTGGCCGACCTGCGCCTCGGCCAGGCTGCTGGTGGCGCTCTCGAAGGCACGCTCGGTGATCTCCGGGCGTGGCGCGCGGGCGATGGCACGCAGGTTGACCAGCTCATGGGCTTCGTTGAGGGCGAAGGTGAACAGCTGCTCGTGTTCGGCATCGAAGGCGGCGGTGATGGCCTGCATGCCGGTACGGGTCAACTCGTCCGGGTCGATGTCCAGGGTCAGCAGCAACGCCTGGCCCTGGTAGCGTACGTCGGCCTGCCAGGTCAGTTGTTGCACCTCGGCGGGAATGTCCTGCGCGGCCAACGAGCTGCGCACGCTGTCGCCGAGTTGCTGGAGAATCTGCACCACTTCCTCGACGCTCATGTCGCTGACGCGGCGCACCAGCGAGCGCGAGGCCTCGTCCTTGACGCGGGTGGTGGCGTCGCCGTAGGCGCAGAGCACACCCGGGCCTGGCGGGATGATTACCGGCCAGGCATTCATCAGGATGCCCAGGGCGTTGGCATGCAGCGGGCCGGCGCCGCCGAAGCCGCACAGGGCGAAGTCGCGCGGGTCGTAGCCCTGCTCGACGCTGATCAGACGCAGCGCACCGAACATGTGCTCGTTGGCGATGCGCACGATGCCTTCGGCCGCCTCGAACAGCGACACGCCCATGGCATCGGCGGTGGCCTGCACGGCGGCTGTGGCCAGATCCTTGCGCACCTGGAAGTCGCCACCGAGCTTCTGCTCGGCCGGCAGGTAGCCCAGCACCACGTTGGCGTCGGTCACGGTGGCGACGGTGCCGCCCTTGTTATAGGCCGCAGGGCCAGGCACCGCACCGGCGCTTTCCGGGCCGACGCGCAGCGCGCGGGTCAGCTCCGGCACCGAGGCCATGGAGCCGCCACCGGCGCCGATGGTACGCACGTCGACCGACGGTGCACGCACGGCTACGTCACCGACGCGGGTTTCGCGGCGAATGCGCGCCTGGTTGTTGTCGATCAGCGCCACGTCGGTAGAGGTGCCGCCGACGTCGAAGGTCAGCACCTTGCTGAAGCCGCCACGGGAGCAGAACCAGATCGCCCCTGCCACGCCGCCGGCTGGGCCTGAGAGCAGCAGGTTGACCGGCGTGCTGGCGGCGGACTGGCTGGTGGCCAGGCCGCCGTCGGAGCGCAGGATGGACAGTTGCACGTCTGGGCGCAGGCGGCTGCACAGCTCGCCTTGCAGGTGTTCCAGGTAGTTAGCCACTTCCGGGCGCACGTAGCTGTTGACCACGGTGGTTTCGGTGCGCTCGTACTCCTGCATTTCCGGCACCACTTCCGAAGACAGCGATACCGGCACGCCAGGCATCACCTCGCGGGCGATGTCGTAGATGGCCTGTTCGTGTGCGCCGCTGGCGTAGGCGTTGACCAGGCTAATGGTCAGCGCCTCGATGCCGGCCTGCTTGAGGCGCAGCAGCTCGGAGCGAATCGCCTCACGATCAAGCTCGCGCACCACGGCACCATGCGTGTCGATGCGCTCGTCGGCTTCGACGGTCAGTTCCAGCGGGGCGAGCAGTTCGCCCTTGTTGAAGGTCACCCAGCCGCCGAGGCCGCCAGGTACGAAGGAGCGGGCGATATGCAGCACCTGCTTGTAGCCCTTGGTGGTCACCAGGCCGACCTTGGCGCCGCGGCGGGTCAGGATGGCGTTGGTCGCGACCGTGGTGCCGTGCATCACCGAGCGAATGGCGGACGGCTCGACGCCCGAGGTCTGGCAGATCTTCTCGATGCCATTGAGCACCGCGATGGAGGGATTGTGCGGCGTGGAAGGCACCTTGGCGGTGTAGCTGTCACCCGTGACATCGTTGATCAGGAGCAGGTCAGTAAAGGTTCCGCCTACATCAACACCCAAACGAAAACTCATGTTGCCTCCAAGCACTTTCTTGGCTTTGTTGTGCATCTTGGACCGAGGGGTATCGACCCCCCTCGGCTATTTCGGCTTAACGCGCGGCTTTTTCGAGTTCGCGCAGATTGACATCGTCAGCGGTGACACCCGGTGTGTTCAGGCGCGGGCCACCCAGTACGAACACCGTGCCATGGCGGCGCTGGTAGTCGATGGTGAAGCCCGCGGCGGACACGATCCCCACATCGCCATCCTCGGTCTTGATGGTCTTGAGGTGGTAATTCATCCATTTCCAGAACTGCCCTTTGCGGTCGTAGGCCTCGGCCTGGTAGAAGCGTGGGAACTGGGTATCCATGTACATCACTTTCTTGCTGTACGGGTGCTCCGGCGGGGTGGTGGCTTCCAGCACCCAGACTTCACGCGGTTCCCATTCGGCCTTGGGGTTCCAGAACGGCTTGTTATCCAGGTCGATGACCGGGAACTCGGCGTTGCCGCTGGCCTTCTGGTTCCAGGTTTCACCCTGGGAGTTGGCTACGGCGAGGATCCAGCGCTTGCCGAGCAGTTTGTAATCCGGGTACCAACTCGGGTGGGCGTTGAAAATCTCGATGTCGTCGCTGAGCTGGTCGGTGCCGCCAATGGGGTCCATCCAGGTGCCGCCGGATAGGCGACGGGTGCGCCGTACCGACTTCACGTAGGCCCAGGAGTCTTCCAGCTTGGGCGAGTCGTAACGCACGGTGAACAGGCCCAGGCCGCGGATGTCGTTGGGGTAGGTCGCGTACAGCAGGGTCTTGGTGAGGATGCTGCCGTCACCCTCGACGGTCTGCTCGGTGCCCAGGCGGCCCTTCATGTAGTAGCGCTTGAAAGCCCACTCCTGGCGGCGCTCGAGGCCGACCTTGTCGTTGAGGAACAGGTAGCCGAACTTGGGGTAGTCCTGCAGGTTCTTGATCGGTTGGGCGTAGTGGTGATTCCAGATCAGCTTGGCGGCAGCGTCCGGGTCGTCCTGACTGACGTTGGGGAACGGCACGCCGGCCACCCAGCCTTCGACCTGACGGGTGTCGCGGTTGTACACGGCCTTGCCTTCGTTGGCCTTGGTCGCGGCCACGTAGTCCTTGCCCAGGGTGATCGGCTCGGAAGCCTTGAGGGTGATGGCCAGGCCTTCGTCCTTGATCAGGATCTGCATGCGTTCGGTGAGCAGGTCGCCGATGCTGTGGCCCTCGAAGGTGTCGCCCAGGTGCTGGGCGAGGTTGCCCGCTTCGATCCGCGTACCCGGTGTCAGCTCGGCGGCCTGTGCGGCCAGCGCGACCGAGAAGGTCAGCGCCAGGGAAGCGGCGAGGTGATGCTTGAGGAATGTCATTGTTGTTATCTCCTGGATCAGAACTGGTAGGTCACGCGGACGGCCAGTTGGTCGTTGCCATCGAAGTAGCCGAACAGGTTGGTGTTGTTGAAGCCTTGCAGGGCGCGCTTCTGCCGCTCGTCGTTGAAGAACAGGTCGGCCTCGACACGTACTCGCCAGTTGTTGCCATAGGCGAACTCGACGCTGGGCACGATGAAGCTGCCGCCATAGGTCAGGTCGGTGCCCACGGCCAGGGTCGGATTGATGCGGTCGTTGTCGTAGTTGGTCGCCAGGATGGCGGTGGCGATGGTCGAGTATTCCTTGGCCCGGCCACTGAAGCCGGCGGTGTTGACCACTTCGTCATCACGGTCGTAGTTGGTGATCCAGGTGTTGAACAGTTGCACCGAGAAGAACGACGGACGACTGGTGCCCAGGTAGCTCTGCAGGCCGAGCTGCTTGTCCATGCGCACCATGGTCTTGACCACGTCTTTCTCGATGATCCCGCAGAAGCCCGGGAAGAACGAGCAGCCGCCTGCTTCGCCGGCCTGTACGCCGATGTTGTACGGCGCGTTGGGGATGTAGGAGACCTCAGCGGAGAACACCGCATCGACCGATTCCAGGTAACGGTTGGCGGTCACCCCGAACACGTCGATGAAGGGGAAAATCAGCTCGCCGACGGTGGAGTTCGGGTCGGAGTTGTAGTCGCCCTTGTACGGACCAACGTAGGTACGGCCACTGGCGGCGTTGCCGACGCCTAGTGGGTTGTTCGGGTTGGAGTTGATCACCGGGTTCTGCGACGGGCCGTGGAACCAGCCCAGGGAGTACTCCCACTCGCCGGTCATGCCCTTCCAGCGCACGCCGTAGGACGGATCGTCCATGTCGGCGGCCTTGTGATCGTAGTTGTACGGCACGTCGGCGCCGAAGGTGGCGGACTCGAAGGTGATGCCTTTGTTCGGGTTGTTCGCCCAGCGCCCACCTTCCAGGTCATAGCTGTTGCCGCGGTCGCTGGCACGGTTCATCCGGCCTGGGATGTAGAGCAGTTGCAGGGTGCCGTCGACGCTGTCGAAGCGCTCCATCAGGTTGACCATCCACAACGGCTTGCGCACGTCCTCGTTCTCTGGCTCAAGGAACGAGCGGATGCGCATGTCGTAACCGTGGATCACGTCCAGCGACTGGAAGAAGTCGGTCTCGCCCCAGACCACCTGCTGCTTGCCGAGCTTGAGGGTGGTGGTCGGGGTGACCCCGGTTTGCCACCACAGCTCGCGGATTTCCTCGCTGTTGTAAACGTCGTCCATCAGGTTGACCGAGGACTTGCTGCGGTTGCTGAACAGGTCGGATGCGGCGTTGCCGTCCATGCTCTTCTGCAGGTCTTTCAGGTAATCGGTTTCCACCTCGCGGGCCACGCGCCCGGAGATGTTGAACTGCGAGTTGCCGAAGTCCTTGAACAGGTTGAGCTTGAGCGTGGTACGCGCCATCGACAGGTCGTAGCGGTAATTGCCCTTGCGCTTCGCCCCGACCAGCCCGTTGGGATCATCGGTGTCCATCACATAGGGATTCTCCAGGTTCCAGGACATGTGCTGGCGTGCATAGCCACTGACCTCCCAGTCGGAGAAGAACCCTTCATCAGCCTGTGCCCCAGCCTGCACTCCCATACCAGCCAGCAGAACCGCGCAAGCGATCGGAGTTTTGCCAGACCACACTTTCGTATTGTTGTTGTGTGCGCTCATTTTCAGTTCCTGATGTGTTCAGGTTGGTGGATACGCCCGCAGATCGGGGCATCTTTCGTCTGGCCGTGCTCAAAGATGAATTTCGGTTTGAACACCAGCGCAAGCGAAGGCATGACGAAGAGCGAGGTCAGTGCCGAAACCATCAGCCACAGGCCGATCAGCATGCCCATCTCCGCCTGGAAACGAAGGGAGGAGAACGACCAGAACAGCACCCCGGCAGCCAGGGTGAAGGCCGTCAGCAGCACCCCGCGGCCCGCCGAGCCGAGGGACTGCAGCACCGCGTCGAGCGGGTCGGCATCCGGGTGTTTCTCCAGGAATTCCTTCATCGAATCGACGATGTAGAAGGCGTAATCCACGCCCAGACCGATGCCCAGGGCCACCACCGGCAGGGTGCTGATGCTCATGCCGATGCCCTGCCAGGCCATGAAGGCGAAGGTCACCACATTGGAGATCAGCACCGGGATGATGAAGAAGATGCCGCTGACCGAAGAGCGATAGACCACCAGGCAGCACAGCACCACCACCAGGAAGGCCAGCGCGGTGGCCTCGATCTGGTCGCCGAGAAGGATCTCATTGACCGCCGCGATGATCCCCAGCACGCCACCGACCAGCTTCACCTCGGCGCCTTCCAGCGGGTTGTCGCGGATGAACTCGTTGGCGTAGTGGGTCGCCTTGCGCAGGGTGTCGCCCTTGTGATCGCGGAAGAACAGGGTCACGGCGGCATTGCGGAACTGCACGTCGGCGAACTGGGTCAGGTCGTCCGGGTCGGCACCTTGCATGTAGAAGCTGATCAGCTCGCCGTTTTCCATGCGGCTCAGGCCCAGCTCGCCGTAGCGCGGGTTGCCTTCGTAGAGGTTGCGACGGATGTCGATGACGATGTCGGCCAGCGACACCGAACCGCCGATCTCCGGCTGGCGCTCCATGTAGCGCGAGAAGCGCAGCATCCAGTCGAGCACCTCGGGCGTTTTCATCGCGTCCAGTTCTTTACCTTCGAGCACCACGAACATCTGCTCGGAACCGGGGTAAAGGCGGTTGATCAGGGCGCTGTCGCGGTTGAAGGCGGAGTCCTGCCAGAGGATCGGCGAGCCGTCGCTGGCGTCGCCGACGTTGATCCGCGTCGCCTCGAACATGAAGCCGCCCAGCAGTACCAGGGTCACCGGGGCGACCCAGTAGCGCGCGCGGCTGCGCACCATCCACTTCGCACCATTGAGGACGAACTGCATGAAACCGTCGAGGTTGACCGGGTGCACGTAGCCTTCCGGGCGCTTGACGTAGGACAGCAGCGCGGGCGTCAGCAGCACCGCCGAGACGGCGATGGTCATCACCCAGATGGCACCGATGATTGCCACTTTGTGCATCAGCGGAATCGGCGTGAGGATGACGCAGAGAATCGCCCCGGCATCGGCATACAGTCCCAGCATGCTCGGGCGAAACAGCTCGCGCATGGTCTGCTCGGCGGCCTTGCGCGGCTCGATGGACTCGCCCACCGCCAGGTCGTCGAAGCGGGTGATCAGCTGCACCGAGTGGGAGAAGGCGCGCGCCGTGATGATGAAGGCCACCACGATCACCAGCGGGTCGAAGTTGTAGCCCAGCAGGCTGCCGACACCCAGTGCCCAGATGGCCGAGACGGTACCGGCGATCAGTGGCAGCAGGGTGCCGCGCCAGGTGCGGCTGAACACGAACAGCAGGATCAGCATGGCGGCCAGCGAGAGCAGGGCGATGCCCACGGTCTCGCCGAGGTAGTGCGCCACCCAGCCATAGAGGATCGGCTCGCCGACCAGGTGCAGGCTGACCTGATCCTTGACCGGCGAGGCGTCGAGGATGGCCTCGATCTGCGGGAAGATCTTCGCGTAGTCCACCAGATGGTCGTAGAAGTCGACCTGGATCAGCGCCGAACTCAGGTCACGGTCGACGTACAGGCCATAGACCAGCGGGTTGTTCAGCACCGCCTGGCGCAATTCGCGCATCTGCTGCGCGTCCTTGGGCAGGTCCGGCCACATCAGCGGACGGGTCTCGATGCCTTCGCTGGAGGCGTTGACGCGCTTGAGCTTCTTCGAGGCCAACGAGGTGATCTGCATCGGATTGACGCCCTCGACCTGCTGCAGGTCGTAGGTGATCCGGCGCACTTCACCGAGCACGTCCTCGCGGAAGATGTCGCCTTCCTTGGCCTTGACCAGGATGGTCACGCGGTTGCTGGCTGCGAAACTGTCCTGGTACTTCTGGTGCACCTTCACGTAGGGGTGGTCGTGGGGAACCATGTCGCTGAAGCGGGTGCGGATGTCCAGATTGACCAAGCTGGCGGCGAAACCCAGGGTGATCAGCCCGACCACCACGCACACCAGCAGGCGATGGCGGATCGACCACAGCGACAGGCGCGCGGCGAAATTCATGGCGGCATTCATTGTTGGTGCTCCCGAGGCCAGAGCTGCAGGTCGTCCTGGCGCAGCAAGCCGAGTTGATGGCCGATCAGCACGACACCGTTGGCGGTATCGAGCAGGCGGCTGTGATAGCTCTTGTCCAGGCCGTCCGGCGTCCAGGCCTGCCATTCGTTGGCCGGGGTGCGCGAGCGGAACAGCGCGCCACGGTCGCCGGTGGTTAGCCACTCGCCGTCATGCACGGTGACGTCGAACAGGTGCTCAGGGGTGAAGGCGTTCACCGCCTGCCAGCTGTCGCCGCCGTCGCGGCTGATAAAGACCTGGCCCTGGTTACCCACGGCAACACCGGTGCGACCGTCGAAGACCAGCGCGCGCATGCTCTCGCTGCCCAGTTCCTGGGTGGACCAGGTCAGGCCGCCATCGCGGCTACGCAGCAGGCGGCCGAATTCGGCGGTAATCCACAGGTCGCCATCGACGCCAGCGCGGATGCTGTTGAAGGTGACGTCGTCACCGTTGCCCATCGGCTCCCAGTGCGTGGCATCGGCGTCGCCGCGAAACAGCGCGCCCATTTCGCCGACTGCCCAGAAATGGCCGTTGATGAAACTGACGCTGAGCAGCTTGCCGGCCAGATCGGAGACCACCAGCTCCTGGCTTTGCCAAGGTTCTTGCCCCTGGCGCGTCCACAGATGCCCCTGATTGCCCACCACTACCTGGCGGCCCTGGTCGGACACGGCTATGGATTGCAGATTGCTGCGCGCCGGCAGCTCTTCCCGTGCCCAGGTGGCACCGGCATCGAGGCTCGACAGCAGGGCGCCGTTTTGCCCGACGATCCACAGGTGCTCGCCGAGTGCGGCGCCATCGAAAAAGGCGTCGCGGCGTTCCAGCAGCGGCTGATCCAGTGGTACCGGATTGACCGATGGTTTGATGAACACTGCGGCATAGGCCAGGCTGCCAATCACCATCCAGGGCGCCAGCCGCGCGAGCCAGCCAAGCAGGCACTTAAACATGGCTGCCTCCTTGTAGCTTGCCGGCCTGGCGGTCGAGCCAGCGGAACGAATGGCCGCCCAGCGGCGTACCGGTCAGCGCTTGTACACGCTGCACGGCATCGACCAGCGCCAGTGGTTCGATACCACTGCGCAGGCCCATGGCATCGAGCATCAGCACCAGGTCTTCGGTGGCCAGGTTGCCGGTGGCGCCAGGCGAGAAGGGGCAACCGCCGAGGCCGCCGATGGAGCTGTCGAACTCACGCACGCCGCACTCCAGTGCGGCCAGTACGTTAGCCAGGGCCATGCCACGGGTGTCGTGGAAGTGGCACGACAGTTGGCCGGCTGCGCTGGGCGTGGCCAGCCGTTCCAGCACCTCACGCACGGCACGCGGATTGGCCGCACCGATGGTGTCGGCGATGATCACCTTGTCCGCGCCTGCTTCGAACATGCGCTGGGTCAGGTATTCCACAACCGAGGGCGGTGTCAGGCCTTCGAACGGGCATTCGAAGGCTACGGCGACATAGGCACGTGCCTGGATGCCGTCCTCGCGGGCGCGCTGCATCAGCTCGGCACAGACCGCAGTGGTCTGTTCCAGGCTCATGTTGATGTTGCGCTGGTTCATGGTCTCGGTGGCTGACAGCACCACGGCGACCGAGCGCACGCCGGCCTCGCGCGCCAGCTCGTAGCCGCGCAGGTTGGGTACCAGCGCCGAGTAGGCAACCGCATCGACCATCGGCAGGCGGCCGAAAAGCTCGCCAGTGCCGGCCATCTGCGGTACCGCCTTGGGCGATACGAAACTGCCGACTTCGATGCTGCGAATGCCGCTATCGAGCAGCGCGTTGATCATCAACAGGCGCTCGTCGATGCTCAGTGTCTTGCCCTGGCTCTGCAGCCCGTCGCGTGGGCCGACTTCATTGACGGTGACGAAATCGCTCATGCCTCACCCCACGGTCCGCTGGTTCTTCAGGGCCGCGATACGCTGCGGGTCGTAACCCAGCACGCGTTCGAGCACGGCGTCGGTGTGTTCGCCCAGCAGTGGGGGGGCGCTGTAGCTGTCTTCGTCGTCGGCCGACAGCTTGATCGGGTTGCCCGGTGCTTCCACCGTGCCGCCTTGCGGATGGGGGATTTCCACCACCATCTTGCGATGGCGAACCTGCGGGTCGGCCAGCGCGTCGCTGAAGCGGTTGAC
>Ga0208645_1000074_pt1 | contig 165882 bp, 145 predicted proteins | sample VirMetDEL_Sep_01_FD_184519 | JGI IMG/M metagenome (GOLD analysis project Ga0208645, IMG submission 184519) | Aqueous microbial communities from the Delaware River and Bay under freshwater to marine salinity gradient to study organic matter... | ecosystem: Environmental > Aquatic > Marine >...
CGAACTCATCTGCATTCAGGGAAGCTCCACCAATGAGCCCCCCATCGATATCCGGCATGCCGAACAGTTCGACCGCATTGGCCGCCTTCACGCTGCCGCCGTATAGAAGCCGCACACCTTGTGCGACCTCAGAATTCTCTGCCGCCAACTGCGCGCGGATAGCTGCATGCACATCCTGCGCCTGTTGCGGTGTTGCAGTCAGCCCGGTGCCAATGGCCCAGACCGGCTCGTAAGCGATGACTGCCTTCGCAAACGCACCAACACCCAGCTCCTCGATGATGCTGCCCAGCTGACGCGAGACAACTTCAAGAGTCTTGCCCGATTCGCGCTGTTCAAGGGTCTCCCCTATGCACAACACCGGAATCAAGCCACAAGCCTGTGCCGCTGCGAACTTGCGATTGAGTGTCCCATCCCGCTCGCCCATCAACTGACGGCGCTCGGAGTGCCCGACAAGCACGTAGGAACAACCCGCATCAACCAACTGACTTGGCGAAATCTCACCTGTCAGCGCACCTTGCATGGGTTCCATTGCGCAATTCTGCGCGCCGACCTGAATCGACTTACCTTTCAAGCCATCAACCACTTGGTTGATATGCAAGCAAGATGGAAAAACCGCGACATCAACACCGCTCGGCAAGGCCAAGTGACGAAGGCCATTGATCAGCTCAGCGACACTGGCGCGGGTACCGTGCATCTTCCAGTTACCAGCTACCATAGTGCGACGCATGCTGTACCTCGTCGGTCAAAGTGGGCGCAGATGTTACCCAACCACACCATCACTGGCAAGCCGAATTCAGGAGCAAACTTCAGTTACTAGTTTTGCCAGGTCTTCGGCATGCCCGCGAACCAGGGTTTCGTCCTCACCTTCGACCATGACGCGCACCAGCGGCTCTGTGCCGGACTTGCGCAGCAACACGCGCCCACGCCCCGCCATTGCCAGGGTCACGCGCTCGCAGGCCGCTTTGACAGCCGGGTGTTCGATCGGGTTGTCGCCACCGGCAAAGCGCACGTTGAGCAGCACTTGCGGGCACTTGCGCAGGGCTTGACGCGCCTGGGCCAGGCTTTCCTGGCGACGGCGCAACGCCAACAGCACCTGCAGCGCGGCGATGATCGCGTCGCCCGTGGTGGTGTGCTGGAAGCACACGACATGCCCGGAGTTCTCGCCACCGATCTGCCAATTGCGCTCCAGCAGTTCGGCAATCACATAACGATCCCCGACATTGGCACGCACAAAAGGAATGCCCAGCTCGCCCAGTGCCAACTCCAGCCCGAGATTGCTCATCAGCGTACCGACAACACCGCCCTGCAAGCGGTTACGCTCATGCAGGTCGCGGGCAATGATGAACATCAAGTCATCGCCATCAACCACGGCGCCGGTGTGATCCACCATCAGCACGCGGTCACCGTCGCCATCAAAGGCAATACCCAGGTCGGCATGCTCGGCCAGGACGGCAGCCTGCAATTGCTCCATATGCGTGGAGCCGCAGTTTTCGTTGATGTTCAACCCGTTTGGCTGGGCCGACAGCACCGTCACTTCCGCACCCAGCTCCTTGAACACGCTCGGCGCCACTTTATAGGTCGCACCATGGGCACAGTCGACGACGATCTTCAGCCCGGCGAAATTGGTGCTGCTTGGCACACTGCTCTTACAGAATTCGATATAACGGCCAGAGGCGTCGTTGATCCGCGACACCTTGCCCAGCTTGCTGGACTCGACCACCGTCATCGGCGCATCCAGCAGCTCTTCGATCATCAGCTCGATCTCATCCGGCAGCTTGGTGCCCTGCCCCGAGAAGAACTTGATGCCGTTGTCATCATGAGGATTGTGCGAAGCACTGATCACAATGCCGGCTTCGGCATGGAAGGTACGCGTCAGGTAAGCGATCGCCGGGGTCGGCATCGGGCCCAGCAGCATTACATCGGCACCGGCGGCGGACAAACCGGCCTCCAGCGCAGACTCAAACATATAGCCTGAGATACGCGTGTCCTTGCCCACCAGGATGCGGCACGCGCCCATGCTGCGGAACGCCATGCCTGCCGCCCAACCCAGCTTGAGCATGAAATCGGGGGTAATCGGAAACTCGCCGACCCGACCACGGATACCGTCGGTGCCAAAGTATTTCTTTGTCATAAGTGCTCCATCATTCTTATTCGGCCGATTCTACTGCGGCAATCATGCGGACAACATCCACGGTCTCAGCGACATCATGCACACGCAAGATACGCGCACCCTTGGTCACAGCAAGTGCCGCCAGCGCCAACCCACCATAAAGCCGCTCGCCCACCGGGCGATTCAGCGCCAGACCTATCATGCTCTTGCGCGAAACGCCGACCAACAAAGGTCGACCCAGGGCATGCAAGGCTTCCATATGCTTGAACAGACTTAGATTGTGCTGCAGGGTCTTGGCGAAACCAAACCCCGGATCGAGGATGATCTTGTCGGCAGCGATCCCTACGGCGGCGCATTGAGCAATGCGATCAGCCAGGAACCCGCTCACTTCGCCAACCAGATCATCGTAGTGCGGATTGTCCTGCATGGTGCCGGGCTCGCCCAGCATATGCATCAGGCACACCGGCAGGCCGGTCGCCGCGGCGGCGTCCAGCGCACCATCACGCTGCAACGAACGCACATCGTTGATCAGCCCCGCACCCAGGCGCGCCGTTTCGCGCATCACCGCCGGGGTCGATGTATCCACGGAAATGATCACATCCAGCTCGCGAGCGATGCGCTCGACGATCGGCGCCACCCGCTCCAGTTCCTCCACGGGAGAAACCACGCGAGCACCGGGCCGGGTCGACTCGCCGCCAACATCGATCAAGGTCGCACCCGCCGCCACCATCGCCTCGGCGTGACGCAACGCAGCATCGAGCTGATTGAAGCGACCACCATCGGAAAAGGAATCGGGGGTTACATTAAGAATGCCCATGACATGCGTATGGGCCAAATCAAGAACCCGGCTGCCGCAAGGCAACCGGGTGGAGGACGACGCAAAAGTCATTTCAAACCTTAGTGGTCAGCTGCAGGACCGCCGATCGGGTTTTCAGGGCGTTCGTTCTGAACCACTGGCGGCGTGCCAGAGGTGCCCGAACCACCTTCCCAATCGCGAGGTTCACGCGGTGTACGGCCCGCCATGATGTCGTCGATCTGATCGGCATCAATGGTTTCGTACTTCATCAGCGCATCCGCCATGGCATCCAGCTTGTCGCGGTTGTCGGTGAGGATCTGCTTGGCCGTGCCGTAGCACTGGTCAATGATGCTGCGCACTTCGGAGTCGATCAGCTTGGCTGTCTCACCTGAGAAGCTGGCACTTTGACCGCCACCGCCACGCCCCAGGAACACTTCACCTTCTTCCTCGGCGTACATCAAAGGACCGAGTTTTTCCGACAGACCCCATTTGGTCACCATGTTCCGCGCAATCTGGCTGGCACGCATGATGTCGTTGGAAGCACCGGTGGTGACACCGTCGAAGCCCAGGGTCATCTCTTCAGCAATCCGGCCGCCGTACAGCGAGCAGATCTGACTGATCAACGCACGCTTGGAGAGGCTGTAGCGATCCTCTTCCGGCAGGAACATGGTCACACCCAGCGCCCGACCACGAGGAATGATCGACACTTTGTAGACCGGGTCATGCTCAGGCACGACGCGCCCTACGATAGCGTGACCGGCTTCGTGATAAGCGGTGTTCTGCTTCTCTTTCTCGGACATGACCATGGATTTGCGCTCGGCGCCCATCATGATCTTGTCTTTGGCCAGTTCGAACTCTTTCATTTCCACGATGCGCTTGCCGGTGCGGGCCGCAAACAGCGAAGCCTCGTTCACCAGGTTGGCCAGGTCGGCACCGGAGAAGCCAGGCGTACCGCGGGCAATCACGGCCGGAGCGACGTCGTCGCCCATGGGTACTTTACGCATGTGGACTTTCAGGATCTGTTCACGACCACGGATATCCGGCAAGCCCACCACAACCTGACGGTCGAAACGGCCTGGACGCAGCAATGCAGGGTCCAACACATCCGGACGGTTGGTTGCGGCAATGACGATGATGCCGTCATTCATTTCAAAGCCGTCCATCTCCACCAGCAACTGGTTGAGGGTCTGCTCACGCTCATCGTGACCACCGCCCATGCCAGCACCACGATGGCGACCAACGGCGTCGATTTCATCGATGAAGATGATGCATGGCGCGTGTTTCTTGGCCTGCTCGAACATGTCGCGAACACGGCTGGCACCGACGCCGACGAACATTTCGACGAAGTCCGAACCGGAAATGGTGAAGAACGGCACCTTGGCTTCACCGGCAATCGCCTTGGCCAGCAAGGTTTTACCGGTACCCGGCGGGCCGACCATCAGCACACCGCGTGGAATGCGGCCACCCAGGCGCTGGAACTTGCCCGGATCACGCAGGAACTCGACCAGCTCACCCACTTCTTCCTTGGCTTCGTCGCAACCGGCGACGTCAGCCAGGGTGGTCTTCACCTGGTCTTCAGAGAGCAGGCGCGCCTTGCTCTTGCCGAAACTCATCGGCCCGCCCTTGCCTCCTGCACCGCCTTGCATCTGGCGCATGAAGAACATGAACACGGCGATGATCACCAGGATCGGGAAGCTTGCCACCAGGAGTTGAGTCCAGATGCTCTGCTGCTCAGGCAGCTTGCCTTCGACGATCACGTGGTTATCCACCAGGTCGCCGATCAGACCGTTGTCCTGGATTGCCGGACGAATGGTCTTGAAGCCGTCGCCATCGTTGCGCTTGCCGGTAATCACGTAGCCATCAACCGCTACGCGCTCGACCTTGCCATCCTTAACTTGCTGGATGAAGTCGGAATAGTTGAGGGTCTGCGGCTCGTTAGGGCTGGAGAAGTTGTTCATCACCGTCACCAGGACAGCCGCGATGATCAACCACAGGATCAGATTCTTTGCCATATCGTTCAATTAACTACCCTCTGAAGCAAGCTCCGCTACTGGCGCGCGCTTCGCATGATATTCACCGGCCTAACTTACTACATTACCTACAACTCTGGCAGGCGCCGTCTGTAACCCTTTGTGAAACTTTGACTACACAATATTCGTAAAGCTTCGTGACGAAAGCGATATAAAAAAACCTATCGACTCCCCTCAAACCTTCAAAGGCGCTCATCACTCGCTGCACCTTCGATACCGCGGAACCCCCGCGCCAGCAGATATTGCTCGCGAGACCGGTCCCGTGAGGAGTCCGGTTTACGCATCTGCACCTTATCGAACAGCTTGCGGATGTTCTTGTGGTACTCGTCGAAACCTTCGCCCTGGAAGACCTTGACCAGGAAATCACCACCCGGACGCAATACCCGCCCCGCCAGATCCAGCGCCAACTCGCACAGGAACATGGCTCGCGGCATATCAACAGCCGGTAATCCACTCATATTGGGGGCCATGTCGGAAATCACAAGGTCCACCTGCGAATTTCCCACAGCCTGCAGGATCTCAGCTAACACCGCATCCTGGGTAAAGTCACCATGGACGAAGGTCACATCCGGGATGCTGTCCATCTCCAGGATGTCGGAAGCGATCAACCGGCCTTGCCCGCCAATCAGACGACTGGCCACCTGGGACCAGCCACCTGGGGCGGCGCCCAGGTCGATCACGCTCATGCCGGGACGGAACAGTTTGTCCTTGTCCTGAAGCTCCAGCAGCTTGTAGCTGGCCCGGGAACGGTAGCCGTCCTTTTGCGCCTTTTTGACGTAAGGGTCGTTGAAATGCTCTTGCAGCCACTTAAGGCTAGTTTTGGAACGGGCCACGGGCCACCTCGAAAATAAAACGGGTCGTGATTAACTGGGCGGTCCCGGACTCGCTCGGGTAAACTGGCCGCCGCTTTTTACAAGATCAGACGCAGGGGTCAGATTATGCCGCTCACTCAAGAGCAGAAGAAACAGTACAAATCCATTGGCCACCATCTGAAACCAGTTTTGATCGTGGCCGACAACGGTTTGACTGAAGGTGTGTTAGCCGAACTTGAACGCGCATTGGGCGATCACGAACTGATCAAGATCAAGGTCAACATCCTTGACCGCGAAGCGCGCCTGGCCGCCATTGCAGAACTGTGCAAGGTTGGCAAGGCAGACCTGGTTCAGGTCATCGGCAAGATGGCACTGCTGTATCGCAAGAACTTCAGCGTCAACAAGCAACTGTCGAACGTTCATCGCTTCAAATGACAACAAGGGTCACGGGCGTGCTTCGCGCGCCCCGCCACTCCACCCAGGCGCCGGTTGCATCACCAGCACCAGGCCGGAAAACCCTAGCACAAGATAGCTGAATAGCTGCCAGCGCAACGCTTCCGGCAGCCACACATGCACGATGCAATACATTGCACACGCATACAGCGCCATCAACAGCAGTTGGCCGCGAATATCCCGCCACAAACTCCCCAAGCCTTCGGCCTTGATCAGCACCAGCGCCTGAAGCGTCACGCACGCCGCCGCAAAACCCACCAGCAGCGCACTCAGTAATCCATCGATCTCATCGATCAACAACGGCGCCAGGCCAATCAGGCCCAACGCCGGTAACACGCCAATATGCAACAACCACAGGCCGCCCACCCACAGCATCTGGGCAAACTGCCAAAGCATGGCGCCCGCACGAAGCGGGCGCCGCCTTTCAGACATGGCGAACTTCAACAATCTCGTACTCGATCACGCCACCGGGCGTTTTCACAACCACCACATCACCCTCTTCCTTGGCAATCAAGGCACGGGCGAGTGGCGAACCGACGGAGATCTTGCCGAGTTTGAAGTCAGCTTCGTCTTCACCGACGATGTGGTACACCACGCTTTCGTCGGTTTCGACATTGGCGATTTCCACCGTGGTGCCGAAAATCACTTTGCCGGTGTGCGGGATGGTCGTGACGTCGATGATGACCGCATTCTGCATACGGCCTTCGATGTCACGGATCCGCGCCTCGACCATACCCTGCTGCTCGCGGGCAGCGTGGTATTCGGCGTTTTCCTTCAAGTCACCCAGCTCGCGGGCCGTACCGATGTCCTGGCTCAGCTTTGGACGTACGACCTTGGTCAGATGGGCGTGCTCCTCTTCCAGGGCCTTGGCGCCCCGAACGGTCATTGGGTATTTGATCATGCCTTCAATCCTGCGTGTAGATCCTGCAAGCGACGCACGGTCTTTTCCGGACCGAACTTGAGCGCTTCGCAGATAGCTTCGCCAGCAGCAATGGTCGTGGTGCAGTAGATCTTGTGCTGCAAGGCATTACGACGAATGGAGTAAGAATCCGCAATCGACTGACGACCCTCAGTGGTGTTGATGATCAGAGTGACTTCGTCATTCTTGATCATATCGACCACATGCGGACGGCCTTCCGTCACCTTGTTCACGCGACGCACTTTCAGACCCGCCGCTTCAATCAGCCTGGCGGTCCCGGCGGTGGCCACGATCTCGAAGCCCAAGTTGATCAGATCACGGGCCACGCCTGCAACCAGTGGCTTGTCATCGTCGCGCACGCTGATGAAAGCAGTACCGCCGGTCGGCAGCACTTCGCTGGCACCCATCTGGGCCTTGGCGAACGCTTCACCGAAGGTATCGCCCACGCCCATCACTTCACCGGTGGACTTCATCTCTGGGCCCAGGATCGGGTCCACGCCAGGGAATTTGGCGAATGGGAACACCGCCTCTTTCACGCTGTAGAAGTTCGGAATGATTTCTTTGGTAAAGCCGATTTCCTTCAGGGTCTTACCGGCCATCACGCGGGCAGCGATCATGGCCAGGGACACACCGATGCACTTGGACACGAACGGCACGGTACGCGAGGCGCGCGGGTTGACTTCAATGACGTAGATGTCTTCGCCTTGCAGCGCCAACTGGACGTTCATCAGGCCGACCACACCCAGTTCCAGGGCCATTTTCTTGACCTGTTCGCGCATCTCGTCCTGGATGTGCAGCGGCAGCGAGTAAGGCGGCAGCGAGCACGCGGAGTCACCGGAGTGAACGCCCGCCTGTTCGATGTGCTGCATGATTGCGCCGATGACCACGTCAGTACCGTCGCAAACCGCATCCACGTCCATCTCGATGGCGCAGTTGAGGAAGTGGTCCAGCAGCACCGGGCTGTCGTTGGACACTTTCACCGCATCACGCAGGTAACGCTTGAGTTCTTCTTCTTCGTAGACGATTTCCATCGCCCGGCCGCCCAGTACGTAGGACGGACGCACCACCAGCGGGTAGCCGATCTTGCTGGCCGCACGCAGGGCTTCGTCTTCGCTGCGCACGGTAGCGTTTGGCGGCTGACGCAGGTTCAGGCGCTCGACCATTTGCTGGAAGCGCTCACGGTCTTCGGCACGGTCGATGGCGTCTGGGCTGGTGCCGATGATCGGCACGCCAGCGGCTTCCAGGGCACGGGCCAGTTTCAGCGGGGTTTGGCCGCCGTACTGGACGATCACGCCTTTAGGCTTCTCGACGCGCACGATTTCCAGCACGTCTTCCAGGGTGACCGGCTCGAAGTACAGGCGGTCGGAAGTGTCGTAGTCGGTGGAAACGGTTTCCGGGTTGCAGTTGACCATGATGGTCTCGTACCCGTCTTCGCGCAGGGCGAGGGCGGCGTGTACGCAGCAGTAGTCGAACTCGATGCCCTGGCCGATACGGTTCGGACCGCCACCCAGGATCATGATCTTGTCGCGACCCGACGGCGCAGCTTCGCACTCTTCCTCGTAGGTGGAGTACAGGTAGGCGGTGTCGGTGGAAAACTCGGCGGCGCAGGTGTCAACGCGCTTGTAGACCGGGAAGATGTCCAACTTGTGGCGATGAGTGCGCAGGTTTTTCTCAGTCACACCCAGCAACTTGGCCAGGCGCTGGTCGGAGAAACCTTTGCGCTTGAGGCGGAACATGGTGTCGCGGTCGATGCTGGCCAGACCCAGGGTCTTGACCTTCTCTTCTTCCTTGATCAGATCTTCGATCTGCACCAGGAACCACGGATCGATCATGTTCATGCCGAAGATGTCTTCGACGGTCATGCCGGCGCGGAACGCGTCAGCAACGTACCAGATACGCTCGGCGCCCGGCACGGTCAGCTCGCGCTTGAGCACGCTCATGCTTTCCGGATTGCTCAGGTCGAGCTTCTCGTCCAGGCCGCAAACGCCGACTTCGAGGCCGCGCAGGGCTTTCTGCAGGGATTCCTGGAAGGTCCGGCCAATGGCCATGACTTCGCCGACCGACTTCATCTGGGTGGTCAGGCGCGCGTCAGCCTTGGGGAACTTCTCGAAGGCGAAACGTGGCAGCTTGGTCACGACGTAGTCGATGGACGGCTCGAAGGACGCCGGGGTCTTGCCGCCGGTGATGTCGTTCGACAGTTCGTCCAGGGTGTAACCCACAGCCAGCTTGGCCGCGACCTTGGCGATCGGGAAACCGGTGGCTTTCGAGGCCAGGGCCGACGAACGGGACACACGCGGGTTCATCTCGATCACGACCATGCGGCCGGTGTTCGGGCAGATACCGAACTGCACGTTGGAACCGCCAGTCTCCACGCCGATCTCGCGCAGTACCGCCAGGGAGGCGTCACGCAGGATCTGGTATTCCTTGTCGGTCAGGGTCTGTGCCGGAGCAACGGTGATCGAGTCACCGGTGTGCACGCCCATCGGGTCGAAGTTCTCGATGGAGCAGACGATGATGCAGTTGTCCTTCTTATCGCGGACAACCTCCATCTCATATTCTTTCCAGCCGATCAGGGATTCGTCGATCAGCAGCTCTTTGGTCGGCGACAGGTCCAGGCCGCGGGCGCAGATTTCTTCGAACTCTTCACGGTTGTACGCAATACCGCCACCGGTGCCGCCCATGGTGAAGGACGGACGGATGATGCACGGGAAGCCCAGGGTCTCGAGGACCGCATTGGCTTCTTCCATGCTGTGGGCGATACCGGAACGCGGGCACGCCAGGCCGATGGACTTCATCGCCTTGTCGAAGCGCGAACGGTCTTCGGCCTTGTCGATGGTGTCGGCGTTGGCACCGATCATCTCAACGCCGAATTTTTCCAGGATGCCTTCGCGCTCCAGGTCGAGGGCGCAGTTCAGGGCGGTCTGGCCGCCCATGGTCGGCAGCAGTGCGTCCGGACGCTCTTTCTCGATGATCTTGGCAACGGTCTGCCACTTGATCGGCTCGATGTAGGTGGCGTCGGCCATGGCCGGGTCGGTCATGATGGTGGCCGGGTTGGAGTTCACCAGGATGACGCGGTAACCCTCCTCGCGCAGGGCTTTACAGGCCTGGGCGCCGGAGTAGTCGAATTCGCAGGCCTGGCCGATCACGATCGGGCCAGCGCCGAGAATCAGGATGCTTTTTATGTCTGTACGTTTTGGCATGGGTTTGTCACTCAAATCCGCAGGTCAGTCGGCAAGCCGTCTTGAACAATCTTTGAAGAGCCTGCGGGGGCCACCGACAGTCGGGGCCGCCCGCAGGCCGCTCAGTCAGCGTCGCTTGGCCATCTCATTGATGAAACGGTCGAACAGCGGCGCTACGTCGTTCGGGCCCGGGCTGGCTTCAGGGTGGCCCTGGAAGCTGAACGCGCTCTTGTCGGTGCGCTCGATGCCTTGCAGGGAACCGTCGAACAGCGACTTGTGGGTCGCACGGACGTTGGCTGGCAAGGTCGTTTCATCCACCGCAAAACCGTGGTTCTGGCTGGTGATCATCACTACGCCGGTGTCCAGGTCCTGTACAGGGTGGTTCGCGCCGTGGTGGCCGTGCCCCATTTTCAGGGTCTTGGCGCCGGAGGCCAGAGCGAGCAGCTGGTGGCCCAGGCAGATACCGAACACCGGGATCTCGGTCTCCAGCACGTCCTTGATCGCCTTGATGGCGTAGTCGCATGGCTCAGGGTCACCCGGGCCGTTGGACAGGAACACGCCGTCCGGCTGCAACGCCAGGACGTCGCTGGCAGGGGTTTGCGCCGGCACCACGGTCACGCGGCAACCGCGCTCGACCAGCATGCGCAGGATGTTGTACTTGATGCCGTAGTCGTAAGCCACTACGTGGTAGGGCAGATCAGCAGCGTCGATGGTCTCGTGGCTGTCGGTCTTCAAGTCCCAGACAGTGGAGCGCCAATCGTACTGTTCCTGGGTGCTGACGACTTTCGCCAGGTCCATGCCCTTCAGGCCAGGGAAGCCTTGCGCCGCAGCAATTGCCGCAGCCTCGGAGATATTCTCACCGACCATGATGCAGCCGTTCTGCGAGCCTTTTTCACGCAGGATGCGTGTCAGGCGGCGCGTATCGATACCGGCGATCGCCACAACGTTGTTGGCTTTCAGGTAATCGGACAGCGACATCGTGCTACGCCAGTTGCTCGCAACCAGTGGCAGGTCACGAATCACCAGGCCCGCGGACCAGACGCGATTGGACTCGACGTCTTGCGGCGTAGTACCGGTGTTGCCGATGTGCGGATAAGTCAGGGTAACGATCTGTTGGGCGTAGGAAGGATCGGTAAGGATTTCCTGATAGCCGGTCATGGCAGTGTTAAACACCACCTCTCCAACGGTTTGACCGTCGGCTCCAATGGCTTCGCCGCGAAAAATGCTGCCATCAGCAAGGGCGAGTATGGCTGGCTTAGTCAAGAAGACCTCCCGTAAATAAAGCCTGAAAGGGCGATCGCAGGTTGTAAAAAAGCGGAGTGACGTATGGACACGTCACCCCGCTTCTTCACTGAATTATTCTGCGCGCTTTTAGTGGACACACTAAAGCTGTAGCTTACAGAAAAAGGCTGTTTTGGTCCACCGCTAATGAGCCTTAAAGGCAGGAGAATGCGACAGGACGTCGCTTAGCGGGTAAAAACGGGGCCTTAGGATAATCCCGAGGCCCCATTTTAGCTACTGATTAGTGCAGATCCAGCACATCGCGCATGTCATACAGACCCGGCGCACGCCCATCCAGCCACAGCGCGGCACGCACCGCCCCCTTGGCGAATGTCATGCGGCTGGAGGCTTTGTGCGTGATTTCCAGGCGCTCGCCTTCAGTGGCGAACAGCACGGTGTGATCACCGACGACATCGCCACCACGAACGGTGGCAAAACCAATGGTGTCACGCGCACGCGCGCCGGTATGACCTTCACGCCCGTACACCGCCACCTTCGACAAGTCGCGACCCAGGGCATCGGCGATAGCCTCACCCATGCGCAACGCGGTTCCCGACGGCGCATCGATCTTGTGGCGATGATGGGTCTCGATGATTTCGATATCCGCCTCATCGCCCAGCACGCGCGCCGCCAGATCCAGTAGCTTGAGCGACAGGTTCACACCCACGCTGAAGTTGGCGGCAAACACGATGGGAATATCCTTGCCCGCCTCGACCAGCAACTGTTTCTGCTCAGCACTCAAGCCGGTGGTGCCGATCACCATGGCCTTGCCCGCCTTGCGGCAGAACGCCAGGTTTTTCAGCATCACGTCCGGCAGCGTAAAGTCGATCAGCACGTCGAATTCGTCCGCCACCTGCTCCAGATTGCCGGACAACGACACCCCGATACGCCCCAGCGAAGCCAGCTCACCGGCATCGGCGCCGATCAGCGTACTGCCTGGGCGAACGATCGCCGCGGTCAGGCCAGAGGCCGGCGAGCGCTGCTGTACCGCTTCGATCAGGGTTTTACCCATGCGCCCGGCAGCGCCCATTACGGCTATACGTCGCATACTCAATTCCTTACAAGTCGCCGAAGAAGCGCTTCACGCCATCGAAGAAGCCCGTGGTTTTCGGCGAGTGGGAGTCGTCACCTTCCAGCGAACTGCGGAACTCTTCGAGCAACTCGCGTTGGCGACGGCCCAGGTTGACCGGCGTTTCCACCGTGACACGGCACATCAGATCGCCCGCACCGCCACCACGCACCGGCGCCACGCCTTTGCCACGGATACGGAACTGCTTGCCGGTCTGCGTCCCCTCAGGGATCTTGAGCTTGACCCGACCATCCAGAGTCGGAATCTCCAGCTCGCCGCCCAGGGCCGCATCAACGAAGCTGATCGGCACTTCGCAGAACAGGTGTTTGCCGTCGCGCTGGAAGATCGAGTGCTCGCGCACATTGATCACCACATACAGGTCACCCGTCGGGCCACCCTGAGTCCCCGCCTCGCCTTCGCCCGACAGGCGAATGCGGTCACCGGTATCCACGCCCGCCGGCACTTTGACCGACAGGGTTTTGTACTCTTCGACACGCCCTTCACCGTGGCAGGCATCGCACGGGTCAGAAATGATCTTGCCTTGGCCTTGGCACCGCGGGCAGGTTTGCTGCACCGAGAAGAAGCCCTGCTGCATGCGGACCTGACCGATACCACCGCAGGTCGGGCAAGTGATCGGCGAGGAGCCTTTCTTGGCCCCCGAACCGTCGCACGGCTTGCAGTTGACCAGCGTCGGCACGCGGATATTGACGCTGGTGCCGCGCACGGCTTCTTCCAGGTTCAGTTCCAGGGTGTAGCGCAGGTCGCTGCCGCGCTGGGCACCGCCACGCTGACCACCGCGGCCACCGCCGAAGAAGTCGCTGAACACATCGCCGAAAATATCGGAGAAGTTCTGGCCGCCGAAGCCAGCACCGCCGCCACCCATGCTCGGGTCGACGCCGGCGTGACCGTACTGGTCGTAGGCCGCACGCTTGTTGGGATCACACAGGCATTCGTAGGCCTCGTTGGCCTCTTTGAACATTTCTTCGGATTCTTTGTTATCCGGATTACGGTCCGGGTGGTGCTTCATCGCCAGGCGACGGTAAGCCTTCTTCAGGTCCGCCTCGCTGGAACCGCGCTCCACACCCAATACTTCGTAATAGTCACGCTTTGCCATAAGTCTTTGCACTCTTAAGGACGTTCAGCCAGACCCTCCTGAGCCTTGCCGAACTCGTTGAGCCCCAATACAGGCCCGGACCCAACTCACGTCAATTCAACGATCCTGGTCATAACAGCTTTCAGCCAGGGACCCGGCCAAAAACGCGGTGACTGTCGCCGGAAAGCAGGAGCATTCCCGATCACACCGCCAGCATCCGAGCCTTGTCGCATGCTGTAAAAATTCGCATACCCCAGACACGCCAACGCGGGAGCAAGCTCCCGCGCGGCGACATCCTACCAGTCACCGCTTGATAGCGGTCAACCGGCCAAGCAGATTACTTCTGCTCTTTGACTTCTTCGAACTCGGCATCGACAACATCATCGTGCTTGGCTTCAGGCTCTGCCTGATGCGCAGCACCGTCAGCTGGCTGACCTTGCTCGGCGTACATTTTCTGAGCAACCGGCGCGGAGACCTTCGACAGTTCCTCAACCTTGGCTTCGATGGCCGCCTTGTCGTCGCCTTTAACTGCGGCTTCCAGGGCAACCAAGGCCGCTTCGATTGCGGTCTTCTCTTCGGCAGTCACTTTGTCGCCAGCTTCAGCGATCATTTTGCGCGTCGAGTGAACCAGTGCGTCGCCCTGGTTACGGGCAGCCGCCAACTCTTCGAACTTCTTGTCAGCCTCGGCATTGGTTTCCGCATCACGAATCATCTGCTGAATTTCTTCATCAGACAGACCGGAGTTGGCCTTGATGGTGATCTTCTGCTCTTTGCCGGTAGCCTTGTCTTTGGCGCCTACGTGCAAGATGCCGTTGGCGTCGATGTCGAAGGTCACTTCGATTTGTGGCACGCCACGTGGTGCTGGTGGAATCTCGGCCAGGTCGAACTTGCCCAGGGACTTGTTCTGCGCCGCTTGCTTACGCTCACCTTGCAGCACGTGAATGGTCACGGCGCCCTGGTTGTCATCGGCCGTCGAGAACACTTGCGATTTCTTGGTAGGAATCGTGGTGTTTTTCTCGATCAGCGCAGTCATCACGCCACCCATGGTTTCGATACCCAGGGTCAGCGGGCTGACGTCCAGCAGCAATACGTCTTTCACGTCGCCGGCCAGTACCGCACCCTGGATGGCAGCACCCATGGCAACAGCTTCGTCCGGGTTCACGTCTTTACGTGCTTCTTTGCCGAAGAACTCGGTCACCAACTTCTGAACCAGTGGCATGCGGGTCTGACCGCCGACCAGGATCACGTCGTTGATCGCACTCACTTCGATGCCGGAGTCTTTCAGCGCGATGCGGCAAGGTTCGATGGTGCGCTGAACCAGGTCTTCAACCAGCGCTTCCAGCTTGGCGCGCGAGATCTTCACGTTCAAGTGCTTAGGACCGGTAGCGTCTGCAGTGATGTACGGCAGGTTAACGTCGGTCGACTGAGCCGAAGACAGCTCGATCTTGGCTTTCTCGGCAGCTTCTTTCAGACGCTGCATGGCCAGCGGGTCACCCTTGAGGTTCATGCCGCTTTCTTTCTTGAACTCGTCAACGAGGTAGTCGATCAGACGGATGTCGAAGTCTTCACCACCCAGGAAGGTGTCGCCGTTGGTGGCCAACACTTCGAACTGGTGCTCGCCGTCAACTTCCGCGATTTCGATCACGGACACGTCGAAGGTACCGCCACCCAGGTCATAAACGATGACAGTGTGGTCGCCCTTGGCCTTGTCCATGCCGTAGGCCAGAGCGGCTGCGGTTGGTTCGTTGATGATACGTTTTACGTCCAGGCCCGCGATGCGGCCGGCGTCTTTGGTCGCCTGGCGCTGGCTGTCGTTGAAGTAGGCCGGAACGGTGATCACCGCTTCAGTCACCGCTTCACCGAGGTAGTCTTCGGCGGTTTTCTTCATCTTTTTCAAGATTTCAGCCGAGATCTGTGGCGGCGACATTTTCTGGCCGTTCACTTCAACCCAGGCGTCACCGTTGTCAGCCTTGGCGATTTTGTAAGGGACCATCTTGATGTCTTTCTGTACGACTTCTTCCTCGAACTTACGCCCGATCAGACGCTTCACCGCGTACAGGGTGTTGTGCGGGTTGGTCACCGCCTGACGCTTGGCCGACTGACCGACGAGGATTTCGCCGTCGTTGGCGTAAGCAATGATCGACGGCGTAGTACGCGCGCCTTCGGCGTTTTCGATGACTTTTGCAACGCCGTTTTCCAGCACGGAGACGCAGGAGTTGGTGGTCCCCAGGTCGATACCGATAATTTTGCCCATGATTTACTCTCCCGAAACTTGAATTTGGATGCCGCAGCAGTGGTGGCTAACTGCGGTAGCACTTAAACGCTTGACTTATAAATGGGGGCCTTGCGGCGTATTTCAAGCCTGCTCATCAATCGAAGGTGAAACCGGTGCAGGCGCCTTGCTGACCACGACCATTGCTGGACGCAGCAGGCGACCGTTGAGCTGGTATCCCTTCTGGAATACTTTCAACACGCTGTTTGGCTCAAGGTCATGACTTTCCTGCATCGCCATGGCCTGGTGATGCTCGGCATTGAACGGCTCGCCGCCTTGCGGATCGACAGCCTCCAACTGATAACGCTTCAGGGTGTCCTGGAACATTTTCAGGGTCAGCTCGATACCTTCACGCATCGGGCGGATGTTTTCGTCATCCGGGTTGGACAACTCAAGGCCGCGCTCCAGGCTGTCGATGATCGGCAACAGATCACCGGCGAATTTTTCCAGCGCGAACTTGTGGGCCTTTTCTACATCCTGCTCGGCACGGCGGCGGACGTTCTGCAGATCGGCGGCAACACGCAAAGATTGATCCTGCGCAGCGGCCAATTGCTCTTCGAGCACTTGCACACGAGTCGCCAGCTCATCACCGGCAGCCGAATTGGCGTCTGGAGTTTGCGTATCCTGCGTCTGTTCGTCAGCCATAGATTTCTCCTTTCAAAATCATGCGCGAACTCAACTCGCGCTTCTGTTCCGGTATATGGGGCCACAATTTCCAGGTTCAAGGGTGCGGGCGTCACCAAAAGTCTTTCATCTGATCCAGATCAATTCCGACCCATTCATTCCTCTTCGCACTAAAAAAAACATCGAAGCAAGCAAATCGAGCTAAGCGCCAGGATTGTCAGCCTGGAACAAAACACTGTATAAATAACCAGACCTAAAGCCTGGGAGCGGCCGTCATGCTCGTGCACCTGTCCGTACATAACTACGCCATCGTTGAACATCTGGATCTCGAACTGGATCGCGGGATGAGCGTAATCACAGGCGAAACCGGCGCCGGCAAGTCGATCATGCTCGACGCCCTCGGCCTGACCCTGGGCGACCGCGCCGACAGTGGCGTGGTACGCCCCGGCGCAGACAAGGCCGACATCCTGGCGACCTTCGACCTGGCGGACATCCCCGAAGCCGAAGCCTGGCTTGCCGAGCGCGACCTTAATAATGAAGGGCCGTGCATCCTGCGCCGGGTCATCACCGCCGAAGGCCGCTCCCGTGGCTACATCAACGGCACGCCCTGCCCGCTGGGTGACTTGAAGGCCCTGGGCGAGCTGCTGATCGATATCCACAGCCAGCACGAACACCAATCCCTGCTCAAAACCGATACCCATCGCCGCCTGCTCGATGAATACGCCGGCGCCACCGACCTCGCCCGCCAGGTCCAGCTCGCCGCCCAACGTTGGCGCCAGACCCGCCTGGAACTGGAGCGCCTCTCCAATTCCGGCGACGAGCAACGCGCACGCCACCAATTGCTCAGCTATCAACTCGAAGAGCTCGAAAGCCTTGGCCTCGGCGAAAGTGAGCTGGAACAGCTTGAGCAGGAACACAAGAACCTCACCAACGCCGAAACCCTGCTGGGTATTTGCCGCCAGGTGGTGGAGCAATGCAGCGAGAGCGACTCGGGCAATGTGCTCAATGCACTGACCGTCAGCCTCAATCGGCTGTCCAGCGTGAACAATGCGTCCGGCTCGCTGAATGAAGCCACGACCTTGCTGACCAGTGCGCAAATCCAGGTAGAAGAAGCCGTAGGCGAACTGAACCGTTTCCTCGATCACTTCGACGCCGACCCGGCACGCCTGCAGGAAATAGAAGAACGCCTGGACACCATCTACACCCTGGCGCGCAAACATCGGATCCAGCCGACTGAAGTGGCAACGATGCAGCAGAAGCTGCTGGATGAAATCGAAACCCTGAACGCGAATGACGAGTCCATTGAGCGCCTGGGCGACGAGCTGGCTTCTTTCGCCCGCCATTACCAAGAGAAGGCCCGCGAACTGAGCGATCTGCGCCATCAAGCCGCCACGAGCCTGGCCAGCGCGGTCGAGCAGGAAATCCAGCGCCTCGGCATGCCCGGCGGCCGCTTCACCATCGAACTGCACAGCAATACCAGCGCCGAACTGCAGCCCCACGGCCTGGAACAGGTAGAACTGCTGGTCAGCGCCAACCCAGGGCAGCCGCTCAAAGCGCTGGCAAAAGTCGCCTCCGGGGGCGAACTATCGCGGATCAGCCTGGCGATTCAGGTGATCACCGCCCAAACCTCACGGGTTCCGACGCTGGTCTTTGACGAGGTAGACGTTGGCATTGGTGGCCCGACCGCAGAAATTGTCGGCCAACTGCTGCGTCGCCTGGGGGATCGCGGCCAGGTGCTGACGGTTACCCACTTACCGCAAGTAGCCGCCCAAGGGCATCAGCATTTGTTTGTACACAAAGTACGCGGCAGCGATGCGACGCATACGGCGGTGTCCAAGCTGAACAAGTCGGAACGCGTGGAGGAAGTCGCGCGCATGCTCGGCGGCATCGACCTGACCAAGGAGTCCCTGGCCCACGCGAAAAAAATGGTGGTGGCAGCGAAGGCCTGACCGAACCGGCAATTTTCTCTCTGTAAGAAAGCACGAAGGCGACCCGGGGGTCGCCTTCAATCGTTCCGCAGAGCGAATCTGCGTCGATTTTTACTTTTTCTTACGTACGTAAAGAACCAAATTGTGGTCCGACAACTCGTAGCCATGCTCCTCGGCAATTGCCTTCTGCAACCGCTCGATTTCCGGGTTGGTGAATTCGATAACCTCACCAGTGTCCACGTCGACCATGTGGTCGTGATGACCACCATCAGCCAATTCGAACACTGCGTGACCGCCGTCGAAATTATGACGAACCACCAGCCCCGCGGCTTCAAACTGGGTCAGCACGCGGTAAACCGTGGCCAGGCCAACGTCCTCATTGGACTCCATCAGCGCCTTGTAAACATCCTCGGCACTCATGTGGCGCTGCTCAGCAGAATCGAGCATTTGTAGAATCTTGACGCGTGGCAGAGTCACTTTAAGACCGGCTTTGCGTAGTTCGCTATTTTCAACCATGGTTAGCTTTCTCGCGGATGCTGCTTCGCAGCTTCTCTTAATACGGGTATGATCGGCGTTTACGTTGTCCCAGCCAAGATAGTGGAAGTCGCCCACCGATGCAAAACACCAAGCTCTTGCTAACCAGTTTCACCTTTGTGGGACTGCTCGCACTCGCCGGTTGTTCATTCCCCGGGGTTTACAAAATCGACATCCAGCAGGGCAATGTCGTCACGCAGGACATGATAGACCAGTTACGCCCGGGAATGACCCGACGGCAAGTACGGTTTATTATGGGCAACCCCCTGCTGACTGACACTTTCCACGCCGATCGCTGGGATTATCTCTACAGCATCCAGCCTGGGGGCGGTGAACGCCAACAGGAGCGCGTCAGCGTCATCTTCAATGGCAATGATCAACTGGTCAGCCTGTCCGGCGATTTCATGCCCGGCGTAAGCCGCGATGAAGCCTTGCTGGGCAAGGATAACGGCACCAACGTGACTGCGCCTGCGCAGGAAGCCGAGAAGCCGAAATCCGAAGTACCGGCCAAGCCTGGCTCATTGCTCGACAAGATCCAGAAAGACGTCGACCGCGTACAAACAGTTCCAGTCCCGACGCCACAGCCTCTGGACACCAGCCCGCAGTAAGTTTGCGGCGCTCGATAAAAAGCCCGGCATGCCGGGCTTTTTGTTGCCTGCAGATTCGCCGGCCTATGAACGCTGTTGCTTGACCAACGCCGCCTTGGCCGCTCGCAGCCGCCGCACTTCTTTGGGGTCGGCCAGCAGCGGGCGGTAGATCTCGATACGATCACCTGACTGCACGGTGCAGGTATCGGGGTCGAGCACTGCCTTACCGAATACCCCCAACGGGCAATCAGCAAGGTTCACCTCAGGAAAGTGCGTAGCAATCCCCGACGCCTGCACCGCAGCCCGCAGGCTCGTCCCCGCTGGCACCGCGACCGCCACCAACACCTGGCGATCCACGCCGGCATACACCACTTCAATCTCAACCATGCAGTTGCTTGGCTCGCTGACAGAATGCGTCGACCAGGGTATTGGCCGCCTGATTGAACAAAGGCCCCAACGTCGCCCGCACAATGGGCCCCGCATAATCGAAGGACAGATCCAGGCTGATCTTGCAGGCTTTCTCGGTCAACGCCTTGAACACCCAGACACCATGCAATTGAGTAAACGGCCCTTCCTGCAGATTCATTTCAATGGACTTGCCCGGCACCAGGACATTGCGTGTCACAAAGTGCTGGCTGAGCCCCCCCTTGGCCACCCCGACACTGGCAACCATGTGCTCATCACTGCCTTCCAGCACCTCGGCGGTCGAGCACCAAGGCAGGAATTCCGGGTAACGCGCCACGTCGTTGACCAGGTCATAAAGCACCTGGGCCGGATAGGGCAGCAGGGCCGAACGTTGAATATGCGTCGTCATGTGAGCGTTATTTCCACAGCTGAGCGGCAAACATCGCGAAAGAACAACCCGATCCGCGAGAGAAAAAAACCAAAGAACTGCCGGTATTGTCCGGGATTCGTCCAACACGCTCAAGCACGCAGGTTGACCGTAGCCGACACGCTCGCAACGCCCTATAATGCCGCCCCTATGGCTAAACAAAAGAAACACCCCACAGGGACCATCGCGCAGAATAAAAAAGCGCGACACGATTACTTCATCGAACATCGGTTCGAGGCTGGTCTGGTCCTGGCCGGCTGGGAAGTAAAAAGTCTGCGTGCCAGCAAGCTGCAACTGGTCGACAGCTATGTGCTGCTCAAGGATGGCGAGGCATGGCTGCTCGGCAGTCATATCACCCCGCTGACCACCGCGAGCACGCACGTGATTGCCGACCCGGTACGCACACGTAAGCTGCTGCTCAATGCCCGCGAACTGGACAAGCTCGCCGCCGCCGTACAGCAGAAAGGCTATGCCTGCGTCTGCCTGTCCTGGTATTGGAGCAAGCATCTGGTCAAGTGCGAGATCGCACTGGGCAAAGGCAAGAAGGAATACGACAAGCGTGACACCGAGCGCGAGCGCGATTCCGACCGTGAACTGCATCGCGCCGTGCGCAACAAGGGCAAGGAAGAATAATCCTTGCGCCGCTGTAGCCTAGGGCGCTTCGCCCCTGGCTACATGCCCTTGCGCCGCGCCGCCCGGGCCACGCGCTGAACTTCCTGACGTACCTCCTCCAACACCTCCTGCACATACAACAGATGACGTGTTGAGACTTCCCGCGCTTGCTCGGCCCGCCCCTCGATGATTGCCAGGTACAAATCCCGGTGCTGACTGATCAGCATATCGCGGGTTTCCGTGCGCTGCTGGTACATGCCGCCAATGTTGGTCACCACGTTCCGCTTGAGCAGGTCGAACAACCCGCGGATGGTGTGCAACAGCACAGCATTGTGGCTGGCCTCGGCAATGGCCAAGTGAAACCGCGCATCCGCGGCCCCCTCCTCTGCGCGGCTGACCTTATCGTCGCGCGCGTAACAATCCTGTAGCGCTTCAAAGGCCGCCGTCAGCCGCTCACGGTCGACTTCGGTAGCGCGCAATGCCGCGTAATAGGCACAGGACGCTTCGAGGGTTTGGCGAAACTCCAGCAAATCACGCTGCGCCTCGGGATTGTTTTCCAGCAGGTGCAACAACGGATCGCTGAACGTCGAGCCCAACGAATCAGACACATAATTGCCACCGCCCTGGCGACTGACCAGCAACCCCTTGGCCGCCAGTTTCTGAATCGCCTCACGCAGCGAGGGGCGCGAAACGCCGAACTTTTCAGCCAACGCGCGCTCGGCCGGCAAGCGCTCGCCCGATTTCAGCGTGCCCTCAAGGATCATGCCCTCAAGCTGCTCGACAATATCGTCAGACAAACGGCGCTGACGCACCTGATCAAACCCCATAACTCTCTCTCCACGATCCCGACCACTCGCCGGGGCCTCTATTCTGGCCTATCGCAACGCTTGCAGCACCCATCAGAACATCTTCGATTGATGCGATCAGAGCGCCCGCCCTCCCGCTTAAGACCAAAGTTTCGCAGGCGGCAAATTGACACATCCCTGCCTAGGCTTTTACTCTAGCCAACAGCGGCTGTAAATTGGTATTACCAATTACCCAAGCCGACTAAAATGTGCCTAACCAACAACAATTAGGGGCCACCCCATATGCAAACCTGGCAACAGCTCTACAGCCCGCTCGGCAGCCTCGGCCTGTCCGCACTGGCCGCCGTTATTCCAATCGTATTTTTCTTCCTGGCTCTGGCCGTGTTTCGCCTTAAAGGCCACGTCGCCGGCAGCATCACGCTGGCGCTGTCGATCCTGGTGGCGATCTTTGCCTTCCAGATGCCGGTGGACATGGCACTGGCCGCTGCCGGCTATGGCTTTGCCTACGGCCTGTGGCCCATCGCCTGGATCATCGTCGCTGCGGTATTTCTCTACAAACTGACGGTCAAGAGCGGCCAGTTCGAGATCATCCGCAGCTCGGTACTGTCGATCACCGACGACCAACGCCTGCAGGTCCTGCTGATCGGCTTCTGCTTCGGCGCCTTCCTGGAAGGTGCCGCCGGCTTTGGTGCTCCCGTGGCGATTACCGCCGCGCTGCTGGTCGGCCTGGGCTTCAACCCGCTGTACGCCGCCGGCCTGTGCCTGATCGCCAACACCGCGCCCGTCGCCTTCGGTGCCCTCGGGATTCCGATCATCGTCGCCGGGCAAGTGACCGGCATCGACGCGTTCAAGATCGGCGCCATGACTGGTCGCCAATTGCCACTGCTGTCGCTGTTCGTTCCGTTCTGGCTGGTGTTCATGATGGACGGCCTGCGCGGCGTGCGCGAAACCTGGCCGGCCGCCTTGGTGGCAGGCTTGAGCTTTGCCATCACCCAATACTTCACCTCCAACTTCATCGGCCCGGAACTGCCGGACATCACCTCGGCCCTGGCCAGCCTGGTTTCCTTGACTCTGTTCCTGAAAATCTGGCAACCCAAGCGCACCGCCGGCGCGCAGATTGCCGGTGCGACCTCCAGCGCAACGATCACCGCCAGCGCCGGCGGCTTCGGCCTGCCACGCAGCACTGTCGCTTCGCCCTACAGCCTGGGGCGAATCTTCAAAGCCTGGTCGCCGTTCCTGATCCTGACCGTGCTGGTGACCATCTGGACCCTCAAGCCCTTCAAGGCGATGTTCGCCGCAGGCGGCTCGATGTACAGCTGGGTGTTCAACTTTGCGATCCCGCACCTGGACCAACTGGTGGTCAAGGTTGCGCCTATCGTGACCAACCCGACGGCCATCCCCGCGGTATTCAAACTGGACCCGATTTCAGCGACCGGCACTGCGATTTTCTTTTCCGCGCTGATCTCGATGCTGGTATTGAAGATCGACATCAAAACTGGTCTTACCACTTTAAAAGAGACCTTCTACGAACTGCGCTGGCCGATCCTGTCCATCGGCATGGTGCTGGCGTTCGCGTTCGTCACCAACTACTCGGGCATGTCCTCGACCATGGCATTGGTCCTGGCCGGCACCGGCGCAGCCTTCCCGTTCTTCTCGCCGTTCCTCGGCTGGCTGGGGGTTTTCCTGACAGGCTCCGACACCTCGTCCAACGCCCTGTTCAGCTCGTTGCAAGCCACCACCGCCCACCAGATCGGTGTCAACGACGTCCTGCTGGTCGCGGCAAACACCAGCGGCGGCGTGACCGGCAAGATGATTTCGCCGCAATCGATCGCTGTGGCCTGCGCCGCTACCGGCCTGGTCGGCAAGGAATCCGACCTGTTCCGCTTCACCCTCAAGCACAGCCTGTTTTTCGCCAGCATCGTCGGGCTGATCACACTGGCCCAGGCCTACTGGTTCACCGGCATGCTGGTGCATTGAGACCACAGGTAATCACGCAATAACCGACGCCGAACCGCGATTTCGGCGTCAGCTCTCCACAACCCTTCTGCCGGGCCGCTGAACACGCTGCGGCCCTGACGGACGGACAACCGGGACCACCCGGAGAACGCGCCTGATGAGCGAGCTTTTTTACAACGCCGTGCCGAATGCCACCCGTGTCGCGCCGCCTCTGGCCGAGCCACGCGAATACCCCCACGAAAAACCGCAGAAGGTCTACCTGTTCGGCACCTGCGTGGTCGATCTGTTTTATCCCGAAGCCGGCATGGACGCGATCCACCTGCTGGAACGCGAAGGGATCTGCGTGGATTATCCCCAAGGGCAAAGCTGCTGCGGGCAACCGGCCTACACCTCGGGCTATACCGACCAGGCCAGGCAAGTGGCACGCGCGCAACTGGCGCTGTTCGCCGGCGACTACCCGGTGGTGGTGCCATCCGGCTCCTGTGCCGGCATGTTACGTGAGCACTACGCCGACCTCTTCAAGGACGAACCCGACACCCTCAAACAAGTACAGGCCCTCGCGGCCCGGACTTATGAGTTGGCGGAGTTCCTGTTGTTCGTGTGCAAGGTGCAACTCAACGACAGCGGGGCGCCGGTCAAGGTCGCCCTGCACACGTCGTGCTCCGCGCGTCGGGAAATGAACACCCACCTTCACGGCCGCGAACTGCTGGCCCAATTGCGCAATGTCGAACGCGTCGACCACAGCCACGAAAGCGAATGCTGTGGCTTTGGTGGGACGTTCAGCGTGCGTATGCCAGACATTTCCGGCGCAATGGTGGCCGACAAGACCCGAGCCTTGCAGGACTCCGGCGCCCATCAAGTACTGAGTGCTGATTGCGGTTGCCTGATGAACATCAATGGCGCCCTGGAGAAACAACAGGCGGCCTTACGCGGGCAACACCTGGCCAGCTTTCTCTGGCAACGCACCGGGGGTGAACGATGAACGCCGCGCTGATTCCCACCGTCGAGGTGTCGGAAGACTTCCGCACCCGCGCCCACCAGGCACTGGGCGACGCGCAACTGCGAAACAACTTTCGCAATGCCATGGATTCCCTGATGAGCAAACGGGCGGCGTCTTTCAGCGACGCCCACGAACGCGAACACCTGCGCGCCCTCGGTAACGCGGTGCGCGCCCGCGCCCTGTCGAAGCTGCCCGACCTGCTCGAACAACTGGAAGCCAACCTGACCCGAAACGGCGTGACCGTGCATTGGGCAGAAACGGTTGAAGAGGCCAATGCGATCGTGCTGTCGATCATCCGCCGGCGCGAAGCCACGCAGGTGATCAAAGGCAAATCCATGGTCAGCGAAGAGATGGAGATGAACCACGTACTCGCCGCCCAAGGCATCGAATGCCTTGAGTCGGACATGGGTGAGTTTATTGTTCAACTCGACCATGAGAAGCCGTCCCACATCATCATGCCGGCGATCCACAAGAACGCCAGCCAGGTCGCGTCGCTGTTCCACGAAAAACTCGGCGTGGAGTACACCAAGGATGTCGACCAGTTGATTCAGATTGGTCGCCGCGTGCTGCGGGAAAAGTTCTTCGAAGCGGATATCGGCGTCTCCGGCGTCAACTTCGCCGTGGCCGAAACCGGCACGCTGCTGCTGGTGGAAAACGAAGGCAACGGGCGTATGTCGACCACAGTGCCACCCGTGCATATCGCCGTGACCGGCATCGAGAAGGTCGTGGAAAACCTGCGCGACGTGGTGCCGTTGCTGTCGCTGCTGACCCGCTCCGCGCTCGGCCAGCCAATCACCACCTACGTCAATATGATCTCCGGCCCGCGCAAGGCCGATGAGCTCGACGGCCCCGAAGAAGTCCACCTGGTGCTGCTGGACAACGGACGCAGCCAGGCGTTTGCCGACAGCGAATTGCGTCAGACGCTCAACTGCATTCGCTGCGGCGCCTGTATGAATCATTGCCCGGTGTATACCCGAATCGGTGGCCACACCTACGGCGAGGTCTACCCCGGCCCTATCGGAAAAATCATCACACCGCATATGGTCGGCCTGGCAAAAGTACCGGACCATCCCAGTGCGTCTTCGTTGTGCGGTGCTTGTGGAGAAGTGTGTCCGGTAAAAATTCCGATCCCGGCCTTGCTGCGCCGTCTGCGGGAAGAGAACGTAAAAGCGCCGGATAGCCCACACCCCGTGATGCGCGGCCAAGGCAGCAAGTATTCGCGCCAGGAGCGGTTCATCTGGAACGCCTGGACTAAGCTCCACAGCTCACCGACGCTGTACCGCCTGTTCACATTCGCCGCCACGCGCCTGCGCGCCCTCGTACCGAACAACGTCGGGCCATGGACGCAAAACCATAGCGCGCCTAAACCCGCCGCCCGTTCGCTGCATGACCTGGCACGCGAGCATTTGGCCAAACAGGGAGCGCGTTGATGAGCGCCAAGAAAAATATCCTCGGCAAATTGCGTCACAGCCTGACGGGCACAACACCAGTGCCCGACAACTTCGATGAGACCCTGGTCACACAGATCTACACCTACCCGCCAGAACAGCGCATCGCACAATTGCGCAAGCTGATGGAGGCGGTGCATACCGAGATCCACCTGACCCGCGGCGCCGAATGGCCAGCTTTACTCGCGCAGCTGCTGCAAAAACGCGAGCTGCCCAGCCTGCTCATCGCGCCGACAACCGAGCATGGGCGGCGCATCACCGAGCACTGGTCGAACCATCCGCAATTGCCGCAGCTCAAAGCCTACGACCGCCCTGTGGAAGAATGGAAAGCCGAGCTGTTTAATGACACACCGGCCAGCCTGACCACGACCCTCGGCGCCATCGCCGCCACCGGTAGCCTGATTCTGTGGCCCACGCGGGAAGAACCGCGACTGATGAGCCTGGTGCCGCCGGTACACTTTGCACTGCTCAAGGCCAGCGAGATTTACGACAACTTTTATCAGGTCCAGCAGCAATTCGCCTGGGCCCAAGGCATGCCCACCAATGCCCTGCTGGTGTCCGGCCCGTCGAAGACCGCTGACATCGAACAAGTTCTGGCTTATGGCGCCCACGGTCCGAAGGACCTGGTGGTGCTGATCCTGGAGGACCAATGAGTCTGCCTGCCGCTTTCCTTGCTGACGTCGCACAGCTGATCCCGAAAATTCGTCGCTTCGACGACCCACTTTCCACCTTGGCATTTGGCACAGACGCCAGCTTTTACCGACTGATCCCACAGCTGGTGATTCGCGTCGAGTCGGAAGACGAAGTCGTGGCGCTGCTGAAACTGGCCCAGCGCGATCATGTTCCGGTGACCTTCCGCGCAGCGGGCACCAGCTTGTCCGGGCAGGCCATCAGCGATTCGGTGCTGATCGTACTGGGGGACAACTGGAACGGCCGCGAAATTCGTGGGCAAGGCACGCAGATCCGCCTGCAACCCGGCGTGATCGGCGCCCAGGCCAACGCCTGGCTGGCGCCATTCGGGCGCAAGATCGGGCCGGATCCGGCGTCGATCAACGCCTGCAAAATCGGCGGCATCGTCGCCAACAATGCCAGCGGCATGTGCTGCGGTACGGCGCAAAACACCTACCACACCCTGGCCGGGATTCGCCTGGTGCTGGCCGACGGCAGCCGCCTGGACACCGAAGATGCCGCCAGCGTCGCAGCATTTCGTCAGCAGCACGGCGCGCTGCTTGAACGCCTGGCCACACTCGGGCGGGAGACGCGGGCAAACGCTGAACTGGCCGCCAAAATCCGCCACAAATACCGTCTGAAAAATACCACCGGCCTGTCACTCAACGCCCTGGTGGATTTCGATGAGCCGCTGGATATCCTCAGCCACCTGCTGGTGGGCTCCGAAGGCACCCTGGGCTTTATCAGCGCAGTGACTTACGACACCGTCATCGACCACCCGAACAAAGCCTCGGCGCTGATCGTATTCCCCGATGTCGAGACCTGCTGCAATGCGGTGACCGTCCTGAAAACCCAACCGGTCTCAGCGGTTGAGCTGCTCGACCGACGCAGCATGCGTTCGGTGCAGGACAAACCCGGCATGCCCGCCTTCGTACAACATCTATCGGAAAATGCCTGCGCACTGTTGATCGAATCCCGTGCGGCATCGCCCTCTTTGCTCCAGGAGCAACTGGCGCTGATCATGGCGTCCCTGGCGGCGTTCCCGGTGGAAAAACAGGTCGACTTCACCGAAGACCCGGTGGAAAACGCCCGCCTGTGGGCGATCCGCAAAGACACCTTCCCCGCCGTCGGCGCCGTGCGCAAAACCGGCACTACGGTGATCATCGAAGACGTGACGTTCCCGGTCGAGCAGTTGGCCATCGGCGTTAACCGTTTGATCGAGCTGTTCGACAAACACCACTACGACGAAGCCATCCTTTTCGGACACGCTCTGGAAGGCAATCTGCACTTTGTGTTCACCCAAGGCTTCAACAGCAGCGAAGAAGTCGCACGCTACCAAGCGTTCATGGACGACGTCGCCCAACTGGTGGCCGTAGAGTTTGGCGGCTCACTGAAAGCCGAGCATGGCACCGGCCGCAACATGGCGCCGTTCGTCGAGCTGGAATGGGGCAGCGACGCCTATCAACTGATGTGGCAACTCAAGCGCCTGCTCGACCCCAACGGTATTCTCAACCCGGACGTGGTGCTCAGCGAAGATCCGCAGATCCACCTTAAACACCTCAAGCCGCTGCCTGCCGCCGACGAGCTTGTGGATAAGTGTATCGAGTGCGGTTTCTGCGAGCCGGTATGCCCGTCGAAAGGCCTGACCTTGAGCCCGCGCCAGCGCATCGTGATCTGGCGCGATATCCAGGCGAAGAAACGCGCCGGCATCGACACCACTGAACTGGAAACGGCCTACCACTACCAGGGCATCGACACCTGCGCCGCCACCGGGTTATGCGCCCAGCGCTGCCCTGTGGGAATCAACACCGGCGACTTGGTGAAAAAACTCCGGGCCCGCGACGCCGACCATACGAAAACTGCCGAATGGTTGGCCACCCACTTCGCCACCGCGCTGCAAGGCGCGCGCTTTACCCTGCACGTCGCCAACGGCGCACGCATGCTGTTGGGCGCGCCGCGCCTGGCCAAGTTGTCGGCCACCGTGAGCAAGTTGTCCAAGGGACAAATCCCACAATGGACCAACGCCATGCCGCAACCGGAAAAAGCCATTCGCTTCAGTCCGGCGGTGACCGATGAGCGGCCACGCGTGGTCTACCTCGCGGCATGCGTCTCACGCGCCATGGGCCCGGCGGCTGGCGATAAAGAGCAAACGTCGCTGTACGACAAAACCCGCGGCCTGCTGGAAAAAGCCGGCTACCAAGTCGTCTTCCCCGACAACCAGGACAACCTGTGCTGCGGCCAGCCTTTCGCCTCCAAGGGCTATGCCGAACAGGCCGAACACAAACGCCAGGAACTGATCGGCGCGTTGCTCCACGCCAGCCGCGGCGGCCTCGACCCGATCTACTGCGACACCAGCCCCTGCACCCTGCGCCTGGTGCAAGACCTGGGCGAAACACGCCTGGACCTGTACGACCCGGTACGATTTATCCGCACGCACCTGATGGACCGCCTCGACTTCATACCGCAGGAAGCACCGATCGCCGTACACGTCACTTGCAGCACCCAGCACCTCGGGGAAAGCCAGGCCCTGATCGACCTGGCCCGCCGCTGCGCGAAAACCGTGGTGATCCCGGAAGGCATCCACTGCTGTGGTTTTGCCGGCGACAAAGGCTTCACCACCCCGGAACTCAACGCCCACTCCCTGCGCTCACTGAAAGACGCCGTGCAATATTGCAGCGAAGGCATCTCCACCAGCCGCACCTGCGAGATCGGCCTGAGCCAGCATGGCGGCATCGATTACCACGGGCTGGTCTACCTCGTGGACCGCGTAACCCGACCGAGGGCGCACTAATCCGGCACAAAAACAGAACCCCTGCGCGGCGACGTAGTCATCTGCATAGGCCTCGGCGATCGAGGCTCATCAGTGATGTCGCTGGCAGCCCTTGAACGCCAGCAGCGTCGAGCCCTTTTTCGCAAGGAGATACCCTTATGAAGCATTCCGCTCTTGCTGGCGTGTTCATTACCGCTGCGATGCTGGCCTCACCGGCGTTTGCCGCCGGAAAAACCGACCAGCTTTGTCAGATTAATCTCGACAAAATCAACAACGGCAAAGCCCTGCTCGCCACCGACACCACTGGCAAAAGCGGCGAAATCGACACCGCCGTGTCTCAAGCCAAAGCCGCCCAAGCAGCAGGTGATGACAAGAGGTGCATAGAGATCACGTCCAAAGCCCTGCAAGACCTACAGAACAGCGACAAAGGCGCCAATCAGTAACACCTCGACGCTCATGGCCAACCTTCGGGTTGGCCTTCTGTGACCGTTTGGCGTACACTGCACAGGCTTGTCACTCACTAAGAAACAACGAGTTACAAGCACGGGGCCGTTTAGGATTCGACGCCGGTCGCGAAACTTTAGGTGCATGCCGAGTTGGTAACAGAACTCGTAAATCCACTGTTGCAACTTTCTATAGTTGCCAATGACGAAACCTACGGGGAATACGCTCTCGCTGCGTAAGCAGCCTTAGCCCTTCCCTCCTGGTACCTTCGGGTCCAGCAATCATCAGGGGATGTCTGTAAACCCAAAATGATTGTCATATAGAACAGAATCGCCGTGCAGTACGTTGTGGACGAAGCGGCTAAAACTTACACAACTCGCCCAAAGCACCCTGCCCGTCGGGTCGCTGAGGGTTAACTTAATAGACACGGCTACGCATGTAGTACCGACAGCGGAGTACTGGCGGACGGGGGTTCAAATCCCCCCGGCTCCACCAAATACTAGTTTCCACATGTTCCCACATGATCGGAAACGACCCAAGAAGCCCGCCCAGCGCGGGCTTTCTTGTGTCTGAACGTTTATGAATGTTTCTTCACAGCATTGCACACCGTGTATGCCAGCTTGTATGCTCGCCTAAAAATTGAAACTAGGGCATACACGAATGAAGCGCTCCGAGATTAAACGCCGTCCAATGGCAGACACTACCTTGGCCAGCCTTGAGCCAGAGGCCGGCACCTATCGGGAGCTGGATGGCGCTGGACTGTATCTACGAGTGAAGCCCAACGGCCAAAAGTCATGGGAGCTGCGCTACAAAAAAGCTGATGGCAAATGGTCTTGGCTAGGATTGGGGGGGTATGGCAAAGGCAGCCACCAGCTAACCGGCGAGCAGGCGCGCCAAAAGGCAGCGGAGTTGCGCGACGGCACAGCAAAAGACGGCAGTATGCTTGCCACTCAGCGAGCCAAAAAAGCCTCAGAGCTTGAGGCGGCCAACAATACGTTCGAGCATCTCGCTCGCGAGTGGTACGCCAACAAACGCAAGGGCTGGAGTGCCGGCACGGCAACCCGGACCATCGGCGCCCTGGAACTGCATGTGTTCCCGGTCTTTGGTAAGAGACCCTATCAAGGTGTCCTGCCAATGGAGTGGATGGAGTTCCTGCGCGGCATGGAGCAGACCGGCATTGTCGAGCAGACCAGTCGGGTACGCGGCATGTGCCGGGAAATTTACGACCTAGCCCGCGTTACCGGGCGCGCCACTCACAATCCGCTTGAAGGTCTGCACAAGTTTTTGCTGACTAAACCCGCAGAAAACTATGCCCATGTTTCAATCGACGAACTGCCGCCTCTGTTACGAGCGATCAGAGCGTACCCGAGCGCGGCAGACGTTCGTATCGGTCTGCACCTATTGTCTATGCTCGCCTGCCGACCGTCTGAGTTACGTGAGGCCCGCTGGTCCGAGTTCGATCTAGATGGTTGCCTGTGGAGCGTTCCCGCCGAACGAATGAAGCGTCGTCGCGAGCATGTAGTTCCTCTACCACGCCAAGCCGTCGACCTGCTGCGCGATCTTCAAAACCTCACAGGTGCGTACCTACTGTTATTCCCTGGCCGTAGCGACACCACCAAGCCACGCTCCAATACCGTATTCCTGATGGCCCTGCGCCGCCTCGGTTATGAAGGTCGGCAGACCGGCCACGGGTTCCGCCATATCGCCAGCACGATCCTCAACGAACACGGCTTCGACGAGAACCACATTGAGGCTCAGCTATCACACGTCAAAGACGGCATTGCAGGCGTGTACAACAAAGCTCAGTACCTGGCGCAGCGGACGACCATGATGCAGTGGTATGCAGACCACCTTGACAAGCTGGCAGCAGGTAATGTTGTGGAGTTCAAAAAAGCACAGTAACTCCAGACAATACCAATACTAGACATCTCATCTTGCAACGTTAAATATTAGAAGCCAAGAAAGTAAGCATGCCTGACTATATAAGCGAAAAATTAGCCATTAAAAAATTATCCGAAATTACCAAAGGTAAGATCAATGAGGAAATTAGCGATTCACTAATGCAAGAACTTGTCAATTGCGGTGTCATCCCGTCATACATTAAATTCCATCCAAAAGACAAGACCGCTTACCTTGATAAATCATTTTATTTCTTTTCTCCAGACTGCGAAGACGAGCCGACGATGAAGCCAGGTTGGGATAATGGCTTCAAATCCCCAATTCAAGCTTTGCCGTTCCCGCTTCGAGAGGGGGGAATACTTAAAATGGCAGAATGGGCTGTCCACGGACAGCAAAGGCTGCCAACACTAAGAACTTTTGACTATCTAGTTATGGCAGTTCGTTCTAATGGCCAGCCAGAGCATCTAACAGACCAGCACTTCGTCAGGCTTTACACATTACAAGAAATACGCCAGTCAAAACAAAATGTAATTCAATATATCGAAACCGGAAAATACCAGCGCGCAGTTCATAGTTACTGCGATGAGTTTCCCGGAATCGAAGATGAAACGGTGTTAATGGGCATGAGCCCATTCACTGACGATCCAGACCACTTCAATCCAAATCGAAGAATTCGCAAACAAGAAAACCAAGGCATACCAAAAAGCACTCGCTCTGAACTAATTGTCATTTCAGCGCTACTCCAAATAATTGAAAAATTAAGCACATTACAAAGAGGCCGAAAATACGATCAACATGAAATCACAACGTTAATCACGGAAGAAATATTCCCCGGGGCTATCAAACCCAGGACAGTCAATGGTCTTTTTGCCGACTCGAACAACACCCGAGAAGAGATCGCAGCCGACATCTAGAAAAGTTTGAAAGGCTGGACAGCTAACGACGTGAGGCAAGGCATAAGAGTAAAAAGTTTTGCAATTGCAATGACTGCAATGGATAGGGTGCATAACGTGGCGAGCCTCAACCGGATGGAGGCATATGAATGCATCTGAATCACCCAGCACTAAGCAAAGGCTTGATCCGACAATCCGCGCTTTGGCAATGGCTTGGAATGAGCCGCTCGGGCCTCGTCAAGCTCAAAACGAAAGACCTAACCTTCCCCAAGCCCATCAAGGACGGTGACTCCCGCCAATCGGCTGCTTATTACGTCGTCGCCGAAGTTGAAGCCTGGCTGCAATCCAAGATTGCCGCTCGGGACAAAGCCCAAGGCGACCACTCTGGGGGTGTGCAACAGTGAGCGGCCCAAACGTTATCCACTCCAGTCGTGCCCTTTTTGTGCAGTCGTGCCCATGCCCTAGGCTGGGCACTACTGAGGGCACAAGGGCACGACTGCCGAAATTGGTTGCCCGTGATAGCTTTCGCGGTTATCGTCTTGCGGTCGCTGCAAATTCAGCGACCGGGCTTGGTAACCCGATCAGCAAAAGGCGCAACAGCGCCCCTATTACGATTGCAGGCGCTTTTTTTACGTCCGCATTTCCGTTTTATGGCGGCTGTGCGTGGGAGACCCTCGGGTCTGCCGGGTTCCTTTTGCCCCGGTTTACCAACCCGCGTACAGCTGCCACCCATTCGCTTGGTAACGAATGTGGCAGCTCCTCAGCAAAAGGAGCGTCACCCATGCTTACCCGTCTTTTCAGACTCACTCCGTCCGAAGTCCATAACAAAGTCGAGCGTCACCGTGCTCGCGCTGTCGCCCAACTCAAGAGCAAATCCAGCCTCAAAGTTCGCCATCAGCGTTACAACGCCGAAATGACCCGCGCCCGCTTTTTTGAAGCCATGTTGACCGGAGGCGCACAGTGAAACATCTGACTACTATCGAAGTTTGTTTTATTTCGCCTGCCCACGCACACAAAAAACAACAATTGTTTAGCGTCAACCCCGACATTGATGCTGAAAGCGCTTTGTATATTGCTTCGGACCTAATTGGCAGTGTGATGGATGTACTCACAGAGGCGGCTGTTGGGGATATTCCACTTGAAGGCAATAGCGCCTTTATGGTGAGCCATACACTTGAAAGCGCCAGAGCTGCGCTTTATTCCGTGCTGGGGAAATTAGAAAAAACTAACGACTTCATTCCCGGGGAGTAAACATGACCATTCTAAATCAGCGCCAAGTTGCGCTGGCGGGATCGGCTTGCCTAGATAAAGTTCTTAGTTGCCTCGACAAAGTTAAAGCTTCCGGCACTAACAAATGGAAAGCGTGCTGCCCTGCGCATGACGACAAATCCCCAAGCCTAGCAATAACTGAAACATCAGACGGCACTCTTTTGCTTAAGTGCTGGGCCGGATGTACAGCTCAGGAGATTGTTTCGGCAATTGGGCTGGAGTTGCGCGATCTATTCCCTGGTGCAAAGCAGCCACGTCGCGGACCAAGTAAGCAGGCCATTGAACATGAGCGCACCGTCTACCTGATAGGAAAGTCGCTACTCGATAACGGCAAGTTGTCCGGCGACGATCTGCAGCGTTTCAACCTCGCCAAACAGCGTCTGGGGGTCAAATGAACAATAAGGATAGATTCGCCGAGCAATGGGAGGAGCTGATCAAGCCGCTCAAGGGGGCAAACCTCAAAGTATTGCCAACAGTCCCCGCCGTCTGGAAGGTAAACGCGGTCAGCGCAGCCGATATCAAACCGATGGCCATTCGCTGGCTGTGGCCTGGCTGGTTGGCCAAAGGAAAGTTGCACATCCTCGCGGGTGCTGGCGGTACCGGGAAAACCACCCTGCTGATTAGCTTGATCGCGACCATCACCACAGGCGGACGCTGGCCAGACGGTGAGCTTTGCCAAGAGCGCGGCAATGTTCTGATTTGGTCGAGCGAAGACGACCCGGCAGACACGCTGGTGCCGCGCCTGATCGCGGCTGGCGCTGACGTGAACCGGGTACACATTATTCAAGGGCGCCTCAACGCTAAAGGCGAGGCTGACCCCTTCGACCCATCAAACGATATTGGTTTGCTGCGCGACACCGTGCGTGATTTGGGCGGTGTGTCATTACTGATGCTCGATCCAGTGGTCAGTGCCGTGAAAGGGGACATGCACAAGGCCAATGACGTTCGCCGTGGCTTGCAAGGCGTGGTGGACTTCGCCGAGGCCAATCTCTGCGCCGTTGTCGGTATCAGCCACTTTGCCAAGGGTGGCGCTGGTTCCTCGCCGGCTGATCGTGTGATCGGTTCGCAAGCCTTCTCGGCACTGGCCCGAACGGTGCTGGTCGCCGCCAAACAGCAAGACTCTGATGCAAGGGTGTTGGCGCGGGCCAAGTCCAACATCGGCACCGACGAAGGTGGCGTGTCCTACACCATAGAGCCCTGCACCATCGACGGCGGCATTGAAACGACGCACGTTGCGTGGGGCGATCTGATACAGGGATCGGCGCGGGACATTCTGGGTGACGTTGAGTCGGTCGACGAAGATCGCCTGGACGACGCTGATGATCCAGCCGAAGCACTCCGACGAATCCTGAGCGCGGGGCCTCTGACCGGGAAAGAGGCCAAAGGACTGATGACCGGCAACGGCTATACGCAAAAGCAGATCCGCAACGCCCGCGAGCGACTCTCAGTAGTGACAGCCCGGTCCGGCTTTGGCGGCGACACAATTGTGAGCTGGTCGCTCCCTCAAGCGAAAGGTCAGTTCGCGGCATTCCCTCCAGTCGTGCCCTCTGACAGCCAGTTGTGCCCACCCTTTGACATGGGCCCGACTGGAGAAAAAGGGCGCGACTGGAACAACTTAATCAGTAAGGCACCTCCGCAGAACTTCACCGATGACGATTCGGAGGAAGTCTGATGGCCGCCCTCGCCTACCTGCTCAATCTCGGATTTTCGGCGAAATTGAGCGGAAAGCGTGTTCGGGTTTCGCCCGCAAGCAAGCTCAATGACCAGGTGCGCGCCTACATCAAAAACCACCGACTCGAACTGCTGGCTGAGCTGGCCTCGAATGACGGGATTGAGCGCCGCTGCCATTGGCGGGTCATGCGCGACGGCAAACCGCTCTGCACGATGATTGGGGAGCCCATGACCCGAGCGGAAGCCCTCAATGCAGCCCTATGGCGCTGGCCGGACGCTGACCTTGCCTAGGTTCCCGCCATTGGTGGATGGCGCGGATCTGCTCCATCCACCAATGGTGAAAGACCACTAACGCTCGCACCGTTACCGGATCGGTACCAGAGATGGGCTCAGATTTGAGCGCATTAACTCCCGCCAATGGCGGACGCAACCTCAGAGACTGGAATCATGAACACGCTGCACGTAAACATCACCGATGCCGAGATACGCAAGCAAGCCGCTGGCCCTGTGCGCCAGTTGCGCGATCACCGCTATCCCGAGTTGCGTTTCCGCTATTCAACCACCGACCGCACCAAGGGCGCCTGGCACGTCGTGGTGCGCGGCAAGTGGGGCAAGGCCGGAAACTATCCCGGCATCAATGCCAAGCTGATGCAGGCCACTTTGCCTGCCATCCTCGCCCGACGTTCTATTGACCCGGATGCCACCTCGACCACCACCAGCTGGACCAAGGTGGGTGATGTGCTGACCTGGTACGCCGACCGCATGAGCCGTGACCGTGGCTTGTCCACCAAGCGCAAGGCCAGCGCCCAGTCCGCGTTACGTTGCCACCTGGTGCCGCGGCTAAAAGCGCTGGAGCTGGCCAGCCTCGACCGGGCCAGCCTTGACCGCCTGCTGATGTGGCCGATGCAGGAGCGTTTCGCGCTGTCGTTCGTGCGTTCGGTCTACGGCGTGCTGGCGGTGGCGTTCCGGCAAGCCACTCGCCTGGCACTGCTGGTTATCAACCCCGTGGCTGACCTCAAGTACACCGACTTTGTGCAAACCCGGATCAAGCCCAAGCCTGCCCGGTTGCGTGGTGATGACCTGCCAGCGCTGCTGCACGACCTACCCGAACGGATCGAGCGTGCGCCGCTGGAATCCATGCTTACCCTGATGATGCTCTGTCACGGCACCCGACTGGGCGAAACCCGGCAGGCCCGCTGGAAGAACCTCAACCTCACCACACGCCAATGGTTTATCCCAGCAGAGGACACCAAGACCAAGGCCGAGCACACGTTGCCACTGACCGAGCAAGCCTGCGCTCTGATCGAGCGTTACCGGGCCGCTCAACAGGCTACTGGGTATCGGGGGCCATTCCTGTTCCCTGGGCGCGCTGGCGGGGCTATTAGCGCGTCCACGGCCAGCACCTTGTTCAAGGGGATGACCAAGGGCGAATGGTCGAGTCATGACCTGCGCAAGGTAGCACGCACCGCGTGGGCGGATCTGGGGGTGGATTACATGGTGGGCGAGATGCTGTTGAACCACGCCATGAAAGACCTCGATGCGACCTACATCCACACCACTGCCGAGGGAATGAAACGCAAGGCCCTGGAGACGTGGCATCAGCACCTTGATGGGCATGGATTCATGGCCTTGCACAGTGAGACATATGCGGGACACGCGGGAGAGGCATCACCCTTGCAGACCCCTAACGGCTTAGCCTCCAGCGATTCCACCCATCCATCCCAAGGGAGGAGGTTAATCGGCGAAGGCCGGGGAAATCACACGTGACCAACGTCCACACCATTGCAAAAAACTACACACCAATGACTGACCCTGGAGGTCAAACTATGAAAGCACCCAAGAAGATCAGCGACCTGAGCAAAGCCATCTCCGAAGGCTTTGCCATCATCGAGCAGATCAGCAGCGACATTCAGCGTGCTGAGACCGCCGCACAGGTAGCGGATACCATCGCAACCCAACTGGACGAACTGAGCCGCGAGCGTGCGGAGCGTAGGGCTATGGCATTCGTGTGCAAGACCACGGCGGATGTCACGGACCTGAACGCTCGCGAGGAAGAACTAGAGCGCGCTAGCCGTCAAGCTATCGAGGACGGCCAGGCGGCAACCATCGCCATTGGCATGCTAGTCGAGAAGCGGGACGGCATCGTGCAAGAGGTCGAACAGCTCAAGCAAGAACGACGCGGCCTCACAGTCGAGTGGCTGAAACAACTGCGCAACGACGCGATCAACCGCTACATACGTGTCCTAAGCGATATCGGCGCGCCACTGGCCGATGCTTTTGCAGCTGACCATGCGATGCAGGCGCTTGGCGCTGGCGAGCACCTGGTGAGCAAAATGATCAAGAAGATCCGTGTCGCGGACTTTGCCATTCCACACAGCCACAAGATCCGGCGCAGCACCTCCAGCATTGAAATATACGACGCGCCGGTGCCCTGGCTGCACGACAAGACGCTGGGCGATGCCGAAACCCAGGCGCTCGCTGACGAACTAAGGAATGTAGGGCTGAATATCTCCAGGCCGTAAACCACACCACACTAGTGCAGCGCCGATCCTTACGATAGCTTTGGTCGGCGTTGCTAATACGAACGACACGCACACAAACCACATTGGTTATAAGCCCTCTTTGGCGGTGTGTCCGTGCAGCGCTGCCGTGACGAAGTCACACGACAGTGATTCACTCCGCGCCATCGCTGTAGAGATCACTCCCGTCAGTCTCCAGTAAGACCCTTTGCAGTAGCAACGGACATGTCACCCGCTAGCCTTCGAAGGCCTTGCCCCTCCCCCCTATGCTGGGTCCCTCCTGGCCCTCCTTGCAGCGTGGGCATTGCGCGCCGCGCTGCGCCTCTAGCTAAAGCTTTTGAAATTTGGGTAACAGAAATATTAGCCACCAATGACGAGTATCAGTGGCGCACTAAACAATAGCTCAATGCTCTAGTCCGTCTGGCTCTCGGACTTGTAATTAGGTCGTAGCGCGGCTCCATTTTTGTTACCCGGCGCAGACCTTTTTACCTGAGTTGGGTAACAGCATAGGTAACAAAATCGACTGCTACCGGGTAACAAAAAGACAGCCAGGGCCGACCAAGCAATGCCGCCCACCACTATCTCAAAGCGGTAACAAAAAAAGCACATGTATCGCCGATACGATAACTTCATTTTTGATAAAAGAGGCCAGTGCACACCGTAGCGATGAACGGCAGAACACGGGCAGACAGCGGTTGCTATTGGTAGTCTGTATTCGGCCCAGGCTGTGTAAAAACGCTTTGCAAAAATTGAAGTGCGCGCTTCTACGCTAAATCTGAAATTATCGGCAAGTGAGCAGGTACAGATTTTGCGAAGGGACGCGATTTTCAGGTCGTTTTTAGATGCCTATCTCGCCGAAAATCGTTTTTACACACTCTGGGCCAAAAGCGGTCGTTTAGATGGTGCTAGAAATCGGAGGCTCTTCAGTGAGTTGATCCAGCATTTCGGTAATCTCACTCTTGCTCTTGCTCCTGCTCAGCGGAGATAGTCGTGATGATTAGAGTGCACCAACGTCCAGTCGAGACGTAAGCACAGCTTGGCGATGCCGACGAAGCATTTGTCAGCTAGCCGTGCATGATCAAAATCCAGTCATGCGGCGCGTCCTACTGCCTCCTGGCACCTGTGGCAAGACTCAGCCGGTGACGAATAGACAGGATACTGGCAAAACGATAGTGTCTACGTCTCGCAGTACCTTAACTGGAGAGCTGGATATGGACGTCTTAGGCATAAAGCTAGAGAATTGCTACGGCATACAACAGCTTGACGCGATACTTACCTTCAGGGGCAGTCCGAAACAAAAAGGCAGCCCGGAAATCCCGTTTGGCTCTGCCTTCTCCATCTACGCACCAAACGGTTTCATGAAGACGTCGCTGGCTCGAACATTTCTGGATTTTCAGGAGGGGCGGGACAGCCAGGATTTGATATTCCCTGCGCGTCAAACCAGCAGATCGATCACTTCCGATCCAGCCACACCGATTACTCCTGAATCCCTCTTTGTCATCAAGCCATATGTTGAACGCTATGCGGGTGGTGGTACCTCAACGCTTCTAGTAAATCCGAAGCTGAGGGGCGAATATGAAGAGGCGGTTCGGAACATTGAATCAACTCAGGAAAATCTCATTAAGGCGTTAAAGGAAATTTCAGGCTGGCCAGGAAAAACATCACCTGCCTCTGAGATTAAAGAGGTGTTCCAGTTCAAGAGTCCGTATGATTTCTTTGCAGAACTAGCGCATGGCTTGGATGGTGATACTCGGTTTTCTGACTTGTCATATACCGAAATATTTAACGATAAGACAATTGCAGCATTCAAAGCTGGTACGTTGCACGAACAACTTAAAGATTACATGTCAAAATATCAAGAGCTTGTGGATAATTCTCCATTGTTGAGCAAGAAATTTAACCACACTGGCGCTGCTGACGTATCTAAAAACCTACAGAGTAATGGTTTCTTTGATGCCAACCATACGCTGAATATTTCGAATGGCGGTGAAAGACTAGAAGTAAGCTCAGCCAAAGATCTGGAGGCGCTTATTGCTGCAGAAAAACAGCGCATACTAGGGAATAAGGAGTTGTCAGAAAAATTTGAAGCCGTTGACAAACAGCTTCAAAAAAACGCAGAGCTTAAAAAATTCCGTGAATACCTGGCTGCGCACCCGGAAATTTTAGCTGAGCTCGGTGATTTCAATGGGTTCAGGAAGAAGCTGTGGAATTCTTATTTCAATGTCGCCCAACTAGCGCTCAGTTCATTTGCTGAGGCCTATGCATTAGCAAAGGATGTAATAGCCGAGACGGCGCGTCAAGCGATGGAGGAAAAGACTAAGTGGACTGCGGTGGTAACCCAGTTCAATGAAAGGTTCTATGTGCCTTTCAAGCTGGTGGTGCAAAATCAGCAAGATGTTATTCTGAAGGGCGAAACACCGAAGATTGTATTTGAGTTCCAGGATGGGCAAGGCACATGTGGAGTTGAGGAAGATAAGCTCCTTCAAGTTCTCAGTCAGGGTGAAAAGCGTGCTCTGTACATACTCAACGTACTGTTTGAAATTCAAGCCCGGCGCGAATCGAATCAGCAAACTTTGCTGATAGTTGACGACATAGCTGACTCATTTGACTATAAAAACAAATACGCAATTATTGAATACTTCAACGAAATCTCGAAAGTGCCATTTTTTAGGCTGATTTTCTTGACGCACAACTTCGATTTTCATCGTACAATTTGTAGTCGCCTGCAAATTGCTAGGAGTCGAAAATTATTTGCTAAGAAAAATCAGGGCACTTTGAGTTTCGTACAAGAAAAATATCAGAAAAACCCATTCACAACATGGAAGAATGGCTTAGAAAAAAACTCAGCCTATTTAGTAGCTAGCATCCCGTTTGTACGAAATCTAGCCGAATACTGTCATGGGGCTGGTAGCCCGATTTTTTTGATGCTGACATCACTATTGCACATTAAATCCGATAGCAGAACATTAACTATAAAAGACTTGGAAGTATCCTTTAAAGCCACATTGCTTGACCAGCCAAATCTATCTCTAAAAAACTCAGCAGGATCTGCATTACAACTTATTTATGATGAGGCGGATGCCTTAGCGGCTAGAGCTGATGACGATGTCGAGTTAGAGTCAAAAGTTATTTTATCAATTGGTATTCGTCTCAAAGCTGAAGAGTTTATGATCGCTAAAATTAACGACCCCGTATTTGTCGATACCATCAGCAGCAACCAAACATTTGAGTTATATAGTAGGTTTGCGTCTGCATTTTCCGGTGCTGGCGACCAAATAATGGTGCTATCTCAGGTCAATCTGATGACGCCGGAAAATATCCATTTGAACTCGTTCATGTACGAGCCGATTTTGGATATGTCAGCGCTTCACCTTTATGATTTATATGGGAAGGTTAAGGCTCTGGTTTGAATTGCTACCAATACTGAGGCTTACTTGATACTGACTCCTGAAGTTATCCGCTCGTTTTCGCTTACTCAAACTAATAATACTCATCTTGATTTGAGATATTTTCGTAACGTTAGTTGCGTTAAGCAAATATATCGAGTTACTAAAGTGGCAATAAGCGCCTGTTATGGCTCCCGACTACGTTCGCGTAGCGGTCCACTGTTCCCGCTGCGCGGAAGCAACCGTCCGGTTCTGGCCGATTGCTGCCCGTCACGAACGGCAGAAATCGGCCAAAAACCGTCCGTCGTGAAAAGCAAAAAAGAGTTGAGTTGCCATTCCTTAAGGCAGCCAACAATGTAATGGGCTAATATGCGAGAGTTCGAATCTCCCTTAAGCGCCTATTTAGAAAATCCCCTGGAATTCGGTTACTTCGAGTTCTCTGGTTCATCTATACCACTCTCTCTACCTCGCATCCTTTTTCGACTATGCAGCCTAGGCTGTCTTAAATATGCCGAGGTCTGGCTATCAAGCAGTGATCGAACTTGCCATTTCGCCGCAAAACAAGAATTTAACTCACTAAAAAATCAGTTCCGTGGCGATAAGCTTGCGTGACTGCTTGGCTACTGCGGAGATGCGGTTGTCAGTCGTCCTCGCCGCCACCGAAACCAACAGCAGCAGCGTAATGCCCACCACCACCACCACCACCACCACCGGCCGCATGGTTCATAGCACCGTAAGAGTTCAACTTGACCCAGCGCGTGCTCAACGATTTTCGGCATCACCGATGCCGGCGACCAAGTATTGATCGCAATGCGGGCATGTCAGGCTTACGCAAAAGAAGTCTTTACGCCGATGTAAAAGGAGAGGCCATGCACGGTGTGTTAACAACCATCCTTAAATGCCGATCCCACGATAGTGTGTCGCGACTGAAGGGCCTTAATAAAAAAATTTCGAGAACGATCTATGACATAGCCTTACGTTATTCCCTCTAAGGTTAAATTTGGCAATACCTAAACTCATCGATGGAAGACAGCTGCACTCTTGTGTGGGGCAGAGCGCAGCTTATCTTGATCTATGGATAATTTACGGCTGAAGAAAACTCATTTGATTTTTCTTCGAGATTTCTTTTGTCGAGATGTTGCCTCAAAGTTACATTCTTCTATGGAAGCACCTTTAAAATCAGCGCGATCAAGTTGAGCACCTCTAAAACTAGCCGCGCCAAACTCGCAATTTGAAAAATCTGACTGCTGAAGAAGGCTACTCTCGAAGGTTGCGTCTTTAAAATTAGAATGTGTGAAATAACCGCCTTGGAATTCGCCCTGAGTGAAATCGGTCTTTACCGCTCGAGCAGAGGACAAAACGATTTTATAACCCCTTGTCTTTCTAAATGTTGAGTACGATATATCGGCAGCCCAGAGGTCGGCGAAATCGAGGCAGATATTATTTAAATTGAGCCAGGAAAGACATTCGGCAACTAATGCAGATTGTGGACCGTTGCGCTGTTCTTGAATGCGTTTTAGCCAAGTGCCAAATGCTGTTTGGTTCGGGTGTTGAATTTCAATGATTTTTTTGTTGTGTTTGGCGCATGCATTCATGCTAGCGAGCAATGCTTCTTCTGCATTTCTCGCTTTAAATATCGCTGTTTCGAAATTTGGAAGTGGAGTCAATTTCTCCATTGGCATAGCGGTTTTTAATAGAACGTTAAACAAGTTTGTAAGGCAGGTCTGTGCTTCTTCGCTTTCATCGCTGTCCATTAATCGGATTTCGGCGCGCAAGAAATTTAATATATTTGGTGAAAATGCTGTTGGCCCGCATATTTCCGCCCAGTGTTTCAAGCAATCTTGATCACTCCAGCCACGACCTCTCCCGCGCGAAATAGACTCTCTACGAGCCCGCTCTTCGATAATATCGCGTATTGCTCGAATAATTCTCCGTGCGGCAAGATATTCACCGAAACTCTTATGAGTGAAGACGAAAGCTGGATCTCCTTTAGGGCGCGAACCATGTTGCCGGAAGAAAAATGCGGCTAATAACGAAGTAATTCCCGCTTTTGCACCATCTTGGAATGCATCCAATTGATCGCTAAATCCGCCCTCTCGGCAGTAAAACTCAATTTCGCTTACGGTCGTGGTGCGCCCGTCGCCATGCCAAGCGGCGAGACCAATTTCTTCGAGAATCAACAGGAAGCTTTGGAACTCAATGCTCCGGATGGATTCGTGCCTCCTGCCTTTTTCGTAACCTCGCTCGTAAATCGCTTCAACTAAGTCACGATAAATCTCGTTGAGATTTACTCCAATATTAAAATTAAGCTTGCCACGGCAATAGCTTAAAGCTAGCAGGTAGTTGAGGAGTGGTTGAGCAGTAATTTCCTCTAGATCTGAACGCTTAAGATCAGCAGGTAACCCCGAAAATGGTTTACCAATCAATGATCCATAATTTTTCCACCATAGCTCGCTAAGGTTCTGTTCTAGGAGGTTTTTAGGGTCCGTGTAGCTTTCTTTGACAGAGTCTGATACGTGGTAGGGCAGTATCGTTAATACCTGTCCCGAAAGCCTGAATTCGGTTTCGTTGTTCTGAACTACTACCTCGCGGCCGCTGAACAGTACCTTTATTAAACATTTCTGCATGTTTAGGCGGTCGACGGTTTGCTGAACGCTTCTAACAAAGTTCTTCGCTGTGAGCGCAGCTGCTTGGCCTTGGCTTGCTAATTCGTCTAGCCCGTCGAGGATGATAAGTAGACGTTCGCTTAAGTTGTTTTTATCGATTGGATTATATTTTAATACGCCTTCATCTTTAACGTAGCGACCAACCTCTTCCGAAAAATCTCTACTCGGATCTATGTAGTGCAGTGGAATAAAAATGGTTTTTATTTCTTTTGATTCAAATGCGTGTGCTGCGTAAATTTTTGAGAACGAAGACTTTCCACTCCCCGGGCCACCGCTGATAGTGCGTATAGTAAGAGCGGAGTTTTCGTCATCAAGCCAGCTATCAAGTTCTTCAATTAAGCTTATGACGTGCTTCTTGGCATCTACCTCCAGACCTGCTCTCTTAGAGTTTGATGTTTTCTCTTCGTAAACAGCATTGAGGGGTATATATATTTGTCTTAAGCCAAACGGCTCGCCAAAAATACTTTCTTCCAGCTTTGCATGTAGTTTTGCTTTATAAAGCATCCATGAGCCTTCATTTTCTGCAGCTTCAGAAAACGGAGAAATAATGATATTCAGCAGCGGCTCATATGCTTGATGGTTTGTTGACCATTCCTTATGGAGTGCATAAGGAATATAGCCTGGCAGACGGTTGGCTATCGTAGTGGCTGTCGATTTTGTATGGCCTAAACGCTCTAGCCACATTATTAATGGATCAATAAAGGCATTAGAAAATGGACTTTTCAGAGGGTTTTTTAAGAAGTCAGAATTAATTTCGAACTCTTGAATGTTTTCTTTTACTAGCCCCTGAAACGCCTCAATTTTTGTGACATCCGTTACAGAAATTTGTGACTCTCTGAGTAGTTCAAAAATGGCGGCTGAGAGGCTTTTCTGCAGTAAAGTATATGCTAATGCTTCGGGCGTATTGTCCTTAAGACCAATTGATGCAGCGACGTCAATTGCATCATCTGCCAGATCATCAAGCTTTCCCAGAAAAAAGTGAGCTACACCTTTTGCGACAGAAACGCCGAATGCTTTTATATCAACCTTAGGGAGATAACTGGAAATGTTATCTTTTTTTGCCGCGGTAATCCCTATGCTCGAATCTTTCATAATAGTCCTTTATAATACTCGTATAATTAAAGCCAAGCGTTTTTGTAGACGCCTCTAACCCATACTTTATCTGGATGATGGCTAATTGTCATTAAGGAGCCATCGTCCAACCAGTAAATCTGTCGACGGGTAGGTTCCGATCAGCCTTTTTGGAATCCTATTGAGTGCGCTAAGTCCTGCTGGATGAATCCAGCGCTCTCCCCGATTCGTTCGAGCACCCCACGGCATTCTCTCCAACAGCTTCGTATCCCTGCTGCTCGATCAAGAGCACCGACTTCATCAACGCGGCTTAAAGTCTGAGCTGATTTTCATACATTTTTTCGAGGACTACTGGGAGGGAGTAATCGCAGGCTGAATCTTATCGGTTTTTTTAGACACATCGAACGGCTGCTTCTGGCCGGAGGCAGCCCTTTCGCTCTGACTGACGCACCCCGTTAGTGTCAACTGAAAACTGCAAGTCAGCGCGAACGCAAATGACTGTTTAAGTCGGATGCATGTCCCTGGGAACATGACGACGCAACGACGTAGTCAAGTCGGATCCACACCTTCTGACATCGGTTCAGCTGCTCGATGAGGAGTCCAACCGGACCATAACAGGCAGGCGGCAGCATTATGTATGCCTGTGTGTATGCCTACCGGAGATCCGCCCTATTAATCCCCATATATCATTGGCCAAAACCGCTCAGTTCAAACGTCCCCGGCCCACCAATTGAAACACCAGCGAAGCCCGCCCAATGCGGGCTTCGCTGTATCTGGAGTACCGAATATTGCTGAAAATCGCTGTGGATGAATGCCGATATTGGCGCGTCTCAGCAGCTTTTCATCAACACCTCCCCCGGCGTCCTGCCGACCGAACACCAATGGGACAGCGTCAGCCCCCTCTGAAAAGTGCTGCTGCTCTATCTGCAAACAAACGAACAGGGTGAAGAAAAGGACGCTGGTCGGTGGGCATGAGGGTCGCCGCGTCCAACTGAGCTACGCCCGCCGACAAGCACTGGAAGACCTGTTTGTAGCCGGCCCACTTTGCCACGCTCAAAGGATATAGCGAACGCTGGCAAGCAATTCGGCCAGCACACAGCATATGAGAGAAAAACACAAAAAAAACCGCGCAAACAACAAAAACGCCTACAATCCAAGGTCGGTTTTCCTACACATTTTTTGCCCCCACTGATACCCAAGAGATAGCCCCGTGAGTGACTCAGACAGCTCATCCGCGCCACTGGTTGACGTAGTGAAGCTTGCCGCATCCCTTCAGCGTTTCGCAGATGATCGCGACTGGCAGCAGTTCCACTCCCCAAAAAATCTCATCTTGGCGCTCACTGGCGAGGTAGGAGAGCTGTGCGAGATTTTCCAATGGATGAGCGATGCCGATTCGCTCTCCGTAGCTAAAGATCCCGAAATCGGCCTAGCCGTAAAAGACGAATTGGCGGACGTACTGATGTACCTAGTTCGCCTGAGCAGCGTACTCGGCGTTGATCTCAACGAAGCGGTGACACGGAAACTCGCCTCGAACGGCCAGAAGTACCCCGTGGATAAAGCCAAAAGCAGCAGCAAAAAGTACGACCGACTCTGAACAACTCGAATCTAAGGACAGCCCGTGATCGTCTACGCTGCGACCAAACAGCAATTTCTTAAAGACAACGATAACGATGACATTGAGGAGGTGATCCTCAGGCATTTCAAGGAAGCCACTGGCAAGACCGTTGGCAGGTCGGAAATCAGGTCGTGGCAAGGATCTCTAACGTATATGGCCAAGGTCCTTAGGGATGAAGGCTTGCCGAGCGACGCGGGCCTGGCCATTGAGCTGCACATTCCGCAGTCGTCGAAGCGCATCGATTTTCTGCTCACCGGTCGCGACGAAAATCAGGCAAAAAAAGCCGTCTTGATCGAATTAAAGCAATGGAGCAAGGCCAGCGCCACTACCAAGGATGCCATCGTCAAAACGGCATTGGGTGGTGGCCTCGTTGAGACCATTCACCCGTCCTATCAAGTATGGTCATACGCCGCGCTGCTGGAGGGCTTCAACGAGGCGGTGTATGACAAAAGCATCGAAATCCGTCCGTGTGCCTACCTTCATAACTACGTCAGCGACGGCATCATCGACTCAGCTCACTACGAGCCCCACATCAGCAAAGCCCCACTGTTCCTGAAAGGGCCGGAGGAGCTCACCAAACTCAGAAGCTTCCTGAAAAAGCATATTGCTCACGGCGACAACAAAGAGGTTCTCTACGAACTGTCCGATGGAAAAATCCGTCCGTCCAAAGCGCTAGCCGAGGCCCTCGAAGGGCTGATGACAGGCAAGCCAGAGTTCATATTGATTGACGATCAAAAAGCAATTTTTGAATCAGCACTTGCGGCAGCAAGCGAAGCCTCGGACCAGGCACCAAAGGTGCTGATCATTGAGGGGGGGCCGGGCACCGGAAAAACTGTTCTGGCTATAAATTTACTGGTGAGGCTCACAGAATTGAGGTTGTTAAGCAAATATGTCTCGAAGAATGCCGCCCCACGCAAGGTCTACGAAAGCAAACTGGTTGGCACCATCAAACGCAGCCATTTCTCGAATTTCTTTTCAGGCTCTGGAGCGTTCATCGACACTGAGCCCAACACATTCGATGCGCTTATCGTGGACGAAGCCCACCGGCTGAATGAGAAAAGCGGGCTTTATGGGAACCTTGGCGAAAACCAGATCAAGGAACTGATTGAATCAGCGAAATGCTCAATTTTCTTCATCGATGAAGATCAGCGTGTGACCCTGAGCGACATAGGCAGCAAGCAGGCAATACGCGCCTTTGCCAAAGCCAAGGGTGCTGTGGTCGAGGAATATGTGCTGTCTTCACAGTTTCGCTGCAGTGGTTCTGACGGTTACATGGCATGGCTGGATGACGTGCTTGGCATTCGATCGACAGCAAATCCGACGCTCAACACCTCGGAGTACGAGTTCAAGGTATTCGACTCACCTCAGGCGCTGCATGACGCCATTGACGAGAAAAACCATGGAAACAAGGCTCGTGTGGTCGCGGGCTATTGCTGGCCTTGGCTCAGCAAGAAAGACTCCAAGGCCACTGACATCATTATCGGCAATGACTACGCACGCCAATGGAATCTGGATCAGGATGGCAGCTTGTGGATCATCGCTGAGAATTCCATTGAACAGGTCGGTTGTATCCACACCTGCCAAGGGCTGGAAGTTGATTATATTGGAGTGATCATCGGACCAGATCTAGTCGTGCGTGATGGGCAGGTGGTAACGTCGCCGCATGAGCGAGATAAGAACGACAAATCGATTCGTGGCTGGAAGAAGTTAATGAAGGAGCAACCTGCTCTGGCGCAGCAAGATACAGACCTGATCATCAAAAACACGTATCGAACATTGATGACTCGTGGGATGAAAGGCTGCTACCTATACTGTACTGATCAGGAGACCGCGCAATACTTTGAGAGCCGACTTGCCAGGCACAGTAACGGCTGATGGGCCCGCCGGTAGGATGTCACTATCCAGGGTTCAGCCTCACAAAAAAACGTAGGTTGAACACAGTAGAAAACTAAGGCTCGATTACCCATCGCCCGCGCAACATTCCTTTCAGCTCATCAACGCTCAGAGTCATATGCCGCTTGCGATGGACCACCGCGTGACAGTTCGCGCACAACGTAACGAGGTCAGTCTCAGGATTCACGGCTTTCTCACCACCAAAGTCCGAAATCGGCACTATATGGTGAACGTGAATGAACCCCTTCGCGTGCTCGCCGTACGCCTGTTCGAAATCAAAGCCACATGCCTTGCAGTCAAGGCCGTGGATAGCAATGGCCTTCACCCTCAGATCTTTCCGGCGCTCGTAGCGGGTTCCAAAGTAACTTAATTTGCTGCCTTCATTGGCCGATTCAAAGGTCAATGGATCGCCTTCAGAATTTGGTGCGACCTGGTCAGCCTGGGAAGACAGGAGCTTCGCATGACTTAGGATTGCATCGCAATCCAGTTGGGAAATGGACCGAACCCCATCACGCCAATAGTTGTTCACTCGAGTAGCGGGGATCGTCTCTAGGTACACTCCGTTAATTTTCGAGGGGATAGCGCCTTCAAACGGAGTGAAGTTTTCGATCAAAGCAAAAAGGTCACCCTTATCACTCCTCCGGTCTGCATAGACCTTGCCGATGCGCGCCATACCAAAATAATGCGGATCGGCGCTGAGGCGGACAGAAGCAAAGGTTTTGTCCTTGATGCGTCCTTTGTAATAGATCACTTCGGTTCCTTCAGCAAGCCAGGCTTGGTACCGCTTGGGGAAGTGATAGACAGCACCGGTTTCGTCTTGCCATTGCGATGTGTCGTTTTCAACGATGACTGCGGGCATTCCATTTCCTCTAGACTGATGGCAAAAGCCTACCAAAAATGAGGAAGTTTCTTACAAGATATTTAAGATTTACATCCTTGCTTAACGTCTGCTCCGCTCTGGTGAACTCATACCACCGATCGAGGTGAGTATCGCCCGGTAGAGCGGTATTCCAATTGGTATTCCAGCAAAAATTTAAGATTATTATTCTTTATATAAATTAATAAGATGAGAAAGCTTTTCAGCTTCCACCGGCCCACCAATTCATCATCTAAAGACATCCACAGACGTCTTTTTTCACCTTAAACCCAACAAAATCAAATCCCTATAGGCCATCAGCATCCCTAGACATCCGCCCCCCCCCCACATTACCGGGCACTCCAAATGGTACCAGTGGTCATTTTTGGAACACCAATTAACGCCATGGAACACCTCATGTGCGCCCAAGCCACCCGCCTCTCTGACCGCCAGCTCAAAGCGGTGAAACCGAAAGACAAAGACTATCTCTGCACCAAGACGCAGCGCGCGGGTGATTTGGCGACCATTAGCCCAAGGCCAGAATCTTCCATTTTTAAACTCATGCACCGGTTTTCGGGGCAGTTGGGTCAAGATTATTCAGAGACTTCAAAAACGGCCTTCTGTTTCAACATGGCCAACAACCTTTCAGCGGCAACTGACAGTTGCCGACCCGCTCGGACCATCAGGTGTGCCTCGGCACTTTCGAATACTTCGCTGCGGGTCCTGAGCGCTACAAGCGTACCTTCTGCGATTTCATTGGCTACTGCGTGCGAGGACAGGAAGGTCACCCCGAGATGGGCTTTTACATAGCTCTTGAGGGTGGCGATTGAGTTGGTGACCAGATTGGATTCGAATTGAATGCGATCGTGGAATTGCGCCAGCTTAACCAGATTGCTTAAGCCAAAGCCGTTGGACATCAAGCCCACCGGATAGGGGCAAACATCACTCAATGCCAGCGGCTGCTGCTTCTCGGTAAGGGGATGGCCGGGCCAGGTGATGACGCACATTGGCTGTTTGCGCAACATCACCGTACGCACGGCGGGATCGATAGGCGGACGGTAGGCCAAGCCGATGTGAGCCTGATCACTTGCCAGCATCCGCACGGTGTCGACGGCATTGGCGAACTCCAGCGTAACCACTAGCTTGGGGTGCTGCTGGCTGAAGTCCTGAAGCACCCAGCGGACTAATTCCTCGCGGAAACCCTCGCCCGCAACAATGTGAATCTCACCTCTCTCCAGCCCCTTGAGTTCGGAAATCTGAGTCAGCAGCAATGCTTCGCTTGATCGCCGCTCACGACAATGGTTGATCACCAGTTTGGCAGCTTCCGTAGGGACGATCCCCCTGCCGTGGCGTTGTAGGAGTTGCACCCCCAACTCGCTTTCCAACTGGTGGATTTGCCGGCTGACAACTGAGGGCTCGATATTCAGACGATCCGCTGCGCCTCGGATCGAGCCGGCTTCTGCGACCTCTGAAAAATAGTGAAGTCGCCGTTCATTAAGGCCGATTTTTTGCAATTAGGGCTCTCCTGTCTGTTGACTTAAAGTCAACACTCGTAAGCGAAGATCGCTATTGTTTGAAGTTTCTGCGCTCCCCATACTTTCTGTCAATTGGGCGATGCCAAGCTCATTTAATCGACACAATAAAAAAAATGCGGAACTTGTGAGGACTTCACTATGGCTCAGGCCGCAATACTGATTACACCGACCTCCCCCGATGACCTCGCCCTACGCAAGATGTATCGCAAAATCAGTTGGCGCCTATTGCCCTTTCTGTTGTTGTGCTATGTCCTCGCCTATTTAGATCGGGTCAATATCAGTTACGCCAAGATTGCGATGCAGCAGGAATTCGGTCTGACCGATGCAGCTTATGGATTGGCGGCAGGGATTTTCTTTATCGGTTATGTAATGTTCGAAGTGCCGAGCAATCTCTGGCTGGCGCGGGTAGGAATACGTAAGACGCTCAGTCGCATCATGTTGTTGTGGGGGGTGGCTTCAACCTCGATGTTGTTTGTCCATGACAGCACTACCTTTTATGTCCTGCGGTTTTTTCTAGGGGTATTTGAGGCTGGATTTGCTCCGGGCATGATCCTCTATCTGACCTTCTGGTTTTCAGGTAAGCGTCGCGCTCAAGTAATGGCGTGCGTCCTGTTGGCAGGGCCAGTCTCGAACGTCATCGGTGGACCATTGTCGACCTGGATTATGGGGACTTTCGCCGACATTCATGGTTTGGCGGGATGGCAGTGGATGTTCATCCTCGAAGGGGCGCCTTGCATTCTTTTGGGTATCGCGGCGTTCTTCTTTTTGAGTGACTCGCCGGAACAGGCCAAATGGCTGAGCAAAGAAGAAAAACGGCTGCTGGCGAATGATCTGGAGCAGGTGCAGGCGTCAAAACAACATACTTTCGCTGCAGCCTTGAAAGACTGGCGAATTTACCTGATGGCCCTCATTTACTTCTGTCTGATCTGCGGTCTGTATACCGTCAGTTTCTGGCTGCCGAGCATACTGCGGGACGCTGGCGTAAAGAATATTTTCGAGATCGGGCTCTATTCAATGATCCCTTACAGCGCCGCCATTTTCGCGATGCTGATCAATGCTCGGAGTTCCGACCGCCTGGGCGAGCGCCGCTGGCACGGCGCAGTACCCGCCTTTCTGGGCGCAATAGGCTTAGTGCTGACCGGTTTCAGTTCCGGCAACCTGACGTTGGCGCTGTGCAGTATTACCCTCGCAACGCTATCCACATACTCGGCCTATGCCGTGTTCTGGGCTGTGCCCTCCAGCTACCTCAAAGGTACTGCCGCCGCTGGAGGCATAGCCCTGATCAACAGCATCGGTGCCTTCGGTGGCTTTGTCAGTCCTTCCATCATCGGTGCTCTGAAGACCTTCACCGGCTCGTTCGCTGCGGGGATGGCCGTAATGGCCGTCCTTTTAGTGATCGGCGGTCTTTGCACGTTGGCACTGCGTTTACCGGCCCAGGCTCAACCGTAGGAGCCGGGGATGCGTCCCAACTGACGGCACTCCTGCACTCCATTATTCACCGCTAGGAACTCACTGTGATGAAGACTGAACCTCACTACTGCAAAGTCGATGATTTACGCCCTCAAGCTGAGGAGCTGACACGTATTCGCCGCCATATTCACCAGCATCCGGAAATGGCCTACGAGGAGTTTCAAACCGCCAAACTCGTTGCAGAGCGCTTACGGGCCTGGGGGTTCAGCGTAACCGAAGGCGTTGGTGAGACCGGTGTGGTAGGCAGCCTGACGGTAGGCGCCGGCAAGAACATTGGCATACGAGCAGACATGGATGCTCTGCCGTTGACCGAGCAGACCGGCTTGCCTTACGCCAGTGTCCATCAGGGAAAAATGCATGCCTGCGGCCACGACGGCCATACCACCATGCTGCTTGGGGCCGCTGAATATCTGGCGCGCACACGAAACTTCCGCGGAACGGTGCACCTCTATTTTCAACCCGCAGAGGAGAAGGGCTTCGATAGCGGTGCGCAACGCATGGTAAATGATGGCTTGTTCGAACGCTTTCCCTGTGATGCCGTGTTCGGAATGCACAACCACCCCGGCGAGGCTCCGGGCACCTTCCTGTTTAGAAGCGGACCGTTCATGTCGGCGAGCGACAAGGTCGCGATTACCATTCATGGTCTCGGAGGCCATGCGGCTCGCCCACACCTTACGGTAGATCCGGTTGTGGTGGCGTCCAGCATCGTCATGTCGCTGCAGACCATTGTCGCGCGCAATATCAACCCTGTTGAACCCGCTGTAGTCACGGTCGGCCTGCTTCAGGCGGGGGTTGCTAACAATGTGATTTCCAGCAGTGCCTACCTTGAGCTGAGCATCCGCTCGTTCAGCAAGCGGGTCCGTAGCCAGTTGAAAGAGCGCATCGAAGCACTGGTCCACGCCCAAGCAAACAGCTATGGAGCAACGGCCACGATCGACTATATGGAAGGTTACCCGGTGATCGACAACGACCGAGCGCAAACCGAATTTGCTCTGCAAGTAGCACGGGAACTGGTGGGTGATGAGCATGTGATTGCCCATGCCGATCAGCTCATGTCCAGCGAGGACTTCGCTTACATGCTTGAGCAGCGGCCAGGTTGTTTTTTACGCCTGGGCAATGGCGTTGGCGAAGATGGTTGTATGGTTCATAACCCGGCCTACGATTTCAATGACAAAAACTTGCCAATCGGTGCTGCCTACTGGGCGCGCCTAGTGGAACGGTATCTAAACTAAAGCAAAAAACCAGCCCCTCGTCTTGGGCGATCCAGACTCGCCCAAGCCCGGTAAATCTATAGCAAGTCGCCGCTGCAGCTTAAATCACGTATTCATGCTGTTCACTCGTTGTAATGCGTTGGAAGCTTGAGCATGCAGCGCAATGCTGCCCACACATCAATGACCAGCGACCACTTGGCTGGACTGCCTGTCACCTTGCGCAAAGCCGTGGACCCGCGCTCTAGATGCAATGACCAGACTGAGGAGTAGCAGTATCAATAACACCCAGGGAAAGGAACCCACTCCCCACTGGCCGAGTAACACGCCACCCAAGAGTCCCCCGCCAGCGACAGCGCTGTTCCAGACGACGACGTTCATGGAGAGAGCAACATCGGCGCCCTTGCCTGCGGCGTCGGCAAGCGCGGTTTGTAGAAGCGTCGCGGCGCCACCAAAGGTCAGGCCCCAGATAAAAACACCTAGATAAATCGCCACGGCAGAGCCTGAAAACAAGCCGAAGAAAACCGAAACGGCTGCGAAGGTTGCGAGACTGGCCAACACTGTCTTGCGCAGATGCCGATCAACCAGCCGCCCCGTTATCCAGATGCCCGCCAAAGCGGCAACACCAAATACCAGCAGAACCAAACCAACCTCATCGGCCAACCCAGCCCTGGAAACAAACGGCGCGACGTAGGTATAAAGAATGTTGTGAGCCAGCATCCAGGTGAAGACGACCCCCAGCACCGAACGTACGCCAGGTGTGAAAAAGACCTGACGCAACGCCATGCGCTGTGAGGAGGATTGGCCAGGGTAGTCCGGCACCTTGATCAGCACCCAGACAATCAACAGCAAGGTCATCCCGGACATCAATCCGAACGCCATGCGCCAGCCCATGAATCCCCCCAGCCAGGTTCCCAACGGCACGCCCAGCGACAATGCGATGGGCGTTCCCACCATCGCGACTGCCAATGCGCGTCCCTGCAATTGTGGAGCAACCATCCGTCGCGCATAGCCCGCAATGAGACTCCAGGCCAGTCCCGCAGAAACGCCGGCAAAAAACCGCGCAATCAAAGTAAGCCAATAGTGGGAAGACAGCGCCGTGAGGGTATTGAATACCAGGAAGCCGACAACTGTTAGCAGCAACACCGTCCTGCGGCGCCAGCTTTGCGTGGCAATAGTCAGCGGAATTGCTGCCAGCAATGACCCCAAGGCATAAACGGTCACCATCTGCCCAGCCAAAGATGCCGAAATACCAAGCCCGCTGCTGATCTCGGGCAACAAACCCGCGGGCAATGTCTCAGTCACAATGCAAATGAAACCTGTCATCGCCAGTGCCAGTAATGCTCCAAGCGGAAGTTTCCCGCTCTGCGGCTCATCCGTAGTCATTCGATCACCCCCACTAATATACTGATCGGTACAAATATAGGGAGAGGCCGCAGGGTAGTCAATAACTTATGTATCGATTAGTATTTAAGTAACTCTGGAGGAGATCCGACATGGCACAGATGGGACGCCCGCGCACGTTTGACCGTGACCTGGCAATCACTCAGGCACTGCATTTATTTTGGGAGCATGGATACGATGCGACATCCCTGAGTCAGCTTAAGGCTAATATTGGTGGAGGCATCACCGCGCCGAGCTTTTACGCGGCGTTTGGCTCCAAGCAAGCCCTGTTCAACGAGGTAATGGAGCGCTACCTCACTACGCACGGTCGGGTCACCGACAGCCTGTTTGATACGACCCTGCCACCCAAGGAGGCGATTGAACTCACCCTTCGCCGGTCAGCGAAAATGCAATGTGAGCCCGATCATCCCAAGGGGTGTCTGGTGTCGTTGGGCCTGATGAGCGCTTGCTCGGACGAAAGCAAGGCCATTTCAGAACCTCTCGCACAGGCCAGGCGCTTAACCCGCGCAGGCATGGTTGCCTGTATCGAACGTGCTATCGCGGAGGGCGTGTTACCTGCGACCATTACCCCAGACACCCTCGCCGCGGTGTTCGACAGTTTCCTTCTGGGCTTGTCTACATTGGCGCGCGATGGTCTTCCACATGCCACGCTGGATGCCGCAGTGACTCAAGTGATGGGGATATGGGATAGCCTGTGTATTGTTCCCGACGGTCAATGAGCCAGACTCTCAAACGTCAGGAACCTTCCACGTGGTGATGGGCAACTTCGCCTGCAACTGAACACTTAGGTTCTGCTGACCAGCTTCAATTCATAACCGCCTGCGCAACAGGTGTGGACGTGTCCAATTCCCGTTACGTGCGGTCCCGTCACCAGCATGTCCTCATTCGCGAGCCGCTCCAGCAATCGAACTCTCGTGTCGAGGGCCTGGGCTGGGTCCATGTCAAAACCGATGCTCCAATGCGGATAGCGCAATTGCAAGAGTGTCGAATGTATGACATCTCCCCAGATCAGCACACGCTGGCCACCGCTCTCAATCTGGATGCCACTGTGACCTGGCGTATGCCCGTGAAGTGGGATCAAGCTGACGCCAGGAATGACGTGTGCATCGGCAGGTAGTGCCTTGATACGTGGCGCATAGGCCGTCAATGCCGAGTTTGCCAATTTGAACAGGCCAGCCTGCGACATCTGAGGATGTTTTTCAGGAGCCGTCGGGTCGGTCCAGAACGCCAACTCCTCGTGCGAAAGAAAGAGCGTCGCGTTGGGATACAACGCACTACCGTCCTCTTTGATAAGACCGCCAACATGGTCCTCATGCATATGAGAAATAATAACGCCTTGAATCTGGTCAAGCGCGTAGCCAGCAGACAGCAACGCCGCCGATGCTTTTCCGAAGCGAGGTCCCAGCTCGCGACCACAACCGGCATCGATCAACCAAAGCTCGTCGTTTTTCTTCAAAAGGAATGCGTTGATCGGCTCAGGAACCGGCCCCGATGCGGGGAGACCTGCACTTTTGAATAATGCAGCCCCCTCTTCCGAGGCCGCGGCTTTAATCATGTCCGTACTGCATAGAAAAATTCCGTCCAGTAACGTGACTAGTGTGAATTCACCGATAGTGTGCTCTTCAATCATTTCTTTATTCTCCAGATTGACCAGGGTAGGTACGCCGCAAGCGTCTTTACGCTCGCGCTCCAACCTTTGAGTGGTGGGTAAATTGCACGAGCAACGCAGCTGCGGAAGCGATCAAGGCCATGGCCATCACCGCGGTCCAGCCGCCGGACTGCCAGCCGATGCTGCCTGCGGCGGAACCGATGGCGCCGAAGGCGAATTGGGACGCCATGAAAATGGTGTTGAAGCGGCCTCGGGCGGTGCCGGCAAGTGCGAGGATTCGCGACTGGTTGTAGATAAGAGACATCTGCAAACCGGTCGTCATCAGAATGGCTCCGACGCTAAGCCCCACCAGATTCACGAACGCGATCATTACGACAAAGCTCGCCACGACAAGGCCGATACCGACGTGACCGGCGTACTGGCCAGCAAGGCGCAACCCCAGTGGGGCAAGCATCACCCCGCCGAGTGCCACCACGCCGAAGAGCCCCGCAGTCCCACTGTTCAACCCAAACCCAGGGCCTTGCAGCAGGAGCGTGAGAATTGTCCAGAACGCACTGAAGCCGAAGAAAACGAGGCTTTGCACCAGTGCGGCCTGGCGAAGTTCAGCGCCATCGCGCACGACCCCAAACAATGAAACAAGCAACTCAATGTATGAAGCGCGTGATTGCGGTTGGCTGGTTGGAAGTTTCGCCGCGAGCCCTGCAAGCATCATCAGAGAAAGCACAGCGCCCAAGAGGAACATCGCGCGCCAGCTGAAATAGGCGCCCACGAAGCCGCTGATCACCCGAGCCAGCAACACCCCAACAAGCAGCGCGCTGGTGATTGATGCGAGAACTCGTTCCCGACTGCTTGGCGGGGATAATTCAGATGCGAGCGGGATGATGTGCTGGGCAATCGTCGCGAACACCCCAATCATGATGGACGCCATTGCAAGGCTATACAGCTCGGGGGCCGCGCTCGCGCAAAGCGTCGCTACCGTGAGCCCTATGCATTGAATGAGGATCAGCCGTCGACGGTCGATCTTGTCGCCTAGTGGCACCAGCAGAACCAAGCCCAACGCGTAACCAATCTGTGTCGCAATCGCGACGAGACTGACCTTGGTACCTATCCCGAAGCCGTCCGCAATCAGCCCGAGCAAAGGCTGGTTGTAATACTGGGTGCCTACTGACAAGCCGGTCGCTGCTGCAAGTAACAGTACAAGCCCCCGGCTCATGCCGGCGCCCTCAGTTTCCTGCTTGAGCTCTATAGATGGGGCGTTCATAACATGATCCTCCAGGCAGCGGGGTGCCATTACCTGAGGTAAAACTCAGGCAAGCAAAAATTCGAGGTATGTGGTTTGTTGCGCTTACAGCCTTAGCGGCGGCTGAGAGGCATGCCGAACAAAACTCGTTTGTCCGCAGGATTTATCGATACATCATCAAGGCCCAGGTCAGTTCCGGTGCGCCACTCGCGCGGCCGCCCGTCGCACCGATCAGGACGCCCTGCCGCAACGCGGCCTGCCAATGGGTCCTGGAAGACTGTGATCGGCCTTCGCTGCGACTTCCGACCAATTCGTAGCGGACAGCGCGACGCCTTGGTAATCCTCAAGAATTGCTACTTTCATCACGTCACGTTCCTATATCCGATTTGGTCCGCAAGCACGTCTAAACCAAGGCTCCATACCAATGCCTGGGTGCGATGCGTGAGATATTGACCGATCGATACATATCTGACAAATTGCTGTTCGTGATGGCATCTATCTCTGCGAGAGATGTAAATGACAACCCTTCGGACCCTCGATCTAAATCTCCTGCATGTGTTTTCCGTGCTCATGGAGGAGAAAAGTGTCAGTAAGGCCGCTGCACGACTATTTATTGGCCAACCGGGTCTTTCGGGCGCGCTGCGACGCCTGCGAGAGACGTTGGACGATGAGTTGTTTGTACGTGTTGGACGAGGTCTGCAGCCAACGCCCAGGGCACTCGCGATTGCACCGGAGATCGCCAAGGCGTTATCTACCATCGAACACGCAGTGCGGGCGCCAGGGGTGTTCGATCCCGCCACATGGGAAGGTGAATTCCGCATTGGCATGTGTGACAACTTCGAGGTAGCACTACTTGGGGCCCTCGCGGCTCGAATCCGCGAACTCGCACCGCGCTCGCGCGTATTGGCAGTCGCTTCGACGAAGCGCGATTCGGTTCAACTTTTAGAGCAGGGCGCTTACGACGTCAGCGTTTCCGTTCACGAAAACCCACCTTCGTGGCACATGTGTGAGTTGCTATTCCAACAACGTCTTGTCTGCCTTTATGACCCCAGGCAGCTAAAACTGACATTGCCGCTGAGCATCAAAAGCTACGCGAAGGCCCAACATGTCATCGTGTCGTCGGAAGGCGACGGCGCGACAAACTTGGACAGCGTGCTCAGCGCTGCCGGGGTCAGGCGCAACATCGTCGCAGGCGTGTCGAGGCACGCGTCAATTGCGCCGTTATTGCTGTCGGTACCGGCGATTGCAACTGTTCCCGAGATCACGGCTTATTGCATGGCGCCGCTTTACGGCCTTGAGGTCACCGCCGCGCCCTTCGAACTGCCTATGGAGCAAATCTCGATGTTGTATAGGCGCACTGATCAAATGGATGGCCGCTCCATTTGGTTCCGGAATATTCTTAAAGAGGTCATATCAGAGACATTAACAATGTCGCACGACGCTGGATGCAGTCGTGCGACTGTCTTGACTTGATCGCCCCCTCTGGACGTGCAAGAACGCGTATCGCGATGTCTGAGCAATTTCTCCCTAAGCTCTTGCTCAAAGGGTTGTGATAGCTGCCAGCCATCCGGCGATGGTTGGAAAGTATCTAGAAAACCCGGGGCGATTCAGACCTCACCAAAACCAATACGGCAAAAACTTGGGTGTCGGCTCATTGGCCAACTCCAGGTGGTAAGTAACAGAGTTAAAGAAAAACATGTCCAATATAAGGAAGGCGACAGCACCAAAAGAGAAAATCACAAATTCACGATGTGGATGCACGCTGAAACGTGTCACCATCCAGGGCCTAACGGCAACAAGGGCAATCAACCCCATGGACGCACCGAGATAGTTCGGCTGAAGTGGAGTCGTCGCATACAGACCATGAATAAACGCGAGCAGTAACACTCCCAGGCCAACCACTGGCAGGTTTAAGCAAAACCTCAGCAGTTTGTCTCGGATACTTGCAAAGAGAGCGCTGCGATCCACGAAGATGTAGGCAGCCAACAAGGAAATAGCGGGTGTAATTGAAAGTATGTAACGCGCCTTCTTGGAGCTTGGAATCGTGAACAGTACGATCACCACAAGGAGCCAGCCCGAGAGATACAAGAGCATGTTCGTGGCTGGATCAGGTGAGCGTTCAAAAAAGCACTTCCCCTTCTTGGCGATAACGCTCAAAGCGATAAGAGCTGTTACGCCATAGGTCAGCAAGCCGGCAGAGAAATAGAAGTAATAACGAGGCGCGTGGTCACTGCCAAACCGCCCCAGCCCTTGCATGATCAATACCTCTTGTAGAAACGCGTCTCCACCTTGTACGTAGGCAGCCCATGTCAGCACCGCAATGCCTGTGGCCAGGACCAAGCCTGCCAGCAAGCAAAACACAACCAGCATGCGCCATTGCTTGCTCAAAAAATAATAAGCGGCGACCACACTGGCGGGGCCGATCAGCCCAATGGGGCCACGAAATGCAAAGCCCAGCGCAAGGCCTGCGAGCACAAGCAGCACGCGGAAACGTTGTTTGTATACCTCTCCCGTGTAGGCCAGATAAAAACACACCACTGTAAAAAGCGCGGGGTATATATCCAGTGCCAAGGAGTTCACGCCGTCCAGAAATGACCAGGTGAACAGGGCAAATACAACACCATATGCGCCCCATTTTTTCTCATGCAATGCACCGAGCTTGTAAACAAACACCAGCATCAAGGCCGCGGCAACACAGAAAGGAAGACCCATTGAAAGAATCGATACACGACCAAACGGCAAAGAAACCAGATAAACAAGGAGCGTATTGATCACCGTGTAATCGGGATATGGCCGCAGATCATCCGCAATTGGAAACAGCGTCACCCCATGCGCGAGCATATATTGAGCAAAATCGACAAAGCGCGTTGTGTAATTGAGCACAGCAGGCTTGTATTGCAGTACTGCAAACACGAGAAATGTCAATATAAAAATAAATGAGCATGGCTTTTTTACAGCCATTTCCTTTAGCACTTTCATGTGGACCTGCTATCCCAAAAAACTCGCAGGCTAGCATTTTGCTTTTTGCGCCATCCAGACAAAAACAGTGAAAACTTGTTAAACACATGCGACCTATTGACTCAACTAATCAACTAGCATGCGAGTTCTGAACATCAGCTGAACACACTCTAAAAACATGCAAACAGCCCAGCGCCGGTATTGACTCTCTCACCAATAAACTCTATGGATTCGCCAATTTCGAACTATCGAGCACGGACTAGCACGTACATCGGCGTCATGTTGCATCCAGGGAAATCCCCCGCCGTCGGGTGATATTCGTCATTGCCCGTGTTGTAACCCACCGCACGGTCTATGGCAGCGCCGACCACCGTGGGCTCCAGATCATCAAGATAGAACGGGCCCTCCAGGCCAATGCATCACCAGTTCACAATCACCGGCAACCCGGGACGGAAATCGTGTGCCTGGCCGCTGGCGCCATGATCGATTTCCAGTAAGAGCAGGTGTTCATCACCCTGAATGATTTCAAATCCTTTCAGCTGGTTTGCGCAGGTGGCAGCGGTCGAAAACGCGTGGTGGTCGGGCGTGATAACACGCAACGATGTCATCTCGCGAAAGCCGTTGGGATGTTCAAACGGCTGCGCTCGCTCAGCAGGCGCCTCATCTGGCCTCTTGGCAAACGAAAGAAAAAACCACATCGGTTCGGATATCGGCGCATGCCCTACGTCGACTTTCAGCGCGGCGGGTAAGTAAACAGGTCGATATTCCCAGACCGGAAACAGTGGCTTCTCGTCGACGCTGGAGGGCCTGAAGCAAATGCCAAAGGGTGAAGCGAGCCCATCCGTACACGTGAGGCGGTCAAAGAGTTGGGTTGGCGCGGTTAACGGACTTTGAGCTTCCAACTCATCGGTGAGATGTAAAAGCTCGATGAATGAATTTCGCCAGAAGAACCTTCTATTGGCCGTGCCTTGGCCGGGGTGGACGTTTGGCGTTCCTTCAGCAAGCCCGAGGGTTTTCAAAGCATCAGCGCCTTGGCCGTCATCATTCACACAAATAAAGATGTGATCCACTTCCATCGTTAATTCCCTTTAATCCCAGGCGTTGATTGCCCAACCATGCGGCCACAGGTTAACAACCTCACTCGCCCGCTGCATCGGATCAACTCATGTCCAGTTCGAGCAATTGACTGGCCATGTGCAGGAAGTTGGCAAGCGTCGGTGTCGTATCGTCGCGGCGGTACACCAGGCCGGTTTCCAGATGCGGCGCATTTTCCTCCAAAGCGAGATAGCACACCCCCGAGCGAGCGAGATGGCGCAATGACGCCGGCACCAGCGCAATGCCCATGCCTGCCGATACCAAGCTAATGATCGTCTGCATCTGAATAGCGTGCTGGGCAATATGCAGGCTACCGCCGCACGCGGCGTAGTAGCCGGTGACCAGGTCATAGAACGCCGGTGCCGCACGCCTGGGAAAGACCACCAGCGGGCAAGATATCATCGCGTCCGAAGATAACCGGCCCTCCACATCGACCAGGCGCCCGTCCGCCATCCACGCTTGCGGCACAGCGGCAATCAGTGGCTCGACGACCAAAGACCGGTAGGCCAATTGATCGGGGATCGTGGCCCACGGGTTGGCAATGACAATGCCTGCGTGCCCCTTGCCCTCGAGCAGCGCAGCGATCTGAAGATCACTGGTAGCCTCCATCAACGAAAGCTCCACCGCCGGGTACAGGCTGCGGAACCGTTGGACCAGCACGGGAAGAATGCTGTAGTCAGCGGTACTGACAAACGACAGTTCCAACCCGCCGGCATCGCCGCGAAGGATGGCTTGCGCTGTATGACCCAGCGCATCGATAGCCCCCAGCGCGGCCCGCACCTGAGGTAGCCATTGCTCGGCGAACGGGGTCAGCGCCACGCTGCGTTTGGTCCGTACAAACAGCGAGGCACCGACTTCGCGCTCCAGCGCCATGATCGACTGGCTCAACGGCGGCTGGGTCATGCACAGGCGTTGCGCTGCCAGGCTGAAATGCAAAGTCTGGGCGACAGCGACAAAATGCCTGAGCTGGCGAACATCCATTCCTTATACCTCCAGAGACTTAATAAGCATTAAATAATATATTTCACAGCCATCCAACCGATCTTTAGCCTGAGTCCATACCGTCAGCCCAGGAGGACTCAATGCCCGCTTATCGTTCGAGAACCACTACCCATGGCCGCAACATGGCCGGTGCCCGCAGCCTATGGCGCGCCACAGGTATGACCGATGACGACTTCGGCAAACCCATCATTGCCATCGCCAACAGCTTTACGCAGTTTGTTCCAGGCCACGTACACCTCAAGGACCTCGGCCAACTGGTTGCCGGCGAAGTGATGGCGGCCGGTGGCGTGGCGAAGGAGTTCAACACCATCGCCGTCGACGACGGTATCGCCATGGGCCATGACGGCATGCTTTATTCACTGCCCTCGCGGGAACTGATCGCCGATGCCGTTGAATACATGGTCAACGCGCATTGCGCCGATGCGCTGGTGTGCATCTCCAACTGCGACAAAATCACCCCCGGCATGTTGATGGCTGCCATGCGCCTAAACATTCCGACCGTGTTCGTTTCTGGCGGGGCGATGGAGGCGGGGAAAGCGGTAATCAAAGGCACGCGCCAGTCTCTGGACCTGATCGACGCGATGGTGATCGCCGCCGACGACGCCTATAGCGACGAGGAAGTCGCCGCGGTCGAACGCGCCGCCTGCCCCACCTGCGGTTCATGCTCCGGCATGTTCACCGCCAACTCAATGAACTGCCTGACGGAAGCGCTTGGCCTGGCATTGCCCGGCAATGGCACGGTGCTGGCGACTCATGTTGAGCGTGAGGGCTTGTTTCGCCAGAGCGGGCGGCTGATTGTCGAGTTAGCCAAACGTTGGTATGAACAGGACGACGCACGCGCGTTGCCGCGCAACATTGCCAACCGCGCGGCGTTTGCAAACGCCATGAGCCTGGACATCGCCATGGGCGGCTCGACCAACACGGTCCTTCACCTGTTGGCAGCTGCGCGCGAAGGCGGCGTGGCGTTCAACATGGCCGACATTGACCGGCTGTCTCGCCAAGTCCCGTGGCTGTGCAAAGTCGCGCCCGCCTGCAGCGATGTACACATCGAGAACGTGCATCGCGCCGGTGGCATCATGGCGATCCTTGGCGAGTTGGACCGCGCAGGCTTGATCGACACAAGCCTGCCGACAATCCACGCGCCCACCTTGAAAGATGCGCTGGATCGCTGGGACATCGCCCGTAGCCCAGACCAGCAAGTGCAGACATTTTTCCGCGCAGCGCCAGGCAATGCCCTCACCCAGCGAGCCTTCAGTCAGTCAGCGCGCTGGGATGACCTGGACACAGACAGGTCAACGGGCGCGATCCGATGCGCTGAACAGGCTTTCAGCAAGGACGGCGGCCTCGCGGTGCTGTTTGGCAACCTGGCGCCGGAGGGCTGTATCGTCAAAACAGCCAGCGTCGCCCCCTCCATGTTGGTGTTCGAAGGCAAAGCGGTGGTTTTCGAAAGTCAGGAGGCGGCGGTGGCTGGCATCCTTGGCGACCAGGTGGTGCCTGGCGATGTGGTGGTCATCCGCTACGAAGGCCCCAAGGGCGGCCCTGGCATGCAGGAAATGCTCTACCCCACCAGCTATCTCAAATCCAAAGCGCTGGCCAAGTCCTGCGCGCTTTTGACCGACGGGCGATTTTCGGGCGGCAGCTCGGGCCTGTCCATCGGCCATGTCTCACCGGAAGCGGCGGAAGGTGGACTGATAGGCCTGGTGGAAACAGGGGACGTGATCAAGATCGATATTCCCAACCGTTCCGTTGAACTGAGGGTCGATGAGGCAACGTTGAACCAGCGTTACCACTCGATGGATGCCAAGGAAGGGCAAGCCTGGCAGCCCGCCGCACGGGCGCGAAAAGTGTCGGCGGCACTTCAGGCCTACGCGGCACTGACATCGAACGCGGCTCGCGGTGCGGTCAGGGATGTGACGCAGGTTCAGCATCGAGCTGGCGGCAGACGAGCATCCCCCCCTGCCCCACCGCGAATCGCAACACTACCGCCAACCGTTTTTCTCGACAGGGACTGAAACAACCGACGGTTCGACCGGGGGACGAATAAGCGTACAGGTGTACGCTTTCTGGCGGGCGCCTATCGTTAGTCAGCGAGATGCCCGTATCCGGCTGCACGGGTGAAGTCGGCCAAATGCCAGATCTCACCGTTCGCCCCCCACGTTCCGTCGACAACCTCCTCGATCTGTATCGAGCTCAGCAACCGGCGCTGATCCCCCGCCGCCAGGTTCGATTGTAGGGCGCCATGCAGTTCACTCACGTAGCGCTGGCGCATCGGTGCATCAAGGACGCCGGCGGGCACCTTGACGATGACCATGCACGGGACAACCTGGGCATGAGGAGCAACGCCTCCGCACAGCCATTGATCGGCCTGCACTTCCTCAATCAACACCCAACACAACATACGTTGCTGAGGGGCATCGCCCATGTGTTCATTAATCATCGCCACGTCGCTCACGCTTCGAAGCAACTGGTGGCGCTGTGGCAGGTTGAAAGCGCCGGTAGGCACCTTGATCAGGATGTTTGGCATGGCGAAACCTCGCGGTTAACTGGAGGCGCCATTGGGCCAGCTATCCCTTCCCTCGATAAGTGACCGATTCGTCTTCTTTCGGGCATAATCGGACAATGTACGATTTCACTGTCCTCGTCTTTCCAGGGGCGTTCGCCTCGAGCGTCGCAGCCACCCTGGACATCCTCGGCACCGCCGCAATACTTGCGCAGCGGCGCAGCCTTGCCGTGCCGCGCTGGCGCGTGTGTGGGCCGCAGCCAGGGTTGATTACGCTGGGCCAAGGCATGCTGCTGCAGGTCGACGCGCTGACCACAGATGTCGAGGACAACTCCTGCTGGGTCATTCCGGGCCTCGGCATCAGCGACTTCGACGTGCTGCGGCAGCGGCTTGAGGAAGACGTGGTCCTTCAGACCCTGCCAGCGCTGAAGGCACATGTGAATCAAGGCAAGGAGATTGCCGCCTCATGCTCGGCGGTCTTTCTCCTGCATGCCGCCGGGTTGCTCACGGGGCGACGGGTGACGACTTCCTGGTGGCTCGCCCCTTGGCTGTCGAGCATGGCGCCTGACTGCATTGTCGACCCCAACGTCATGGTGCTCCGCGATCCGCCGCTGACGACCGCCGGTGCAGCCTTCGCACAAACCGACTTGATGCTGCACCTGCTGCGCAGACGTCTGTCGCCGGAACTCGCCGACGCGGTGGGCAAGGCCCTGCTGCTCGATGGCCGGCAATTGCAGTCCCCCTTCATCAACCCGGCAATCATGGCCCAGGGCAATACGCTGGTCGCCAACCTCACCGCCTACATCGAAGCACGCCTGCCCCATCCCCCCAGTGTGCCGAGCCTTGCGGCATACGTCGGCATGTCTGAGCGAACGCTGTCGCGGCACCTTCGAAAAGCAACCGGTCTTTCAACTCGCAATCTGATCCAACGCGTGCAATTGAACAGAGCCCGCGTGCTGCTGGAAACCAGCAGGCACTCCGTTGAATCTATCGCCGCGCAGGTGGGATACCAAGATGCCACGGCCCTGCGGCGACTCATGCGCCGCCTGTTGAACGCCTCGCCAAAACAACTGCGCCAGTGAGTTCTAACCGCTGGCAGCCCTTGAGTGCCGCACTCCTCCGCTGCACGGCGCCTCACTCAATCCGGTCAGCCATGCACCCGAACCGCTGACGCATGCCCGCGCTGGCCGCGGGTCCGGCCTGCACGCTGCACTGGTCCAGGGGCACAAGACGGCCATCGGCGATATCCGCCATCACCGGCAGCACCGGCCGCCCCGTCTCCCGCTCGACAATCTGCACGCTTTCCCCTTCTGGCGCGTAATGGCGATTGCCCCAGGCCACGAAGGCCATGAGCACCACGCGGAAATCTTCGCCCTTGGCCGTCGGCACGTACTGGTAGCGCAACGGGCGCTGACTGTAAGGCTGACGCTCGAGCAGGCCCGCCTCCACCAGCGAGTTCAAGCGTCTGGTGAGCATGTTCGGGGCAATATCCAGGCTGCGGGAAAACTCCTCGAAGCGTCGCAGGCCATGCAAGGCATCGCGCATGATCAAAATGCTCCACCACTCGCCAACCCGTTCCAGGCTACGGGCGATCGGGCATTCGGCATGAATGAGGGTCTTGCGCTGCATGACAGTTCCTTACGGGGTTCGAACATTTGGTGGCCAGGCATGTTACTTTCATAATGATAGTGACGTCCATATGTCGTTACCCCTCCCTTAAGCACAAAGAACTGGATCATCATGAACAAACGCATCGTCGTTACAGGCATGGGCGCGCTGACCCCACTTGGCTGCGGAGTCGAGCAAATATGGCAACGCCTGCTGGCAGGGCAGTCGGGGATCCGCCGGTTGCCACCGGAGCTGATCGGCGATCTGTCGATCAGCATCGGTGGCCAGGTTCCCGACCGCATCCAAGACCCGGAGGCCGGCTTCGATCCGGATCTACTGCTGGCCCCCAAAGAACAGCGCAAGATGGACCGCTTCATTCTGTTCGCCCTGGCAGCGGCCCATGAAGCGTTGACACAGGCCGGCTGGGCGCCGCAAACCCCAGAGGCGCAGGAGCGCACCGCCACCATCATCGCTTCGGGCGTGGGCGGGTTTCCGGCGATTGCCGAAGCCGTGCGGACGACTGACAGCAAGGGGCCACGGCGCCTGTCACCCTTCACCATCCCGTCATTTCTCAGCAATATGGCCGCCGGTCATGTCTCCATCCGTCATGGTCTCAAGGGGCCACTGGGGGCTCCGGTGACCGCATGTGCGGCGGGCGTCCAGGCCATCGGCGACGCTGCACGGATGATTCGCGCGGGGGAAATCGACGTAGCGCTCTGCGGCGGGACGGAGGCGGCCATTCACCGGGTCAGCCTGGCTGGCTTCGCTGCCGCACGCGCCCTCTCGAGCGATTACAACGACACCCCGGAGCGCGCCTCGCGCCCCTTCGATCAGGCCCGCGATGGTTTCGTCATGGGTGAAGGCGCCGGCCTGTTGGTCATCGAAGAGTTGCAACATGCCTTGGCACGCGGCGCCACACCCATCGCCGAGCTGGTGGGCTATGGCACCAGCGCCGACGCGTACCACATGACCGCCGGGCCCGAAGATGGCGACGGCGCCCGCCGCGCCATGCAACAGGCATTGCGCCAAGCCGGCGTGGACGCATCCCAGGTTCAGCACCTGAATGCCCACGCCACCTCGACCCCGGTGGGCGACAAAGGCGAACTCGCGGCAATCAAAGCCCTGTTCGGCACAGACAGCGGCCTTGCGATCAGTTCGACCAAGTCCGCCACTGGCCACCTGCTGGGCGCTGCGGGGGGGATCGAGGCGATCTTCACCGTACTTGCGCTGCGCGATCAGGTAGTTCCGGCGACACTCAATCTGCAAACTCCGGATGCCGCTGCCGAAGGCCTGAACCTGATTCGCGGCCAGGCCCAGCACCTGCCCATGGAATATGCGCTGTCCAATGGCTTCGGTTTCGGCGGGGTCAACGCCAGCGTGCTGTTCCGACGCTGGATCTAAAACCGGATATTGCGTCCGGCTTCAGTGTGGTTGAGGTCTCGGCACCGAGAGGTCGAGACCTCAACATCGGGTGCCGCCAAGCTCCCCGCTGAGCGCTGGATGGCTATGCCGCAATGGTGAACGAAGCTCAGCTCGTGCGAAACTTCACCGACTCACGAATCACGAACGGTGTTGAAATGGTGCGTTTGCTTGCTGTCTCGGGAAGTCTGCGTCAGGCCTCTTCCAACTCAATTTTGCTACGCGCAGTTGAGCATCTATGCCCCGAAGGGGTACAGGTCGCACATTACGAAGGCATCGCTGAATTGCCTCACTTCAACCCGGACCTGCTCGAGGATCCCCCCGAGTCAGTCTTGGCGTTGCGCGCAATTATCGGGCAGGCGGATGGGCTGTTGGTTTCGTGCCCCGAGTACGCTCGAGGTATTCCCGGCGCATTCAAGAACATGCTCGATTGGCTGGTGAGCAGTGAAGAGTTTCCGGGCAAGCCTGTCGCGCTGTTCAACGCATCGCCCAGAGCCAGCCACGCGCAAGCGGCATTGCGGCTGGTCCTGGAAACGATGTCGGCGAGCATCATCGAGCAAGCGTCAATCACGGTTAACCTCCTGTCCAGCCAGTCGAGCGCCGAGGGCATTGCCGCCGACCCGGTGATGGGCCCGTTGATCCATACTGCGCTCGGCGCGTTTAAACGGCGTCTCGAAACTCAGGAACCTTGATGCTCCAACATCGCTTGTCGAGTGGTTGCCCGCACGCATTGATTGCCAACGCTGGCCGCCAGTGCATTCACTGGCTGGCTCTGGCCTGAACCCACGCGTTTATCGTTTCAAGGGCACCTGGGGCGTAGGCAAGACGACCTTCCATGAGGAACCTCATCGTGGTGAACCAAGACCACTCACTGGTGAGTTGCGTGTTGTAAGCCGCCGCCTTGAGCAGCCCATGGGTTGCATCCGGTATGACTTCAATCCGGTTGGCGGGATGGTTGCCGCCGAGCGCCTTTCGGTAGAGGGCTGCGCTGGCTTCGGGATCGACATTCAGATCGTCCGCGCCCCACAGCGCAAGCAGTGGAATGTCGAGTTTCTCCAGGGCACCGGTTGCATCTTCGTGAAGATTGCGCCGCACAAACGCCCATCGCTCTGGGCTCATACCGTCCAGAAGGGCAACCGGCGGCACCTGCGCAGCGGCAAACAAACGCTCATCGGCGGCGGCGATCCGAGCCATCGTTGCGTCGATGTCGGGCTCGGACATCCCCGTGCGTTGCAACCGTGTCCGCGTGTAATAGTCACCTTGCCGTTGCCAGGATACCGCGCCCCCGACAAGCACCAGAAAGTCCGCATCCCCCGACGCCAGGCGGGGCAGTACCCAGCCGGCTTGTGAAAACCCAAGCGCACCGACAGGAATTGCTGGCAACTTACTGCGCAGGGCAGACAACGCGCTGCGCACGTCCACGTAGCGGTCCGTCATCGACTGGCTGAGCCAATTCCCCGGCGAATCCCCAACGCCCGGTTTATCCCACGAAACAACCGCAATGCCAGCATCGAGAAGCGCGTTGATGAGTGGATCGTAACCCTGCTGCGACGTGCGATCCTGGGGACCATCCCCGTGAACCAGAACCACTGCCGCTGTTGCCGCACGGTCGGGCAGCCAGAGCGTGCCGGCTAGGCGCAACTCATTTGCGTCGAATGCAAACGGTTCGCTGGCTCTGCGATCCAGACCATAAGCGTCAAGCCGCGCGAGAACAAGCAACGCGATAGCCACGATGAGACAAACGACGGCAATCAACTTTACGCGGTAACGTTTCATCCAGATTTCTTTATGCATAGTCACTCCTTTTTTTCCTTTCAAGAGTCCCGGCTGACAGGCCCGAATCTCAGTGCCAATCCCTGACGCAGTGCATGCATTTCGCAACGCCCCGTAGCGCCCTAGCGGCGCTGCTGGCTTCTCGGACGATTAACTGAACTGGCTCGCAAGCATTTCCCTGACAGCCCCGACCAAGGGCGATTCGCCAGGACGAGGGGGCAACAGGCTGAACTCAACATCCGGCAATCCCGGTAAATGGTGCGCCGACTGGCAGACCTGCGCGCCCATCGGTACTGCGGACGCATTCAGACAAGCGACGCCCAAACCTGCCAATAACGCTGATTGCAGCCCCGCGACGCCGGACGCCGAATGCGCAACCACATAAGGCACCTCGTGAGCCTCCAAGGTCTCTCTGGCGAGGCGCTGCAGGCTGCACCCCTGCGGCAGTACCAAAAGTGGCAACGGGGTGTTTTCCTCCCGCTCAGCCTCGAACCCCGCGACCGACACCCAACGCAACGCCTCCCGTCGCACCGGCAAGCCCTCAGGCAGGCTGCGCCCGTCGAGAATTCGCATGGAAAGGCCGATATCGAAGTCGCCTGAATCTGCCCCGCTCTCGATGTGCATGCTCTTGCGTACCGACACATGCAGGCGAAGGTGCGGATAGCGCACTCGCAGTTTCTTCAACAGGTCGGCGATCGAGCTGGGCAGAAAGTAGTCGGTGATGGCCAGCCGCAACTCGCCGACAAAGGTCACGCCACGCACGCTTTCAAGGGCACGCTCACTCAAGGCAAGCATGTCGCGTGCGTGGACCAATAAGCGTTCGCCAGCCGGTGTCGGCCTGACGCCTTTTTTACCCCGCTCCAGCAACGTAACCCCGGTGAAGGCCTCGAGCTTGCGCAATTGCTCGCTTAACGCCGACTGCGACCGACACAACTTAGGCGCCGCCTGCGCGAGGCTGCCTGACTCCATCGCAACCGCGAAGGCTCGCAAAAGTTCGAGATCAAAGGGGCGCATGCTCATCCTGCCGTTTTTCCGAAGGATACGATCATATCTTCCGGCTTTTCAGCACTCAAGCCACTCCTTACTCTGAGCCAGACATTTACTTCCGACGAGGACTCCAACATGCCCGGCATCACACTCAAAATCTCTGGCCAACCTGACCTTGCGCGAGTCCAGGGGATCGTTTCCCAGCTCACCGCGCTAACCTGCGACGTGCTGGAGAAACGCCCGGAGCAGACGCTGGTGATGGTGCATTTCGTGCCTCATGAGCAATGGTTCATCAACAGTTGCTCGCTGGCCGAACTGGGTTACAACTCGTTCCGGCTGGAGGTCACCATCACCGATGAGACAAACACCAAAGCGCAGAAGGCGCGCTTTCAGCGCGAGGCGTTCGCGCTATTGGCCGAGGAAATCGGCAACCTGCATCCACACTCCAACATCCACATCATTGATTGCAGGGCCAGTGCATATGGGTATGGCGGCGTGAGCCAGGAATACAAACATCACCATCCCTGAGCCCCAAACCCGCGACACCGGGAATGACGCGTGACCGAAGACGGGTCTTCCGATCGGTTGAGGCCGTTGAGCATCACGCGGTCTTTCCTCGTACTTCTAGGCAGCCCCGAACGCTCCCGGCGCCTGCCGAACTGACACGACTCAACCTCGTACAGTTCGGCAATCGCTCGTGGATCAGTGCTCAGCAATGGAGGGCGCGTTCATAGGCGGCCAACACGGCCTCATGCATGGCTTCGGACATCGTCGGGTGCGGCAGAATGCTTTCGATCAGTTCGGCCTCGGTGGTCTCCAGGCCTCGCGCGATGGTGTAGCCCTGGATCATTTCGGTGACCTCCTCGCCGACCATATGCGCGCCGAGCAACTCGCCGCTGTCTGCGTCGAACACCACTTTGACGAAGCCCTCCGTGGCGCCCATGGCAATCGCCTTGCCGTTGGCGGCGAAGGGGAACTTGCCGACCTTGAGGGTCTTGCCGGCACTACACGCCTGGGCTTCGGTGTAGCCGACACTGGCGACTTGCGGGTGGCTGTAGGTACAGGCCGGCACGCTGCGGGGGTCCAGTGGGTGGGGGTTCTGACCGGCGATCTTTTCGACACAGATCACGGCTTCGTGGCTGGCCTTGTGCGCCAGCCACGGCGCCCCGGCCAGATCACCAATGGCGTAGACACCCGGCTCGCCCGTGCGGCAGAACTCATCCACTAACACATGGGTGTGCTGCACCTTGACCCCTGTGCCCTCCAGCCCCAGCTCCTCGACATTGCCGACAATGCCCGCGGCCACCAGCACCACGTCAGCCTGCAGCGTCTCGTTGCTGTTGCCTTCGAGGCGCAACTGCACGGCGCCCTGCTCCACCTTGCTACCTTGCAGCGCACAGCCGGTGTACAGGCGGATACCGTCGCGAACCAGGGCCTGCGCCACATGGGCGCTGACCTCGTGGTCTTCTACCGGGAGGATCCGCTCCGCCATTTCCACCACGCTGACCTGGGCGCCCAGCGCGTGATAGAAACTGGCGAACTCGATCCCGATCGCACCGCCGCCGATGATCACCAGCCGCTTGGGTACGCTGTCCGGCACCAACGCCTGGCGGTAGCTCCAGAAATGCTTGCCATCCGGCTCCATGCCCGGCAGCACTCGGGCCCGGGCCCCGGTGGCGAGAATAATATGCGGCGCATTCAGGCTCAGCTCGCCTTGCTCCCCACTGACTTTCAGGCGCTGCGGCCCATCCAGCCGCGCATGCCCATTGAACACCTGGATGCGGTGCTTTTTCATCAACCCGCTGACCCCACGGTGCAACTGGGCGGCGACATCGCGGGAGCGCTTGACGATGGCCTTCAGGTCCGGCCTGGCCGGCCCGACCTCAATACCAAAACTGCCTGCGCTGCCGATCAGGCGCAACACGTCGGCACTGCGCAACAGGGCCTTCGTCGGAATGCAGCCCCAGTTCAGGCAGACCCCACCCAGTTGCGCCTTTTCCACCAACGCCGTGCGCAGCCCCAACTGGCTGGCGCGAATGGCCGCCACGTAACCGCCGGGGCCGCCACCGACGACGATCAGATCAAATTTCATTTCGCTCATGGGTACTCTCTCAAATCAGCATGCCCAGCGGGTTTTCCATCAGGCCCTTGAACACCGCCAACCATTGCGCAGCGAGTGCGCCATCCACGGCCCGATGATCCACCGACAACGTGCAACGCAGTACCGCACCGACCTTCAGCTCACCGTTTTCAACCACCGGTTTTTGCTGCGTCGCACCCACCGCCAGAATCGCGGCGTGGGGTGGATTGATGATCGCGCTGAACTGCTCGACGCCGAACATCCCCAGGTTGCTGATGGTGAAACTGCCGCCCTGGTATTCCTCGGGGCGCAGACGTCCGTCGCGGGCGCGCCCGGCCAACTCCGCCACCTGCGCGCTGATCTGCGAAAGGGCCTTGCTGTCGGCATTGCGCACCACGGGGGTGATCAGGCCGCTCTCGGTGGACACCGCCACGCAGACATCCGCCTGGTGGTAGCGGCGCAGCGCCGTCTCGGTCCAGGTCACATTCATCGCCGGTACTTGCTGGAGGGCGACAGCCGCCGCCTTGACGATGAAGTCGTTGATCGAAATCTTCCTCGCTGCGGTCCGGTTGACCTGCTCGCGCAGGGCTAGCAGAGGTTCCATCCGGCATTCCACATCAAGATAGAAATGCGGGACCGTGGCCTTGCTCTCCACCAGGCGCCGGGCAATGGTCTTGCGCATGCTGCTGTGGGGGATTTCATCAAAGTCGACGGTCGACACGGGCGTCGGTGCGGCCACCGCAGCGGCAACGGCGACCGCCTCGACGTCGCGTTTGACGATGCGCCCGTTCGGCCCGCTGCCCTTGAGGCTCGCCAGGTCAAGCCCCTTGGCCGCTGCCAGGCGGCGGGCCAGAGGGCTGGCGAAGATCCGCCCGCTGTGCGCGTCAATCGCAGGCGCCACCTCGGCCCGAGGCTGGAGCACCGGTGCGTCATCCACCACCGGCTCATTGGCCGCCGCCAGCGCACCGGCCTTGGCCAACAGCGCGGCAATGTCGACATCGGTTTCGCCTCTGGCAAACAGCACCCCGATCGGCGCGCCCACTTCCACTTCGCGCCCCGGTTCGACCAGGATCTTGCCCAGCACCGCATCTTCCTCGGCGGCCAGTTCGACCAAGGCCTTTTCGGTCTCGATCTCGGCAATGCAATCACCGGCGCTGATGGTGTCGCCTTCCTTGAGGGTCCAGTTCTGGATCGCGGCGTGGGTGGCGTTGGCCGACACTTCCGGCATATGTAAGAGCTTGGCCATCAGGCGCTCCTGTCGCTGAACAGATCGGGACGGTAGGCGGCGATATCGGCGTACTCCACCAGTTCCAGCACGTTGCCCTCCGGGTCGCGGCAGAACAGCGCCTTCACATCGGGGCGCAGTTGGATCGGGGCAGCCTCGGCGCAGAAGCTCGCACCGGCATTTTTCAGGTCGTCCACCAGGCTGGCGATGTCTTCGACGATGAACGTCAGGTAACTCGCATTCTGCCGGTCGAGAATCAGCCCCGGTTCAGGCCGGACCGGCGCCCGCTCAGGCGCCAGCAACTTGATCCGTTCACCGTAAGGCGTCTGCAGACGCACCACGCTGTAGCCGCCTTCGCTCAGGCCCACCAACTGCGCGGCGGCGGCCGGCATTTGCACCTGTGCGACAAAGGTGAAACCCAGCACGTCCTGATAGAAACGGCTGAGGGCCGGGAGATCGACGCAGCAAATCCCCACTTCCATTGGAACCAGCATCTTCACGCTCATTGGTGTGCCCCTTTTTCACGGATGACCTGTTGCAGGCCTTCGATCACTTCCTCGGTGCGGGCACAGGCGGCGCGCTCCAGGACTTTGGAAATACTCGGTGAGCCTTCGCCACCGGTCACGCGCTGGATCGGCTGGTCGAGCCAGTCGAAGCAACGGCGCTGCAGTTCGTCGGCCAGCCAACCGCCATAGGACGTCCCTCGGGCGCCCTGCTCGACGATCAGCACATTATTGGTCTTGCGAATACTCGCCTCGACCGTGGCCCAGTCGAAGCTGGCGCGGTCGAGGAAACGCAGGTCAATGACTTCGGCATCGATGCCGGTCTGCTCCACGGCTTCCAGGGAGTGTCCGACCATGCTCAGGTACGTGAGGATGGTCAGGTCACGGCCTTCTCGGCGCACGGCGGCGGTCCCAAATGGAATCTGATAGTCCAGATCGTCCACCGGCACTTCACCGCTGTGGCTGTACAGGTCGACGTGCTCGATCACCAGTACCGGGTCCTTGCAGGCCAGCGCGGTGTTCATCAGGCCGATGTAGTCGAACGGCGTGGAAGCGGCAACGATGCGCCAGCCCGGGTTGGTGACATAGATGCCGGCCGGGTCCATGGAATGCTGCGAACCGTAGCCGGTGCCCATGGCGATCTTGGTGCGCAGCACCAGCGGCACGTCACTCTGCCCGCCGAACATGTGCCGGGCCTTGCCGATCTGGTTGAACACCTGGTCGGCGGCGACCCACATGAAGTCGGGGTACATGAACTCCACCACCGGTTTGAAACGCCCGTCCAGGGCCATGCCGCCACCCAGCCCGCAGAAGGCGTTCTCGCTGATCGGGGTGCCGAGGATGCGCTGCGGAAAACGCTCTTTCAGGCCGCGCGTGGCGCCGTTGGTACCGCCCTTGAGACGGTGTACGTCCTCACCCATGACCACGATGCTGTCATCGGTTTCCATGCGCCGGTTCATCACGTCGGCGATGGCATCGATGAACTTGCGTTGCTGCAGGCCGCCGCGATAGGTCGCCAGTTCACAGGTCCGGGCCGTGGCCAGTTCGCTGAGGTCGCCACGAATCCCGACATCGCGAAAGTCCGGCGAGGGCCACAACTGGGGACGGATCCGTCGCTTGCCCGGTTTGCCCGCCGGGTCGGCTTCAAGCAATTCAGCCGCCGCCTGGGCCATGGCCAGCTTGATGGTTTCACGCAGATCGGCCAGGCCGGCGTCGTCGATCAGGTCGCGCTTTTTCATTTCGCGGGCCAGGCGTTCCAGCGGATCACGGGCGCGCCAGCTCTGCTCTTCTTCCTTGCTGCGGTAACCGAATGCGCTGCCGGGGAACGGACCGTTCTGATGGAAGAACCGGTACACATCGGCCTCGATGACGGTCGGTCCGTTGCCGGCGCGCATGTGCGCCAGGGCTTGCTGCATGGCCAGGTAAACCGCCAGCGGGTCCATGCCGTCGACCTTCCAGCTCGGAATATTGAAACCCAGCCCGCGTGCCGACAGGCGCGGCTCGGCAGTGGCTTCCTCAACCGTGGTGGACACCGCGTACAGGTTGTTCTCGATGAAGAAACACAGCGGCAGTTTCCAGGCCGCCGCCAGGTTCATGGTCTCCAGCACCGAACCGATGTTCACCGCGCCGTCACCGAAATAGGTGACCGCCACGGTGTCGGTCCCGGCATGCCGGTGTGCCCAGGCGGCACCGGCCGCCAGCGGCACACCACCGCCCACAATGGCGTTGGTCCCCAGGGCGCCGGCCTCGGCCCACTGCAGGTGCATCGAACCGCCCCGGCCTTTGCAGAACCCTTGGGCCAGGCCGAGAATTTCCGCCAGGGTACGTTGCAGCAGATCCTGGATGGGTGCAGTGACCGGCGCTTTCGGGTCGATACCCTCGGGCATCAGGTAGACCAACGCCTTGGCCAGGAACTGGTGATGACCACGGTGCGAGCCGTTGACTTCATCCGCCGCGCCCAGCGCAACGATCGAACCTACCGCGCCCCCTTCCTGACCGATGCTCGAATGCGCCGGACCATGCACCAGGCCTTCTCCGGCCAGTTCCAGCACGGTCTCCTCGAAGGCGCGGATCAGGTGCAACTGGCTGAGCATCGTGCCCAGCAACGCAGGGTCGGCCTGCTTCCAGTCGGCATCGGTGGAACTGAGCTCGACCCACGGCGAGGCCGGCGACAAGGCAACACTTTTCGGCATTTCACTTCTCCACAAAGAACTCGAATCGACGGGCCACGGCGGGCCGCCACAACGAAGGCGAACTAGAAACCGTTGGCGGTCCAGCCGCCGTCCGACACGTAGATCTGCCCGGTGATGAACGTCGCGCTGCTGGACGCCAGGAACAGCGCCAACTCGGCCATCTCGCCCGGCTCACCGAGGCGTTGCAACGGCGTGCGCTTGCGCAGGGCCTCGACGTCCAGGCGTCCGGCCCGTTGCAGTTCTTCCACCAGCGGTGTGCGGGTATAGCCAGGACCGATGGCGTTCATGCGGATGCCATGGCGGGCCCATTCCACTGCCAGGCACTTGGTCATGGAGACCACGGCGGCCTTGGTCGCGCAGTACGCCGTGCGATCGGCGGAGTGGGACACGCCCCACATCGACGAGGTGTTGATGATCACGCCCGCCTGCTGCTCGATCATGTGCCGGGCCGCCGCCTGGGCGCAGAAGAACACGCTGTTGAAGTTGATCTCGACGGCCCGACGCCATTCGGCCGGGCTGATATCGAGCGACGGTTTGTTGATCGATACGCCGGCGTTGTTAAGCAGCACGTCGATACGCCCGAAACAGGCCTTGGCGTGGGCAAAGGCCGCTTCAACCGCGTCTTCGTCAGCAACCGAAGCCTGGAAGCATTCGACTCGACTATTGGGGAAGGCTTCCTGCAACTCGCCCTTGGCGTCGGCCATGGCTTGAGCGTTGATATCGATCAGCAGCAAGTGCGCGCCGTTGCGAGCAAAACCTTTGGCGAGTGCCAAGCCGATACCGCTGCCACCACCGGTGACCACCACCACCTTGTCATGGATGCCGGCATAGGCGCTGTGCTGGAAAACAGCCGTTTCAGGCTGTGGTTGTACGGACGCAGGTGCTGAGCTATCTGAGTAGGACATGAGGTTCTCACTTATTTTTGTAGCTGGTCATACATTTAAAACAACTTGTCTGACCAGCTCAGAAAAACTAACCCGCACTGCGGGGTCTGTCAAAGGAAATTGTTACCGGAATAGTCGGCATATCGATCAGAACAGCGCCAGGCTGTAGCTGACGATAAGTCGGTTATCGTCGACTGACGGACCGAAACTGGAACGCACCATGGCGTTTCTCCAGCGCAGGCCCAGGTTCTTCAGCGCGCCGCTCTGGATCACATAGGACACGTCAAAATCGCGCTCCCATTCCTTGCCGTCGTTGCTGCCCGCCACCAGTACGTTGTCGCCACTGACGTAACGCACGAAGGTCGTCAGCCCTGGCACCCCCATGGCGGCAAAGTTGTAGTCGTATCGCAGCTGCCAGGCTTTCTCTTGGGCGGAGGCGAAATTGCGCACCTGGATATCACTGGGCAGCACGGTGGTGGTCGGGCTTAGCCAGATGGTCCCGTCTTCGCCGTACATGCGCTGCCAGGCGGCCATCAGCGTGTGCCCGCCATGTGCCGCGCTGAGGGTGCTGTAGAACGAGCGGTTGTCGATTTTGCCGGCCTTGGCCTGGCCTTGTTCCTCGGAGTCGAGCAGGCCGACGGTGGTCCCAAGCGTCCAGGCACCGACCGGTTGCTTGTGGGCGAACTGGACTAAGCGTTGGCGATAGATATCCTCCAGTTCTGCGCCCCAGAGGCCGAGCATGGTCCGCTCCTGGTTGAAGCGGTACTCGCCACCCAGGTAGTTGTAGCGGTCGGACGTGGCGAACGAGCGGCCATCAATAAACAGGTCTTCGCGGTTACTGGAGTTGCGCTGAGTGAATGAGCGCATCTGCCCGGCATTGAGGGTCAGCCCGGTGATTTCTTTCGAAGTCAGCATCGCCCCCTGAAAGGTTTGCGGCAGCAACCGCGCATCGTTGTACTGGAGGATGGGCAGGCTCGGCAGCAGTTCCCCGACTTTCAGCTCGGTCTTCGACAGTTTCAGTTTGAGCGCAGCGCCCAGGCTGGAGAAATCATCCGCCGAGCCTTTGCCGTCCGCCGGCAACAACAGGCTGCCAGCACGCCCACTGCCGCTGTCGAGTTTGACCCCGAGACGGCCGATCAGATCGACGCCGACACCCACGGTGCCTTGGGTGTAGCCGGACTGTGCGTTAAGCAGAAAGCCCTGCGCCCACTCCTCGCTCTTGGCCTGGGCGGCACCGCTGTCGCGAAAGTCACGGTTGAAGTAGAAGTTGCGCATCAGCACGTTGGCCGTTGCACCTTCGATAAAGCCCTGCTCCTGGGCCAGGACCAGGCCCGGCAAGACGCTGAGCAACAGCAGGGGTTGTACGGTGATGTAGTTAGGCAGGCTCATTTTTATTGTTTTTCCCGGTGGATTTAAAACGCAGCCCCCCCTGGCAAGCACACGTGCTGCCACACAATCGGGGGGGAAATTGGCAGGCGAACCTGCCGGGTTGAACACGCTGGCGGTCGGTCTAGACCGCCAACCATTCCTTCATCAAATTCGCATCGTCGGTCAGCGCCTGCGGCGTGCCCTCGAAGACAATCCGCCCATGCCCCATCACGCAGACTCGCGACGAGACCTTAAGCGCGATGGTCAGCTTCTGTTCCACCAGCAGGATCGAAACCCCACGTCGGTGGATCTCGCGAATAGCCTCGGCGACGACGGCCACAATCTTCGGCGCCAGGCCTTCGGTGGGTTCATCGATCAGCAGCACTCTGGGGCAGCCCAGCAACGACCGGCACAGGGTGAGCATCTGCTGTTCGCCCCCCGAAAGGTTGCCCGCGCCAGTGTTACGGCGCTCGCGCAGCCGCGGGAAAAACTCGAACATCTGCTCGACGGTCCACGCAGTGGCGCCGTCGGTGGGCGCTTGCTGGCCCATGCGCAGGTTTTCCTCGACGCTGAGGTTGGCGAAGACCTCACGTTCCTCCGGGACGAACCCGATGCCGGCACGGCTGATGCGATAGGGGCGCAGCCCGGTCAACTCGCGCCCGGCCAACTGCACGCTGCCGGCACTGGGCGGCACCAGGCCCATGACCGCTTTCATGGTGGTCGAGCGCCCGGCGCCGTTGCGCCCGAGCAGGCTCACCACCTCGTTGTGACCGATGTGCAGATCGACCCCATGCAATACATGGCTCTTGCCGTAATGCACATGCAGGTCGCTGATCGACAGCAGGTTTTGCGAAGTAGGGTTCATGCACATTGCTCCTCACCCAGGTAGGCTTCCTGCACCCGACGATCTGCGCGGATCTGGTCCGGTGTACCGGTGGCGATGACTTCGCCGTAGACCAGCACACTGATGCGGTCGCACAGGGAGAACACCACGTCCATGTCATGTTCGACGATCAGCAGCGAACGCCCCTGGGTCACCTCGCGGATCAGGTTCAGGGCGTAATCGGTTTCTTCATGGGACATGCCCGCCATCGGCTCGTCGAGCAAGATCACCCGAGGGTCACAGGCCAGGGTCATGCCGATCTCCAAGGCGCGCTGTTCGGAGTAAGAGAGTTCGGCCGCGCACACCGTTTGCTTGTCCTGTAGCCGCACCTGTTCGAGCAGTTGCTCAGTCTGCTCGCGCACCTCGGGGTAACGCTGCACGGAGCGCCAGAAGTGGTATTGCATCCGGTGCTTGCGCATCACCGCGATGCGCAGGTTTTCGAACACCGAGAGCCCGGGAAAAATGTTGGTGATCTGGAACGAGCGCGACAACCCCAGGTGATTGATGTGCTGTGGCGAGTAGCCCTGGATCGCTTCCGCGCCCAGGAGGATCTGCCCGCTACTGGGCTGCAACTGCCCGGAGATCAGATGGAACAAGGTCGATTTGCCGGCCCCGTTGGGACCGATCACCGCATGACGTTCACCGGCACGCAATTCAAGCTGCGCACCCCGAATGATGTGAGCCTCGCCAAACGACTTATGCACATCGCGTAACTGCAGGATCGCATCGCTCATGGTTGTTCTCCTTCGACCCGAGGCCTGAGTGCGGCGGCGTTGACCACCGGTTCGTCATCCAGCAGGCGCAGCCATTGGTGGCGGGCCAGTTTCAGGACCAACAGCCCGGCCACCCCCAAGAGCAACGGCGTGGCCCAGGTCAGCAGCGCGCCCGGCAGCCATTCGCGGCCGAACAGGCTGATCGCCGGCCAGGCTTGGTCCGTCATCAACAGGGCCTGATAGTCCTGGCTGAATACGCGTTGCAACGTCTCGATCAAAAACACCACCGCCAGGCTCAACACCCCAGCGCCAAGCAGCGCCGAGAACGCCGCCGGGATGATCGCCAGCCAACCGCGCCGACGGATCTGCGCGCTCCAGCACAGCACCAGCCCGGCCAGGCCGCTGGGCATGAACATCATCACCAGTACGAACAACAGGCCCTGATACAGCAACCAGGATTGCGTGAGGTCAGAGGCGGCGTTGCCAAAGAACGTCATCAGGGCAGCGCCGAGCACCGGCCCGAGGAACACGTTGACGCCGCCGATGTAGGTGTTGAGTACCACTTCGGCAGAAAAACGCATGTCGAACAGCACGTAGTTGGCCGACTCCAGGTTCAGTGCTTGCAAGCCACCGGCAATACCGGCAAACATCGCCGACAAGGCAAACACCAGCACTCGCAAGCGGTGAACGTTGTAGCCCAGGAACTGCAGGCGGTGGCCGTTCTCGCGCAAGGCGAACGTCAGGCGCCCCATGGGCGTCAGCGTGAAGGCGTAGAGCAAGGCAATCGACAGCACCACCCAACCCAGCGTCAGGTAATACACTTGGGTCGCGTCACCGAAATCCAGGCCCCAGGCAGGGGCGCGCATGGACGAAATACCCGCCTCGCCGCCAAACAGCGTATTCAGGTGCGGGGCCAGGGAATGCAGCAACTCGGCCAGCGCCAGGGTGATCATGGAGAAGTAGACGCCCGCCCGTTTAGTGGCGAACCAACCGGCGCAGAGGCCGCAGATAAAGCCGCCCATGGCACCGATCAGCGGCAGCAACGGTGTCGGCAGCAGGCCTTGGCCATTGAGCGCACTCATCGCATGCAATGTAGCGAACGACCCCACGCCGAAGTACGCCGCATGACCGAACGAAAGCATGCCGCCCTGCCCGCACAACAAGTTGAAGGCACAGGCAAACAAGGCCGCGATAAGCATCTGGATGGCCGCGTTGACCATCGCCGCCGGCAGGATGGCGGGCAGCACCAGCAGGGCCAGCAACAGCACCGCCAGGAGGATTTTCGTCAGTTTCATGGTTTACCCCTTCTCGCCCATCAACCCGGACGGCCGGATCAGCAAAATCAGCAGCATCAGCGCAAACGGAATGGTTGCCGCCACACTGGATACCTTGAGGGTCATCAACCCGCCCATCTGCTGCGCCCAGTCACCTGCCCCCAGCAAACCCAGGAGTGAAGCCAGGCTGAGGTCCACACCCACCGCGAACGAAGAAATCAGCCCGATCAGCAGCGACGCGATCATGGCCCCGGCCATCGAACCCAGGCCGCCAACCACCACCACGACAAACACGATGACCCCCAGCTCCAGGGCCATGTTCGGGTTGGTGGTGTAGAACGCCCCAGCCAGAGCCCCGGCCAGGCCGGCCAGTGCCGCGCCGATGCCGAACACGGCCATGAACACCAGCGGGACGTTGTGCCCCAGGGCCTCGGCCATTTGTGGACGATGAATCGCCGCCCGCACCACGATGCCGACCCGAGTGCGGGTCAACAGCAGGTAGATCAGGCCGAACACCAGCAGCGAGACCACACCCATCAACAAGCGATAGAACGGATAGTCGGTGCTGAACACCTGGAAGGCGGCAAAGTTGAGGAACTCTGGAACTCGGTATTCGACGGAAAAGTTGCCGTAAAACAACTTGATCAGTTCAGCAATGATGAACGTCAGGCCGAAGGTGAGCAGCAGTTCATGAGCATGGCCATGTTTGTGTACGCGGCGCAGGAAGAAGCGCTCGACGATCACGCCGAGCAGGCCCACGAGCACGGTCGAGAGCACTACCGCAGTCGTGAAGCCGACAACCTTCTGCAGGGTGTAGGCCAGGTAGGCGCCCACCATATAGAAGGAGGCATGGGCGAAATTGAGCACGCCCATCATGCCGAAAATCAGCGTCAGGCCGGCGGAAACCATAAACAGCAGCAGGCCGTAGATCACGCCGTTAAGCAGTGAAACTGTGAGAAATTCCATAGGCGACTCCAGCGTTCGCGATGGGCAGGAAGGCGTGCCGCTCGGCACGCCAGGCGGCGTCACTCGGGTCGTTGCATCCGGCAGGCATCCTGGACAGGCGCTGCGGCTTCATCGGCACTGAACGACTTGATCGGCACAAAGCCCATGTCGGTGCCGTCAACCTTGTAGCGCGCCTCCTTCGACACCACCGACACCACGAACGGCATCAGCAGTTGGTGATCCTCGGCACGCATCCGCACGTCACCCAATGGGTTGCGGTCGCTGGCCTGTTCCAGGGCCAGGGCGAAACTGCGGGTATTGAGACGGCCATCTTCGGCCGGCAGCTTCTTCAGCACATTGCCGACCATCTGCAAGGCAAATACCGTCTGTGGCTCGATGTAGGCTGGCAGGTGCCCGGTCTTGGCCTGATACTCGCTGGCAAATTTTTCGCCCTGCTCGCCCGCCGCCTCAATGTTGAACGGGTGGGAAACGTAGTGCCCCAGCGCGACATCGCCGGCGTTGGCGAGGTTGCCCGGCTGATCGAGAAAGGCCGTGCCGAAGCGCAGCTTCAGGCCGGCGGCGCGGCTGGCTTTCATCAGCAGCAACAGGTCGTTGCCCCAGTTGCCGGTCAGCACGGTTTCTGCGCCGGAGGCCTGGATGCGAGCGATATAGGGCGAAAAATCCTGCACCTTCTGCGTGTCGTGCAGGCTTTTACCCACCAACTGATAACCGCCAGCCGCGGCGTTTTCAGTGATGGATTTTTCCATGTCCTGGCCCCAGCTGTAGTTCTGGTTCATGGAATAGACTTTGCTGCCCAGGGTGCCCGCCTCTTTCATTGCCGCGACCAGGGTCTTGACCCGGATCGGTGCGTTACCGTTGAAGCGGAAGTGATAGAAGTGGCATTTGCTGCCGGTCAGTTCAAGCGCTTCACCACCGACGTTGAGGAACACCACCTCCTTGCCCTTATTGCGCAGGTTGTACTTGCGCACGTCTTCGGTGATCTGCCCGGCAGCCACTGACGAAGCCCCTTGGACAATCATTTGCGCGCCGCTGCCAATGGCGGCCTTGAGTTTCTCGGAGGCGCCCGCGGGGGTCCCCTGGCTGTCGAACTCAAGGAGCTGGATCGGTTCGCCGTTCCAACCACCCTCGGCATTCAGCCGTTCGATCTGAAAACGCGTGGCGGCGCGGAACATTTGCCCGGTGGCGGCCGACGGCCCCGACAGGGTCTCGACCAACGCCACTTTCAAAGGATCAGCGCAGGCGATACCGGCGAACAGGGTCGTGCCGAGGGTGAGCAGACGCAGCGTGGTCTTGGTGTGCATGGAAACCTCGAATTTTTATTGTTATTTGCAATCTGGTAGTACATCAGCAAGTACATGTCTGACCAGTTGGCGAAAATTACGTCAAGCCTGCCGCGAAGTCAAAGCACTCCTACCACGATTTATGCATTTATTTTTTATAAATGCACCTGCGGGCCTTTAAAACAGACAACTCCACCCTGGATTATTTTTTCAAACACTTGTAAGACCACAGCTCAATCCGTCACTATCAACAGCTCATCACATCAATGCCCGTACCCGTGCTGCCCCCTGGCAGAGGACCGAACCATGAAAAGCGACAACGCGCACCCCAACCAGCCCCTGCCCATGGAAATCGTTCACTGGCTCAGTGGCGAGATCCAATCCGGGCGGCTGGCCACCGGCGATCAACTGCCCAGCGAACGGCAACTGTGCGAACAGTTTTCGGTCAGCCGGGCGGTGGTGCGCGAAGCCTTGTCGCAGCTCAAGTTCGAAGAGCTGATCACCACTCAGCAAGGCAAGGGTGCCTTCGTCGCCAAGCGCGGCGAGCGCCATGCGTTTCGCTTGAAAGCAGTCTCGCTGGGTGAAGGGGACGCATTGCTGCATATCCTCGAATTCCTGATCACCATTGAAGTGGGCGCCACGCGCCTGGCAGCCTTGCGCCACACCCCCGAAGACCTGAAGAAGATTCGCCAGGCACTGGTTGGTATGGAATACGCCATGGTCAATGATCAACTGGGGGACGAAGAAGACTATGCCTTCCACCAGGCGATTGTCGCGGCCACGCACAACCCGCATTTCAAATCGCTCAACGAGTACCTCGACCACAGCGTCCGGCGCCTGATTCGCGAAGCTCGCAGCAACACCGCCGAAATCTACAACGAGCTGATCCAGGACGTGCAGGACGAGCACCAGGCCATCTTCCAGGCCATCCAGGCCCGTGATCCGGTGTTGGCCGGCGAAGCCGCCGAGCGCCATCTGCGCAATGCCGCCAAGCGGATGAACATGTACCTGCAGGCCTGATTCCCGGCAGCACCCTTGACACCGAAAAGCGAAGCCTTCTACCATCCTGTCAGACAACAATAAAATATGTCAGACAGGTTACTGCTCATGAGTTCTATCAGCGCACTGTTACAAGCATTGGCTTCATTGATCCGCACCTCCGACACCCCTCCTGCCCTCGGCACGACCGCCCACCCTGCGGTATTCCAGCTTCCACTCGATCCCTTTTTCGGCCCGGCTCTTTATGAGAAGCGCCTCGGCACGACCGCCCGTACCCACTCCTACCGTTGAGGTTTCCCATGCACATCAGTGGCCAGACGCAACTGATCGGCATCGTTGCCGATCCGATCGCCCATGTAAAAACTCCGCAAGTGATCAACCACAGTGCTGCCAACCAGGGCCTCGACCTGGTCTGCGTGCCGCTGCACGTGCAAGGGTCGAACCTGCACAAGGTGCTGCTCGGCGTATCCGGCATCGCCAATCTGCACGGCCTGGTAGTGACCATCCCGTACAAGGAAAGCATCGTTGAATACTGCGACGAACTGACCGAGACCGCACGCCAGGTCGGCTCGGTCAACGCGGTGCGGATCGACCCCGAGAGCGGCCGCTTGATCGGTGGCAACTTCGACGGCGAAGGCATGCTCGCCGGGCTGCATCAGCAAGGTCATAGGCTGGAAGGCAAACGCGTGCTGCTGGTGGGCGCCGGTGGCGCCGGCAAGTCGATCGCCGCAGCGATTGCCCGGCAGGAACCGGCACGGCTAGCGATCTACAATCGCTCCCCTGCCCGCGCCGAAGCGCTGTTGGAACGCCTGAAAACGCAGTTCCCCAAGGTCGAGCTAAGCACCAGCGACGGCAATGCGCAGGACTTCGACGTGATCATCAACGCCACCTCCCTGGGCCTCAAGGACGACGATGCCCTGCCGCTGGACCCCAGCACCCTGCGGGCTGATGCCCTGGTCTGCGAAGCCGTGATGCGCGCCGGCGACACCCCCCTGTTGGCCGCGGCTCGACTGCGCGGCTGCCGCGTTCACCATGGACAACACATGATCTATGGCCAGATCGTGCAGATCTGTCGTTTTCTCGGCGTTGACCTGCAACACGAACATCTGGCGCGCATTCTCGGCCCATGAACCCAGGCACTCTTTCGGAGACAACGACCATGTACGATTTCAACAATCGCGTCCTGCTGCTGACGGGTGCCAACGGTGGCATCGGCCGCGAAGTGGCAAGGCTGTTCTATCAGTACGGCGCCTCGATGGTGCTCGCCGACCTGGACGGCGACGGCCTGGCGGATTTCGCCCGGGAACTGGACGCCAGCGGCGAGCGCGTCGCCACCCTGCGGATGAATGCGGCCGACCCTGCCGATTCGGCCAAGGCTGTGCAACTGGCCGTCGAACGCTTCGGCGGCATCGACTTCCTGGTGCCATCGGCCGGTTTGTACCAGTCGCAGCCGATTCGCCAAATGACCGATGAGCAATGGCGCCAAACGCTGGGCATCAACCTCGACGGCGTGTTCTACCTGTGCCAGCGGGCAATCCCGGTACTGCGTGCCAACAGCGCAATCGTCAACCTAACCTCGGTGGCCGCACATCGGGGGGCGTTCTCTAACGCGCACTATGGCGCCTCCAAGGGCGGCCTACTGAGTCTGACCCGCGCTCTGGCGCGGGAGTTGGGGCCGCAGACCCGGGTGAACGCGGTGTCCCCCGGGATCATCGAAACCCCGATGACCCAGCACCTGATCGCGAGCCGCGGCAGCGATTCGGTGGAGCAGACCCCGCTCAAACGCCTGGGTCAACCGAGCGAAATCGCCTCGGTGATCGCCTTTCTATGCAGCAACGGCTCAAGTTTCATGACCGGCGAAGTACTGCACGTGAACGGCGGACTGTACATCGCCGGATGAGCCTTGCGCGCCTCGTTTTTTTGCCCGTTGAGCGGTCAAGCGAGAAATGAGCGCGCGCCCTTCAGGGGCGCGGGCTCATGGGGCCAGCGGCCGCACTTACGCGCTGGCAACCTGCAAAGAGCTACGCACCTTGCCTGGGCTGCTGCCGGTGATGCGCCGAAACCAATGACCAAAGGAATCCCCCGACGCAAATCCCAGGTGCTGCGCCAGGGTCTCGTTGGAGTGTTCGCCTGCCAGGCCGCGGTATGCCTCCACGAGGAGCAGGCGGTTGTGCCAGTCCGTGTAGCGCAATCCGGTATCCTTGCGAAACAGCCGCGCCAGCGTCCGCTCCGTAGCGCCTACCTCGTGCCCCCATTCGGTCAGGCTCTTGCGCATCCCAGGCCTGGCGATCAGTTGCTCGGCCACACGCTTGAGCCGTGCGTCGCTCGGCAAAGGCAGGACCATGTTGCTGGGCACCCGCTCTTCGATCTCCTCGAACAACAACTGCAACATGCAGGCGCGCCGTTGTTCGCAAAGCGGTCGAGTGCCCTGCTCGGCCAACCGCTCGCACAGGGCGATGATCAGCGGGGATGCATCGATCAGCTTGACGCTCGGGGAGATGTGTTTGCACAGGCCAGGGTCAAGGTACAAGACCGTGAGGTCTACCGGGTTATACGCCTCGCCCGAGTGCAAGGTCTGTGGCGGAATCCAGACCGCCATTCCCGGTTTGAGCAACCAGCGTTGCTCGATGGCGTTGCCATGAAGCACACCGTTTTTGACTAACACAAACTGCCCGAAGGGGTGTTGATGAGCATGACGCTCCGCCTCGGGCAGCTTGGTTAACTGCCGTTCAACAACCAGTGCGGTGTGATCCAGGTCGACGAAACTCATTGCGACTCTGCTTACCCTTTCTGCGGTCCACCGCGCGCAGGCAGCTTGAAGGCAAAGAGTAAACCGAGTGCCATCAAAAGACCAAGCAACAGGAACGTGTCCGGGTAGGACTGGTCTGGCGGCAGGTACAACGCAACAGCCACCAGTGCATTGACGCCAAACGCCGCGCCAAGGTTGCGCAGAAACTGCACCGTGGAGGTATAGGCTCCCAACTGATCAGGCGGGGCGCTGTTCTGTGCGAGTACCAGGGTCGTTGTGGCTGTAAAGCCCATACCCAGCCCGACCAGAATCTGACCGATGCCCATCAGCAGCCACTGCGAGCAGTGCAACCCCGCAGCCACCCCCAGACAACCGAGCATCAGCATGGCCATCCCAACGATAGCCATGGACTTGAACCCGACATTCGCCAGACGCTTGCCACAGACGGTGGCACCGCCTACCCAGCCCAACGCGGCCAGCATGATCAGCCCGCCGGTCGACAATGCGCTGCCCGGCGAATGGCTCAGGGCAATTGGCAACACGCTGACCGTGGCGTACAAGCCGATACTGGAGATCACCACCAACGCCATGACCGCTCCCAGTGCAGGCCGTTCAAAGAAACCAAACGGCACTGGGCTACCGGCAGGTACCTGACGCACGCGAGCTATCAGCGCGACCAGACTGATGAGCACCACAAACGCCAGCGTCGCTATCGGGTATGGGATCATATCCAGACGCTGACTGCTCAACATGAACAGCCCCGCACAAGCAGCAATGGCCAAAAGGCCCTGCGCTATCGGGTCTACCGTCCTGGTCGATTGACCTCGACCGATAGCTGGTGTGAAACACAACACCGCCAATGCCAAACAGCCCAGCGGCAGATTGAGCCAGAATACCCAGCGCCAACTCAGGGTGTTGCCCAGCACCGTACCGGCAACCGGGCCCAACACAGCCGCCAGCCCCCAGACACTGCTGAGCATGCCCTGCATGCTGGCACGCTTGGGCCCGTCGAAGAGCGACGCCAGCATCGAGTAGGAAAGAACGATGATGCCACCCGCCCCGACGCCTTGCAGCGCTCTGCCGGCAATCAGCATGACCATGCTCTGGCTAGCGGCAACCAGCGCCGACGCGGCGATGAAGATCAGCAGGCTGACCTTCATCATCGACGAAACCCCGAACCGATCCGCCAGTGCGCCGGCCAGCGGGGCAATGAGTGCCAGGGGTAGCAGGAAGCCTGAGACCACCCAGGGATAGAGCGTCGCGTCCTGCATTTGCGCATTGATCTGCGCCAGTACCGTGCTGACAGCAGTACTGTCCATCGCCGCGAGAAACAACACGACGAGCACCGCCAGAACGCTCAGCGAGCGTTGGCGCTGCACATGATCATTCTCATCTCGCAAAGAGGCGCGAGTAACACTCTTCATAACCGATCCCTTCACGGCATTTACCTGGGATCAGGTTACGTAACCGCCTGGATGAGCGAAATGTTCCGTCAAGACAACTCATCGACTGAAACGGACGAGAACCATCAGCGGTGCCTCTTCGCGATCCGCACTACGACGTTGTCAGCTCGCCCTTTGATGCGTGCCGACGCAGAGGACTTCGAGCAATACCTGCTCCAGAATGTCGAAGAAACATCTGATGTGCGCCTGTTTCAACGCCTGAGGCCGGGTTACCAGATAGACCTCCATCTCTGGAAGTTCCAACTCCGGGAACAACTCCGTCAGGCCCTTCGCCAGAATACGCGGCAGTACAGCCACGCCCATGCCTTGCCGCACCGACTCCAGTTGGACGGCGAACGAGTTCACGCTGATTTGCGCACGGTCCAGGCCCGCAGCCTTTGCGGCACGCATTTGAGGCAACATATCCAGCGGAGGAAGCAAGGCGATGTTGACCGCCGTAGCCAGGGTCACCCCGGGAGATCGCTTCAGGTACCCGGCCTCAGCGAAGACGCCATAGGCGAGCTTGCCGATGGGTCGATAAATCAACGACGGCTCGCCCAGGTGCGCTGTGCGTATGGCGATATCCGCCACCCCGCGGACGATCTTGTGAAAGTCGGTGGCGACCAGTAACTCCACGGAACAGCGCGGATGCAGGGCCGTAAACCGGCTCGCGGCGTCCAGCACACAAGAAGAAAACCCCTCGCCGGCACTGACCAGCACGCTGCCACATAGCGCTGTGTGTTCCCCGGACAACTCCGCCGCCGTCTGACGCCTCAAGCCCGCCTCTGCTGCCACCGCGACGTCCACCAGGGCTTGGCCCCGCGAGGTCAACCAGCAGCCTTCAACGCCGCGTTCAACGAGCGGCTCACCCAGGGCCGCTTCCAGCTGGGTCAGGCGACGGGACACGGTAGACGCCGCGATCCCCAGCAGTTGGCCGGCTTGAAGAAAACTGCCACGCCGCGAGACCGCCAACAGCAGACGAAGATCGTCCCAATTTGCCTGCAACGCCATACCTCCCATCCTCCAGGGTTTGCATATATGCAAAGCCATTATGCAGTAGTCGCTGTTTTTCAGGCGCAGCCTCAACGGTATATCTACCGGCCTTCGAAACGACTGGAATGAAATGTATGACTATGGACCCCATGCGCAACGCATTCGTCACTGGCGCAACCGGCTTGCTGGGCAACAACCTGGTGCGGGAACTGGTCGCACACGGCTACGCCGTCAAAGCCCTGGTCCGCTCACGGGCCAAGGGTGAGCAGCAGTTCAACGACCTGCCGAGCGTGGAACTGGTCGTTGGCGATATGGCCGACACCGACGCGTTCGCAACATCGTTGCAAGGCTGCGATACGGTGTTTCATACCGCGGCGTTCTTTCGCGATAACTACAAGGGCGGCAGCCACTGGGAAGCGCTCGAAAAGATCAATGTCGCCGGTACGCAAGCCCTGCTTCACCAGGCCTACCGCGCGGGGGTCCGCCGCTTCGTGCATACCTCGTCGATTGCCGTGCTCGACGGAGCCCCCGGCACCTCTATCGACGAGACATGCCTGCGGGCCGAAGCCGATGCGGATGACTACTACCGCAGCAAGATCCTCGCCGAGCGTGTCGTCTTGACGTTCCTTGAAACCCATCCCCAAATGCATGCCTGCATGGTGCTGCCCGGCTGGATGTGGGGCCCGGGCGATATGGGCCCGACTTCCTCCGGACAATTGGTCAAGGACGTGATCAACGGCAAGTTACCCGGGCTGATCCCCGGCACCTTCTCCGTGGTCGATGCCCGCGATGTGGCATGTGCCCAGATCGCCGCCGCCAAACATGGGCGGCGAGGAGAGCGCTACCTCGCGGCCGGTCGCAACTTGACCATGCGCCAGTTGGTACCTGTGCTGGGGCGTATCGCGGGCGTCAAAACCCCTGTTCGGCAACTGCCAGTGCCCGCGCTGTACCTGTTGGCGGCGGTGCAGGAGGTTTACGCGCGCATTACCGGCAAGCCTATTTTGCTGAGCATGGCGACGTTGCGCCTATTGATACGAGAGGAGCACCGTACCTGTTTTAACCACCACAAGAGCGAACAGGAGCTTGGCCTGAGTTTTCGAGTGCTGGAGCAGACCGTTTCTGACACTGTGGCGTGGTATCGGAAACATGGCGTGGTTAAGCCAAACAAGGACGAAAACACACGATGAGCAAAACCATCATCCTGATGCGTCACGGCCAGCCCAAGATGGCCGCGCGCGAAAGAATCTCAATGTTCGAGATGAAAGACTGGATCGAGCAATACAACCGATCCGAAATCATCCGCCATCCGGCTCCGGACGCCAGCCAGCAACTCGCCGCAGCCGCCACCCTGGTTGTTTCAAGCAGCGCGCCTCGTGCGCTGACCTCGGTCGAGGTGCTCGGGCTGAAGCCTGCTGTCGTCGACGCGCTTTTCTGCGAAGCGCAACTGCCTTATGGCCGTTGGCGATTGCCGCGGCTATCGCCGTTTACCTGGGCATTTATCTTCCGGGTCTTATGGCTGTGCGGTTACTCACGCAATATCGAATCCGCTGGCGCCGCAAGGTTGCGCGCCAACACGGCCGCTCAACGACTGCAGTCCCTCGCCGGTGAAGGGCCGGTTCTGCTGCTCGGTCATGGCGTGATGAATCGAATGATCGCCAAACACCTGCTCGCAGACGGTTGGACCCGCCAACAGCACAATGGCAGCCAATATTGGAGCGCGACGGTGTATCAATACGCTGGTGTATAGACGGTGATCGGCTGAGCGCACGCAACCGTCCAGGTGGCACACCGCCCTGATACAGTGTCTTTGCTACGCGTGTGAAGTGCAGTGCTTCGGCTACGGCCAAAAGGAGCCTCACTCTCAGAAGCGCAGACAACGCTCCCGTTATGCCTGGAACGTGAATAACGCGGCTTCACGCTCTATGGTGGAATGCGAACAAGGACGTCATCGAGGCGGCCGGGGGACTCAGGCACTCTTTCAAGAGGATCACGCGCATGGCATTCACCACCCTGATACTGGACGCCCCTGGCCCGCCGCTGCTATTTGAGGAAATCGACCGATTCCTTGAACTGGGGCTGGCCGTCACCCTGAACCTTCATTATTTCACCGACCAGGACGGCATCAGGAACCACTACGGCGAGCGCATTCAATACGCCCAGATCAATTGCCACGACAAGTCCGCCTTCATCGCGGCGGTAATCCAGGCCGGGGGCTACAGCGTGTTCAAGACGCGCCTGAACATCCCCCTCGATGGCGAACTGATCAGCGCCGCCGCCTCCCCTGCCTTGGCAACACCGTTGCGCGCCATCGCCCAGGCAGGCGTGGGGCTTAACCACATCGACCGGCAAGAGGCCGAGCGCACTGGCGTGACGATACTGAACACACCAGGTTCCAACGCCACGGCCGTCGCTGAATACGTGGTGGCCCAAGCGGTGTTTTTATCCAGGGACCTCAGCCACTACAACACCGAAACCCATAAAGGCCACTGGTCCAAGGGCAGCCTACCTCCCGGCCAGGAGTTCTCCGAACTGACGCTGGGGCTGGTGGGCACTGGCGGCATTGCCCAACAGGTCGCTCGCAAGGCGCGGGCACTCGGCATCAAGGTCATCGCCACCGGTTCGGAGCGCTTTACCGATCAGGTCGCACGGGACCTTGGGCTTGATCGAAGACCAACTCTCTCGCAGTTGCTCGGCGAAGCCGATGTCGTCTCGATCCATACACCACTCACGCCGCTCACACGGGGCCTGTTCGGCAGTACAGCGTTCAGCCAGATGCGCCCGGGCTCGATCCTGATCAATACCGCCCGCGGTGGCATCGTCGACGAGGACCAACTGGCAGCGTTCATGACCCGCTTTCCCGGGCATATCAAAGCAGTCGCCATCGATACCTTTGCCCAAGAAAAGGACCGCTTCAACTCACCGCTGGCAGGCATTGCCAACGCACAACTGACGCCGCATATCGCGGGCAATACCGCAACGGCAATCAGGACGGCTTCACGCCAGATCGTCGACAAGATCCACGCGTTCAGCCTGTAGCTGTCGACGCCTAGCGCCGCGCCACACACTCCGCCAGCGCCGCCTCCAGCCACCCGGCCGCGCGCATTTTCAGGGCTGTGCTTCCGCATTTCGGACAGCTCGCGAACCAGTCGCCGGGCATCAGCGCGTCACTGCGCGGCGCAATGGTTTTCTTCCACTTGCAGTCTTCACACACAAAGGTGAAGGGTCTGGGTTTTATCGGCATGAATGGGTTCTCCTGGATGGCGATACTGCGGATTATTCTGTGACCGGGAGCAGCGCTTGCAGCAATTCCAGCTTGCGCTGCAGCTGCGCGACGTGTTCTCGCTCGGCGCGCAACGCCGACCGCAGCTCGCGGTTTTCCACTTCCCAGATCTGCGCCAAACGCAGATCCTTCTGATAATGGGCAAGCATTTTCCAAAGCTCGCTCAACTTCAAACAATGCTGTACCAGCACCAGCAGGATGATCCCCATCACCGCCAATGCCCCCGTCGAAACCACTTCCGACATACTCATGTTCACATCCTTCCATCCCTTCGAGATATTCCGAAGACAGCGACACGATATGTAGTGATTTACGACAGGTCTAGAATGTAGACTTATACAGGTAAAGTATTCACGCACATGGAGCAGGTATGAAACGCAAGCAATCCATCGAACAAGTGCGCTGGGACCTGGCACTTCGCTATCGTTTGATCGAGACCGTCGCCTGGTGGGAAGGCCGCCTGACCACGGGGCACTTGATCCAGAGCTTCGGCATCAGCCGCCAGCAAGCCTCCAAGGACATCAATACCTACATCAATGAACATGCGCCCCGAAACTTGACATATGACAAGCAACGCAAGGGCTATGTACCGAGCAAACACTTCAAGCCGCTGTTCATCGATGACAGCGCCAGTGCCTACCTGCACCTGCTTTACCAGAACAATGAACGGGCGCCGCACATCGAAGGCCTGGCCCTGGCATATGCCCATACCAAGGTGCTCGAAGTGCCGGACCGGCCGATCCGGCCAGAGATCCTGCGCCCCTTGCTCGCGGCATGCCGCGACGGTCTGCGCCTGGAGACCGAGTACGTATCGCTCAATACCCCGAACGTGGAAATCCGCCTGATTGCCCCTCACACCCTGGTGTACACCGGGATGCGCTGGCATGTGCGCGCTTACTGCGAGAAGAATCGGCAGTACCGCGACTTTGTGCTGAGCCGCCTGCGCGGTGAGCCGGACCTGCTCGACGCGTCGCAGAACACACGGGAACTGGACGAAGACTGGAATACCGAAGTGCCGATCATCTTCGCCCCCGATGGCCGCTTGAACGCGGCGCAGCAGGCCATCATCGAAACCGACTTCGGCATGACCGACGGGCAACTGGTGGTGTCCAGTCGCAAGGCACTGGTGAAGTACGTCTTGCGCCGCTATCAGGTCGACCCGCGCAACCAGGCGACCAACCCCGAGGCCCAGCAGATCGTGGTCACCAATCTCAAAGAGTTGAGACCGTGGTTGATGCATGATTGAGGCGCATGTCCTGCCAGAGGCGCAGCGCACGCAGGCAATTGTCGATCTCGGCCGCGAGTAAGTGCTGTGCCAGTTCATGCTGGCCGTTGAGCAGAGCAATATTGCGCAGCGTATTGCCCTGGTGATTCTTCGCGCCCAGATCAAGACCGAACGTCATGGCGCGGTCGATGAAGTACCGCGCGGCCTTCAAGTGACCATTGAGCAGCAGCCAATGCAGTGGCGTGTTCCCCAGCCCATCGCGGTCATTGAGGCTGGCACCCAGGCGGTAGCGGGCTTGCAGGGTTTTGACATTGCCGTATCGCGCAGGCAGGTGGATGTATTTGTCGTGGGGCATGAAGCTGCCCAGGCCGGCCCAGCCGCGAATCTGCGGGTTGCCCTGGGCGCCGAGTGACTCCAGCGTGTCGATCAGGCCGCTGCGGTTCAGCCGGTAAGCCATGTCCAGCGGCGTGTCACCCGCCAGGTCGCGCTGATTCAAGCCGGACGGATCGAGAGGCGGCGCCTCATCGAACAGCACGCAGAGGTGCCAGTCGCTGAGGCCAAGCTCGGCGCGATCATCGATGCGCTCAAACAGAGTGATCGGCCGCCCCCCACACAACGTCGTGAGCGTCACGCCTCGAGCGAACATGCGCCGAAGAAACGCTCGAAGAGCGGCGTAGGCAAATGCTTGTCGTCCAGCAGACCGAAGTGCTTGCCCACGTTGCGCCCCAGGGCCATCAGTGTGTTTGCGCTGTTTTTCGTGCCGGCGTACCCGGCGCCCAAGATCGACTCGACACGCGCGTCACCGGTCGACTCTCGCTGATACGCCCGCCCCGTGATCATGACGTCTACCAGACACACGCTGACGCGCTCATCGCCCAAGGTGAAAGGCTCCAGCGCCTCGCTCGCCAAGACGGCACGCAAGCCGTCCTCGCCACCGGCGACAATCCGCTCCAGCGCTTCAAGGGAGCGGTCGAAGAGGTCGAACTCCTGCATCGAAAACGCAAAACAGTAGTCCTGAGCGGTAGCCCGCGAGATCGGACGTGCGTGGTGCGGATGAGTCGACAACCAGTCAACGAACGAGGCTTTATCGCTTTTTCCACCCTGGCGACGGAACAGCAGATAGTCGTTGATGACCTGACTGAAAGGGTTCCCCGTCGGCACCCAGCCCGTGCTGTCACGTTCTTCGGGTTCCGGCAGGTCAACCACCGGCACGGCTGACTTAGGTGTCCACCCAAAGCACCGCAGGTCATAGCCAAGCACAAACAGGCTGGCCTCGAACGCATGGCACCGCGCAGGCAGCGCGCCTTGCTCGGCGAACCAGCCGGTGCGCTCGAGCAGGGCGCGGATAATCCAGCCCAACCGCACTTGCCAGCGGGCCCATGTCTCATAGCTGATCGAAGAGAACTGAGGCGCGGCCAGGCCGTTCAAAAATGCTCCGGGGTTGCGGATCTGGCTGCCACGAGCGGCTCCGGACGGGAAAGCCAGCAAGGGTTTGCCGCTCCCCGTCCATTGCTGGCGAAACAGTGAATACAGCATGCCTATCGCTGCGCCGACGCGGCTGTCATAGATGGGGGAGCCCGACGAATCAAACAACGCATGAATCTTGGTCAGGCCCGCATCAAAACGCTCGACGCTGATCGCATCGAGATCATCCAGGTCATTTTTGCCATCGAGCGACATCAGCCCGGCCATCTTTTGCAGATAGCTCGACAGCTTGCCGTTTGCGGCCAGCCGGTGCAAAAACGGAATGGCGCCCCGCACACCGCCCCAACGAAGAATCTGCAGGCAGGCTTGAAGCGCTTGCTGGTCATTCCCCTGTTTGACCGCACTCGTCAGCCATTCGCGAAGTTGCCCGAGAGAGCGTTGGGTTTCAGCCCAGGTGCGTGAATCCACCGAGCATTGGTGAGCATCCTGCCAGCTTGCCTTCCAGCGATAGTGCCCAAGCACCTGCTCGATGCCCTGGACATCAGCCGTCAAACCGCCAGGCACAAATTTGCTCGACTTGAAGCGCAGCTTGAAGGTCAGCGTCGGCAAGTTCGCTGCAAGCCATGCGATGAAGGACTCAACTTCAGGTTGCGCCAGGAACTGTTCGCGCTGCATGCAGACCACCTTGCCAGTAATATCGAATGGCCACACCCTAAGCAAAATCAGCGACCCCGTCCACGATGTTTGTCCGTACAGGTAAACAAATGGAGCAGGTTCTCAGGCCCGGACTAGACGCTTCTCGACCATCGCCAGGGTTCGGCCGAAACAGACATATGAACGGTTCAGCCACCCCGCTTCTGTTTACACGCGGCCCATCGACTTATGCATCGGCGTGCCTTTGCAACGCATGCGCGAGATCGATGTGCCCGGCACCCGCAAGGATCATCAGCGGCGGTCATGCCTCGACTCCGACTTGGGCTATATGAACTATCGAATGTTGCAGATCATCTAAAACCTTCGATCTAAATCATTCTCAACAATAACAAACAATAAGTTAGCCAACTAAGCATTTAAAACAACTGTGCGAAAAGACATTCAGCTGACTTCATATCGCTTTAACGACCAAGCCTGGCATTCTTTTATTTTCACATATATTTTACATCCCCCTACATATGCTAATGTCATTACGACATCAGCGCTGTTCAACCAGGTTTAAGGAGTGTGTATGACCGGTGTATTGGCCTCCGTTAACAGCCGCACACAACTGGTCGGGCAGAACAGGCTCGAACTGTTGCTGTTCCGCTTCAACAACCACCAACTGTACGGGATCAACGTATTCAAAGTTCGTGAAGTTATCCGCTGCCCGAAGTTATCATCGATACCAAAGTCTAATAACAATATTTGTGGCGTGGCCAATATCCGGGGTGTCTGCATCCCTATTCTTGACCTGGCCATGGCAACGGGACTGCCCGGAGTCGAGGATCAGGAAAGCGCTTTTATAATACTTACGGAGTACAACAATCGCGTTCAGGGTTTCCTCGTCTACGCGGTCGAACACATCGTCAATCTGAACTGGGAAGACATCCATCCGCCGCCCAAGGGCAGTGGTGAGAACAATTACCTGACGGCCGTCACCCGCACGGACGACCGCCTGGTCGAGATCATCGATGTTGAAAAGGTGCTGACAGAAATATCGCCATCGTCCGAGGAAATATCCAGCGGCGTAATCGATCACGAAGTCACCCAGCAGGCGCGACACCTGCGGGTGTTGACCGTGGACGACTCGATGGTCGCGCGCAAACAGGTGACCCGCTGCCTGGAAACCGTGGGCGTCGAGGTAGTGGCCTTGAACGATGGCCGACAAGCGCTGGACTACCTGCGCGCCATGCTCGACGAAGGGCGCAAGCCGGATGAGGAGTTTCTGATGATGATCTCCGACATCGAGATGCCGGAGATGGACGGCTACACCTTGACCGCCGAGATCCGCAACGACCCGCGCATGGCCAACCTGCACATTGTGCTGCACACCTCGCTCTCGGGGGGCTTCAACCAGGCCATGGTCAAGAAAGTCGGGGCCGACGACTTCCTGGCCAAGTTCCGCCCCGATGACCTGGCCGGCCGCGTCGTCTCACGTATCAAAGCCGTCAACACGAACTGACGCTCTACGACAACAACACTCAAGCCAAGGAGGCTGCAAGGAAACGAATAAGAACAAAATCAACAGAGGGCAAATCATGTTGAAATGTAATGAGCTCTATCATCTGGCGCCAGACAACGGCGAGGCCAGGCCCTTCTGGCAAGGCCGCGCACGCGACGCGCAGGCGGATATCCAATGCGCCATGGGCTGCGGCGCGCAGCTACCCGAGACGCCCCAGTCAGCAGAGCCGCCCCCTGCGCCCGCAGCGGCGACGATCACTCCCACCTGCATGAACAACGAGCTCGTTGCCGCCCAGGAAATCTGTGCCCGCGCCAAGACCGCCGTGGTCGAGATGTTCAGCCATGTCCGCATGGGCCGCGCCCTGGAGTTGGAGAATATCAGCGTACTGGTCGACGACATTTCCGCGTCGATCGCCCGCCATCCCAATGCCTTCATCAGCCTGGCACGCCTGAAAAGCCTCGACGATTACACCTATATGCATTCGGTCGCCGTGTGTGCACTGATGATTGCCCTGGGCAACCAGTTGAACCTGCCCGCCGTGTTGATTCGCCGGGTCGGGATGGCCGGCCTGCTGCATGACATCGGCAAAATGGCCATACCGGGCGCGATCCTCAACAAGCCCGGGCGCTTGAGCGGTGACGAATTGCAACTGATACGCACGCACCCGCTGGAAGGTGAGAAAACCCTGCTGGCGACTTCGCAGATGTGCGACATGGTCGTGGATGTCTGCCTGCATCACCATGAACGGGTGGACGGCAGCGGCTACCCCCATCAGTTGGTCGGCGACCAGATCAGTCTTTTTGCGCGAATGGCCGCCGTTTGCGATGTCTACGATGCAATCACCTCGGATCGTTCCTACAACCAAGGCTGGGACCCCGCGGTCGCCATCCAGCAAATGTCGACATGGGACGGGCATTTCGACGACGAGGTGTTCCGCGCGTTTTTGAAGTCCGTGGGTATTTATCCGGTGGGGTCTATCGTTCAGTTGAAAAGTGGCAGTATCGGCGTGGTGATCGAACAACACCCCGACTCTTTATTGACGCCAAAGATTAAGTTGTTCTTCGTGCCGGTGTTGAATATTTATATCACCCCAAAAATAATCGATCTGAGTGATCCCGAACAAACCGATCGCATCATTGCGCGCGTACCGTCACAGCGTTATGGCTTTAAAAACACCGAACGTCTCTGGCTCGACGATGAGGCGTCCGAGCAGAACTAAGCGACGCCCCAGCTGTACTGCATTTATATGCTCAAGCAGCCCATGATCAAGCAGTAAGCCTTGCGAACAAAAAAAACTGAAATGCCGCCATCCAATTATGTCGGCAACTACTAGCGTGGGCAGGAAATACCATGAAATTCAACTCATTACAGACTCGGATTTGCTTCACCGCCGGACTCTGCCTGTTAATCTCTTGCGCGAGCCTGGTGTTATATGGGTTGTACTCCTCAACCGCCAATCAAGCCTACGTGGGCACCGAAGTTTCAACATTGATCGAAAGCGGCACCATTCGCGAAGTACAAAACCTGGCGGAGTCCCGTGCCAATGCGATCAGGGCGAAACTGCAAAATGCCTTGGACTCGGCACGCACGCTGGCCAATACGCTGGGCGCGAGTAAAAGTGCGCAAAGCCCGCTGGCACTGGGCCGCGATCAAATCAATACAATGTTGCTCAGCGTGCTCAAGGACAACCCCGACTTCAACGGCACGTATTCGTGCTGGGAGCCGGATGCGGTGGACGGCCAGGACCAAGCGTTTCGTAACAACGAAGGCGGCAACAACCCCTTGACCGGCCGCTTCACGCCCTATTGGACACGCGGCTCGGACGGCCATATCGCCGTGCAACCGCTGGTCGAATACGACTCCGATGCCCGCCACCCCAATGGCGTGCTCAAGGGCGGCTGGTACAGCGGCCCCCGGGACACCTTGAAAGAAAGCGTGCTCGACCCCCTTCCCTACGTGGTGCAAGGCAAAAATGTGTGGCTGACCACGCTCTCGGTGCCGATCACCGCCAATGGCAAGTTTTACGGCGTGGTCGGCGCAGACTTCGACATCTCGTTTATCCAGAAACTCAGCGAGCAAATGTCCGCCGACCTCTACGGCGGCAAAGGTTCGGTGTCGATCCTGAGCAACCAGGGCTTGGTGGTCGCCGACAGTAAACGGCCGGAACTGATCGGCCAGTCATTGAAGGCATTGCTACCCGACACCTGGGACAAGGTGCTGGCCAATGTGCAGAAAGGCCAGGGCGACAGTCGCCTCAACCAGGAGTCCCAGGAAATCGAAGTACAGATGCCGATCATCCTGGGCCGCACCGAAAAACCCTGGGCCATCTTGATCCACCTGCCCAAGGCGGTGGTCATGAGCCAGGCGATTGCCCTGGAGAAGGAACTGCAATCCCGTGGCGTCAGCAGCAGTATCTGGCAGGTCTCGGTCGGCCTGGGTATCTCGGTACTGGCATTGCTGGCGCTGTGGTTCGCCACCGCAAAAATCGTCGGGCCGATTCGTGAAGCCGCCGCCTTGGCTGCCAACATCAGCCTGGGGGATTTCTCGCGTCGCCTGGTGCAAAAATCCGACGATGAAGTCGGCCAGTTGTCCTTGGCCTTGAACGAGATGTCCGAAAGCCTGCAGCGTCAGGTCCGTGTGGCTGAACGTATCTCCGAAGGCGATCTGGACCTGGAAGTGCGTTTGTCTTCCCCCAACGACACGTTGGGCAAGTCCCTGGAAAAAATGGTCGGCAACTTGAACACCTTGATTTCCCAGGTGCAGGCCAGCGCCACGCAAATCACCGGCAGCTCCGCACAGGTCACCGAGTTGAGCCAGTCGTTGTCCGACGGTGCGTCCAACTCGGCGTCGTCCATCACTGAGATCAGTGCCGTCATGACGCAAATGGCCGCGCAGACCACCGACAACGCCGCCAACGCGAAAAAGGCCGACGAACAATCCCAGGCCTCACGCGCCGACGCCGGGGAAAGTGACAAGTTGATGAGCGAGCTGATCGCCGCCATGACCGAAATCGACAACTCGGGCAAAGACATCACCGCGATCATCACCACCATCGACAACATCGCCGCCCAGACCAACCTGCTGGCCTTGAACGCGGCGATCGAGGCGGCACGCGCCGGCGAATTGGGCCGTGGCTTTGCCGTCGTCGCCGATGAAGTCAGGAGCCTCGCCGCCCGCAGTGCCGAAGCGGCCCAGCAAACCGCGGCGCTGATCGCCGACTCGTCGACCAAGACACAGCGCGGCATGGTCATCGCCGGTCGCACGGCCGACTCGTTGCGAAACATCGTCACCGGCACCAGCACCGTTTCCAGCCTGGTGTCGCTGATCTACCAAGCCTCGAGTGAACAGGCGTCCGGCTTGCAGCAAGCCAGTATCGGCCTGGAGCAGATCGACGAAGTCACCCAGCAGAATCAGGCCAACTCCCAACAATGCGCGGTGGCTGCCCGCGACCTGTCGGAACGGGCCAGCTCCATGCAACAAGGGTTGAGCCGGTTTAAAGTCAAAGCGACATAACCCCCATCCGCAGTGAAGCCGGGGCGGAAATAAACCACCGCCCCGGTCCCCCTGCACAAACCTCGTACCCATTCATGAAATATTAAGAATCGCCCCCCTATACTCACCGATTGCGAGCCGTTCCCTCGAACGGCCCCCTGCCCCGGTAACCAGCCCCCATGACGCGTCCCGTTCCTCTGCTGCTCCTGCTTGCTGGCCTGTTGTTCTTCTTCGCCCTTGGTAACCATGAACTGCAAGGCTCCACTGAAGCCCGCGTCGGCGGGATCGCCATGGCCATGCACCTGGACAACGACTGGGTGGTGCCACGGCTGTTCCGTGAGCCGTTCCTGGAAAAACCGCCCCTGAGCCTGTGGCTCGACGCCGGCGCGATCCGCCTGTTTGGCGGCACGCCCGGGGCCGTGCGCCTGGCCTCGGCGTTCGCCGGGTTGTTCAGCGTGATGCTGCTTTACGGGATGCTGCGCACGTTCGGGCGGCCAAAGACACTGGCGTTCTGCGCGGCGCTGATCCTGGCGACCATGGCCAGTTACTGGAGCAATGTGCGCGGCGTCGGTGAAGATGCATTGCTCAGCCTGGGTGTGACCACCGCGCTGCTGGCGTTCTACCAGGCCATGCGGCCGGCGTCCGAGCGCCAGGGCTCAACCACCTGGGCGTGGGCCCTGTTCACGGCCGGGATGGTGATCGCCACCCTGAGCAAAGGCGTGCTGGGCCTGGCGATGCCGGGCATCGTGATCTTTGTGTACCTGGCCTGCACCAGTTGGATGGACAAACGCCTGCGCATCGGCGACTGGCTGCGGCCGGCACTGTTTACCCTGCTGGCCTTGGTGCCACTGCTGATCTGGCTGGGGTTTCTGTTCCAGCGCGGCGGGCTGCAGGCGGTGGGCGAAGTGCTGTGGACCAACAGCGTCGGGCGGTTCAGCGGCTCGTTTGTCGAAGCCGGGCACTACGAACCCTTCTACTACTACATCGCCAAACTGCCCGAAGCCTTTTTGCCGTGGAATATCCTGGTGTACCTGGGGTTGTGGCACTTCCGTAAAAGCCTGGTGCGCAACCGCTACCGTCTGTTTTTCTGCGTCTGGCTGGTGGCGCAATTCACCCTGCTGACCCTGGCTTCCAGCAAGCGCACCGTATACCTGATGGCGCTGACGCCAGCCGCCGCCGTACTGGCTGCGGAATATGCGCAGGTGCTGCTGCACTGGCTGAAAGATCACAAACCGGCGCTGTATAAGCGGCATAAAATCGTGATTGGCGGCGTGTTCACCGTGCTCATCGCCTGCTACCTGAGCGCTGCTTTCTGGTTCGCGCCAAAAGCCGACAAAAAACAGTCCTTCGTGCCCGTGATGAGCCAGATCCAGGCGCTACAGGCCGAAGGCAAAAAGGTCGCGTTGTTCCGGCCCAACGAGCGTATCGATGGCGCCAGCGTGTTCTATCTGCAGGCCTACTTGCCGATTCTGCAAACCGAGCCCGAACTGCACAGTTACCTGGCCGCCGCCCCCGGCAACGTCGCGCTGCTGGATAACACGGAGCAACTGACCGGCAAGGTCACGGTGATCAAGGAGATGGCAATCAATCGCCAGCCTTACTACTTCATCGGGCAGTAAGGCCGGCGCGGGGGATCAGTGCTTGGTGAGCTTGTCCAGGTAACCCATGGCGAACGCCGAGACCACAAAGGTCATGTGGATGATCACGTACCACATCAAATGCTGCGGATCGACGTTCTTGGCATCCATGAAGATGCGCAGCAGGTGGATGGAGGAAATCGCCACGATGGAGGCGGCCACTTTCATCTTCAGCGAGGAAGAGTCCATGGTGCCCAGCCAGTTGAGCTTTTCCTTGTTTTCATCAATGTCCAGCTGCGAGACGAAGTTCTCGTAGCCGGAGATCATCACCATCACCAGCAGGCCGCCGACCAGTGCCATGTCGATCAACGACAACAGCAGCAGGATCACTTCCGATTCGAGCATGCTGAAGATATTGGGAACGACGTGAATGATTTCCTGGAAGAATTTCAATGCCAGGATCAACAAGCCCAGGGACAACCCCAGGTAGATCGGCGCCAGCAACCAGCGCGAGGCGTACATCGTATTTTCGATAAAGCGTTCCATTGAATCTCACACAGCGTGGTTAGAAATGACGGCGAGTATACCAGCCGCTACCCAACACCTGTGACCGCGAGAAAACTGACCTGAGTGGCATCTGTAAGAGCGTTTTTCTGCTAGTGTCGAGGCCATCAACTCGGCTCAAAGACGTCGGACAGGAAAACTCAAGATGATGGATGTGCGTTCCCCTTGGGCCAGCATCGGCCTGTGTGCGGCATTGCTGCTGGCCGGTGGCTGTTCTCCCAGCGACGAGCAAAAGCAGACCACCCTCGAAGAGAAAACCAAGCAGTTCGAACAGTCGCTCGACAGTATCCAGGACCCCAAACTGCGCGACGCCATCGCCGACCTCGGCGGTTCGCTGTTGTTGCTGGAACGGGCGCGGGTCAAGCTCGCCAGCAAGCCCATCGAAGCCGAATACGGCGAAGACAGCCTGGCCCTGCTCAAGCACTACCCCACGCCCCAGGCCCTGGTCGACACCTACATCAACGGCCTGTTCGTGCTGCGCAAGACCTCCCACTCCGACTACCTGACCGATCTGCAGCCGGTGTTCCCGTTCAACTTCAACACCCCCGACCAGTTCCCGTTCCCCCACGGCCTGGAATGGCAGTCGGTGACCTTGAGCAACAGCAAAGTCATCCCCTTCCAGCCGGAATGGTCGGAAACCGATCCCGGCATCCAGTTGAGCCCCAGCAGTTCCAACCTGACCAACCCCGATGACCTGACGGTGACCTACCCGTTCATCGACGGCATCGAGACCGACAACAAGAGCCAGCCGCAGCCCGTCAGCCTCAAAGGTACAGTCGAGGTGGTCGCGCCGGGCAAGGTGCTGACGTTCGACCTGTCGAAAAAAGACCTCGGCCACCCACGCACCGAGGGCAATATCACCCTCAACCTGCTGAGCCTGGAAAAAAACTACGCCGAGATCGAACTGACCAACCACGAACCGCTGGCGGCGGAGGTCGGCGACGAATCACCGGACCCGTTGCTGGTGCAGGCCCGCGACAGTACCGGGCAGTTCCTCACGCGCTCGGGCTCGATCAACGAAAATGCCGCGCAGGTGGCGTTCTACGAGAAACAACTGGCGCAGATGCAAAAGCAGAAAGCCTGGTCGGACGCGTTTGAGAAACAACTGACGGACGAGCAGAAAGCCTTCGAACACCAGCAAAGCAGCCATTACGCCAAGGTCTACTTCAATGGCCTGATCGACACGCTGCAGGTCGACGTGCTGGACTTTTCCAAGGCCACGCTGACCCGCAAGGACCTCGACCTGCCCGTATTGCGCTTCGACAAGAACAGCCTGCAGAAAACCGTGCAAGCCTTGCCGATGGCGGTAACGGTGTACGACGACAGCACCGCCAGTTGGCTGAAAACCGCGACGATGACCGAGGACCAACTGAAAAACAGCGTGACCATCAGCCAGTCCGTCGAAGATGCCAGCGCCGCGCATATCGTGTTTGACCACCCCTACACCTTCAACGACGAATTGGCGGGCACCGAACGCAACAGCGACGAAGCCCCGGTGACGTTTTTCACAGCCAATGAAAAAGGCGAGCGCGGCGAGCCCATCGAGTTGCCGAGCGAAGCCTTCGAGCTGAACCCTGCACGCGGCACGCTCACCTACGACCTCAACCTGTTCCCGGAGAACCCGGCGTTTGTGGTGGGCTCGATTCCGCTGTTCCTGGCCAGCATCGACCAAGCCACGATCGACGTGGCCAAGCTGCCCAAGGGCCTGTCGCTCAAGGACAACGCGCTGATCGTCGACCAGGCGCAGTTCCCGTCCGACAGCTGGCGCTTCTATGCCAAGGACGCCAGCGGCAACTACCTCAAGGAAATCCTCGGGGTCAGCCACCACGCCGAGGAATACGGCACGGCGTTGTTTGATGTGCACTACTTCTACGGCCAGCCGACCCAGCTGGAAAGCTACCAGCGTACCAACCTGAGCACCGTGCAATACGGCTTCGAGGTCAAGCTGGACAAGCCCGAAGGCAAATAACCGGGACTACAGGGCCAGGCATTCCTGCCCGTTATTGAGCTGGCGCAGGTGGGCCTGCAGATGCAGGCACCAGATCTGCGGCTCCTGCGCCAGCTCGTAGCCTTGCTGGGTCAGGTTTTCGACGATTGATTGCAGGAAGGTTTCGGCCACGAACGGCCCGGGAAACGGTCCCTGGGATTTGATGGTCGAAGGCTGCTCACCGGTCATTCCAGCGGCAAACAACAACGTCCACATTCCGTTATCCCCCGCGAGAGGGCGAATGGAGCATTCGATGCGAGTGCCCAGGCCCAGACACTGGCGGGTCAGGCAAAGGTTGCGCGGCATGGCGGCGACCCTCGGTAGATCGGCGTTCAGCCTCAAGCACGGCGAGACTGTTTCTATCCTGCGACTCCGGTGGATATCCCTAGTGCTCAGAATAGAAGAAAAACGCGATAAACCAAGGTTGTAGGGACCAACGGGCGTTGATCCCCAACCTGGAGTCAATTTAGTGGCGGGCTAACCGATCAGCTCGGTTTGGCTTCCGCCTGCGCGTGCAGCGCCAGTTCCTTCTCAGCTTCCTTCAAGTCTTCCTCGCTGATCATCTCGGCAATCGCGCGCAAACGCTCGACCACACGCGCATTCACCGTGCCTTCGGGGAATTGCCCTTCTGCGTCCGGCTCACCGGCCGGCTCGCCGACCAGCAGGCTCAACGCCTCATCCGCCTGGCGCACCGCATAGATATGGAATTGCCCGGCGCGCACGGCCTGCAACACCTTCTCATCGAGCATCAGCGTGGCGACGTTGGCCTGCGGAATGATCGCGCCTTGTTCGCCGGTCAGCCCACGCGCTTCGCAGAGGCGGAAGAAACCTTCGATCTTCTCGTTGACCCCGCCCACCGCCTGCACTTCACCAAACTGGTTGATCGAACCGGTGATGGCAAAACACTGTTTGAGCGGGGTTTTCGACAAAGCCGAAATCAAGGTACAGGCCTCGCCCAGGGACGCGCTGTCGCCGTCCACATAACCGTAGGACTGTTCCAGCGCGATACTCGCCGAGATCGCCAGCGGGAATTCCTGGGCATAACGGCTGCCCAGGTAACCGGTGAGGATCATCACACCCTTGGAGTGAATCGGCTGGCCGAGGTTGACCTCACGCTCGATGTCGACGATGCCGCTGCCGCCCGGGTACACCGTGGCGGAAATCCGCGCCGGCACGCCGAACGCCGAATCGCCGACTTCCAGCACCGTCAGCCCGTTGCACTTGCCGACCGCCGCGCCGGCGGTGTCGATCAGGATCACCCCGGCGAGCATGTCGTCGAGAATCCGCGCCGACACCCGCCCGGTGCGCGTGGCCTTGGCCTTCAGCGCACGTTCGATGTGGCCGGCGTCGGTCATTTCGTCGCCCGCCAGGTGGCGAATGAAATCCGCCTCGCTGACCAGTTGGAACAAGTCGCCAATGCGCGCCGACAACCGCCCCTGGTGTTCGGCCAGGCGTGCGCTATAAGTGGCCAAGCGCGCCACCGCGTCCGAGGTCAGCGGCGCCATGCCCTCTTCCGAGGTGCGGGTTTTCAGCAACTGCGCGAACTGCTCGAGGCTTTCGTCGACCATCGGGATGTCTTCGTCGAAATCCACCAGCACGCGGAACATTTCCTGGAAGTCCGGATCGGCGTCCTGCAACGCGTAGTACAACTGGCGGGAACCGATGATGATCACCTTGACCTGCAACGCAATCATCTGCGGGTTGAGCGTCACCGTGGCCAGGCGGCCCAGTTCGCCCAGCGGCGACTCCATCTTAAGCTTGCGCGACTGCAGGGAACGCTTGAGGGCGTCCCACACAAACGGCTCGCTGAGCATCTTCTCGGCTTCGAGGATCAGGAACCCGCCGTTGGCCCGGTGCAAGGCGCCCGGACGCAACTGACGATAGGTGGTGTAGAGCGCGCCCTGATCGGTGCTGTATTCGATCCGGCCGAACAGGTTGTCGTAGGTCGGGTGCGGTTCAAACACCACCGGGGCGCCGCCGTTGACCGGATGGCCGACCACCAGGCTCGGGCAGTACTGTTCTTCGAGCAGCTTGCGGGCCTGGGCGTCGGTCTTGGCGTCGTCCACCAATTGCTCGACCACGGTTTTCAGCAAGTACACCTGCATGGCTTGCAGGTAACCGCATACGGCGGCGTTTTCTGCGTACTTTTCCGACAACGGTGACAGCAATGGCTGTAGGGCCAGGGTGATGGTTTCTTCGTTGAACTGACGCAGTTGGTTGTTCGACTCACGCTTCCACTGCGGCAGGCTGGCCAGCTCTTCGTTGAGGCGTTCTTCCAGTTCGGAAATATCGGTGTGGAAGCGCTCGCGATCGACTTCCGGCAGCTGCGAGAACTCGGCCTCGTCCAGCGCCTTGCCGTCGAGCATCGGGGTGAACGCGATGTTGGAACTGTCGCGGTACAGCGCCACGTCCTTTTCCAGGGCCAGGCGTTCGATCACGTCCAATGCCTTGTCGTAACGCTGGTTGAACGCGCGGTCGATAGCGCTTTTGCGTTGTTGATACGTCGGGTGTTCGAACACTGCCGGGAAGGTCGCCACCAGGTTGTCGATCAAGCCGTTGATGTCGCTGATGAACGCCGCGGCGCCGCCTGCCGGCAGTTCCAAGGCGCGGGGTTCGCGGGGCTCATCGAAATTATTCACATAGACCCAGTCCGACGGGGTCTGCAGGCGTTTGCCTTCGGCCTTCAGGTAGCGTTTGACGAACGAAAAGCGGCCGGTGCCCGGCTCGCCCATGACAAACACGTTGTAACCGGGGCGTGGCATGGCCACACCGAACTGCAAGGCTTCAACCGCACGTTCCTGGCCAAGCACACCGCGAAAGGGCTCCAAATCATTGGTGGTCGAGAAGCTGAACTGTTCAGCGGAGAAAGGGCGAGTCAGCGCTTCGGGCGCTAGACGCAAGCTGGCAGCAACAGGATCAGGCATCGGGCTTCCTTACATCAGGCGGGGCAGATGGCGGCATTCTGGCTCTCTGTTACGCGCTCTGGCAAGGCGCGCCTGAGGTAAAGCATAGACACGGGCTGCGTCCTACAAAAAAATCGAGATATCTCTGATTGTTTTATTAAAAATCACGGAACCCCTGGAACCTGCCTAAACTCCAAACTGCGCGGGCTGGACTAATAACCGGCCCCTAAGGCACGTTACTGCGCCTGAACCCTTGTCCATTGGTTTGCACACAAAGAGAACAAAGCTATGAAACGGATCCTTCTCGGTACTCTCTTCACCGTCGTTTCCCTCAACGCAATGGCTGAATCACCCGGTGGCCCGAACTGCGGTTGGGGCAACATGCTGTTCGAAGGCCAGCGCGGCACGCCGGCGCACTTCCTGGCGTCCACCACCAACGGCACCTCGGGCAACGCTACCTTCGGCATGACCTCGGGCACCAACGGTTGCAGCACCAACAGTGCCCTGACCTACGGCGGCAAATCGTGGATTGCCATGAATGGCATGATGAACGAGCTGTCCGAAGACATGGCCAAAGGCAATGGCGAGGCGCTGACCACCTACGCCGTGGTACTGGGCGTTGCACCAGAAGATCGCGAGCACTTTGCTGCCGTGACCCACGAGCACTTCCAGCAAATCTTCAGCAAGGCCGACGTGACCGCTGACGATGTCCACAACAACACCCTGGCTGTACTGAAAAGTGATGCCCGCCTGGCGAAATACGCAACCCAGGCTTAAGCTCGAGCCGCCCGCGCCCTCCAAGGCGCGGGTCTTATTTTTGGACCCGCCTCCCCGCTTGGGTCTCACTTTTTCCGACTTAAGTTGCCCCTATGCTCAAACGCCTTGCCTGGATGGCACTCTTCGCCTGCGCCCCGTTGTATGCGGCGCCGCATCTTGATGATCAACGTTTGCAGCAATTGGCCAACGATCCGTTCTGGTTGTCCTTGGGCCATTACGAAGCCGGCAAAGTCAGTGGCTGGCGCAGCTATGTCAGCGACAAAAAATTCTTCCTCGCCGCCGATGGCGCCCATCACCCGGATGCCGAACTCAAGGCCACCGTCGACGCGCTCTACGCGCCGGCCAGCCTGGGTGAAAAACATGCGCAATGCGTTTACCCCGCACGTACCCGCTGGCTCAAGGACCGGTTGCAACTGACCGACCTGCCCGCCGTGGGCTGCAACGAATTCAAGCAATGGTTCAAGGACGTCGCGCCCCATAGCGCGGTGATGATCTTCCCGGCGGCCTACCTCAACAGCCCTTCATCGATGTTCGGCCACACCCTGCTGCGCATCGACCAGGCCGACGTGCAGAGCAACAACACCGCGCTGCTCAGCTATGCGATCAACTTCGGCGCGTACATCGAAGGCTCGGACAACAGCATCCTCTACGCCTGGAAAGGCCTGATGGGCGGCTACCCCGGCCTGTTCGCCCTGGTGCCCTACCAGGAAAAACTCTCCGAATACCGCAGCCTGGAGAACCGCGACCTGTGGGAATACCGCCTGAACCTGACCCAGGTCGAGACCGAGCGCATGGTCGAGCACGTGTGGGAACTCAAGCAGATCCAGTTCGACTACTTCTTCTTCGACGAAAACTGCTCCTACCGCCTGTTGGAGTTGCTGCAAGTGGCCCGCCCCGGCCTGCGCCTGACCGAGCAATTCCCGCTCACTGCGATCCCCACCGACACGGTCAAGGCCGTGAAAGACGCCGGCCTGGTCGAGAAGATCGACTATCGCCCGTCCCGTGAGCGCGAGTTGCTGGAACGCGCCAAACCGCTGGACAGCGACGAGCAGCAATGGGTGCTGAAAGTCAGCGACGACCAGAAACAATTGCAGGCGCCTGCGTTTAAAGCGTTGCCGCGCGAGCGCCAGGCGCTGATCATCGACGCCGCCTACCGCCTCGGCCGCTACCGCGCCAATGGCCTGGAGCGCGACACCGAACGCTCCCAACGCAGCTTCGAACTGCTGCGTGCGATCAACCAGAACCCCGCGCCCGACCTGAAGATCACGCCCCCAGGCCTGCCGGAAACCGGCCATGAATCACGCACCTGGCAAGCCGGCATCGGCACGCGTGGCGACAAAGCCTTCGGCGAATACGGCCTGCGCATGGCCTACCACGACCTCAACGACAACGCCGAAGGCTTCCCCCTCGGCGCGCAGATCGAGATCCTGCAAATGAAACTGCGCCAGTACGAAGGCAACCACTGGCAACTGCAGCAACTGGACCTGGCCACCATCCGCTCCCTGACTCCGCGCAACGCGTTGCTGCAACCCTGGTCATGGCAAGTCACCGGCGGCCTGGAACGCGTGCCGGGCAAACACGACGATGAAACCCTGGTCGCCCACGTCAACGGCGGCGCCGGCGGCACCTGGCAACTGCGCGACGACATGCTCGGCTTCGCCCTCGGCACCGTGCGCGTGGAACACAACAACGACTTCAGCGAAGCCATCTCCCCCGCCGCCGGTTTCAACACCGGCGTACTGTGGAAAAACCCGCTGGGCAACCTGAGCCTGGAAGCCAAGGGAGATTTCTTCACCAATGGCGAAGTACGGCGCAGCATCAGCCTGAACCAGCAGTGGGAATTGTCGCGCAACCTCGGCCTGCGCCTGAGCGCCCAACGCGAGTACAGCCACTTGTCGACGCCGGTGAATGAGGTAATGCTTGAGATGAAGTGGTATCACTACTGACCAACGCCCAACCAGAATCAGGAGTTCACTCAACATGGCCGTTACCTGCACCACCCTTGAAGAAGTCCGAAGCAACATCGACCGCCTCGACCAGCAAATCGTCAGCCTGTTGGCCGAACGCGGCCACTACGTTTCCCAGGCGGCACGCTTCAAAAAAGACACCGACGGCGTCAAGGCACCACAGCGCGTCGAACAGGTGATCAGCAAAGTACGCGACCTATCCCACACGGTCGGCGCCAATCCCGACGTCACCGAACAGGTGTACCGCGCGATGATTGCGGCGTTTATCCAGCAAGAATTGGCTGAGCATGCTGCGCTGGCCAGCCATCAGACGACATAGCACCCAACACCTTTCTCACCCCCCTTTCACATCCCCCCGACGAATCCCCTTCTAAACTTCCCCTATCAGCCGTGAAACGGCCAGGGAGCAAGTAATGTGGCGGTATGCAGTAATGCTGTGTGCGGTGCTGGGGTTGTCGGGTTGCCAATCGACCCATCAGGAGTTGCTGGCCAAGGGTTATCCACCGGCGTTTGCCGATGGCTTCGATGACGGTTGCAGCAGTGGTCGCCAGGCCGCGGGGGTGATCACCGGGGAGTTTCGCAAGAATGTGCCGCGTTATCTGAAAGACCGCGTATACGCCGAAGGCTGGGAAGATGGCTTTCGCCAGTGCAAGGCGATGCGCGAAAACGAAGAGTTGCGCGACTACAAAGACCATCACTGGGACGAGCGCGAGCGCGCCTGGCAGCAGGAGAAGGATCGCGACGCAGCCAAGGCTTATCGCTCGCAATAGGTCGCTTTCAGACATTCGTCGAAACTTAAGTGCGGCGAACATGGCCCAAACGCTATAGAGGGAGCCTGTCATGAGCCGAGCTTTTGTGAATGAAGACAGCGCCGCCGCCCAGGCCGACCCACCGGTCGAGCGTCAGGTCAGCGAGCAACCCAATCGCCTCACCGCGCGCGGGTTGGCGCAGTTACAGGCCAAGGTCGCGCAGTTGCAGCAGGAATACAGCGTCGAATCCGCCAAGGGCGAACAGGCCGACAAACAGCGCCAGGCCGACCTTGAGCGGGATTTGCGTTACTTCAACCAGCGGCTACAGAGTGCCCAGGTGGTGGCGCCGGCCGTGTCCACCGACAAGGTGCAGATCGGCAGTTGGGTGACCTTTGCCAATGAGCAGGACGAGCAACAGCGCATTCAGTTGGTCGGTGAAGACCAGGCCGATGCCGGTGCGGGCCTGATCAACTGGGGTTCGCCCCTGGGTCGGGCGCTGCTCGGGGCGCGGGTGGGCGACGAGGTGCTGTGGCAGCGCCCCGTCGGCGATCAGTTGATCGAAGTGCTGCGCATCGAGGCCGAGACCTAGACGATGCCTTGGGCCAGCATCGCGTCGGCGACTTTGACGAAGCCGGCGATATTCGCGCCTTTCACGTAGTTGATCCGGCCGTTTTCCTCACCGTAATGCACGCACGCGTGGTGGATCGACTGCATGATGTTGTGCAGTTTGCTGTCCACCTCACCGGCGGTCCACAGCAGGCGCATGGCGTTCTGCGACATTTCCAGGCCACTCACCGCCACGCCGCCAGCGTTGGACGCCTTACCCGGGGCGAACAGAATGCCTGCGTCGATAAAGATATCCACAGCCTCCAGGGTGGTCGGCATGTTGGCGCCTTCGGCCACGCAGAGGCAGCCGTTGCGCAACAGGGCGCGCGCAGCGTCGGCGTTGAGTTCGTTCTGGGTGGCGCATGGCAGCGCGATGTCGCACGCCAGTTCCCACGGGGTTTTACCGGCGCGGAACTCCAGGCCGTAACGGGCCGCCAGTTCGCTGATGCGACCGCGCTGGACGTTTTTCAGCTCCAGCAGCGCCGACCATTGCTCCTCCGTCAACCCGTTTTCGGCGTACAGGGTGCCTTCGGAGTCGGACAACGAAATCACCTTGCCGCCCAGGTCCATGACCTTGCGCGCCGCGTATTGCGCCACGTTGCCGGAGCCGGAGACCGCCACGCGCTTGCCCTCGACCCGCAGGCCATCGCGCTTGAGCATTTCTTCAGCGAAGTACACGCAACCAAAACCGGTGGCTTCGGGGCGGATCAAGCTGCCGCCGTAGGTCATGCCTTTGCCGGTCAGCACGGAGGTGAACTGGTTGCTCAGGCGCTTGTACTGGCCGAACAGGAAACCGATCTCGCGGGCACCCACGCCGATATCGCCGGCCGGGACGTCCACGTCCGCGCCGATATGGCGGTACAACTCGCTCATGAACGCCTGGCAGAAGCGCATCACTTCGGCGTCGCTCTTGCCCTTGGGGTCGAAGTCCGAGCCGCCTTTGCCGCCGCCCATGGGCAACGAGGTCAGGGAGTTTTTGAAGGTCTGTTCGAAGGCGAGGAATTTCAATACGCCCAGGTTGACCGACGGGTGAAAGCGCAGGCCGCCCTTGTACGGGCCGATGGCACTGTTCATCTGGATACGGAAACCGCGGTTGACCTGAACCTTGCCGTGATCATCGACCCACGACACCCGGAAAGTAATCGCACGTTCCGGCTCGCAGATGCGCTCCAGGATGCCCGAGGTCAGGTAGTGAGGATTGGCTTCAAGAAACGGCCACAGGCTGCGTAGGACTTCTTCTACGGCCTGGTGGAATTCCGGCTGGTCGGGGTCGCGTTTCTTCAGGCGGGCAAGGAAGGATTCAACGGATTCGATCATGAAAAGTCTCGGCAAATTTATTGTCGTTAAGGGCGATTGAGCCGGACTTTATCAATTCATATCGCACCGCGACAGGGCAAAATGTCGCCTTTGTGAATTTAAATGGTGCATTGGATATAAATAAACCTGAAAAACAGGCATTTATCGCACCTAAAAGGGGATTTCAAAACGGCGCCATGCACCAACTGAAAAACCGCTATCGGAGGCAAGCCTCCTCCCACATTTGATCGATGTTCGTCAGGAAGTCATGGGCAAAAAAAACGGAGCCCGAAGGCTCCGCTTTTCCAAACCGACCCGAATCAGGCCAGTTTCTTGTGCCGTACACGGTGCGGCTGGGCAGCGGCTTCGCCCAGGCGTTTCTTGCGATCCGCTTCGTACTCGGTGTAGTTACCTTCGAAGAACACCGCCTGCGAGTCATCTTCATACGCGAGGATGTGGGTCGCGACGCGGTCGAGGAACCACCGATCGTGAGAGATCACAATGGCGGCGCCCGGGAAGTCCAGCAGGGCTTCTTCCAGGGAACGCAGGGTTTCAACGTCGAGGTCGTTGGACGGTTCGTCGAGCAGCAGGACGTTGCCGCCCTCTTTCAGGGTCAGGGCCAGGTGCAAGCGACCACGCTCACCACCGGACAGGTCCTTGACGAACTTCTGCTGGTCACCACCCTTGAAGTTGAAACGGCCGACGTAGGTGCGCGACGGGATTTCATAGTTGCCGATACGGATCTGGTCGGAACCGTCGGAAATCTGCTGAAACACAGTTTTGCTGCCGTCGAGGTCTTCGCGGCTTTGGTCCACGCAGGCCAGTTGCACGGTTTCACCGACTTCGATGGTGCCCGAGTCCGGGGTTTCCTTGCCCATCAGCATGCGGAACAGTGTGGATTTACCCGCACCGTTACCGCCGATAACGCCGACGATCGCGCCTTTTGGCATGGAGAACGACAGGTTGTCGATCAACACGCGGTCGCCATAGCCCTTGGACACGTTCTTGAATTCGATGACCTTGTCACCCAGGCGCGGGCCGGCCGGGATGTAGATCTCGTTGGTTTCGCTGCGCTTCTGGAATTCCTGCGACTGCATTTCTTCAAAGCGTTGCAGACGTGCCTTGGATTTGGACTGGCGGGCCTTGGCGCCTTTGCGCACCCACTCCAGTTCTTCCTTCATGGCTTTTTCGTGGGCCGATTGCTGCTTGGATTCGGCGGCCAGACGGTCGGACTTGGCTTCGAGCCAACCGGAGTAGTTGCCCTCGTAAGGGATGCCGGCGCCACGGTCGAGTTCGAGAATCCAGCCGGCGACGTTGTCCAGGAAGTACCGGTCGTGCGTGATCGCAACCACGGTGCCCGGGAAGTCGTGAAGGAAATGTTCCAGCCAGGCGACGGAATCAGCGTCCAAGTGGTTGGTCGGTTCGTCGAGCAGCAGCATGTCGGGAGCCGACAGCAGCAGGCGGCACAGGGCCACACGGCGCTTCTCACCACCGGACAGGTGTTCGACCTTGGCGTCCCACGCCGGCAGGCGCAGCGCATCGGCGGCGACTTCCAGCTGGCGATCGAGGTTGTGACCGTCGCCAGCCTGCAGGATGGCTTCGAGCTTGGCCTGTTCGGCGGCCAGCTTGTCGAAGTCAGCATCCGGCTCGGCGTAGGCGGCGTAGACTTCGTCCAGGCGGGCCTGGGCGTCCTTGATCACGCTGACGGCTTCTTCGACCACTTCGCGCACGGTCTTGGCCGGGTCCAGGATCGGTTCTTGCGGCAGGTAGCCGATGTTCAGATCGGGCATCGGGCGGGCTTCGCCTTCGAACTCGGTGTCGACGCCGGCCATGATTTTCAACAGGGTGGATTTACCCGAACCGTTGAGACCGAGCACGCCGATCTTGGCGCCGGGGAAAAAAGACAGCGAAATGTTTTTCAGGATTTCCCGCTTCGGCGGAACAACTTTGCCCAGCCGATGCATGGTGAAGACGTATTGAGCCATGGTGAACCTAGCGTCAGTGACTGATGAATTGAGCGGGCGAAGCCCGTGCCAGACCATGCGCCGCGCGGGCCGTTGACCTTGATCAATGCCTGCGAGCGGAAAAAGCCTGATTGTCTGGGGCTGGAACGCCCCCGCGTAACCGGCAAAGCTACCTGAATGCGCCAGGGCAGTCCAGCCAGGCAGGACTGGCACTTTGCCACAAGTCAAGGCATGCTAGCCGCCCTCCGGGCGTCCGGCTTATAGTGCATGTCGCGCGCCAGTCCAGCCAAACCGCAGGATCACAGTTTGTCCAACGTCACGCCGCCTACTCCCCTGCGCGCCGCTCACATAGCGCCGGGAGCGCCCCTGCACGGCACCCTCAAAGGCGCATTGGCGACGCTTGTCCTCATGTTGCTCGCGTTATTGTTCTGGCAACTGCTCGACCAACTGCAGCAGAACCAGAAAAACCAGCAGCAATACACTATCGACTACAGCGCCGACCTGGCGGAACAGATCAGCCTGAACATGGCCCTGAGCGCACAGATCGCGCTGAATCTGCTGCCGATGGTCGAGCCGCCGCGCAACGACGAACAGCAACAGGCGTTGATGCTCAGCTTGCAACGCTCTCTGCCGGAACTGCGCAGCTTCGCGCTGCTCGCCCCCAGCGGCGCGATAATCCGCGACACGGCCAAAGACAGCCAGGACAGCGACTTCCTCGAGGAACTGGTCAAGCGCAGCCATTCCCAGCCCTACTACCTGAGCAACGACAACAACGGCACCATCATTTATCTGCTGCTGCATCAGCCCAGTGGCGATTCGAAAATGTACTGGGCGCTGCGCCTGGCGCCGAACTACCTGGCCAACCTTACCCGCCAGGATGGCCAGGGCCAGCGGCCGATGTGGGCCGTCGAGAATCGCCTGAACCACCACGTGGTCAGCCGTGACAGCGGCATGCCGACACAATTGGCCGCCGCCCTGACCCCGGACGAGTTGAAAAAAAGCGTGCTGGTCACGCCACTGAGCAAAAGCGACTGGCAACTGCGCGGCCTCTTCGACCGTAACGCCGTGCTGGAACAATTGCTGCCGGCGTTTATCGGCAAGTGCCTGCTGGGCCTGGCCTTCTCGTTGGTACCGGTGATCGTGCTGTTGAATATGCGCCGCCGCCAGCGCCAGGTGAACGAAGGTCGGCGGCGTTATCAGGATATTTTCGAAGGCACCGGCGTGGCCCTGTGCGTGCTTGACCTGTCGGGGCTCAACGCGTTCTTCGACAAGGCCAAGATCCGCACGCGCGAGCAATTGCACGGGTGGCTGCAGGGCAACCCCGAAGCGCGTCGCCAGTTGCTCAAGGAACTGCGCGTCACCGAGGTCAACCAGGTGGCGGTGCGCCTGTTGAACGTCAGCTCGTGCGAGCAAGCCTGGGAACGCCTGATCGATGACTGCCCACGCAACGCCACGGCCATCGGCTATCAGGTGCTCGAGGCGGTGCTGACCCAACAGAACCAGTTGGAACTGGAAATCCAGCTCAACGATGTGCTCGGCAACAACCAATACCTGTGGCTGGTGATGCGCCTGCCGGAACAGCGCGACGACTTCAAGGCGGTGATCCTCAGCATCAGCGACATCACCAGCCGCAAGCTGATCGAACTGTCGCTGGTGGAGCGCGAAAGTTTCTGGTCGGACGTGGTGCGAACCGTGCCCGATCACCTGTATGTGCAGGATGTGATCAGCCAGCGGATGATTTTCAGCAACCACCACCTGGGCCACACCCTCGGCTACAACAAGGCCGAATTGCAGCAAATGGGCGAGTACTTCTGGGAAATCCTGCTGCACCCCGAGGACGCCGAGCATTACCACGACTTGCGCCAGCAGCAGCGCCAGGCCGGTTATTCGAGCCAACTGCAATGCCAGTTGCGCTTTCGCCACCGCAACAATCAATGGCGCCGCTTCGATATCCGCGAGCAAGCCCTGGCCGGGGACAAGACCGCGCAGGTCACGCGCATCATCGGCGTGGCCAAGGACATTACCGATCAGATCGAGGCCAGCGAATCCCTGCGTGACAGCGAACAGCGCTACCGCATGCTGGCCGAAAGCATCAGCGACGTGATCTGCTCCACCGACAGCCGCCTCGCCCTCAACTACATCAGCCCCTCGGTCAACGCCGTGCTGGGCTATGACGTGGACTGGGTGTTCAAGAATGGCTGGCAGTCGATCATCGCCAACCCGCAGCAATTGGCCGGCATCTACAGCCTGGTCGAGCAAGTCAGCCGGGCCTTGGGCGACGCCGAGGCGCTGGCCAAGCTGCGCGATGACATCCACACCCAACTGTACCTGTTCGACTGCCTGCGCGCCGACGGGCGTAAAGTTCCGATCGAGCTGCGCCTGGTGCTGGTGTGGGACGAGCACGGCGCCTTCGAGGGCATCCTCGGCGTCGGCCGCGATATCAGCCAGCAGCGCCGCGCCGAGAAAGACCTGCGCATGGCCGCCACGGTATTCGAGCACTCCACGTCGGCGATCCTGATCACCGACCCGGCCGGCTATATCGTGCAGGCCAACGAGGCGTTCAGCCGCGTCAGTGGCTACGCCGTGGCGGACGTGCTCGACCAGTTGCCGAACATGCTCACCGTCGACGAGCAGCAGGAAGCCCACCTGCGCTATGTGCTCAAGCAGTTGCACCAGCACAGCACCTGGGAAGGCGAAGTGTGGCTCAAGCGCCGCAACGGCGAGCATTACCCGGCCTGGGTCGGCATTACCGCCGTGTTCGACGATGAAGGCGACCTGGCCAGCTACGTCTGCTTCTTCAGCGATATCAGCGAGCGCAAGGCCAGCGAACAGCGCATCCACCGCCTGGCCTATTACGACGCCCTGACCCACCTGCCCAACCGCACGCTGTTCCAGGACCGCCTGCACACCGCACTGCAGTCGGCCGAACGGCAGAAGTCGTGGGTGGTGCTGATGTTCCTCGACCTCGACCGCTTCAAACCGATCAACGACTCCCTGGGCCACGCCGCCGGCGACCGCATGCTCAAGGAGATGGCTACCCGCCTGCTCGGTTGCGTGGCCGAAGACGACACCGTGGCGCGCATGGGCGGTGACGAGTTCACCCTGCTCCTGCAGCCGCGGATCAGCCGCGAAATGGCGCTGAACCGCGCGATTCACGTGGCCGAGCAAATCCTCGCCAGCCTGGTCAGACCGTTCGTGCTGGAAGGCCGCGAGTTTTTCGTCACCGCAAGTATCGGCATCGCCCTCAGCCCGCAGGACGGCAACGAGCTGAGCCAGTTGATGAAAAACGCCGACACTGCGATGTATCACGCCAAGGAGCGTGGCAAGAACAACTTCCAGTTCTACCAGGCCGACATGAACGCCAGCGCCCTGGAGCGCCTGGAGTTGGAAAGCGACCTGCGCCACGCCCTCGACCAGAACGAATTCGTGCTCTATTACCAGCCGCAATTCAGTGGCGACGGCAAACGCCTGACCGGCGCCGAAGCCTTGCTGCGCTGGCGTCACCCGCGCCGTGGCCTGGTGCCGCCAGGGGACTTCATTCCAGTGCTGGAAGAGTTGGGCCTGGTGGTGGATGTGGGCGACTGGGTGATCAGCGAAGCCTGCCGCCAGCTCAAGAGCTGGCACCAGAACAAGGTGCGGGTGCCGAAAGTCTCGGTGAACATCTCGGCGCGGCAATTCTCCGATGGTCAGTTGGGTGAGCGTATCGCCAGCATCCTTGAGGACACCGGCCTGCCGCCGGCGTGCCTGGAGCTGGAGCTGACCGAAAGTATCCTGATGCGCGAAGTCAACGAAGCCATGCAGATCCTCGCCAGCCTGAAAAACCTCGGCCTGAGCATTGCGGTGGACGACTTCGGCACCGGTTATTCGTCGCTCAACTACCTCAAGCAATTCCCCATCGACGTGCTCAAGATCGACCGCACCTTCGTCGACGGCCTGCCGTCCGGCGAGCAGGATGCGCAAATCGCCCGTGCGATCATCGCCATGGCCCACAGCCTCAACCTGGCGGTGATCGCCGAGGGCGTGGAGACCCATGAGCAACTGGACTTCCTGCGCGAGCATGGCTGCGATGAGGTGCAAGGTTATCTGTTCGGGCGGCCGATGCCGCCGAATCGGTTCGCGGCGCAGTTCAGCAATGATGCGCTGTTCATGTTCGACTGAGAGTTTGTGGTGAAGCCGGCGGCCTCATCGGGAGCACGTCGAATCGTCGCACCGCCCCTCCCACACTTCGATTTGTGAATACATTCAAATGTGGGAGGGAGCTTGCTCCCGATGGCGGCGGCACAGTCCCCCCCGCCAGATGAACACCACTTGTCCGCGACATGACGTCCTTTCATATGCCATCTAAAACCCATTAGGTTAGAATGCCTTCCTTTTCTGCCCCCCGATCCTTGAGGACCGCCATGTTCAGCCGTGATTTGACCATTGCCAAGTACGACGCCGATCTCTTCGCCGCCATGGAGCAAGAAGCCGTGCGCCAGGAAGAGCACATTGAGCTGATCGCTTCGGAAAACTACACCAGCCCTGCGGTAATGGAGGCTCAAGGTTCGGTTCTGACCAACAAATACGCCGAAGGCTACCCAGGCAAGCGCTACTACGGCGGCTGCGAATACGTCGACGTGGTTGAGCAACTGGCCATCGACCGCGCCAAGCAACTGTTCGGCGCCGACTACGCCAACGTCCAGCCACACGCCGGCTCCCAAGCCAACAGCGCCGTGTACCTGGCCCTGCTGCAAGGCGGCGACACCATCCTGGGCATGAGCCTGGCCCACGGCGGTCACCTGACCCACGGCGCCAGCGTTTCGTCCTCCGGCAAGCTGTACAACGCCGTTCAATACGGTATCGATGCCAACGGCCTGATCGACTACGACGAAGTCGAGCGCCTGGCGGTCGAGCACAAGCCAAAAATGATCGTGGCCGGTTTCTCTGCCTACTCGCAGATCCTCGACTTCCCACGTTTCCGCGCCATCGCCGACAAAGTGGGCGCGTACCTGTTCGTCGACATGGCCCACGTGGCCGGTCTGGTCGCCGCTGGCGTCTACCCGAACCCGGTGCCGTTCGCTGACGTGGTCACCACCACCACCCACAAGACCCTGCGCGGTCCGCGTGGCGGCCTGATCCTGGCGCGCGCCAACGCCGAGATCGAGAAGAAGCTCAACTCTGCGGTATTCCCAGGCTCCCAAGGCGGCCCGCTGGAACACGTGATCGCCGCCAAAGCGGTCTGCTTCAAAGAAGCCCTGCAGCCTGAGTTCAAGACTTACCAGCAACAAGTGGTGAAAAACGCCAAGGCCATGGCCGAAGTGTTTATCGCACGCGGTTTTGACGTGGTATCCGGTGGGACTGAAAACCACCTGTTCCTGCTGTCGCTGATCAAGCAGGACATCTCCGGTAAAGATGCTGACGCCGCCCTGGGCAAAGCCTTCATCACCGTGAACAAAAACTCCGTGCCGAACGACCCACGTTCGCCGTTCGTCACCTCGGGCCTGCGTTTCGGCACCCCGGCCGTGACCACTCGTGGCTTCAAGGAAGCAGAGTGCAAGGAACTGGCCGGCTGGATCTGCGACATCCTGGCTGACCTGAACAACGACGCCGTGATCGACGCGGTCCGTGAGAAGGTCAAGGCCATCTGCAAAAAGCTGCCGGTGTACGGCGCTTGATTGCAGTTGCTTGAATAAAAAGCCCGGCTCTTGAGCCGGGCTTTTTTATGCTTGTTCCAACTTGAAATGCGATCAAATGTGGGAGGGGGCTTGCCCCCGATAGCGGTGGGTCAGTCGACACATGTATGGCTGACACACAGCTATCGGGGGCAAGCCCCCTTCCACATTTTTGATCGTATTTCCAAGTTAGGCTTGATAGACCTTCGCAAAACCCTCGCGAATCTTGTCTTCCGGCAACTCATCGGCAATAAACACGATCACACTCTCCCGCGTTTCGCCCTCGGCCCATTCGGTATCCCAATCGAAACCGTAGAGCTTCAGCACGCCCTGGAACACCATGCGCCGGTCTTCCCCGGCGATGTTCAGCACGCCCTTGTAGCGCAGCAGTTGCTTGCCGTGGTCTTCCAACAACTCGTTCATGAACTCGCTGAGGCGGTCGATATCCAGCGGCTGTTCGGTGCGCAGCACCAGGCTGGAGATGCGGTCGATGGACGGCGCGGCGCTGACCGGGCGCAGGTTCATGCCGGCGTTGAGGTTGAAGCCGCGCACGTCGAGCAGCTCGGCCAGGTCGATGGCGCCGTGGTCGACCACGCGAATCGGCGCACGGCGGTTGATGCGGGTCAGGCGCTGGCTGAGGGCATCGAAGCTGGCGTCGTCCACCAGGTCGCGCTTGCTCACCAGCAGGCGGTCGGCAAACCCGATCTGTGCCTGGGCGATGGTTTGGGTCAGGTGGTGCTCGGCGTGGGCCGCGTCCACCAGGGTGATGATGCCGTCGAGGATGTAACGCTCGCGCAGCTCTTCATCGATGAAAAAGGTCTGGGCCACGGGGGCCGGGTCGGCCAGGCCGGTGCATTCGATCACCAGGCGGTCGAAGGCGATTTCGCCGCTGTCGAGACGCTCCAGCAACAGATACAGGGCTTTGGTCAGGTCGGTGTGGATGGTGCAACACACACAGCCGTTGGACAGGGTCATGACTTGCACGGGCTCGTTGCCCAATAGCTGGGTGTCGATACCGGCGTCGCTGAATTCGTTTTCGATCACGGCGATTTTCAAGCCGTGCTCGGCTTTGAGCAGGTGACGCAGCAACGTGGTCTTGCCGGCGCCGAGGAAGCCACTAAGGACCGTGACGGGAATGGGAGAGGACAAAGACAGTTCTCCTGAAAATGGGGAGGTAAAAACAACTGTAGGAGCGCGCTTGCTCGCGAAGAACGTCAACGATAACCCGTGCTATCTGGATGCACGTGGTGTCCTTGCGTTGTTCGCGAGCAAGCTCGCTCCTACAGGTAAAGCGGTTTTACCAACTTAACAGCACTTGGGCCCACCCTTGCCGCCGTAACGGGCTTCCTGGCGTTCCCGGAAGAACGTCTTGTAGTCCATCATCGGCTTGTCCGGGTGTTTGGTTTGCATATGCTCGACGTAAGTGTCGTAGTCGGGCATGCCGACCATCAGGCGCGCGGCCTGACCGAGGTATTTACCGAGGCGACTGATGTCATTGAACATGGCTGCAATCCTCGATCATGCGTCCGGTACGGCCTGGAACGGGGCTTCTTTATCCGTGCGCTCTTTGTTGCCCCAGGCGGCGACGCCGACTTTGAGCGCATAGAACAGGATACTGAAGACCACGAACAGGAACAGCGCCGTCAGCGTTGCGTTGGTGTAGGCGTTCCAGATCACATGCTGCATCTGGTCGATGCTCTTGGCCGGGGCGAGGATCTGGCCGTTGGCCAGCGCATCGCTGTACTTCTTCGCCAGCGACAGGAAGCCGATCGCCGGGTTGGCGTCGAACAGCTTGATGAAGCCCGCCGTGGTGGTGCAGATCAGCAGCCAGACGGCCGGCAGCATGGTCACCCAGATGTAGCGTTGGCGCTTCATTTTGATCAGCACGACGGTCGCCAGCATCAGCGCGATACCTGCCAGCATCTGGTTGGAGATACCGAACAGCGGCCACAAGGTGTTGATGCCGCCCAGCGGGTCGATCACGCCTTGATACAACAGGTAACCCCACATCGCCACACAACCGGCGGTCGCGATCAGGTTGGCCGTCCAGGACTCGGTGCGCTTGAGCGCCGGCACGAAGGAGCCCAGCAGGTCCTGCAGCATGAAGCGCCCGGCACGGGTACCGGCGTCGACAGCCGTCAGGATGAACAGCGCTTCGAACAGGATCGCAAAGTGGTACCAGAACGCCATGGTGTTTTCACCCGGCAGCACACTGTGCAGGATCTGCGCGATACCCACCGCGAGCGTCGGCGCACCGCCGGCACGAGCCAGCACGGTGGTTTCGCCGATGTCATGGGCAACGGCCGACAGCGCCTCAGGCGTAATCGCAAAGCCCCAGCTGCTGACGGTTTGAGCGACGGTGACCACGTCCGAGCCAACGATCGCCGCCGGGCTGTTCATGGCGAAGTACACACCCGGCTCGATCACCGAAGCGGCAACCATTGCCATGATGGCCACGAACGACTCCATCAACATGCCGCCATACCCGATGTACCGGGCGTGGCCTTCACTGGCCAGCAACTTCGGCGTGGTGCCTGAAGAGATCAGCGCGTGGAAGCCCGAGACCGCACCGCAGGCAATGGTGATGAACAGGAACGGGAACAGACCGCCCTTCCACACCGGGCCGGTGCCATCGATGAACTGGGTCAGCGCCGGCATTTTCAGGTCGGGCATGGTCACCAGGATACCGATGGCCAAGGCGACGATGGTGCCGATTTTGAGGAAGGTCGACAGGTAGTCACGCGGGGCCAGGATCAGCCACACCGGCAGTACCGCCGCGACGAAACCGTAGCCGATCAGCATCCAGGTGATCTGGATGCCGGTGAAACTGAAGACCTTGGCCCAGACCGGGTCGGCGGCAATCTGCCCGCCCAGCCAGATCGAACCGAGCAACAACAGCACGCCGACGATCGAAATTTCACCGATGCGGCCCGGGCGGATGTAGCGCATGTAGATGCCCATGAACATCGCGATCGGGATGGTCGCCATCACCGTGAAGATGCCCCACGGGCTTTCGGCCAGGGCCTTGACCACGATCAGTGCCAGCACCGCGAGGATGATGATCATGATCAGGAAGCAGCCGAACAGCGCGATGGTCCCGGGAATGCGGCCCATCTCTTCGCGGACCATATCCCCCAGGGAACGGCCGTTACGACGGGTAGACAGGAACAGCACCATGAAGTCCTGCACCGCACCGGCCAGTACCACGCCGGCGATCAGCCACAGGGTTCCGGGCAGATAACCCATTTGCGCCGCCAGCACCGGGCCGACCAAGGGGCCTGCACCGGCAATCGCCGCAAAGTGGTGACCGAAAAGGATGTGTTTGTTGGTCGGTACGAAGTCCAGACCGTCGTTATTGACCACTGCGGGGGTGGCCCGTCGTGGATCGAGTTGCATCACGTTGTTGGCGATGAACAGACTGTAGTAACGATAGGCGACCAGATAGATCGCCACTGCTGCGACGACGATCCACAAGGCATTGATCGCCTCGCCGCGGCGCAAGGCCACTACGCCCAGAGCGCACGCACCTACTATGGCCAGTACCAGCCAGGGTAAGTGGCGTAGCAGGCTATTATTATTTTTCATTTTTTGTATTCCAGCCAGGGTGGACAGAAAGGACAACCAGCTCGAGTTTAGCGCTACTGGCCTTAAAGGCCAGCCCCCTACGTTGGTCTAGAGCCTTCCCATGGCAAAAAAAGCAGAAATAAAGCCTCAATAATGGCGTAGGGCTACAATCCCTTCATCCACAGAGGGTTTCACCATGACCGAGCATGCGTCTGATCGCCGTCGTTTTCGCCGGATAGCCTTTGATGCCAAGACCAAACTCCGGCAGAACGGTCGGGAATGGTCGGTGCAACTGGTGGACTTATCGCTGAAGGGCTTGTTGGTGCAGAAACCGACGCCCTGGCTCGGCATCGGTACTGAGTCGTTCGATGTGGATATCCACCTGGATGCCAATACCGATGTGCAGATGCGGGTCAGGCTGACCCATGACCAGACTGACCAACTGGGGTTTGAATGCGAGCACATCAGTCTGGAATCGATCAGCCATTTGCGCCGCTTGATCGAGTTGAACCTGGGGGATCAGGCAGAACTGGAGCGGCAGTTGGGCGCGCTGCTGGAGCACTGACCACCGGTGGGAGGGGGCTTGCTCCTTCCCACATTTGTATTGCGGTGTTGCGGGCTACTCGAAAAGTGCATCCAACGCCTGCTCCAGCCGCGTCACTGCAATCACCTGCAACCCCGGCGGCGCTTCCTTCGGCGCGTTGCCCTTGGGCACGATCGCACGCTTGAAGCCGTGTTTGGCCGCTTCCTTCAAACGCTCCTGACCGCTGGGCACCGGGCGCACCTCGCCCGACAGGCCAACTTCGCCGAACACCAGCAGGTCGTGGGGCAGCGGCCGGTTGCGCAGGCTAGACATCACCGCCGCCATCAACGCCAGGTCGGACGCGGTCTCCAGCACCTTGACCCCGCCCACCACGTTAAGAAACACGTCCTGGTCATGGGTCGGGATGCCGCCGTGCCGGTGGAGTACCGCGAGCAGCATCGCCAGGCGGTTCTGGTCCAGGCCCAGGGTCACTCGACGCGGGTTGGCCAAATGGCTGTCGTCCACCAGCGCCTGGACTTCCACCAGCATCGGGCGGGTGCCTTCCCACGTTGCCATCACCACACTACCGGGGACTTCTTCCTGGGCACGGGTCAGAAAAATCGCCGAGGGGTTGGAGACTTCTTTCAGCCCGCGGTCGGTCATGGCGAATACGCCCAGCTCGTTCACCGCACCGAAGCGGTTCTTCACGGCGCGCAGCAAACGCAAACGGCCGTCGGACTCGCCTTCGAAATACAGCACGGTGTCGACCATGTGCTCCAACACCCGTGGCCCGGCCAGCGCGCCTTCCTTGGTCACGTGACCGACCAGGAAAATCGCCGTGCCGCTCTGCTTGGCATAGCGCACCAGCAGCGCCGCGCTCTCACGCACCTGGGACACGCCGCCCGGAGCCGATTGCAGTTGTTCGGTGAAAATCGTCTGGATCGAGTCGATCACCATGACCTTGGGCTTTTCGATCCGCGCGGTGGCGATGATGCTTTCGATGCAGGTTTCGGTCATCACCCGCAGTTGGTCCTGGGGCAAGCCCAGGCGGCGTGCGCGCATGGCCACTTGTTGCTGGGATTCTTCGCCGGTGACGTACAACGCCGGCATGCGGCTGGCGATGCTGCACAGGGTTTGCAACAGGATGGTCGACTTGCCGATACCGGGGTCGCCGCCGATCAGCACCACCGAACCGTCCACCAGGCCACCGCCCAGCACGCGGTCGAGCTCACCGGACGCGGTGGAGAAACGCGGGACTTCCTCGACGCTGACTTCGGCCAGGGTCTTGATCTGCGCCTGTTGCCCGGTCCAGCCGGCACGGCCGCTGGGGGCCGCGGCGCCGCCGCTTTCGATCATGGTTTCGGTGAGGGTGTTCCACGCCCCGCACTCGGTACACTGGCCGGCCCACTTGGGAAAGGTCGCGCCGCACTCGGTGCAGCCGTACATGCGCTTGGCCTTTGCCATTTGAGAACCTCCAACCGAAAAACCGCGATGATAGCTCAGCGCGGCGCCGGGGTCCGGATTTCACCGCTGGCCAATCGTGAAGCACTGTTGCCGATCGGGTCTTCGGCATTCAGGTCGGCGCCTTTGGCCTTCAATTCGTCGAGCAGTTCGAGACGCTTGAACAGCCCGGCGTACATGGCGGCGGTCTGCCCGGCGCCGTTGCGCTGGTCGGGGTTGCAGTCGGTGGCCAGCAGGCGCTGGGCAATCTTCAGCTCGCCCTTGAAAATCGCGCCCATCAACGCGGTGTTGCCGCGCTTGTCCTGCACACAGGCATCGGCGCCGGCGGCGAGCAGACGTTCAACGTAGGCGCTTTCGCCATGGTAGGCGGCGAGGATCAGTGCGGTGTAGCCCTTGTCGTCCTGGGTATTGAGGGGGAAGCCGGCGTCGATGAAGGTATCGAGCATGGGCAGGTCGCCGCGACGTGCGGCATCGAAATAGTAGCCTTGCAATTGCGCCTTGAGCGCCGCTGCGTCATTGGGCGCAGGCTGCCCGGCAACCCCGCTCAGCGACCAGCAGGCCAGCAGCGCGCCGATGAAGGTACGCATTGATTCAACTCCTCTACAAAACCCTTGTAGGAGCGAGCTTGCTCGCGAAAAACGTCAACGATGACGCGTGCATCCTGGATGCACGCGTTGCCTGGCAGATCTTCGCGAGCAAGCTCGCTCCTACAGGGAGGTGGGGTTAGTCGGTGAGTTTTTGTGCCAGCGCTTTCACGCGGGCCAGGTCACCTTTGGCGACCTTGGTCACGCCGGCACCGTATTCCGGGTCGGCTTTATAGAGGAAGGACAGGATGATGTGCTTGCTCTCGTCGTCGGTGGTGGCCAGGGAGCCGCCGAAGTTGTCGATCAAGTCCTGACGTTCTTTCTTGCTGTAGGAGCGATACAGATCACCGGCCTGCTTGAAGTTCTGCTCACGCTGGATCTTCGCCTGCTGGGTACTGCCCGCCAGCGGCGACTGGCTGTAGCGTGCGTTTTGCGGCTCTTCCCGTGGCAGCAGGCGGCTTGGCTGGTAGTTCACGCCGGTGCTGGTCTTGCCGGAATTCATCGCGCCGTCCTGGTTGCCGTTGTTGACGGTGACCCGTGGCGCGTTGATCGGCAGTTGCAGGGCGTTGGCGCCCAGGCGGTACATCTGCGTGTCGGCATAGGAGAACACCCGGCCTTGCAGCAGGCGGTCTTCCGACGGCTCGATGCCCGGCACCAGATTGGCCGGGGCCATGGCCACTTGCTCGGTTTCCTGGAAGACATTGGCCGGATTGCGGTTCAACACCATCTGCCCGACTTTGCGCTCGGGTATGCCCGGCCAGATCTTGGTGGCGTCCAGCGGGTCGAAATCGAACTTGGCCAGTTCCTCAGGTTTGAGCACCTGCACGTACAAGTCCCACTTGGGGAAGTCGCCCTTGTTGATATGGGTGACCAAGTCATTCGTCATATGGCTGTAGTCACGGCCCTGTACGTCGGTGACTTGCTTGGGATCAAGATTCTTGATGCCTTGCAGGCTCTTCCAGTGGAACTTGACGTAATGCACTTCGCCCTTGGCGTTGATCAACTTGTAGGCATGTACGCCGTTGCCGTCCATTTCGCGGTAACTGGCCGGCGTGCCGGAGTCGGAGTACAGCTCGGTCAGGGTGCGGGTGGCTTCGGGAACATGGGAGAAGAAGTCGAAACGACGCGAGTCATCATCCAGGTTAGTGCGCGGGTCGGGTTTGAAGGCATGGACCATGTCCGGGAACTTGATGGCGTCTCGGATAAAGAACGTCGGGAAGTTGTTGCCGACCAGGTCCCAGTTGCCGTCGGCGGTGTAGAACTTGGTGGCGAAGCCGCGAGGGTCGCGCAGGGTTTCCGGGGAGTGATTGCCGTGTACCACCGCCGAGAACCGCACGAATACCGGGGTTGCCTCACCGGCGGCGAAAACTTTGGCCTTGGTCAGGTCGCTGAGGTTATCGGTGACGGTAAACGTGCCGTGAGCGCCGGTGCCACGGGCATGTACCACGCGCTCGGGGATGCGTTCGCGGTCGAAGCGTTGCAGCTTCTGAATCAGTTGCACATCTTGCAGCAGCACCGGGCCGTTGGCGCCCGCGGTTTGCGAGTTCTGGTTGTCGCCGACGGCGGCACCATTGTCACGGGTCAGGTTGGCGGCCTGCACAGACAGCGAAAGCAGGCTGACGGTTGCCAGCACCAGCGCATGTCGCGCCAGAACGGGCGCGCGGCTCATTGGGTTGTTCATCGAGGTTTCCTCTGGTTTTTTTAATGCACATTCAGTTGTGCTTGCCAGAGGCTAGTGACCCGCGAGTCAGAAGATAAATAGAAAAACCCCAACGGGTCGATTGAGAAAATAATCTGGTAACTCACTGAAATCGCGGGTATTTCGCGCGCGATTGATGGCACTTTGCAAACTATTTGCGATTTAATGTGTCGATAAAAACCGACAGTGTTAACAGTTGTGTCAGGCAAGCCCGCTACGACTGACTTACACTGACTTCCACCCTTCTCATCTGTAACAAGGAATAACCTATGGGCGTGATCAGTGAGTTCAAGGCCTTCGCGGTCAAAGGTAATGTGGTCGACATGGCCGTCGGGATTATCATCGGCGCCGCCTTCGGCAAAATTGTTTCCTCGTTTGTAGGCGACGTGGTGATGCCACCGATCGGTCTGTTGATCGGCGGTGTGGACTTCGCTGATCTGGCGGTGACGCTCAAGGCTGCGCAGGGCGATGTCCCGGCGGTCGTGCTGGCCTACGGCAAGTTCATCCAGAGCGTGATCGACTTCCTGATCGTCGCGTTTGCGATCTTCATGGGTGTGAAGGCCATCAACCGCCTGAAACGCGAAGAAGCCGTGGCCCCCAGCCTGCCGCCGACGCCGAGCAAGGAAGAAGTGTTGCTGGGTGAGATCCGCGATCTGCTCAAGGCACAGAACGACAAACCGCAATAAGCCGTATCGGTTTGAACGAAGGCGCCTCTAGGGGCGCCTTTTTTGTTACCAGTAGTTCTCCACCGCCACCTGGCCGGGGCGCCGGGACAGGCTCAATTGCATATCGCGTTGTTTGAGCAACTGACGGGTGTCGTCGATCATCTGCGGGTTGCCGCAAATCATCACGCGCGAATGCTCTGGGGTCAGCGCGACGCCGGCTGCGCGCTCCAGCTCGCCATTCTCGATCAGGGTAGTAATGCGCCCGTGCAGCGCGCCGGGGTGCTGCTCGCGGGTGACCAGCGGCAGATAGGTCAGCTTGTGGGCGTACTCGGCCAGGTACTCACGCTGAGCCAGTCCCTGGATCAGCGACTGATAGGCCAGCTCCCTGGCTTCCCGGGCGCTGTACACGAGGATGATGCGCTCGAATTTTTCCCAGACCTCGAAGTCCTGCAGGATCGACAGGAACGGCGCCACTCCGGTGCCAGTGCCCAGCAACCATAAGTCACGACCGTCGACAAACCGGTTCAGGGTCAGGAAGCCTGTGGCCTGACGCTCGACCATCAACGTATCGCCGACGCGCAGACGGCTCAGCTCGCTGGTGAACTCGCCACCGGGCACCACGATCGAGAAAAAATCCAGGTACTCATCAAACGGCGACGACACCACGGAGTACGCGCGCCATACCGTGCTGCCATCGGCCTTGGTCACCCCCAGGCGCACGAACTGGCCGGCGGTGAACCGAAAGCCCGGGTCACGGGTGGTGCGCAGGGTGAAGAGGCTGGGGGTCAGCGATTGCACGTCGAGCAGGGTCTGGCGGGTAAATTTCTCAGCACTGGCCGTCATGGGGAGCTCCGTTCTACAGGTGCCCTAGTGTCCCCCAAAGTCACGTGCGGAAACACCCGCAGTCGGTAGTGGCATTGTGAATAGAGCAAAAAAAACCACAAGTTGATGGCTATTTAATTGCACTACTAAACATTTGGCTATTAGTCCAAGACACATCACAACATCGCCCCATAGTGCGATTGTCAGTGACGCATTACAGACGCTAAAACCCACTAAAAAAGGGCAAACCTTCGCAAAAAGTTGCGGACGGAAGTTGCACACCTGCTTAAAGAGTCTTAGAACACGACGAACAAGAACGAAAATTTCCGCTGCAAGTGTAGTCCGTGTCCTACACTAATTTGCGTGCAACATTGGGGGCCAGGACGTACCCAAGTCACAAAGAATTCCATGGAGAGCTTCCGATGGTCAACTGGCGCAATACACGACTCCCTAAACTGGAAGGCGAGGACAAGATCACCAGTGTATTTGAAATGGTCATCAACAAAACCTACGAGCTTGGCTTCCAATTCTGTTCCTTCACGATGAGTTCACAACGACCCACACACCCATGCAAACCGATTTGCCTCAACAACTACCCAAATGAATGGAACTCCCTGTACGACCAGGCCCACTTTTTCGACGTAGACCCGGTTGTCACCCACTGCAAACGTTGCGTACTACCGATTGTCTGGGAGGAAAAAGTGTTCGGCGCCGCGCCGAATTTGTGGGAACTGGCCCGGTCCTCTGGCGTGCATCTTGGATGGACCCAGGCGGTCCACGATTTCCAGGGTGTGTTCAGCATGCTGACTCTGGGACGCAGCAAGGGCGAGGTCAGCCCGGAAGAGCTGTACGAAAAGGCCGGCCAGGTATTGTGGCTCTGTCATGCGATGCATGCGGTGGTCGCACAGAAATATGCCGACAAGCCCAACGCGCCTTCGGCCTGCAAATTGACACCACGGGAGACAGAAATCCTCAAATGGTCAGCCCTGGGCAAAACGGCTGCCGATATCGCCGCCATACTGTGCCTGTCGGAACGCACCATTGGTTTTCATCTCAAAAGCATCTTCACTAAAATGGGCGTCAATAACAAAATCGCTGCGGTGCTCTGTGCCTCGAAAGCAGGCTTGTTTTAACCCGCTTTGAAACACCGCATGTAATCACTCCAAAAAAAAAGTAACATTTACGGCCAACTCTGAGTGTTGACGCAGCCCCTCGGTGCCGCCTCGCAGTTCACTCAGACGGTTCCGCCGGCCGCCACAGCGCCTGCCGAACACCCATCGATTACCCAGAGCCTCCCCCGCCATGCCCCTGCTCGAAAGCCCGTTCGCCCAGCTCGATCTGATCCGCCAACCCGAGCAGCACAATGATCCGCTGCAGGCCTTCGACGCCGCCGACGAGTATCTGCTCAGCTACCTGGCCGAACAGCAACCGAACGCCGCAACTCGCGTGCTGGTGCTTAACGATAGCTTTGGCGCATTGGCCGCCAGCCTTGAGGGCCATGTGCAGGTGACATCCAGCGGCGACTCGTTTCTCGCCGCCCAAGGCCTGGAAAAAAACCTGCTGCGCAACGGCAAGGCGTTCGATGCGGTGTCGTTCATCCCCGCCAGCCAAGTGCCTGTCGGGCCATTCGACCGGGTGCTGATCCGCGTGCCGAAAACCCTGGCGCTGCTCGAAGAACAGTTGATCCGCCTGCAGGGCCAACTGGCGCCGGACGCTGAAGTTATCGCCGCAGCGATGGTCAAGCATCTGCCACGGGCCGCCGGTGAATTGCTGGAGCAGTACATCGGGCCGATGCACGCGTCCCTCGCGATCAAAAAGGCGCGGCTGTTGATCGCCACCGTTGGGGAGCGCCCGGCCGCCGTCTCGCCCTACCCCACCCGTTACGCCTTGGACACTCCAGCCATCGCCCTGCTCAACCACGCCAACGTGTTCTGCCGCGAAAGCCTGGACATCGGCACCCGCGCCTTCCTGCCACACTTGCCCACGGGCCTTGGCAGTGCGCGAGTCGCCGACCTGGGTTGCGGCAATGGCGTACTGGCGATTGCCAGCGCCCTGCTGAACCCGGACGCGCATTACACCTTGGTGGACGAGTCCTACATGGCCGTGCAATCGGCCGCCGAGAACTGGCAAGCGGCCCTGGGTGATCGCGAGGTCATCGTCCGCGCCGACGATGGCCTGGCCGGGCAGGCACCGCAATCGTTGGATGTGGCGCTGTGCAATCCACCGTTCCACCAGCAACAGGTGGTCGGCGACTTCCTCGCCTGGCGCATGTTCCAGCAGGCGCGCGAAGCGTTGGTGGTCGGCGGCGCCCTGTATATAGTCGGCAACCGTCACCTGGGTTATCACAGCAAGTTGGCGCGGCTGTTCCGGGGCGTCGAGCAAGTGGCCGCCACGCCCAAATTCGTCATTCTCAAAGCGCGCAAATAAAAAAAGACCCCGCCCCTCCAAAGAGGGGCAGGGTCAAAAAACCGTGCCGCAAGGCAACGGGATGGGATGTCAGTGCGTGGTCAGGCCGGCCGCGCTCATGAACAGGCGCATCAGGCTGGCCACGATGAACAGGGCCAGCACGCTGCCGCTCCAGATCATCGCCAACCAACCAAGGCGCCGCCACAGCGGTTGCTTCTCAGCCTGTTCAATCTCGTGCAACGAAGGTTTGCCGGACATGAAACGACCCTCCTAGTGATAACCGTCTTCATGGGTGACCTTGCCGCGGAACACGTAGTAGCTCCAGAAGGTGTAGCCCAGGATGAACGGGATGATGAACAACGTGCCCACCAGCATGAAGCCCTGGCTTTGCGGCGGCGCGGCAGCGTCCCAGATCGATACCGACGGCGGGATGATGTTCGGCCACAGGCTGATCCCCAGGCCGCTGTAGCCGAGGAAGATCAGCACCAGCGTCAGCAGGAACGGCGTGTAGTGGGCGTTGCGCGCCACGGCGCGGATCAGCCCGTACATGGTCACCAGCACCAGGATCGGCACCGGCAGGAACCAGAACAGGTTCGGCAGGGTGAACCAGCGCGAGGCGATTTCCGGGTGCGACAGCGGCGTCCAGATACTCACGATACCGATCACCGCCAGCACCACGAAGGCCAATGGCCGCGCCAGGTCGTGCATCTGCTCTTGCAACTTGCCTTCGGTCTTCATGATCAGCCAGGTGCAACCGAGCAACGCGTAGGCCACGATCAGCGCCACGCCGCAGAACATCGTGAACGGCGTCGCCCAATCCAGTGAGCCACCGGCAAACTGGCGATCGACCACCGGGATGCCGTCGATGAACGCACCCAACGCGACGCCCTGGAAGAACGTGGCCGCCAGCGACCCGCCGATGAACGCCTTGTCCCACAGGTGACGCTTGTGGTCCTTGGCCTTGAAGCGGAATTCAAAGGCCACGCCACGAAAGATCAGCCCGATCAGCATCAGCATCAGCGGCAGGTACAAGGCCGACAGCACCACCGAATAGGCCAGCGGGAACGCGCCGAACAATGCCGCGCCGCCCAGTACCAGCCAGGTTTCGTTACCGTCCCAGACCGGGGCGACGGTGTTCATCATCACGTCACGGTCGGTCTTGCCGGGGATGAACGGAAAGAGGATGCCGATGCCCAGGTCGAAACCGTCCATGACCACGTACATCATGATGCCGAAGATGATGATCACGGCCCAGATCAGCGGAAGATCAATACCCATCTCAATGCCCCTTATGCTGGAGGTCGACGTGATCGTCATCGCTGCCGTCATCGGCCGCCGACAACGGCCGCGCCGGTGTGCGTTTCTGGCCTGGGCCACCGTGGGTTGGCTCGATGCCGTCGTGGGCCACCGGGCCTTTGCGCACCAGGCGCATCATGTAGCCCAAACCGGCGCCGAACAGCGCGAAGTACACCACCACGAACAGCACCAGGGTGATGCTCATCTGCGCCAGGCTATGCCCGGAGGACGCATCCGCAGTCCGCATCAGCCCGTAGACCACCCACGGCTGGCGGCCGATCTCGGTGGTGAACCAACCGGCGAGAAGCGCGATCAAGCCGGATGGGCCCATCCACAACGCCAGGTACAGGAACGGCCGGGACGTATACATCTTGCCGCCCCGACGCAGCCAAAGGCTGAACAGGCCGGTGAAGATCATCAGGAAACCCAGGCCGACCATGACCCGGAACGACCAGAACACGATGGTCGAGTTGGGGCGGTCCTCAGGCGGGAACTCCTTGAGCGCCGGTACCTGTTTGTCCAGGGAGTGGGTCAGGATCAGGCTGCCGAGGTAGGGAATTTCCACCGCGTACTTGGTTTTTTCCGCCTTCATGTCGGGCCAGCCGAACAGGATCAGCGGCGTCGGCTCGTTGCCGATGTTTTCCCAGTGGCCTTCGATCGCGGCGATTTTCGCCGGTTGGTGCTGCAGGGTGTTGAGGCCGTGGAAGTCACCGATCACTGCCTGGATAGGCGCGACGATCAGGGCCATCCACATGGCCATCGACAGCATCTTGCGGATCGCCGGGTTGTCCTTGCCACGCAGCAAATGCCAGGCCGCCGAAGAACCGACGAAGAACGCCGTCGCCACAAACGCCGCCGTGGCCATGTGCATCAGGCGGTAGGGGAACGAGGGGTTGAAGATCACGGCCAGCCAGTCCGTAGGGATCACGCGGCCGTCGATGATTTCAAAGCCCTGGGGAGTCTGCATCCAGCTGTTGGAGGCGAGAATCCAGAAGGTCGAAATCAGCGTGCCGACGGCCACCATCACGGTCGCGAAGAAGTGCAGCTTGCGCCCCACCTTGTTCCAGCCGAACAGCATCACGCCGAGGAAACCGGCCTCGAGGAAGAAGGCCGTGAGCACTTCATACGTCAGCAGCGGTCCGGTGACGGAGCCGGCGAAGTCCGAGAAGCGGCTCCAGTTAGTGCCGAACTGGTACGCCATGACCAAGCCGGAGACCACACCCATGCCGAAGTTGACGGCAAAGACCTTCGACCAGAAATGGTAGAGGTCACGGTAGGTATCGTTATGGGTCTTGAGCCACAAGCCTTCCAGCACCGCAAGGTAACTCGCCAGGCCAATGGTGATCGCCGGGAACAGGATGTGGAACGAGATAGTAAACGCGAACTGAATTCGGGCGAGATCTAGCGCCTCCAAACCGAACATAAGTCTTCCTCTGTCAGGTAATACCGAATGCTGGCTGGAGGCCGCATCCACTGCCCCCACGGATATGGAGTGTGGCGAATTTCAATTCGTTTCTTTTTTTACCAACCACGTAGGGAGTCAGGCCTTGCGGCCGCCAGAACAAATCCTGAAATAGCTTTGATCTGGATCAATCACAGTCAAAAGAGTAGTCCCATTTTGGTAATTGGCCTGTGTGGTCTTTTGCCGCGTGACAGCTTGCCTCAGCGCAGTTTCTGCAACTGTTTGTTACAGCTTGATGCTAATCTCGGGTTTCCCTACCGCGCTGGCCCGAACTCCCGATGCCCAATGAACCCGCGTTGCTGTTGCGTCACCACCGCCCTTTCATCGCGTTCTGGCTGGCGCGGATCTTCACCGCCAGCGGCTTCCAAATGCTCACTGTGGCCATCGGCTGGAACCTCTATCAACTGACCGGCAACGTGCTGGACCTGGGCCTGGTCGGCCTGGTGGAATTCGTTCCCCGCGTGCTGTTCATGCTGCACACCGGGCATGTGGCCGACCGCTATGATCGGCGCAAGGTGGCGGCTATCTGTCAGACCGTGCAGGCGCTGATTGCCGTGTCCCTGGCCATTGGCGGCCTGACCGGCAATGTGACCCGCGAGATGATCTTTATCCTCGCCTTCCTGCTCGGCGCCGCGCGCTCCTTTGAAATGCCCACCACCCAAGCGCTGCTCCCGAGCATCGTGCCCAGCACGCTGTTCCCGCGCGCCGTGGCCTCGTCGCAATCGGCCCAGCAACTGGCAACCATCGTCGCCCCGGCCCTCGGCGGTTTGCTCTATGCGTTCGGCAGCGTGTGGGTGTATGGCCCGACCGTGGTGCTGTACCTCATTGCCTGCACGCTGACCCTCAACCTGCCCGCGCGCCAGACGCCGCTGAACAAGGCCAAGGCCACGATGGACTCGCTGCTGGCCGGGATTCGCTTTATCCGCAGCCGCCCGGACATCCTCGGGGCGATTTCCCTCGACCTGTTCGCCGTGCTGCTCGGCGGTGCCACCGCGTTGCTGCCGGTGTTCGCCAAGGACATCCTGCTGACCGGCGCCTGGGGCCTGGGCCTGCTGCGTTCGGCGCCGGCGGTGGGCGCGCTGTTGATGTCGTTGTGGCTGGCGCGCTTCTCGGTCGACCGACACGTGGGCCGTGTGATGTTTACCGCCGTCGGGGTGTTCGGGGTGGCGACCATCGCTTTCGGCCTGTCCACCTCGTTCTGGTTTTCCCTGGCGGTGCTGGTGGTGCTGGGCGCCGCCGACATGATCAGCATGGTGATCCGCGCATCCTTCGTGCAATTGGAAACCCCGGACGACATGCGCGGGCGGGTCAGTGCGGTCAACGGCCTGTTTATCGGCGCGTCGAATCAACTGGGCGAGTTCGAATCCGGGATCACCGCCCACTGGTTCGGCACCGTGCCCGCCGTGGTCATGGGCGGGATCGGCACGTTGGTGGTGACCGGGACGTGGATCAAACTGTTCCCGACCCTGGCTCACCGCGACCGCATGCATGTGCCGCTGGACGAAGCCAAGGGCTGAACCTCACCACCAGCCGGTGCGGATATCCGTGACGTTCAGGGCCATTGATCAGCGGATATTGAGCTGGGTATTCAAGGTATTTCGCGGCGCGTTGATCGACGTGTTGCTGTATTCGAACCAGCCTTGGGCTTCGACGTTCAGGTCGAACACATAGATGTAGCCCATCAACGTGCCCGCGCCATTGCAGGCCTGGCTGACGTTGCCGACCTGGCACACCGCGGTGCGTTGCCCGTTGAGTACTGCGCCATTGAAGCGACCCATCGGGTTGTTGCCCAGGCCAACCTCCATCACCGACACCTGGGTGGGCCCACGGTGCGTACACATCTGTGTGCTCTGGGAGCGCTCCGGAATCGTTTCCACACACCCGGCCGACTCGACCTTGAACACCCGCACCTCGCTCAAGGCCGGTGCAGTCGCGCCCCACGCCGGTGCCGCGCCTAACCACGCGCTGATACAAGCGATCAGAGCTAGACTCCACGGGTTGGCTTTTTTCATGCTGTCGATGACCCTGAATTAAACATCGGCGCAGTATGCCTCAAGGCCATGATTCACAGCCATGCGCCACAAAGCCAAGCCCGTGCGCCACACGGCCTCGGCTGCTGGTATGATGCGCCGCTTTTTCCGATCCTCTCTGAAACCACAGGCGCTTGGCGCAATTTGTGCTTTGACTTAGAGGTCAACAAATAACGACGCAACATAGCGTCACAGGGAGCAGGCATGCTGGAAAAGCTGTTTCAACTCAAAGCACACAACACGAACGTGCGAACCGAGATCCTCGCGGGCATCACGACATTCCTGGCCATGGCCTACATTTTGTTCGTGAACCCGAGCATCCTCGGCGAAACCGGCATGGACAAGGGCGCAGTGTTCGTCGCCACCTGCCTGGCAGCGGCCATCGGTTCGACCGTGATGGGCTTGATCGCCAACTACCCGATCGCGCTGGCGCCGGGCATGGGCCTCAATGCCTTCTTTACCTACACCGTGGTCCTGCACATGGGCCATACCTGGCAAGTGGCGCTGGGGGCGGTGTTCATTTCGGCGGTGCTGTTCTTCATGCTGTCGATCTTCCGCATCCGTGAATGGATCATCAACAGCATCCCCCTGCCCCTGCGCTCGGCGATTGCTGCCGGTATCGGCCTGTTCCTGGCGCTGATCGCCCTGCACAACGCCGGGATCGTGGTGAGCAACTCGGCCACCATGGTCGGCCTGGGCGACCTGAAACAACCGGCACCGATCCTCGCCGCCCTCGGTTTCGCGCTGATCGTCGCGCTGGAAGCCCTGGCGGTACGCGGCGCGGTGCTGATCGGCATCCTGGCGGTGACCATTGTCTCCATTCTGCTCGGCGTGACCCCGTTCGGCGGCGTGACCTCGATGCCACCGTCCCTGGCCCCGACCTTCCTGCAGCTGGATATCAAGGGCGCGCTGGACATCGGCCTGGTCAGCGTGATCTTCGCGTTCCTGTTCGTCGACCTGTTCGACAACTCCGGCACCCTGATCGGCGTGGCCAAGCGCGCCGGGTTGATGGACAAGGATGGCCACATGCCGAAAATGGGCCGTGCGCTGATCGCCGACAGCACCGCCGCCATGGCCGGTTCGCTGCTGGGCACCTCGACCACCACCAGCTACATCGAATCCGCCGCGGGCGTGAGTGCCGGTGGCCGCACCGGTTTGACCGCGGTCGTGGTCGCGATCCTGTTCCTGCTGGCACTGTTCTTCTCGCCACTGGCCTCCAGCGTACCGGCCTTCGCCACTGCACCGGCGTTGCTGTTCGTGGCCGTGCTGATGACCTCGGGCCTGGCGGAAATCGACTGGGATGACATCACTGTTGCAGCGCCGGTGGTGATCACCGCCCTGGCGATGCCCTTCACTTACTCCATCGCCAACGGCATCGCCTTCGGTTTCATCGCCTGGACCGCCATCAAGCTGCTTTCGGGCCGCTACCGTGAGCTGAACCCGGCGCTGGTGATTCTGTCGATTCTGTTTGTGATCAAGCTGGGCTGGTTCAACGCATGACTTTTGACGCCGCAAGCTACACCGTTCAACTGCAAGACAAGGTCACGCGCTTGCGTGACCTGCTGGCACCGTTCGACGCGCCACAACCTCAGGTCTTCGACTCGCCCCTGCAGAACTTCCGCCTGCGCGCGGAATTCCGCCTGTGGCGCGAAGCGGGGGAACGCCACTACGCAATGTTCTCCCAGGACGACAAGCGCACACCGATCCTGATCGACGAGTTCCCCATCGCCAGCCAGCGCATCAACCAGTTGATGCCGCAGCTCAAGGCCGCCTGGCAAGCCAGCGCCGCCCTGAGCCACAAGCTGTTCCAGGTGGAGTTCCTGACCACCCTGGCCGGCGACGCGATGATCACCCTGTGCTATCACCGCCCGTTGGACGAGCACTGGCACACCGCCGCGAACCAGCTGGCCGCCGACTTGAACGTGAGCATCATCGGCCGCTCCAAGGGCAAACGCGATGTGATCGGCCATGACTACGTGGTGGAAAAACTCGACGTCGGTGGCCGCACCTTCAGCTATCGCCAACCCGAAGGCGCTTTCACCCAGCCCAACGGTACGGTGAACCAGAAGATGCTCAACTGGGCATACGACGCACTCGGCGATCGCCCGGACGATCTGCTGGAGCTGTACTGCGGCAACGGCAACTTCACCCTGCCGCTGGCCACCCGCGTGCGCAACGTGCTCGCCACCGAAATCAGCAAGACCTCGGTGAACGCAGCCTTGAGCAACCTCGATGAAAACGCAGTGGATAACGTCACCCTGGTGCGCCTCTCCGCCGAAGAACTCACCGAAGCGCTGAACGACGTGCGCCCGTTCCGACGCCTGCACGGCATCGACCTGAAAAGCTACGAATTCGGCAGCGTCTTCGTCGACCCGCCGCGCGCCGGCATGGACCCGGACACCTGCGAACTGACCCGGCGCTTCGACAACATCCTCTACATCTCCTGCAACCCGGAAACCCTGGCGGCGAACATTGCGCAACTGCATGACACGCACCGGATTACCCAATGCGCGATGTTCGACCAGTTCCCATGGACGCACCATATGGAGTCCGGGGTGCTGTTGACCCGTCGATAACCTCCCTTACGGTTCCTTGCGCGGCCGACCGCCCTTCTTGCCATTGGCTCGGGCGGCGGCGGATTTGGCCGCGCTGCTTTTGCGGCCGTTGTGCGACGCCACCAGGCTCACGGCCAGATCCATCAAGGGCTGGCTGGTCGCAATCAGGCCGGTGATGGAAACATGCAGGTCGCGGGCTTCACAGCACAGCGCCTTGCCGCCAAAGCCGACCTCCAATTGCTCGAAGTCCTGCGCGGAAAACCCTTCGAACTCCGGAAGACCGGCCACCGGCAACATGATGCGACTGCCATCGCTGAAGCCGATGGAGACGCAGTCATCCTCGTAACGCACCGAGCAGGCATTGGCGTACACACGCTTCAGTTTGCGCCCCCGCACTATGGCCTTATCGATATCGGCCTCAGTGATCGGTACATCGGGCAAGGTTTTGGCTTTTACGATTTTCATAGATCAATCTCCACACAATCTGGCGCCCTGACCAGATTCAAAAGGGTTCGCTGCCCCGCCACATCGTGTCGGGCGTTTGCAATCACATAGACGCCACGCCGAATGATCAACCCCGGCACCACCTCGTCGGCGTCCCAATCCCAGGAATGGTTCTCCAGGCAAACCGTTTGCAGTTTTTCCCACCAGATCCTTCGTACACGAGCCAGGACGTGTCGCTGCATCAACGTCTGGCGAATGCCCTCCAGAATCCCGGGGGGTGGCCGCCGCCGTTCGGGGTCTACATCCCAAAGCTCCACTCGCCCATCCAGAAAGCTGAAACGAAAACGCGCATCCCATTGCTTTCCCCTGACATGCACGTGAGGCGGGCAATGCTCATCCCTGAGAAACACCGCAATCACATGTCCTTTGTAAGTGCCTACTTTCATCATAACCCATCCGTTAGGTTATTTTCCGCCGGGTAACACTTTTCCATACATCACCCGACAACCGGCTCCTTGATCAGGGCGTTTTTCACAGCGTAGTAACAGCGGGCAAACCGTCGAATACGGTCTTGTAACGACTCATGGCAGCACCTGGAAATGCCCGGTCTCACTGATTAACGGTTCGATAATCGAACACATCTACCGCCATCGATTGACCAAATTAACCATTCAGTACATTTTATCCGCACAACGAACAATAACTGTGGAGATCCCCTTATGCCGCCCATCGTGCTGGTGCTCAACGGCCCCAACCTCAACCTGCTCGGCACCCGTGAGCCCGCCACCTATGGCCATGAAACCCTGGCCGACATCGCCACGCTGTGTGGCCGCAGTGCCGAGCAACTGGGGCTGACCATCGAATTTCGCCAAACCAACCACGAAGGCGAATTGCTCGACTGGATTCACGGCGCCCGCGCCCGTTGCGCCGGTATCGTGATCAACCCGGCGGCCTGGACCCACACCTCGGTGGCGATTCGCGATGCGCTGGTGGCCAGTGAAGTGCCGGTGATCGAGGTGCATTTATCCAACGTGCATGCGCGCGAGCCGTTTCGTCATCACTCGTTCGTGTCGCCCATCGCCAAGGCGGTACTCGCCGGGTTTGGCAGCCACGGCTATCACCTGGCCCTGGAACATTTCAGCCGCACGGTGAAAGGATGAGCCCGATGAAACCGCGCGTCCTCGCCGGCCTGATCGGCGCCGGCATCCAGGCCTCCCGCACGCCCGCCCTGCATGAACAGGAAGGTGACGCCCAAGGCCTGCGCTACCTATATCGCCTGATCGACCTGGAACCGCTGCAGCTGGACATCAATGCCCTGCCCGACCTGCTGCAGGCCGCCGAGCAGATGAACTTCACCGGGTTGAACATTACCTACCCGTGCAAGCAGGCGATCCTGCCTTTACTCGATGAATTGTCCGACGAGGCCCGGGGCATTGGGGCGGTCAACACCGTGGTGTTCAAAGCGGGCAAACGCATCGGCCATAACACCGACTGCCTGGGGTTCGCCGAAGGTTTCCGACGCAACTTGCAGGATGTCGTTCGGCGACGCGTGGTCCAGATGGGTGCCGGCGGCGCAGGCGCGGCGGTGGCCCATGCGCTGCTGGCGGAAGGCGTTGAGCACTTGAGCATTTTCGACGTGGACGCCAGCCGTGCCCAGGACCTGGCGGATAACCTCGCACACTGTTTCGGCCCGGGACGGGCCCAGGTCGGCACCCATCTGGAAAACGCCATGGCCGAGGCCGACGGGTTAGTGAACACCACGCCGATGGGCATGGCCAAACTGCCCGGCACGCCCGTGCCGCCGGCCTTGCTGCACGCGCAATTGTGGGTCGCGGAAATCGTGTATTTCCCACTGGAAACCGAACTGCTGCGCAACGCCCGCGCCTTGGGTTGCCGCACTCTGGATGGCGGCAACATGGCAGTATTTCAGGCGGTGAAGGCGTTCGAATTGTTCAGTGGCGTAGTGCCGGATGCACACAGGATGTTGGCGCACTTCCAGAGCATGAAGAGCTGACGGCCGAAACCGCATCCAAATGTGGGAGGGAGTTTGCCCCTCCCACCGTGAATCCGCGCCAACCTCAGGTTTGCAGGTAACGCAGCACCGACTCGCAAATCATCTGTCGATGCCGCTGCTTAACGGCCTTGTCCGACAGTTCGATCTGAAAAATCTCACTGAACGTATGGCGGTTGGATACGCGATAAAAACAGAATGAGTTGATCAGCAGGTGAACGTCCAGCGGCTCCAGCCCCTCGCGGAACAGCCCCATTTCGGCGCCACGGCGCAAGGTCGTGCCCAGCGCATCCAGGATGTTGCTGTTCATCGCCTTGATTGAATCGGAGCGCTTCACGTACTCGGCATTGTGGATATTTTCGATGCAAACGATACGCACGAAATCCACGTTCCGGTCGTGGTGATCGAAGGTGAATTCCACCAGCCGACTGATCGCTTCGCGCGGTTCCAGGGCCGTGAGGTTCATGCGTGATTCGGTGTTGCGGATATCGCCGTAGAGCTTCTCCAGCACCTCGACGTACAACTGCTCCTTGCTGCCGAAGTAGTAATAGATCATGCGTTTGGAGGTGTGGATACGCTCGGCGATCGCATCCACGCGAGCGCCGGACAGGCCCTGCTGAACAAACTCGACAATGGCTTCTTGCAGTATGTTTTCGCGGGTCTTTTCCGGGTTGTTCTTGCGACTCTTGCGCGGTGCGTCTGACACTGCGGAGAGATCGGGAGTCAAGGTCATGGTGCGCTCACGGCCGTTTTTTATTGTGCAGGCCGCGATTATGGGCCGCGGCGCGCCCCGAAGGAAGCACCGGCCCTGCCGTCACAACCGTGCCTGGCGTACCGCACCACTGCGCGACTTGGCCATCGCCGCCAGACGCACCGCCACATTGGCCGCACCGTAGCCGGCGTAGCCATGCTTGCGCTGGATGATCTCGAAGAAAAACCGCCCTTCGAACGGCTCGGTGTACACATGAAACAACTCACCGCCCTGGGCGTCGCGGTCGTACAGCACGTTGTAGTACGCCAGCTCGCTGAGGAACTCGTCGTCGAAATCAAAGCGCGCCGCCAGGTCGTCGTAGTAGTTGAGCGGGATATCCAGCAGCGGCACACCCGCCTCCTTGGCCCGGCGTACTTCGGCGAAAATATCCGCGCAGTCGAAGGCAATGTGATGCACACCCGAGCCGCGATAGCTCGACAGCGCGTGGGAAATCGCGGTGTTGCGGTTTTCGGAAATATTCAGCGGCAAACGAATCGAGCTGCAACGGCTGCGCAGCGCACGGCTTTTCACCAGGCCATACGGATCAGGCAGCACCACTTCGTCATCGGCCTCGAAATCCAGCAAGCTCTTGTAGAACAGCACCCAGCTGTCGAGGCTGTCGGCAGGCAAGGCCATCGCCATGTGGTCGATGCGCAAAAGCCCGCCGCTGGTGGCAGCGGCCGGTTGCAGATTGAAATCGGTGTCGTATACGCCTTCGCTTGGGTCCACCAGGTAAATCAGGCTACCGTCCGGCGCGCGCACCGCCGCCAATTCCAGCTCATTCGGCCCGACCAGGCCACGATACGGCTGGCCCTTGTAGGCCACCGCCCGCTCCAGGGCCTTGGCGCTGTCCTTGACCCGAATCGCGGTGGCGCACAGCGACGGCCCATGCGCCTCGAAAAAGTTGTGGGCGAAGGAGTAGGGCTCGCAGTTGAGGATCAGGTTGATATCGCCCTGACGCAGCAGGCTGACGCTCTTGGAGCGATGCTGGCCGGCCTTGACGAAGCCCAGGCGCTCCAGCCATTGGGTCAGCTTGGCGCCAAGGTCTTCGTCCACGGCAAACTCAAGGAACTCGATGCCGTCGTATTCGCTGGCGGGCGGGGTTTCGAAGAGAATATCCAGCGGTGCGGCAGGGCGTTCCTGCGCCAGGCGTTGGCGGGTTTTCTCTTCCAGGTAGAGCAGCGAGCGCAGGCCGTCCGCCGCGTTGGCTCGGGTTGGCGCGGCACGGAAGCCGTCGTTGAAGATTTCCAGGGACAGCGGCCCGGTATAGCCGCTCTTGATGATCGGCGCGAGAAAACCCGCCAGGTCGAATTCGCCTTGGCCGGGGAAGCAACGGAAGTGTCGGCTCCACTCCAGCACATCCATGGCCAGGATCGGTGCATCGGCCATCTGCACAAAGAAGATCTTGTCGCCGGGGATCTCGGCGATGGCGCTCGGGTCGCCCTTGAGCGACAGGGTGTGGAAGCTGTCGAGCAACACCCCGAGGCTCGGGTGATCGACCTGACGCACCAGGTTCCACACCTGCTGCCAGGTGTTCACATGCCGGCCCCAGGCCAGCGCTTCATAGCCGATGCGCAAGCCACGGCGGCCGGCGTGTTCGGCGAGCAGGCTGAGGTCATCGAGTAGAATACGTTCATCGCCCACGCAATCGGCCGAGGCGTTGCTGCACACCAGCACCAGGTCGGTGCCCAGCTCGTGCATCAGGTCGAACTTACGCTCGGCGCGCTCCAGGTTGCGCGCCAGACGGTCGCGGCGGCAGCCTTCAAAGTCGCGGAATGGCTGAAACAAGGTGATAGCCAGACCCAAGTCAGTGCATATTTGCCTGACTTCCCGCGGGCTGCCGTCGTAATACAACAGGTCGTTCTCGAAGATCTCGACCCCATCAAACCCGGCGGCAGCAATGGCTTCGAGCTTTTCCGGCAGGGTGCCGCTCAAGGAAACAGTGGCGATGGAACGTTGCATGGGGCGACTCCCGGCAATTGTTATTTACAGTAAATTATTCGCCCCCTAGCCTAATGCAGCAATTGAAATGTACGAACCAGTTAGTTTTCAGGGCGATTATCGAACACAATGGCCATTGGCGAATTGACGATTTTTTAGCCACTGCGCACCATCGATTCCGTAACAAAACCCAGAACACACCATAAAAATTTCAAAAACGGGTAAACCCTCATGCCTTCGCAAAACTCAGTCCTGGCTGCGCGCCCGGCCAACCCGCACGCCGGCATCGGCGACAAGATCCGCGGTGCAATGGCCGTCGGTAAAACTCGCTGGGGCATGCTGGCCCTGGTGTTCTTCGCGACCACACTCAACTACATCGACCGCGCCGCCCTCGGCGTGATGCAACCGATCCTGGCCAAAGAAATGAGCTGGACGGCGATGGACTACGCCAACATCAACTTCTGGTTCCAGGTCGGCTACGCGATTGGCTTTGTGCTGCAAGGCCGGCTGATCGACCGCGTAGGTGTCAAGCGCGTGTTCTTCTGCGCGGTGCTGCTGTGGAGCGTGGCTACCGGCGCCCACGGCCTGGCCACCTCGGCCGTCGGCTTCATGGTTTGCCGCTTTATCCTCGGGCTGACCGAGGCCGCCAACTACCCGGCCTGCGTCAAGACCACCCGCCTGTGGTTCCCTGCCGGCGAGCGCGCAGTGGCCACCGGCATCTTCAACGCCGGGACCAACGTCGGCGCGATGATGACGCCGATGCTGCTGCCGTTGATCCTGCACGTATGGGGCTGGCAAGCGGCGTTCCTGTGCATGTCGGCACTCGGTGGGATCTGGCTGCTGTTCTGGGGCTTGAAGTACTACAACCCGGAAGAGCATCCAACGGTTAAGCAATCCGAATTGGACTACGTGCAACGGGAAGTCGAACCGGAACAGCCCCGCGTCCCCTTCAGCCGTATCCTGCGCATGCGCGGCACTTGGGCCTTCGCCATCGCCTACTCGCTGACCGCACCGGTGTTCTGGTTCTACCTGTACTGGCTGCCGCCGTTCTTGAACCAGCAATACAACCTGGGCATCAACGTCACGCAGATGGGTATCCCGCTGATCATCATTTACCTGACCGCCGACTTCGGCAGCGTGGGCGGTGGGATTCTGTCGTCGTTCCTGATCGGCCGCGGGATGAATTCGATCAAGGCGCGGCTGCTGTCGATGCTGCTGTTCGCCTGCTGCATCATCGGGGTGATCATGGCCGCCGGTTCCAGCCAGTTGTGGGTCGCGGTGTTCGCCATCTCCCTGGCGATTGGCGCACACCAGGCCTGGACCGCCAACATCTGGAGCCTGGTGATGGACTACACGCCCAAGCACATGATGAGTACGGTATTCGGCTTCGGCGGCATGTGCGCGGCCATCGGCGGCATGTTCATGACCCAGATTGTCGGCCACATCCTGACCGTGACGAACAACAACTACACCGTGCTGTTCACCCTGATCCCGGCGATGTACTTCATCGCGCTGACCTGGATGTACTTCATGGCACCGCGCAAGATTCCCAGGGTCGACGCCTGATTCAGCGCCGCCGCTGCTGCCAGGCAGCGGCCAACCCGCTCATGCAGATCACCCCGATGCCGACCACCGTGGTCAAGTCGGGGGTATGCGCAAACACCAGCCAGCCCAACACGCCCGCAAACACGATCTGGCAATAGCCGAACGGCGCCAGCAAGGCCGGCGCCGCGAAGCGGAAGGCCTGGGTCAGCAGCAAGTGCGCAGTCATCCCGCAGGTGCCCAACGCCAGCATCAACACGCCGTGCCACAGGGTTGGCACTTGCCAGAAGAACGGCACCATCGCACTCATCACCAAGGTATTGCACAGGCCGGCGAAGAAGTTACTGGTGGTGGGCGTGTCGTATTGGCTGAGGATGCGCGTGAGCAGTTGGTAGAAGCAGAAGAACAACGCCGAGCACAGCGGCAGCAGCACCGCCGGGGTGAACAGTTCACCGCCCGGGTGGATGATCACCAGCACCCCGACAAACCCGCAGATCACCGCCAGCCATTGGCCACGCGTCACGTGTTCACCGAGCAGGGGCACCGACAGCGCCGTCACCAGGATCGGTGCGAGGAAGTTCACTGCGGTGGCTTCCGCCAGCGGGATGTAATGCAGCGCGGCGGTAAAAAACAGGCTGGTGCCCAACAGGCACAAGGCCCGCACCACCTGCATCCCTGGCCGTTTGCTGCGCAGCACGCGCAGGCCCGATTGCGGCAGGAAAATCCCGGCCATCAACAAGGTATGCACCAGGTAACGCGCCCACACCACCATCACGATCGGGTAGAACCCGGCCAGGAATTTGGACAAGGCGTCGTGGCTGGAGAACAGAAAAGTCGCCACCACAATCAGCAGAATGCCTTTGAAGGGATGGTTGACGCCGGAAAGTGGGGTGCTGACAGTCATTGAATTCTCTTGCGTGGCGGGCTGAACGCGGTGGTACTCAACCCGTTAATCTAGCAGTCGGGCATGCGTCTGCCCCAAGAGCATAACCAAACACAGTGCGAACAGCGCACTAAATCACTGCAACCGAGTCCAACGCTGCACGTTCGCCCCGGCGTTGCACACTTTTTAACCAAGGCCTTGCCGCTATGAAAAAAACTGTCTTTCTTCTGTCTACCCTTGCCCTGCTCACCGCGTGCAACCAAGAGTCCAAGGCGCCCGCCAAACCGGCGCCGCCTTCCGTGCAAGCGACCCTGGTGCCGCAAACCCCACCCACCGACAGCTGGGTTGGCAAATGGATCGGCGTCGAAGGCTTGCACCTGACCATCGCCAAGGACGACAGCATCGGCCGTGGCCACTACCTTCTTACCATGCAATACGGCCTCGACGCCGACGCCGCCGGCACCTTCAAAGGTGAAGCGGCCGAAGACGGCATCGCCTTCACCCGCCCCGATGGCCCGCAACAGATGCGCGCCGGTGACGGTGCGGCAACCGGGTTGAAATGGCTGGCGGATAAAAAGAACTGCCTGATCGTCGCCACCGGCGAAGGCTATTGCCGTTAATCACGACCATAATCAATCACGCTTAGCACACAGAGGATTGCCCCATGCTATGGAAAAAAGGCCGACGCAGCGACAACGTGGTGGATGCCCGCGATGACAGTGGCGGTGGCGGCATGCGTTTTGGCGGCGGCAAGGGCCTGAGCCTGACCGCGATTGTGTTGATCGTCGGCATCGGCTGGCTGACCGGCCAGGACCCGCTGCAGATCCTCGGCCAATTGACCGGCCAGTTGGAGCAGGCGCCCTCGGTGAGCACCCCGTCGCGCCAGGCGCCGCCGGCCAATGATGAGCAAACCGACTTTGTCCGTGCAGTGCTCGGCGATACCGAAGACACCTGGGCCCAGGTGTTCCAGGAAAACGGCTTGGCCTACAAGAACCCGAAACTGATTCTGTTCCGTGGCCGGGTCAATTCCGCCTGCGGTGGCGCCACGTCCGCCAGCGGCCCGTTCTATTGCCCAGCGGATCAGCAGGTGTACCTGGACCTGGATTTCTTCCGGGAAATGTCGCAACGCTTCCAGGCCGCCGGCGATTTTGCCCAGGCCTACGTGATCGCCCACGAAGTCGGGCACCACGTGCAGACCTTGCTCGGCATCTCGTCGAAGATCCAGGCTGCGCGCCAGCAAGGCCGGCAGATGCAAGGCGACGGCGGCCTGCTGGTGCGTCAGGAGCTACAGGCCGACTGCTTTGCCGGCGTGTGGGCCAACCGCGCGCAAAAACGCCTGAACTGGCTGGAACCCGGCGATATCGAAGAAGCGCTGAATGCGGCCAACGCGATTGGCGATGACCGTTTGCAGCAACAGGGCCAGGGCCGTGTCGTGCCAGACTCGTTCACCCACGGCACCTCGGCGCAGCGCGTGCGTTGGTTCAAGACCGGCTTTGCCCAAGGCCAGATCACTCAATGCGACACCTTCGCGGCCAAGAGTCTTTAAATGAATACGCGATTGCGAATGCTGCTGGGTGTGCTGGTTGCCTGCAGCGCCTCCACCTGGGCCGCCGAGCAGGGGGTCAAGGCGGTCAGCCCCGAGCGCTTTCACCTGACGGCCGGCGACCTCAGCCTCGGCTTGAGCCAGGACTGGAGTAAACCCCTGCCCAACGTCACCCGTGCGTTGATCATCGTGCATGGTCGCCTGCGCAACGCACAGACCTACCTGCAGAGCGCTGAAGACGCCGCCGAACATGCCGGGGTTGGTGGCACGACGCTGGTGGTCGCGCCGCAGTTTCTCAATGACTCGGACGTGAAACGCCATCACCTGGCCCCGCAAGTGCTGCGCTGGAACGGCAATGACTGGATGGCCGGCGAGCCCTCCACGGGCCCCGGCCAGGTCAGTTCCTACGGCGCCCTGGACCAGATTATCGAGCACCTGGGCAACCGCACCGTGTTCCCGGCACTGAAAGAGATTGTGGTGGCCGGCCATTCCGGCGGCGGCCAGGTGGTGCAGCGCTTCGCGCTCACCGGCCAGGCTCAACCGAGCCTGCAAAGCGCGGGCATCCGCCTGCGCTATGTGGTGGCCAACCCGTCGTCCTACGCCTACTTCAGCCCGCAGCGCCCAGTGCCGTTCAAGGTCGCCGACTGCCCTGGCTTCAATGACTGGAAGTACGGCATGCAACACCTGCCCGCCTATGCCAAGGGGCAAAGCGCCGAGCAACTGGAACAGGCCTATGTGTCGCGTGACATCACCTACCTGTTGGGCCGGCAAGACACCGACCCGAACCACCCGGCGCTGGATAAAAGCTGCGAAGCCGAGACCCAGGGCGCGTACCGCCTGATTCGCGGGCACAACTATTTCGACTACCTCAAGCAGCGCCACCCGCAACTGACCCAGAAGCTGGTGGAAGTGCCGGGGGTTGGGCATAACGGCGATGGGATCTTCACTTCGCCTGAAGGGCAGAAGGCACTGTTCTCTCAGTAATACCTGCAGAAACCGGCTCAACCTGTGGGAGGGGGCAAGCCCCCTCCCACATTTGATCTCTATTGCCCGGGCTGGATCATCCGGCGCAGTACCGCGCAGTCTGCGGCATGCCAATCAGCCAGCTCGGGCCACGGGTTTTCCGGCAGGTTGACCAACACTGTTCTGGTCCCCGCTGCCCGGCCGCAATCCAGGTCAAAGCGGTAATCCCCCACCATCACCATCGCACTGGGCGATACATCCCAGGCCGCCGCCAGTTTCAGCAGGCCGCCTGGGTCGGGCTTGGGTGGCGCATCATCGCGCCCCAGTACATCCTCGACGGCAAAGCAGTCCGCCAGGCCAATCGCTTCCAACGTCACATGCGCCAGCTCCCGCGCGTTGCGGGTCAGGATGCCCAGGCGACAACCCCGCCCGGCCAATTCCCGCACGAGTTCCACCGAGCCTTGCGCCGCGACCGAACCCAGCGCCAGCTCGCGCTCATGCTCCAGCAACCAGGCATGTTTGGCCGCCGCGACATCCGCCGGCAATGCTGCGAGGTGGGTGAGGATGTCATCCTCGGGCGGAATATCCAGCGCTACGCGAATGGCCGCGAAATCATGCACGGCCACCGTGAGGGTGCCGTCCATGTCGAACACCCAATGTTTAATCTGCGCCAGGCTCATGCCCAGTCCTTACGGTGGCGGATCAGGCCTTCCTGAGTGACCGAGGCCACCAGTTGCCCAGCGCGGTTGTACACGCTGCCCCGCGAAAAACCACGGGAATTGCCGGCCCACGGGCTGTCCATGGCGTAGAGCAACCAGTCATCGGCGCGCAGGTCGGCGTGGAACCACAGCGCGTGGTCGAGGCTGGCGACCTGCATGTCTTTCTGCCACACGGTCTTGCCATGGGGCAGCAGCGACGTGGTCAGCAAGCCGAAGTCCGAGGCGTAGGCCAGCAGGTACTTATGCAGCGCCGGCGTGTCGGCCAGGGCGCCGTCGGCGCGGAACCACACGTACTTGACCGGGTCGGACGGCTGCGGGTTGAACGGGTCTTTTTCGGTCACCGGGCGCACTTCGATCGGCTTGGGGCACAGCAACTTGTCGCGCATGTGCTCGGGGATCAGGTGGACGCGCTGCTTGGTCAGTTCCAGCTCCGACGGCAGGTTTTCCGGGCCGACCACCGCAGGCATGCTGGTCTGGTGCTCGAAGCCGGCTTCGTCGTACTGGAACGACGCGCTGCAGGTAAAAATCGGGTGGCCCTTCTGGATCGCCGTCACGCGGCGTGTGCTGAAGCTGCCGCCATCGCGCACGCGGTCCACCGAATACACCACCGGCAATGCGGCATCGCCGGGGCGCAGAAAATAACCGTGCAAAGAATGCACGTGCCGCTCGGCTTCTACGGTCTGGCTGGCAGCCGACAGCGACTGGCCGAGCACTTGCCCGCCGAACAGTTGGCGAAAACCCAGGTCCTGGCTGCGGCCGCGAAAGAGGTTTTCCTCGATCGGCTCCAGGGTCAGCAAGTCCACCAGATCTTCCAATACTTGGCTCATAGAGCAACTCCTACAATCTATGGGGCATTCCGGGCTGCTTATCCGTGCAGCGTGTCCAACCATTGGGCGCGGGTGATGCGGTACAAAACATGCGGGCGCAGCGGGTCATCGGCCGCGACCTTGGGATGTTCAAAATCTGCCTGGGGATCGTAATGCATCCCGATGGCTTGCATGACTTTTTGTGATGGCAGATTGGTTTGGGTGGTGAAGGCGACGATTTCGTCCAACTGCAGGCGGTCGAAACCACAACGCAACGCGGTCCATGCCGCCTCGCTGGCATACCCCAGGCCCCAATGCTCACGCGCCAGGCGCCAGCCGATTTCCACCGCAGGGGTGAAGGCGGTTTCAAAGCTGACATTCTGCAACCCGGTCAGGCCGATGAACTCGCCGCTGTCCTTGCGCTGCAAGGCCCACAGGCCGAAGCCGTATTCGGCGAAATGCCCACGAATCCGGCCGATCAACGCGGCGCTTTCCAGGCGGTCCAATCGGGCCGGGAAATAACGCATCACCTGCGGGTCGGCGCACATGTGCGCAAACGCCGGCAGGTCGGCATCGCGCCATTGGCGCAGCACCAGGCGTGCGCTGTGCAATTCCAGTATCGGCTCCATGGGTCCCCCTCCCTTGCCATGTGCGTGAGTGTACCGCGCTGTTAAGATCCGTCGCAGGTTCCCGTCAGAAAATCCCATGCCTTTGCCATTGATCTACCACGATGATTACAGCCCCGAGTTCCCGGCGGACCACCGCTTCCCGATGGACAAGTTCCGCCTGTTGCGTGACCACTTGGTGTCCACCGGGCTGACCCAGGACAGCCAATTACTGCGCCCACCGCTGTGTCCGGCGGACATTCTGGCCCTGGCCCATGAACCTGGGTATATCGAACGCTACATGAGCGGCGAGTTGTCCCGCGAAGACCAACGGCGCCTCGGCCTGCCCTGGAGCGAAGCCCTGGCGCGGCGTACCGTGCGCGCGGTGGGCGGTTCGATCCTGGCGGCGGAGCAGGCGCTGGAGCACGGCCTGGCCTGCCACCTGGCCGGCGGCACCCATCACGCCCACTACGATTACCCGGCGGGCTTTTGCATCTTCAATGACCTGGCCGTGATCAGCCATTACCTGCTGGCCAGCGGCCGGGTCAACCGCGTGCTGATCTTCGACTGCGACGTCCACCAGGGCGACGGCACCGCGCGCATCCTCCACGACACGCCGGACGCGATCACCGTGTCGCTGCACTGCGAAAAGAACTTCCCGGCGCGCAAGGCCCAGAGCGACTGGGACATCCCGCTGCCCATGGGCATGGGCGACGCCGATTACCTCAAGGTGGTGGACGACGCGCTCAACTACCTGCTGCCGCTGTACCAGCCGGACCTGGTGCTGTACGACGCGGGCGTCGACGTGCATAAGGACGACGCCCTCGGCTACCTCAAGCTGACGGACGAAGGCGTCGCCGCCCGCGATGAGAGCGTGATGCGCCATTGCCTGGGCCGCGACATTCCGGTGATGGGCGTGATCGGCGGTGGCTACAGCAAAGACCGTGTGGCCTTGGCCCGCCGCCACGGCATCCTGCACCACAGCGCGCAACGGGTGTGGACGTCATCAGGTTGTCATTGAAATATGGGCGTTACCCACAATGCCTGTGGAACGGCCTGTGGATAACTTGAGCGTAAACGTCTGAAAGCCAGTAACCGCATAGCCTGTAGGAAGCTGTACGTTTTTTGATCAGGAACTTGCGCCGTCCTCGGGTAGAATGCTCGGCCTATTCACGCGACCGTAGCCCTGCCCATGCCTCAGACCCCTGCTCAACACGTCACCATTATCGGCGGCGGCCCTGCCGGCCTGATGGCCGCTGAAATCCTGAGCCAGGCGGGCCTGCGGGTGGACGTGTACGACGGCATGCCCTCGGTGGGGCGCAAGTTCCTGCTGGCCGGCGTGGGCGGCATGAACATCACCCATTCCGAGGCTTACCCGGCGTTCCTGTCACGCTATGCCGAACGTGCGCCGCAGATGTCGCCGTTGCTGCGTGCGTTCGGTGCGCAAGCACTGTGCGAATGGATTCATGGCCTGGGCATCGATACCTTTGTCGGCACCTCCGGCCGGGTGTTTCCCACAGACATGAAAGCCGCCCCGCTGTTGCGTGCCTGGCTCAAGCGCCTACGCGACCACGGCGTGGTTATCCACACCCGCCATCGCTGGCTGGGCTGGAGCGCGGACGGCGGTTTACTTATCCACAGCCCGGACGGCGAAAAAACCATCCACAGCGACGCCGTGCTGCTCGCCCTTGGCGGCGGCAGTTGGTCGCGCCTGGGCTCCGACGGCACCTGGCTCAAGCGGCTGGAAGCTAAAGGCGTGCCCTGCGCGCCGTTACAGCCGAGTAATTGTGGCTTCGAGGTGTCGGCCTGGAGCGAACTGATGGTCAGCAAATTCGCTGGCGCACCGTTGAAAAACGTCGCTATCGGCCTGGGAGATGACAAGCCGCGCCTCGGCGAATGCGTGATCACCGCCAGCGGTATCGAGGGCAGCCTGATCTATGCGCTGTCGGCACCGATTCGTGAGGCGATCAATCGCAATGGCGCCGCCACGGTGCATATCGACCTGCTGCCGAGCAAGCCGCTGGACAAGGTCCTGGCCGCCTTGGCCAAGTCGCGTGGGTCGCGCTCGATGAGCAAGCATCTGCACAGTCAGTTGGGGTTGGATGGGGTCAAGGCGGCGTTGTTGCGTGAGCTGGCACCCGCCGAACATTTCAACGACCCGGCGCAATTGGCTGTGGATATCAAAGCATTGCCCCTGAGCCTGGTGAAAACCCGGCCGATGGATGAAGCGATCAGTACGGCGGGGGGGGTGCCGTTTGAAGCGCTGGATGAGCGGTTGATGCTCAAGCAATTACCGGGGGTGTTTTGTGCGGGGGAGATGCTGGACTGGGAGGCGCCGACCGGCGGGTATTTGCTGACGGGGTGTTTTGCCAGTGGCAGAGCGGCCGGGCGGGGGATGTTGGAGTGGCTTAAGCGCTGAGATCTGCGGTGAATTCAAAGCCGTCATCGGGGGCAAGCCCCCTCCCACAGTTTTGATCTGTGAATACATTCAAAATGTGGGAGGGGCGGTGCGACGATTCGACTTGCCCTCGATGAGGCCATCAGCAGCGCCGCAAAATCACTTCTTCTTACGCGGCCCGGTGTTGAACACCGGCACCTTGCGCACCGGCTTGATCGACGGCTCGGCAGGCGCGACCTCGCCACTGTCCACCCACTTGCCCAGGTTGCGCTTGCCGCCACCACCGGAAGCCTTGGGCTTCTTCGGCTTTTTCGGTTTCTTCACCACTTGCCCACTGGCATCGGTGTCCGGCACGCGGTGTTCCGGCTCGAAGTCTTGCTCCATCTTGCGGGTCAAGGTCTGACGCGTGAGCATCTCGATGGCCGACAGCATGTTCACTTCATCGGCGCACACCAGGGAAATCGCCTCGCCAGTGTTGCCCGCGCGGCCGGTGCGGCCGATACGGTGGATGTAGTCTTCAGCCACAATCGGCAGGTCGAAGTTGACCACCAGCGGCAGGTCTTCGATATCCAGGCCACGGGCCGCCACGTCGGTGGCCACCAGGATCTGCACGTCGCTCGACTTGAAGCGGTCCAGCGCGCGTTGACGGGTCGCCTGCGGCTTGTCGCCGTGGATGCCGTCGGCATTGATGCCCAGGCCCTGCAGCTTATCCACCAACGCGTCCACGCCGTTACGGGTCTTGGCGAACACCAGCACCTGCTTCCAGCGGCCCTTGCGCATCAGGTGGACAAACAGCTCCGGCTTGCGCTTCTTGTCCACCGGCACCACCCATTGCTTGACGGTATTGGCGGCGACGTTGCGCGGGCTGACTTCGATGCTCAGCGGGTCGTTGAGCATTTGCCCGGCGAGCGTGCGGATTTCATCGGAGAAGGTCGCGGAGAACAGCAGGGTCTGGCGCTTTTTCGGCAGCATGCGGTAAATATTCGCCAGCTCCTCGGAGAAGCCCAGGTCGAGCATGCGGTCGGCTTCGTCGAGCACCAGGGTTTGCAGCTGATTGAGTTTCAGCGCGTTCTGGCGAAACAGGTCGATCAGCCGGCCAGGCGTGGCGACCAACACGTCGACGCCTTTGCGCAGCTTCATCATCTGCGGGTTGATGCTCACGCCGCCGTACACCGCGTAGGTGGTGAGTGGCAGGTGCTGGGCATACTCAGCAACGCTGGCGTGAACCTGCTCGGCCAGCTCGCGGGTCGGGCACAGGATCAGCGCGCGCGCCGAGTTGGCGGCGACTTTCGGCCCTTCCATGGTCAGCAGTTGCAGGAGCGGCACGGCGAAAGCGGCGGTCTTGCCGGTGCCGGTCTGGGCAGCGGCCATCAGGTCGCGGCCGGCCAGCACCGCCGGAATAGCTTGCGCCTGCACCGGCGTCGGGGTCTGGTAGCCGAGCGTCTCAAGGGCGCGCTGCAAGGGTTCGATCAGGCCAAGTGTGGCGAAAGTCATGTGGTTACCGTAGGGGAAATTCAGCGCCTAAGCGGGTAAAAAGGCGTTATGCGCGGCAGTTTACCTTATTTTCGGCCCAGGCTTTCGCCACTGGGGCAGGCTGATCAACAGCACGGCGCTGATGATCACCAACATGGCCAGTGCCTCTTCGATGCCGATGGACTCGCCGACAAACACGATCCCCAACAACACCGCCACCGCTGGGTTCACATAGGCATAGCTGGTCGCGGCAGCCGGACGCACGTGCTTGAGCAGGTACATATACGCGTTGAAGGCGATGATCGAACCGAACACCGTCAGGTAGGCCAGGGCCAGCCAGCCCTCCAGCGGCGGCATGGCTTGCAGGTGCTCACCGGACACCGCGCTGCCGAGCAACAGGGCCGCACCGGCCACCAGCATCTCCGCCGCACTGGCCATCGCGCCCTGGGGCAGCGGCAGTTGCCGGCTCCACACCGAACCGAACGCCCACGAGGCGGCGGCGAACAGCAGTAAAGCCGCGCCGATCGGGCTCGATTGCAAGGTGCTGCCCATGTTGAGCATGGCAATGCCGATAATGCCCAGGATCACCCCCGCCCACTCCAGACGGGTATTACGCGCGCCCCAGAAATAACCGCACAGCAAGGTGAACAGCGGCACGGTCGCCACGGCCAGCGCAGCGACACCAGACGACACCCCCGCGTGCTCCGCCAACGTGACGCCGCCATTACCGAAAGTGAGCAGCAAAATCCCGATCATCCCGGCAGACTTCCATTGCACCCACGTCGGCGCCGGCACTCCACGCCAGCGCAAAAACGCGTACATCAGCGCCCCCGCCGTACAGAACCGAATCCCCGCCAGCAACAGCGGTGGCCAGTACTCCACACCGATCCGGATCACCAGGTAGGTAGACCCCCAAATCACATACAGCGCAAAAAAGGCGGCGATCAACGGTAAGGGAAAGCGACGTGGGCCAGGCATTGGGCAGCTCTGCGGCAGAAAAAGAGAGGCTTATTCTAAAAAGACAGGTGCATAAACATAAGTTACAAAACCTGTTTAAACCGCCCATACACTTTTCAAAGCATGGTTATGAGGGCTATAAACCATGCTTTCGAAAGCCACCTGACGCTGGAGCCTTTTCATGGACAAATACGACCGCATGCTCCTCAGCGCCCTGCTCGAAGACGGCCGCGCGTCCTACGCGCAACTCGCGCGCACGGTCAACCTCTCCGCCCCCGCCGTGGCCGAGCGCGTGGCCAAGCTGGAAGCCAGCGGCGTGATCACCGGCTACCAGGCCAAGGTGGACCTGTCCAAAGTCGGCCTGCCGATCCAGTGCGTGATCGAACTGCGCCTAACCAACCATGGCAGCCAGAAGGTGTACGACGCCCTGGCCGAAATCCCCGAACTGACCGAATGCCACCGGGTCACGGGCGATCCGTGCGTGATCATGCAAGCGGCGGTAGGCTCGATGCCGGAGCTGGAGAGTTTGATTAATCGGATAGCGAAGTTCGGGTTCAGCAAGACCTCGATCATTTTGTCGAGCGCGATAGAGCGGCGGGTGCCGTTGGGGCAGTTGGAGGGGAATGGGAAAAGTGGTGGCTGATCCAGCGCCATCGGGGGCAAGTCGAATCGTCGCACCGCCCTTCCCACTTTGATGGATGAACACAGTCAAAATGTGGGAGGGGGCTTGCCCCCGATAGCAGTGGATCAGTCAGCTTATGTGTAGCTGACCCACCGCAATCGGGGGCAAGCCCCCTCCCACATTCGTTATGTGTGGTTCAACGAGGTTGCACACACTCCAGCGCCCGATCCACCACTCCCTTCGCCATTTCCACCAAATGCATCACCGCCCGTTGCTGCGCGTTCATCGCCTCACCCGGCAAGTGCGCAGTTTTCACCGCGCAATGCAGCAAGTCCGCCGCATGGGCGAGGGCATCTTCGAGGCTCAGGTTGTCATTCAGGATGAAGGTGGGCGCATCCGGGGCGGACGCTTTGAGGTAGTAGTCGATGGCGCGGCGGTTGAGCAGGGCGTCTTCGCTCAAGAAGTCTGGTGGATCGGGGGTGACTTTGACCATGGTGTAATTCCTCTGAAGTAAGAGGCCGTCACCGTTCGCTTGCACGCGAATGAGGGTGGCAGCTGTACGCAGGTGTGCAAGACCGGGGCAAAGGAAACCCGGCAGACCCCGAAGGTCTCCAGCGCACAGCCGCCATAACAGATAAACGCCGACCACTAAAAACCACGCGTTGAGATGTAGGGCGCTAGTGCACCTTTGCGAACCGGACTTGCACGTCCGATCATCGATGATTCGATGACGAGGCGAGACTAGCTACCTGATCCGAGGGGCGCAAGGCCGTGGAATTCTCTAGGAAACGTCCCGCAAATGAAAGGGATTGGTCTTGCTTGCCACTAAAACATCAGTTCTTTGTGGAGGCTTTTAGCGGTCTTCTGAAACGTCAGTAGGCTAAGCGCTACTGCTTCGTCGGACCTTTCTGGTTTTTCCCGCCAACCACCAATCGCCCTTTGCTGAAACTTACTATCCGCCTGTCATTTACGTACAGGGACTACGGCATGCAGGAAAGCGATCTTCATACAGCAATCATGCGAAGCAAGTTTGAGCTCGAAAGCAAGGGCATCGATTTCGGCTCAACTTCAAGCATGGCGTTTCATATGGGAAACACAATGACAAGCTGCCCGGCAGTCATGGCTTTGCCTAATTCGCCAGGCTGGACCCATGGCGCCAGTTATCAGTTACTCAAGCCCATTCATGCGGAATCCTCGGTGCCGAGCACTACTTTTGACGAACTCTGGAAGTGTACAAAGCAACACTACGGCTTGACGGCTGCAACGGTTCTCACTGGTGCGGCGGGCATACCGATAAGCAAAATTGCCGTGGGCACTTGGGTTCAAGTCGGCTCCAGCAAAACGACGAACCTGGCTAGCCTCATCGGAATGCGCTTCTTCCCTCGTACATTGATCAGGCAGCCAACCGTGGCCAGAATGGCGAAAGCAACATTTGGAACTGTCAGGGTATTTGGCATTATCGGGCGAGGCATTCCCTTCGTGGCTGCGGGGTTGGCTGTCTTTGATCTAATCAGTATTGGTAAGTGTGCCTACGAGGCAAGAAATGGAAAGTAATCTGACCCGAGCCGAGATCAGCGAAAAGGTCATTCAACTGTTCGTCGATATCATCGGCTTCATCGACCGCAGCCAGGTGACGGAACAAACGGATTTCATCCATGACTTCAAGATCATCGATGACGATTTGACTTGCTTTGTCATGCAGATCAAGTGGCAATTCAAACTGCGCGCGACGCAGGCAGATTGGGATCACATCACCACCCTTGAGCAAATTGTCGACTTGATCGTTCAGCGTTCAAATCTGCAGTGCGGCCTCTGACGCCATCGGGGGCAAGTCGAATCGTCGCACCGCCCTTCCCACTTTGATGGATGAACACAGTCAAAATGTGGGAGGGGGCTTGCCCCCGATAGCAGTGGATCAGTCAGCTTATGTGTAGCTGACCCACCGCAATCGGGGGCAAGCCCCCTCCCACATTTTGAACGGCGTTGTTCTATCAGAACCCGCGATGCTTCTTCAAATGCTCATTGATCTTCGCCGCCGGGACTTTCTGCAAGGTACACAGCAGGTCGTGGGACAGCTCACGCAAGCCATGGGTCCGTCGCAGTTGCTCGGCCAGGTGCGCCGTCAGGTTAGCCGCCATCTCCGCATCGGCCATGGCCCGGTGAGCCTGGCCGGTGTGGGGCAGTTGGGCATAGCTGTTGAGGGTGCCGAGTTTATGGTTGGGTGCAGCAGGCATGAGGCGGCGGGCCAATAGCAGCGAGCAGGCGAATTTTTGCAGGCGGGTGCGGCGGATCAGGCCCAGTTCGAAGTCCCAGAACTTCTGGTCGAACGCGGCGTTGTGCGCCAGCAGCGGTGTGGTGCCGACGAACTCGTTGACTTCGTTCATCACCCGCTCGGCCGGCGGCGCGCTGCGCAGCATGGCGTTGCTGATGCCGGTGAGCTGTTCGATAAAGCCCGGCACGCGCACGCCGGCGTTCATCAGGCTCTGGTAGCGGTCCACGATCTGGCCACGTTCGAGGATGACCACCGCGATTTCCGTGGCCCGGCAGTGGCTGCTCGGGGTGATGCCGGTGGTTTCAAAGTCGATGACCGCTATACGTTCCAAACCTGTTCCAACTCCGTCTAAGCATTTATCTATTGAACCGCAGCGCTTATTTGAGCAGCAACGCGCCTTCGATCGGCACGTAGCGGCTGGCGGCGCGTATCAGTGAGTTGGCCGTCAGCCCCGGCACGCCGTAGGCCACGGCTTCGACGCCATGCTTGTGGATGATGCGGTCGAGCAGCATGTCGAAATCACCGTCGCCGGAAGCCAACACCACTTCGTCGACGTTAGCGGCGGCGTCCATGATGTCGATGGTGATGCCCACGTCCCAGTCGCCCTTGGCCGAGCCGTCGCTGCGCTGGATGTAGGGTTTGAGCTTCACGGTAAAGCCCAGGTTGCGCAGGATCTGCTGGAATTGCTGCTGCTTGCTGTCACCACGGTCGATGGCATAGGCATACGCCTCGACGATCTGCCCGCGCGAGCTGATGTCAGCCCACAAGGCGGCGTAGTTGAAATGGCAGCCATACGCCTGGCGCACGGTGTAGTAGAGGTTTTGTACATCGGCGAACACTGCAATTTTCTTCACCGCACTTCCCCATGACTGCCGCTTGGACCCCGGACGCGAAGGTCCGCAAAGGTTGCCAGTATGCCAGCCACGGGAAAGTTTCCGGGAAAAATCAGCCCGGGGCGGCAAAGCGCCCCGGCCTGGATGCGTCAGACGAAGGAATCGTCGTCGTCGAAGGAGGACGAGTTGTCGGAATAATCACTGTCCGCGAAGCTGTCGGAATTGTTGCTGCCCCAGTTGTCATTGCCCGCAAACTTCTGGTCATCGTTGCCCCAGTTGCTGTTGTCACTGGCAGGCGCGGGCACTTCACGGATGATTTCTTCCACCACTTGCGGCTGTTGCGAGTTGTGGTTGAACAGGCTGCTGATACCTTCCGCCAGCATCACACCACCGGCCACACCCGCTGCGGTTTTCAGGGCGCCACCGAGAAAGCCACTGCCGATGGGGGCGGCGGCGGGTTGTTGCGGCTGTTGGTAATTCTGCTGTGGGGCAGCGTAGTTTTGTTGCGGCGCAGGCTGTCCGAAAGACGGCCGAGCCGGTTCACGCCAACCGCCGCCGGATGAGGCCGGAGCGCTCTGTGGCGGTTGCGCGTCACGGGAACCGCCGCCGAAAATGCTCGACAGAAAGCCACCGCTGCTCGGCGCCGGTTGTGCCGCCTGGGACTTGGCCCGCTGCAGCTCGTCCTGCAATTGCTGGATCTGTTGCGCCTGCTGCTTGTTCTGCGCGTCGAGGTTCTTGAGCGCGTGTTCCTGCACCAGGATTGACTGGGTCATGTAGTACCCGGCCGCCGGTTGGCGCGTCATATGCTCCTTGATCCGCGCTTCGGCCTGCGCGTCGCGGGGGGCTGAGTCCGTTTCGGCCTGTTGCAGCCGTGAAAACAGTCCATCGATCAGGGTTTGCTCTTCGCTGTTCATGGCGACCTCGTTAGATTGCCGGTAGAAATCATGGTCCGGCCTGTGATCAGGCTCGGTCCTGCTAGTTATGGGGGTGTTACCAGTTGTTTCAATGGTCTTTACTCAAGGTTTACGTTTGCTTGCTCACGGCACCTATCGGTTAAAGTGTGCCCCTGCTTTTTTTCGGCCTGTGATGACTCTGATGAATCCGTTAGATGTGCTGCGCGACTCCCTCCGTTTCACCCAGCGCAACCTGGGCGCCATCGTCCAGCTGTGCCTGCCGCTGGTGATCCTCGAAGCCCTGCTGCAACAGGTGCTCGACCACACGCTCGGCCCGGACGCCTTCCCCGGCTACAGCGTGGTGGTGGGGTTGCTGGTGTATCCGCTGTACACCGGGGCGCTGATCCTGTTTCTCGACGCCCGCACCCGTGGCGAATCGCCGCGCACCAAGGATGTGTGGGCCATGGCCCTGACGCTGTGGCCGCGCTTCGCCCTGCTGACGGCGATGAGCACCCTGCTGATACTGCTCGGGCTGTCGCTGTATTTCCTGCCGGGCCTGTGGCTGATGGTGGTGCTGGCGTTCGCCGAATACCTGCTGGTGCTGCGCGGCATGCCTGCACTGGCGGCGATGAAGGAAAGTTTGCGCCTGACCCGCGGGCATTTCTGGCGAATCCTGGTGTGCCTGCTGTGCGTAATGACGCCACTGTGGCTGCTCAAAGGCGCCAGCATGGCGGCGTATCCCGAGCCCGCGCCGTTGCTGGGCGTGCTGATCGACAGCGCGCACAGCTTCCTGCAGCTGTTTACCAGTGTGGTGCTGTTCCGTTTATTTATGCTGATCGGTGGCGACGCCGACGTGCGGTGATATGCTCCGTGTCACCCCTGACACGCTATAAGCCGAGCCGATGACCCGTTTATTGCGCATCACCTTGCTGGGCCTGCTGATCATCGCGGGCCTGCTGACGGCCCTGATCTACAGCCTGACCTGGCGCCCCGCCGACAAGCAAACCCTGCCCGTGAGCTGCATCGCGCCCCGTGCGCCGACCCTGTTGCCCGGGCAGGCGCTCAAGGTGATGACCTGGAACGTGCAGTACCTGGCCGGCAAGAACTACGTGTTCTGGTACGACACCGCCGACGGCAGCGGCCCGGACGACCGCCCCACCGTCGAAGACATGGCCTTCAGCCTCGACGAAGTGGCCCGGGTGATTCGCGACGAACAGCCCGACATCCTGCTGTTGCAGGAACTCGACGAAGGCGCCAAGCCGTCCCACTACCAGGATCAGGTGGCGCTGCTGCAAGAGCGGCTCGTCGATCTCTACCCCTGCAGCGCCCAGGCCTTCGACTGGAAAGCCGACTTTATCCCCAACCTGCATATTTTCGGCAGCGTCGGCCGCAAGCTGGTGACCCTGAGCCGCTACCAGATCGAACACGCCGAACGCCTGCAACTGCCCGTACCGCCCGCGGATTTCATCAGCGGTCAGTTCCAACCCAAACCGGCGTTGCTGCTGACCTATCTGCCCTTGAGCGACGGCGGCCAACTGGCGGTACTCAACACTCGCCTGGAGGGCGACGCACCCGGGCGCAGTGCGGTGCAAGCACAAGTCCAGGCCACGGTGAAACTGCTGGATAAGTTCGAAAGCCGCGGTACGCCGTGGTTGATCGGTGGCGATTTCAATTTACTGCCGCTGGGGCAATTCCTGCGCCTGGATGCCGGTAAACGCGGGCAGTATTCACCGGACAGCGAACTGCATCTGCTGTGGGACAAATACCCGATGATCCCGAGCAACAGCGAATCCAGCGGGATTGATCGTGAGCAGTGGCTGACGCACTTTCCGAATGACCCGAGCCTGGACGGGCCGGATCGCACCGTCGATTACCTGTTTTACAGCTCGCGGATCAAGCGTGTAGAAGCCAAGGTGCGCCAGGCGGATACGTTGCGCATTTCCAACCATCTGCCAGTCATCGCCCGCTTCCTGCTGCCCGCCGCGCAATAACCGCCCCTCCCACATTTGAGTCGCGGTCACGCTTACTTGCGGGGTTTGATTCGGGCGGTGGCCTCGGCCACCAACGGGTCATCCGGCCAGTAATAGCTAGTATCACCTACCTCCATGATGGATTGACAACGTGTATCCCCCGAAAAATATAGGCGTTAGCCAGTTCAGGCGAAACCGGCATTGACTGTCAATATTGCTACTCAAGATTGACTATCTGCGGGTGAAT